>Ga0272448_1001188_pt1 | contig 36306 bp, 25 predicted proteins | sample YNPCB0191_FD_202220 | JGI IMG/M metagenome (GOLD analysis project Ga0272448, IMG submission 202220) | Hot spring sediment microbial communities from Yellowstone National Park, WY, United States - YNP-CB-019-1 | ecosystem: Environmental > Aquatic > Thermal springs > Hot (42-90C) > Sediment...
TTTTTAGTACTATTAAGATCATGTCTTTTTGCGTCCCTTCTTATCTATCTTTAAGAGGAAATATTCCATGCTGTCATACAGAGCCAGCCAGCTTGCTTCGATGATGTTGGTGGAGCTGCCAACAGTCCTCCACTGCACTTTGCCGTTGCTCGATTCGATGAAGACGCGCACCAGCGAACCGGTGCCCCGATTGCCCTCAAGTATGCGGACTTTATAATCGATGAGGTCCACTTTTGTCAGCCCAGGATAAAACTCGAGCAGTGCTTTACGCAGGGCGTGGTCGAGGGCATTAACGGGGCCGTTTCCCTCGGAGGCTGTATGAATGATTTTGTTATCAACCCTGACTTTAATAGTCGCTTCAGCCAGCAGCTGTGAACCGATCTCGTAAATAGAGGGCAACCGACGATGCCTTTCCACTACAACCATGTAATCCACCAGTTCAAAGGGCGGTTTGTAGTCATCCTGAGATCTGATGATAAGCAGTTCAAAAGAAGCATCTGCATTTTCATATTGAAACCCCAGACTCTCGAGGTATTTGATCTGTTCGAGTATTTTGCGGGCTTCTTTGCCATGCGGCTGAATTGGTATGCCCAATTCTTTTGCCCTGTAAACGATATTGCTTTTTCCCGAAAGCTCGGATATGACTACGCGTGGATTATTTCCTATCAAAGATGGGTTTATATGCTGGTAGCTGTCGGGCCACTTTGAAAGGGCCGAAACATGCAGACCCGCCTTGTGTACGAAAGCGTTACTGCCGACATATGGAAGGTGGGAAAGCGGGGGCAGGTTGGCTACCTCGGCTACAAAGCGGGATGTCTCTGTAAGCTTCGAAAGCTGTTTTTCAGTCAAACATCTAATGCCCAGTTTTAGCTGCAGGGCGGGTATGATTGAACATAGGTTAGCGTTTCCGCAGCGTTCGCCGTATCCATTAATGGTGCCTTCTACATGGCAGGCCCCTTCCTCAACGGCTGCCAGCGAGTTGGCTACAGCCAGTTCGCTATCGTTGTGGGCGTGGATGCCCAGCGGACAGTTAATTTTTGTGCGAACCTGCTTAATTATTTCGGTGATCGCTGAAGGGAGAGTGCCTCCGTTAGTGTCGCAGAGTACGAGGCAATCAGCTCCACCACTTACAGCGGCCTGAAGCGCTTTAATTGAGTAGGACGGATTGGACTTAAACCCATCGAAGAAATGCTCGGCATCAAAGAAAACTGTAAGGCCTTTTGACTTGAGATAAGCGATTGAATCTCTGAGAACGTGAAGGTTGTTTTCGAGTGTGGTCTCAAGTACATGGATAACCTGCCGGTCTGATGTTTTCCCCACGATATTGACAACTTTTGTACCGGCCTCTATCAGCGCCTTTAGACCTTGATCCTGTTCTGCTGTGGTATCCAGTCGGCGGGTACTGCCGAAAGCTACCAGTACCGCATTTTTGAATTTTAGGTTATGTGCTTTCTTAAAGAATTCCGTATCTTTTGGATTGGATCCGGGCCAGCCTCCTTCAATATAGTTGATGCCGAGATCATCAAGTTTCTGAGCAATCTTAAGCTTGTCGGATACTGTGAAGGATATGCCTTCCTGCTGTGCTCCATCCCGGAGCGTAGTATCGTAAATATCTATGTGCCTCATGTAATAATTATAATAGTTTTATTATTCGGTGCATGGAGTCCGGTTGGAGTCTATCCTATCTGCGATGCAATCAACTTGCCCATCTCGATTGTGCCGACCTTCTTCATGCCGGGAGTCATGATATCACTGGTACGATAGCCATTTTCCAGTATGCTGATGACCGCCATTTCAATTGCCTTTGCTTCTCTGGGTAAATCGAATGAATAGGTGAGCATCATGGAGGCGCTCAGTATAGAGGCTATGGGGTTAGCGATATCTTTACCAACGATATCGGGTGCACTGCCGTGGATGGGTTCATACAGACCGAAGGCATGTTTTCCGGGGCCGGGCATTTCCGCCAGACTGGCAGATGGAAGCATGCCCATAGAACCGGCCAGCATGGAGGCCTCATCGGTAAGTATATCGCCGAAGGTGTTTTCGGTTACAATCACATCGAAATACGATGGATTCTGTATCAATTTCATAGCACAGGTATCAACCAGCATGTTATCCATTGCGACCTGTGGATATTCCCGTGCTATTTCTGTAGCTATCTGGCGCCACAGGCGCGACGACTCCAGCACATTGGCCTTATCCACCGAGGTGAGCTTCTTTCTACGTGTCATGGCCAGCTCAAAGCCGACCTTCAGGATACGTACGATCTCTTTCTCAGTGTAGAGCATGGTATCCACACTGCGCCTGCCGCGTGAGGTGGCCCATCTTTTCTTGGGTTTGCCAAAATACAGCCCTCCTGTCAGCTCGCGAATTACCATTAAATTGACGTTTCGTACGATTTCGGGTTTAAGCGTGGTGGAATTTTCGAGGGCAGGGTACATTTTAACCGGTCTCAAGTTGGCAAACAGCTTGAGTTCTTTGCGTATGGCCAGCAGGCCGTCTTCCGGTCTTACAGGAGCCGAGGGGTTATCCCATTTAGGCCCTCCTACGGCACCCAGCAGTATGGCATCGCTTTTGCGGCAGAGTTTAAGTGTTTCCTGGGTAAGTGCCTGTCCGAATTTGTCTATGGAAATACCGCCGATAAACCCCGATGTGAAATCAAATCGATGTCCGAAGCGTTTGCCTACGGCTTCGAGGACACGCTGTGCTTCCAGAGTGACCGAGGGCCCTATACCGTCACCGGGTAGTACGGCTATGTTAAAATTCAATCTATTTTTCTCCTGATAGTCTCTGTTTCGTATATTCCACCAAACCACCGGCTTTAACGATCTGCATCATAAAATCAGGATATGGCTTAGCTTTAAAGGTCTGTCCGGTGGTCAGGTTGGTTATGTTTCCTGAAGCAAGGTCTGCTTCAATCAGATCGCCGGATTTGATATTATCCGGTGCCTGCTCGCATTCCAGCAAAGGCAGGCCGATATTTATGGCATTACGGAAAAAGATGCGCGCGAAACTTTTGGCAACTACACATGAAATGCCCGCCGATTTAATAGCCAGGGGAGCATGCTCCCGCGATGATCCGCAGCCGAAGTTGAAATCGGCCACAATGAAGTCACCTTTTTCAACCTTTTTTATAAAATCGAGGTCGATGTCCTCCATGCAGTGCGCGGCCAGTTCTTCCGGCTGATGCAGATTCAAATAACGCGCCGGGATGATGGCATCTGTATCGACATTGGATCCGTATTTAAAGGCTTTTCCTTTAAGTTTCATGCTGCTAACTCCTGCGGATCTGCGATCCTTCCCATTATTGCGGTGGCGGCGGCCACGGCCGGATTGGCCAGGTAAACTTCCGAAGATGGGTGCCCCATCCTGCCGACGAAATTGCGATTGGTGGTGGAGAGGCATCTCTCGCCTGCGGCCAGGACTCCCATATAACCTCCAAGACATGGCCCGCAGGTTGGCGTGCTGACCACTGCACCCGCTTTTATAAAGATCTCGATAAGTCCTTCCTTCAATGCATCCATATATATTTGCTGTGAGCCCGGAATTATTATACATCTAACACCGGCGTATACCTTTCTATCCTTGAGCAAGGAAGCGGCCAGTCTCAGGTCATCGAGTCTGCCGTTGGTACAGCTGCCGATTACGACCTGGTCTATTTTTATATTACCTGCGCGGCTAACAGGCCTTGTGTTTGAGGGGAGGTGTGGAAATGCTATCTGTGGCTCTATTGCTGTGGCGTCGTATTCAATAACACGGGCATATTCTGCATTTGTATCTGCAGTGTATTCAATATAGTTACGGCTGGCTCTGCCTTTAAGGTAACGACGGGTTTTTGCATCTACATGGAAGATACCTGCTTTTGCCCCGGCTTCAATAGCCATGTTAGCCATGGTAAATCGTCCGTCCATGGGTAGCGAATCTACGGCATCCCCGTGGAATTCCATAGCGGAATAAAGTGCCCCATCCACACCTATCTGCCCAATGGTGTACAGGATAAGATCTTTGCCGCCAACCCATTTTCCGGTCTTTCCATGGAAAATAAACTTGATAGAAGGGGGCACTTTCATCCATATTTCGCCGGTAGCCATGGCAACGGCTATATCGGTGGAACCCATTCCCGTTGCAAATGCTCCCAGTGCCCCGTAAGTGCAGGTATGGGAATCCGCACCTACGACGACATCGCCCGGTAAAACGAGGCCCTTTTCCGGCAGAATTACATGCTCGATCCCCATCTGGCCAATTTCGAAATAAACGATTTTGTGTTTAAGGGCAAACTCGCGCATCATTTTAGCCTGTTCTGCAGACTGGATATCTTTATTGGGACAGAAGTGATCCGGCACCATAACCACCCGGGTGGGATCAAATACAGAAGCTACACCAAGGCGGTTGAATTCTTTAATGGCTATTGGTGCGGTGATATCGTTGGAAAGCACCAGATCGACTTTAACATTGATAAATTCCCCGGGACTGACCTTTTCCCTGCCTGTATGTGCTGCGAGTATCTTTTCTGAAAGGGTCATGTTGTTTTCTCCTGTAGCTGACTTTGATGTCAGAGTTGATTGTAATCAGCCTTTGGCGGTGGGTATAAGAAGAACGAGGACGGCTATAACCGCTGCAACCGTTCCTATAATATACATTCCGCAACCGGCGGCTATACCGATAGCAGCTGTAACCCATACACTGGCCGCCGTAGTGAGCCCTACCACCTTATCACCACGCATACCGCGGAAGATAACGCCTGCGCCGATGAAACCAATACCGGTGACAACCCCGGCAGCTACCCTTGCCGGGTCCACATTCCCGCCGAATCCATAGATAGAAACCAGGGTAAACAATGCAGAACCCATACAGATAAGTATGTGGGTACGCAGGCCGGCAGGTTTATGCAAACGTTCTCTTTCCAGACCGATGATGGCACCTAGGACGGCCGACAGCAGCAGGCGTAATCCGGCTTCTATCTCAGGATTCATTTTCTTCCTTTGCCTGGCCGATGCGTTTGGCTAACAGAAGTCTGTTTAAAGCATTCATATAAGCCTTGGCACTGGCAACTATAATGTCGGTATCGGAACCACGACCGGAATATGTGACTCCGTCACTTTCTATTCTGATGAGGACCTCGCCCAGAGCGTCTATACCTTCCGTGACCGATTTGACGGTAAATTCGGTAAGTACGTTGGGTACGCGCACGATGCGGTTTATCGCTTTGTAAACGGCGTCTACCGGTCCCGTACCGAGTGCAGCATCTGCCAGCACCTCTTTGTTGGGACCGATCAGTCGGACTGTAGCTGTAGGAATACTGTTGTTGCCACAGGATACACCGACATGGTCCAGATGATATACTTCCGGCAACGTGCGCATTTCCTCGCCGATAAGTGATTCTATGTCTCGGTCTGTAACATCTTTCTTCTTATCAGCCAGATCTTTAAATGCTTTAAATGCATGGTTGAGCGCTGCCTCATCAAGAGAATAGCCTAGTTCAAGCAATCGTTCCTTAAAGGCATGTCTGCCGCTGAGTTTGCCCAGTACCAGAGCACTGGAGGGGATTCCTACCGATTTCGGATCCATTATTTCATAGGTGCTGGCTTTTTTAATCACGCCATCCTGGTGAATGCCTGACTGGTGACGGAAGGCGTTGGCACCTACGATAGCCTTATTCTGGGGAACTATAAACCCGGTTAGCTCACTGACCATGCGGCTGGTCTTATATATCTGTTCTGTTTTTATGCCGGTCTGAATATGAAATTGATCGTATCGCGTCTTTAGAGCCATAACTATCTCTTCAAGGGCCGCATTGCCGGCCCTCTCTCCAATACCGTTTACCGTGCATTCGATCTGGCGCGCTCCTTTACGCACAGCTTCAAGACTGTTAGCAACGGCAAGCCCGAGATCGTTATGGCAGTGTACACTTACCACCGCCCTCGAGATATTGGGCACATTCTTAAAAATGCCTTCGATCAATTTACCGAACTCTGAAGGAATAGCATAGCCGACGGTATCCGGTATATTAACCGTAGTAGCACCGGCATCGATTACAGCTTCAATAACCTGATAGAGGAATTTAACCTCTGTTCTGGTTGCATCCATGGGAGAAAACTCGATATCGTCGCATAGCTTGCGTGCACGGGCTACCGCCCTTCTGGACATATCAAGTATATCCTCCTGGCTTTTTTTAAGCTGATAATCCAGATGTACATTTGAAGTGGAAAGAAAAATATGTATCCTGCCTCTTTTAGCATGTTTGATTGCTTCCCAGGCGCGGTCGATGGCTTCTTCGTTGGCATGGCTGAGTGCGCAGATAACAGGGTTTTTAACTTCCTTGGCTATCAGCCTTACCGCATCGAAATCACCCTGTGATGTAATGGGGAAGCCGGCTTCGATAATATCAACTCCGAGGTTTTCAAGCTGTCTGGCGATATCGAGCTTCTCCTGAACGTTAAGGCTGGTACCGGCAGCCTGTTCCCCATCCCTCAAAGTAGTATCAAAAATCAGAACACGTTCATCTTTCATAATTTTCAGCCCCCGCAGACTTAATTTTAAGGAACGATGTATCCTGTTTATTTAAGCCAGGGCATCATCGCACGTAATTTTTTGCCTACGACTTCAATCTGATGTTCTGCTGCCCTGCGTTTAAGAGCATTATAAACGGGGCGGTTAGCCTGGTTTTCAAGGATCCATTCCCTGGCAAAACTGCCATCCTGAACTTCTTCCAGAATTGCACGCATTTCTTCTTTAACCATTTCATTGATGATTCTGGGGCCGCGGGTGTAATCGCCGTATTCTGCTGTATCGCTGACCGAGTAGCGCATAAAAGACATTCCGCCACGGTAGATAAGGTCAACAATCAGTTTTAATTCATGGAGACACTCAAAATATGCGATTTCGGGTTGATAACCTGCTTCAACCAGGGTTTCAAACCCTGCGGTTATCAGTGATGTAACACCGCCACACAGCACAGCCTGTTCACCGAAAAGATCTGTCTCGGTTTCCTCGGCAAAAGTTGTCTCTATTACTCCTGCTCTGGCACAGCCTATGCCTTTAGCATAGGCAAGTGCCTGTTCCTTAGCTTTGCCCGAAGCGTTCTGGTAAACGGCTATGATAGCAGGCGGGCCGCTTTTCTCGGTATAAAGCTGACGAACCATGTGTCCCGGACACTTGGGTGCTATCATGCTTACGTCGATATCAGATGGCGGGACTATCTGGCCAAAATGGATATTAAACCCGTGGGCAAACATAAGAGTTTTGCCTTTTGTCATCTTATCAGCGATTGATTCTTTATAGACTCTGGCCTGAAGCTGATCCGGTACGAGCATCATGACAACATCAGACTTTTTAGCTGCTTCGGCGGCATCTATCACCTCGAAGCCCGCTTTTTTGGCAGCCTTATATCCCTCGCTGCCCCTGGCTTCGGCTACGATAACAGAAAGGCCGCTGTCGCGCAGGTTTTGTGCATGCGCATGCCCCTGGCTGCCGTAGCCGATAATACCGATCACCTTATTCTTTAACAACGCCAGATCCGCGTCTTTTTCATAATATATTTTTGCCATAGTAAACCTCCTATATTTTTAATTATTCAAACTGGATGCTTTACCAGTTGGGTAAGTTTTCTTCTTCAGGGGCAACGTGTTCAACCACGTGGCGGAGCGGTTTATTTTCTTCAATGGTGAGGGGTCCGGCGCCTCCTCGTGGGAGAGCTATTGTCCCCGTCCGTGACATTTCACGTATACCAAAACCGCGTAAAAGCTCGATCAAAGTATCGACTTTTTCTTCATCGCCGGTTACCACGATAATCAGCGAATCTGCTGAAACATCAACTATATTGGCTCGGAATATATCCACCACCTGTATGATTTCGCCGCGTGTAGATGGTGTAGCCTTGACTTTGATCATGGCCATTTCTCTGGCAACAGGATTGTCATTGGTTATATCGGAAATACGGATAACTTCAATCAGTCTATCAAGCTGTTTTCGAACCTGCTCAACTTTATTATCATCAGCCTCGACAACAATGGTCATTCGGGACAGATTGGGTATTTCGATATGTCCGACGGCAATGCTTTCGATATTGAAGTTGCGTCTCCTGAGCGTGCTGGCAATACGGTTCAATACGCCCGGGCGGTCTTCTACAAGAGCTACCAGAATATGTTTCCTGATCAATTTGCCATCTCCCTGTTCATGTGGCACATTGCTTATTTTTTTAAGTTTACAGTGGGCCTGGGCATTTCGAGGAATTCGACCAGCGTTTTACCCGGCGGTACAAACGGGTAAACATTTTCTTCCGGCTCAACCAAAAACTCTATTACAAATGGCCCTCTATGAGCCATAGATTCTTCTATTGCAGGTCTTACATCTATTTTTCTGGTTACCCGTCGGCCTTTAATGCCATAAGCCTCAGCTATCTTAACGAAATCGGGATTATATAGCTTGGTGCCGAAATAGCGTTTTTCGTAAATCAACTCCTGCCACTGGCGGACCATGCCAAGCCATCCATTGTTAAAGATGGCTATGTTGATATCAAGGTCTTCCTGTGCCATGGTGGCGAGTTCCTGAACAGTCATCTGGAATCCACCGTCACCACAGATGCACCATACTGTTTCATCAGGAGCACCGACTTTGGCACCCATGGAAGCGGGGAGCCCGAAGCCCATTGTACCCAGACCACCCGATGAGACCAGGCTATTCGGCTTATCATAAAAGAAATATTGTCCCGCCCACATTTGGTGTTGCCCTACATCGGTGACTATGATCGCATCGCCCCCCGTTACTTCATGTATCTGTTTTATTACGTATTGTGGCAACAGGCCTTCATGATCCCTGACCTCTAAAGCTGGATGGATCGAGCGTAATTCATCGAGCTGGGTTAGCCAGGCGATGTGATCGCGTTTGACTATCTGTTTATTCATTACCTGGAGTATGTTCTTAATGTCTCCTACGATAGGCACATCCACCGTAAGGTTTTTCCCTATCTCAGCCGGATCTATGTCTATGTGTATGATACGTGCATTGGGAGCAAAGGAACTCACCACACCGGTAGCCCTGTCATCAAATCGCATACCTATGGCGATGACGAGGTCTGAATTGTAAACCGCCTTGTTGGCATAGCCCATCCCGTGCATTCCCAGCCATCCGTAGCTGAGCACGTGCGATTCAGGGAAACAGCCGATTCCGAGGAATGTGGTCACGACAGGGATTTGCGATTTTTCAGCAAGTTCTTTCAATTCGCTGAAGGCTTTAGATATATTAACACCCCTTCCCGCAATAATAACAGGCCGTTCAGCCGAATTTATCAATTCGGCCGCCTTCTTAATCTGAGCCGGATGGCCATACAGTCTGGGTTTATAACCCGGAAGGTCGACCTTATCTGGAAAAATAAACTCAGTGCGTCCCTGTAATATATCACGGGGAATATCCAGCAGGACCGGGCCCGGCCTTCCGGCCTGAGCTATGTATAAAGCCTCCCTGACAGCTGTGGCAAGTTCAGCGGTATCCAGCACCAGATGGTTATATTTGGTTATGGGGACTGTGATTCCGGTAATATCCACTTCCTGGAAAGCATCTTTGCCGATAAAAAAGGTGGGGACCTGCCCGGTTATCGCCAGCATCGGTACGGAATCCAGGTGAGCAGTGGCGATACCGGTAACTAGATTGGTAGCGCCGGGGCCTGACGTAGCCAGGCAAACGCCGACTTTGCCGGTGACTCTGGCATAACCATCGGCGGCGTGTGCTGCACCCTGTTCATGGCGTACAAGTATGTGCCTGAGTTGAGGATATTTGGGTAATGTGTCGTAAAGGGGTAGAAGCACACCGCCGGGAAATCCGAAGATAACTTCAACACCCTCTTTTACCAGACATTCACATAAAATCTCAGCACCGGTTTTTATCATTTGCCAGATTAACTCCTAATCTTTGAAAACCGCACCTTCGCTGGCGGGACCAACCTTTTCGATATAGCGTTTCAGATATCCGCTTTTGATGGGAGATGTGAATGGGGCAAGTTTTTTCAGTCTTCGCCCTATTTCCGTATTGCTTAATTTAACCTCAAGCTTACGCGCCGGTATATCAATACTGATTATATCGCCATTTTCAACCACGGCAATCGGGCCACGATCTGCTGCCTCGGGGACAACGTGTCCGATGGCAGCACCGCTGGTACCACCAGAAAATCGGCCGTCAGTTATCAGGGCAACCCGGCTCTCAAGTCCCATGCCTGAAAGAAGTGATGTAGGTGTTAGCATTTCCCTCATGCCGGGTCCTCCCCGCGGTCCTTCATATCTAATGACCACAACATCTCCTTCCTTGATCTGTCCCCCCATAATTCCACGCGTTGCGTCTTCTTCATTTTCAAAAACGCGCGCAGGTCCCTGATGCACAAGCATCTCGGTTGCCACAGCACCGCTTTTTACCACCGCACCACCCGGAGCAAGATTTCCGAATAAAATGGCCAGACCACCGGTTTTGGAGAACGGTTTGTTAAAACGTCTGATTACTTTATGATCCCTTACGACAGCATTTTTATAAATGCTTGAGAGAGGCTTCAGCGTTACAGTAATGGTCTGACCGTTGAGTAGATGGGAAATCTCATGCATTATGGCTGGTATCCCGCCGGCCATGTCGAGATCTTCGATGTGAACATCGCTGGCCGGGCTAATCTTACTGATGTGGGGTGTGTGTTCGCTTATTTCATTAATTAAGGAAAGCGGGAACTTTATGCCTGCCTCATGCGCAATGGCGGTAAGATGGAGTACGGAATTGGTGCTACCGCCCAATGCCATATCAACAGTAAATGCATTGGCAATTGCTTCTTTGGTAATAATATCCCGCGGGCGGAGATTCTTTTTTAAAATAGCCACGATCTGATGTCCTGCACGCCTTGCAAGATGCATCCTGCGGGAATCTACAGCAGGGATGGTTCCATTTCCGGGAAGCGCCATCCCGAGTGCTTCACACAGACAGTTCATGGTATTGGCAGTAAACATACCGGAACAACTTCCGCATCCGGGACAGGCGGCTATCTCGATCTCCTCAAGTTCGGTTGCTGTCATACTGCCTTTGCTTACACCGCCGACAGCCCTGAACACCGATATAAGATCAACCGTTTGACATTTGCCGTCCCTGATTAAGCGGCCGGCCAGCATCGGACCACCGCTGACAATAATGGCGGGAATATTTAAACGCAAAGCAGCCATAAGCATGCCGGGTACGATTTTATCGCAATTGGTTATAAACACCAGAGCATCAAACTGATGTGCTTCGGCCATTATTTCTATAGAATCCGCTATCAGCTCACGGCTGGGCAGGCTATATTTCATTCCGGGATGATTCATGGCGATACCATCACATACTCCGATGGTATTGAATTCGAAAGGCATGCCGCCTGCTTCACGGACGCCGGCTTTGACCTCATTGCAGATGAGGTTTAAATGCATATGGCCGGGTATTATCTCGTTGAAGCTGTTGACGATTCCTATGAACGGTTTGTTAAAATCGCCGCTCTGGACGCCGAGTGCGCGTAGTAAAGCTCTATGCGGAGCCCTTTCAGTGCCCTGTTTTATGTTGTTACTTCTCATAAGAAAAGATCCTTTCCGACTAATTTCCCAGAATTATAAGCCGGGTAAACTAAAACTTGAGGTGATTGTAGTAAACTATCACATATATTTATTTATTGTCAAGCAGTCTGGCCTCGATTTTTGATATTTTATCCAGGCGGTTCTGGTGCCTGCCTCCCTCGAAGTACGTATTAATAAACGTATATGTGATTTCCAATGCAGATGGGATATCTAATATGTCTGCACCCAGGCACAGGATGTTAGCATCATTATGCATTCTGGCTCTGCGTGCCATTTCAACATTACAGCAGAGTGCTGCACGTATCCCAGCATACTTATTGGCGGTTATGCTCATGCCTATTCCCGAGCCGCAGATCAAAATACCGTAATCTGCTTTTTTACCAAGCACAGCCTCGGCCACTCTGGTAGCATAGTCGGGATAATCTACTTTGCCGTCCCCATTGTAACCAAAGTCAAATGTCGTATATCCACGAGATGCCAGGAATTCGGCTATTGATTTTTTAAGAAGATTGCCCCTGTGATCATTACCCAAAGCGATATTCATTCTGCTATTCCCTTATAAGGTTGTATTATTTGCTCGATCTCCTGTTTGGATATAATGCCGTAACGTATTATAGCCGGTGGGTCAACTGTTATATCAATAATGGTTGATTCGATAGACCGGGGAGATCTGCCTCCATCGATAATAAAATCGACTGAATTGCCGAGTTGTTCTTTTACATCCTGTGCGCTTAAAGCTATTTCCCTATTATGAAGGTTTGCACTCGTGCCAGTGATGGGAGTGCCTGACATAAGGATCAATAATCTCGTTATATCGTGTGCGGGTAATCGTATTCCGATCTTTTTAGTTCCACCTGTTACGGGGCTGGATAAAGATAGCAAACTACGGAAAATGATCGTCAGGCCTCCGGGCCAGAATGATTTCATAAGTTTTTGGGCGATTTCAGAATCGATTTCAGCTAATAACCGGGCATCCTCAGTTCTGGCTATCAATACAGGCACAGGCATTGTGTGAGGACGCTTTTTAATCAGAAATACTCTTCGAACCGACTCTTCATTATAGATATCTGCGCCGAGACCGTAGACAGTATCTGTTGGAAAGGCGACAACACCGCCCGAACGTATTATCTCAGCCGCCTGCTCTATTTGAGCGATGATCTGAGATGGCAATCCTGTGATTAAATTCCTTTTCACTATATTATACCTATAAACGCCATATAAAATTGTACCTTAAAATCAAGTGATATTTAAATACGGTCAGGTTAGAAGGTAAAACATGTATATGCTATACTTGATAAAATGGCAACAGGCAAGAAGAATAGAAACAGAATCGCCAGTCATCGGGTAGCTACCAGCGACGACATTGAAGTATCGACTTATCTTGAAATTGCAAAAGAAATAGAGGGCGTGCAGGCCGCTCCTGGTCCCGGTGAGCTTAAGCTCAGCTCAAGAGAAGCCATAGCTATTATTGATTTCGGCTCTCAGTACAGCCATCTCATTGCCCGTCGCGTCAGAGAATGTAATGTTTATTGCGAGCTTTTTCATTATGAGATGCCACTGAAGAAGATTATGGAAATCAAACCCCGAGGCTTCATTCTTTCCGGTGGCCCTGCCAGCGTTTATGATAGAAATGCTCCATTGACACCTGTGGGAGTATATGAGAGCCATTTACCGGTACTGGGTATATGCTATGGAATGCAGTTGATAACACATCAGCTTGGTGGGACTGTGGCGCCCGGCCATAAGCGGGAATATGGGCAGGCAGTCCTGCATATCAGCGATCTCGAATCTCCGCTTTTTCAGGGACTCGATGAGTCGCTGACTGTCTGGATGAGCCATGGAGACCTTGTCATGGATATGCCACCGGGTTTCAAGTCACTGGCATATACCGAAAATTCACCCAATGCGGTAATAACCGATGGTAGTAAAATTTTCGGCCTGCAGTTCCATCCCGAGGTCGTCCACACACCTCAGGGCAAAACCATAATCAGGAATTTTCTGTACAGGATTTGCGGCTGTCATGGAACATGGACTCCGGGAAATTTTATAAATGAGAGCATTCAATCTATACAAAAACAGGTGGGTAGCGGAAAGGTGATCTGCGCCCTGTCAGGAGGTGTCGATTCTGCCGTTGCCGCCAAACTAGTTCATGCTGCCATCGGCGATCAGCTTACCTGTATATTCGTTAATAATGGCTTGCTGAGGCGGGAAGAACCCGAAAGGGCACTCAATACATTCCGCAAAAATCTTCATATGAACGTGGTATATGTGGACGCAGTTGATCGGTTTCTGGAACAGTTGAAGGGAGTAACCGACCCCGAGCTCAAGCGCAAACGAATCGGTGAGGAGTTTATCAGGGTTTTTGAAGAAGAGGCCAGAAAACTCGGTAAGATAGATTTTCTGGTTCAGGGTACACTTTATCCCGACGTTATTGAAAGCGCTCCATCAGAAACCAGAGCCGCTGCCAAAATCAAAACCCACCATAATGTTGGAGGATTACCTGCGCGTATGGCACTTACCCTGATTGAGCCTTTGAGGTACCTGTTTAAAGATGAAGTACGTGAAGTAGGCCTTAAGTTGGGTTTGCCTGAGGATATGGTATGGAGGCAACCATTCCCCGGGCCTGGACTGGCCATTCGAATAATTGGCGAAGTCACCAGAGAGAAGCTGGATATTTTAAGAGGCGCTGACTGGATAGTTATGAATGAGATAAAGAAGGCAAAGCTTTACCGCCAAATGTGGCAGACATTTGCCATACTCACAGATGTGCGCAGTGTTGGTGTTATGGGTGACTTCAGAACTTACGGATATCTGGTTGCTGTAAGGGCGGTAACCAGCCTCGATGCAATGACAGCGGACTGGGCGAGATTGCCATATAACCTGCTGGCTGCTATTTCCAGTCGTATAGTTAATGAAGTACCCGGTGTCAATCGTGTTGTATATGATATTACCAGCAAGCCACCGTCCACCATAGAGTGGGAGTGAGTTACAGTTTGGCCAAATTTGAGTTGACAAAAGCATTCGGTATAAATATACTTATAGAGCATGTTAAAAAACAGAATAGATAGTTGATTTAAGTTTTTTTGTGGTGTATACTCTTTAAGCTTGGGTAACACCAAGCTTTTTTGCTCTTTAAAAAGTGAATAGTGGCAAAAAATAAAGTGTCTTGATGTTCAAGTTGCCGGTGTGCAGCAAGAGACATGGACCAAACGGTCTTGTGTTCATGCTGCTGTAGGTCAAAGATAATAAGGGCACAGGGCGGATGCCTTGGCGTTAACAGCCGATGACGGGCGCGGCAAGACTGCGAAAAGCCTCGATGAGATGTCTAGCTATCTTAAGTCGAGGATACCCTAATGGGGTAACCCACCCGGTCAAAAGCCGGGTACTCTGAAAGGAGGGGGAACCAGGGGAACTGAAACATCTTAGTACCCTGAGGAAAAGAAATCGAATGAGATTCCCTTAGTAGTGGCGAACGAAAGGGGAAGAGCCTAAACCTTTCCAGCTCAGTGGACTTGAGTCCTATGCTGGAAGGGGGTTGCAAGGTGCAGCGGACAGCGCTCAAGAGCTGTCGCAGAGTGAAAAACTTTTTACCTAGTCGAAGGTCTCTGGAAAGGGCAACCATAGACGGTGATAGTCCGGTAGATTAAAGGTAAAAAGCTCTGGCTGTATCCTTAAGTACCACGGGACACGTGAAATCCTGTGGGAATCTGGGGTGACCACGCTCCAAGGCTAAATACTGTTAACGACCGATAGTGAACCAGTACCGTGAGGGAAAGGTGAAAAGTACCCCGATGAGGGGAGTGAAATAGAACCTGAAACCTTGTGCCTACAAGCAGTCAGAGTCTGGATTTATCCGGATGATGGCGTGCCTATTGAAGAATGAGCCTGCGAGTTGCTCTATGTGGCCTGGTTAAGTGATTTCAATCACGGAGCCGCAGCGAAAGCGAGTCTGAATAGGGCGAATGTGGTCGCATGGAGCAGACACGAAACCGTGTGAGCTACCCATGGCCAGTGTGAAACCCAACTAATCTTGGGTGGAGGTACGAACCCGTAAGCGTGGCAAAGCTTTGGGATGAGCTGTGGGTAGGGGTGAAATGCCAAACGAACTCGGAGATAGCTTGTTCTCCCCGAAATGCATTTAGGTGCAGCCTCGGTTGATTAACTTTCGGAGGTAGAGCTCTGAATGAGCTAGGGGCCGTGAGGTTACCAAACTCAATCAAACTCCAAATGCCGAAAGTCGTATGCCGGGAGTGAGACTGCGAGGGATAAGCTTCGTAGTCGAGAGGGAAACAGCCCAGATCATCAGCTAAGGTCCCTAAGAGCGAGCTAAGTGGTAAAGGAAGTGATGTCGCAAAAACAGCCAGGAGGTTGGCTTAGAAGCAGCCACCCTTTAAAGAGTGCGTAACAGCTCACTGGTCGAGTGATGTCGCGCCGATAATTTAACGGGGCTCAAGTTCGCCACCGAAGCTATGGATCGCAATAGCGATGGTAGGGGAGCGTTGTTACGGCTGTGAAGTTCTGGCGTAAGCCAGGGTGGAGCAGTGACAAGTGAGAATGCAGGCATAAGTAGCGTAAAGGCATGTGAAAAACATGTCCACCGGAAGTCTAAGGTTTCCTACGCAAGGTTAATCCTCGTAGGGTTAGTCGGCCCTAAGCTAAACCCAAAGGGGGTAGGCGATGGATGGCAGGTCAACATTCCTGCACCATCAATTGTTCGTTATCAGCAAAGGGGGGACACAGTAGGATAGGTAGAGCGTACCCATTGGACATGGTGCGTTCCAGATTCGAGGCGTGTCGGGGCAGGAAAATCCACTCCGACGATAAGCTGAGGAGATGGGGAAATTGAGGGGCAACCCGAGATGACTCTACCGAGTTCACACTGTCCAGAAAAGCCTCGTTGTGAGAACAGTTGATGCCCGTACCGCAAACCGCCACTGGTAGACGGGGGTAAGTATCCCAAGGTGTTCGAGAGAACTCACGTCAAGGAACTCGGCAAATTGACCCCGTAACTTCGGAAGAAGGGGGCCCGCGCAAGCGGGGGCACGGAACCGGCTCAAGCGACTGTATAACATAAACACAGGTCTCTGCCAAAGCGAAAGCTGAGGTATAGGGGCTGATACCTGCCCAGTGCCGGAAGGTTAAGGAGAGAGGTTAGGGGTAACCCGAAGCTTTGAACCGAAGCCCCGGTGAACGGCGGCCGTAACTATAACGGTCCTAAGGTAGCGAAGTCCCTTGTCGGGTAAGTTCCGACCCGCACGAAAGGTGTAACGACTTGAGCACTGTCTCGACGTGAGACTCGGTGAAATTGAATTGGGGGTGAAGATGCCCTCTACCCGCAACTGGACAAAAAGACCCCGGGAGCTTTACTATACCCTGGTATTGGACTCGAGCTGAGCATGTGTAGGATAGGTGGGAGGCGTTGATGTCGGGGCGTCAGCCTCGGCGGAGCCAACGGTGAAATACCACTCTTGCTTGGTTTTGGTTCTAACCTGCCTCTAAGGTGGGGACAGTGCCAGGCGGGTAGTTTAACTGGGGCGGTTGCCTCCTAAAAGGTAACGGAGGCGCCCAAAGGTCCCCTCAGCACGGGTGGAAATCGTGCGTCGAGTGCATTGGCATAAGGGGGCTTGACTGTAAGACTCACAAGTCGAGCAGGGACGAAAGTCGGGCAAAGTGATCCTACGGTTCCGCGTGGAAGGGCCGTGGCTTAACGGATAAAAGCTACCCCGGGGATAACAGGCTTATCTTGCCCAAGAGTTCACATCGACGGCAAGGTTTGGCACCTCGATGTCGGCTCGTCGCATCCTGGGGCTGAAGCAGGTCCCAAGGGTTGGGCTGTTCGCCCATTAAAGCGGCACGCGAGCTGGGTTCAGACCGTCGTGAGACAGGTCGGTCTCTATCCGTTGTGGGCGCTGGAGATTTGAGGAGAGCTCTCCCTAGTACGAGAGGATTGGGAGGGACGGACCTCTGGTGTGTCAGTTGTCGCGCCAGCGGCAGTGCTGGGTAGCCATGTCCGGATGAGATAAACGCTGAAAGCATCTAAGTGTGAAGCTCACTCCAAGATGAGATCTCCCACCGGCTTGACCGGGTAAGACCGCAAGTAGACTACTTGCTTGATAGGCAGCAGGTGTAAGCACAGCAATGTGTTGAGCTGAGCTGTACTAATGGTCGAGGTCTTTGACCTACATCAGTATGAACACAAGAACATTTATTAATCAGCCACAGATCACGACGCGGGGTGGAGCAGTGGCAGCTCGTCGGGCTCATAACCCGAAGGTCGCAGGTTCAAATCCTGCCCCCGCTACCAAAAATTAAAGTGTATTTTAAAGTCGGCTTCCTTAGAAGCCGACTTTTTCCTTTTTAAAGAAGCTAAATGGCCTGATCTTATTGTGGCCCATATTCAAGCCCATGTATAATTGCAGATGATTTTTGTGATAACTTATTATGGTCACGTAAGATAACCGGTAAATATTATAGATATCGGAGAAGTAAAATTGCCCATTATTGAAATCAATCAGGAAACGTGTAACAAATGCGGCATCTGTGCGGATGAATGTCCCCGCCGTATAATTACCCTGCCAGATGGAGATTTCCCGCAGTTATTAGCGGTGGCTGAAGCCGCTTGCAATGGGTGCGGACATTGCGTTGCAGTGTGTCCCAGAGGAAGCCTTAGCCATCGATATTCGCCGCTGGAAGTGTCTCCTAAAATACAGGACGGTCTTAAGATCAATCCTGAGCAACTCGAGCAGTTTTTAAAAAGCCGCCGTTCGGTAAGGGTATTCAAAAAACGTCCGGTCCCACGTGAGATAATCACCCGTCTGATAGAGGATGCCCGATACGCGCCGACGGGGCATAATCTTCAGGAGGTAGAATGGCTGGTAATTGATAATAAAAAAGATTTGAACCATATCGAAGACCTCGGTTTCGATTGGCTACAGTGGGTGATAAAGAATATGCCAGAGAAGGCTGCCGAGTCTAATATGGAAGAAAAGCTGGCAAGACAAAAAGTTAATCGCGATGTGTTTTTACGAGGCGCACCGGTATTAATCGTTACGCATGCATACAAAGATAACCCAAACTCACTAATAGCAAGTATTGATAGTGCGAATGCTTTGTGCTTTCTGGATCTGGCGGCTAATGCTCTGGGACTTGCTACCTGCTGGGCGGGATATGTTTACATAATGGCAAATACGTTTCATCCGGTTAAGGAGGCTCTGGCGTTGCCTGATGATCATGTGGTTTATGGCTGTGTGATGCTGGGATATAATAAATTCAGATACTACAGGATACCTTTCCGTAAAATGCCGAGGATCATCTGGCGGTAGTTGAAAGATCGTAGAGATTCGATCAAAGCGGGTGCTTCTTTAGAAAATCAAGAATTATATGGCTGGCCTGCTCAGCACTATCTGTGATGAAACCATGTCCGCCATTTTCAATTATGGCCAGTTCGGCGCCGGGTATGCGGGATGCAAGTATTCTGGAGTTTTCCGGGGATATCAGACGGTCTTTACTGCCACAAATCACCAGCGTATGGGCTTTCAGGGCGGGCAGGCGATCATAACTGGTGAATGTTATTATGAAGTTTGCCTGACATGTATAGGCATATGGTGGTGTAGGATATTCTGATGTGACAGCCACATATTGTTTGACCGCTTCCGGATGTTTTTCGGTGAAATCAGGGTTCCACAGCCATGGGATGGTGGCCAATGCCCGTTCTTCAATCGAAAGTTTGTTGATTTCAACATTGAATAGGAACTCTATCGCCTCTTTTGAGCTGGGTACCGCATGAGAACCACCACAGGAGGTGCATCCTAGAACGAGCGCGTTTATCCGCTCGGGATAGCTCAAGGCTAATTCCTGAGCGATCATACCACCCATGGAAACCCCGAAGACATCGGTTTTATTGATATCCAGATTATCAAGCATCCCGATAACATCTCCGACCAGCATCTGGGCGGTATAAGGGATATCGGGCTTATCGCTTCTTCCGGTGCCTCGGTTATCGAAAATAATCACCCTGCGCTGTGTGGCCAGCTTATCCAGAATGGCATGCCAGTGGCCGGAATTAGAACCATAGCCCATAATCAGCAGTAAGGGATCGCCTCTTCCGTGAGTCTCGTAATAGATATGGATATCGCCAATTTTACTTAATGGCACAGCATGCCTCCCTTAAAAATGCTTTTTCATGCAGGGGAACTGCATTGATTATAGCATTAAATCTTATACGAGGACACTGAATTAGTTCAGATACGTGGGTGACACCTATAATCCGTTACTATGAAGATATGAGGTGATCCTGTTCACCATCATAAAAAGCTAAGAAAATTGAGTGATTTTGGCAGGTAAGTTCAAATCAAACTGAAGTAGTTTGATTTTTATCATAATAGTGAAAAAATGCAACTACTGTCTACCTACACCTCAATATCGGTAAACAGATTTTTACAGCAGGAAAAGAAGTTATATTACCAATGACTTGCAGAGCATGGAGCATTTACGTTGCCGACTAAAGCACCTATTTTTAGCAACATAATCCGCTGAGTTAGCCAACCCTATATTACAATTACAAGAAGATAATCCTTGCTGGGGCAAGGAAAAAACTGGACTACTTGCTGAGATTCGCTGAATAGGTACAGACAGTTCAAAATCGAAAACTGATGGGTTTATAATATGCAAGAATTATCTATTTTATCTTTGTATAATTTAACTTTTCTAAATCTATTTAACTAGAAGGATATGGAGTGAATTACTTGTTGCGGAACACATCAATATTAATTATTTCGTTATTAATAAGGCGATATATAATTATTAATCTTGCCAATAAAAATAATACAACTGTCCAATTTTATCTTTAATTGTGAAAGATATATTTAATCAATAAATTATAACCTGATCCTTATATTTTCTACTGGATAGCTCATGCAAGGATGAATATAATTGTATTTTTTATCTATCCATCGTTTATTTACTCTTGAAGGGGTGAATACCTTACCTTCAACCAACCTTGTCCGGCAAGCCGTACATTCTCCGGAGCGACATACCGCGTGTACTATGATTCCCGCTTTTTCCATCGAAATAATCAAAGGTTCATTCGCTCGAGCCTTAAATATTTTTCCTGATCTTTCTTCTATGACATCAAATACCATTTGAGGTGAAATACCTGGCCAACCTGATTCTAGCGTAACATCGGCAGGAGGTCCAGATATCTCTTTACGGATGCGTTTAGGTTTGATATTTAAGATATTGAGAGCTTGTTCGCTTAATGCATGCATTGGGGTGGGGCCACAAATAAAAAATGTCTGGTCTCCAATCTTTCCAATTAGACTATTAATTATATCAGCATCAAGCAACCCCGTTATCCCGTTCCAATCTGACGAGGGCTCACTTATGATAAAATCGACCCTTATATTTTTATTTTTGCTAGCGATATAAAATAACTCATCCTTAAAAATAATATCATCAGGTGTTCTACTACCATATAATAAGTGGATATTTAGAGGTAAGTTATTATCAATAGTATCGCGTATCATCGACATGAATGGCGTTATACCGCTGCCCCCTGCTAAAAATATCAGGTTATCAGTATCAATCAATGGTTCGTAATAAAAATTACCATGAGGACCTGTAGCCTGAATAATATCTCCTTTTTTTATATTATCGTGCAGGAAATGGGAAACAAAACCGTTTTGTACACGGCGAACTGTTATATCGTAATAAGATTTACCTGGCGAAGATGAAATACTGTAGGGCCTGGAAGTTGTTACGCCGTTTATATTAATGATAAGGCTAATATATTGACCAGCTTTGAAAAAAGGAAGTGTATCATTAACGGATTCCAAACGCAATGTTTTGGTACTGGCAGTTTCTGAAATAATCTCTTTCACACGTAGAAAAAGGCTATCAGAATGTAATCTTTCTATTGCCTTTTTTTGAATGACTAGTGTTGTTTCACCGATTTCTTTTGTTCCCGATGACTCTTTTTCAAGTTGGTTTTTAATTTTTTCATTGACTGAGGTATCGTGTATGCCAGTACTCATATCTTTTAATACCTCGTTGGCAGCGTAGGATCCAGATAATATACAGGTTTCAAAGCCTCCCCCTATATTCACCCAGGCATTGGCGAAATAGAGTCCATCTATCGGGCCTTTATTAGGAAGATGTGATAAACCAGAACCCTGGTAATTTTCATCGAAGCCGATGATACTCCCGCCAGGATTACCTGAATAGCGCATATTAGTAAGTGGTGTGCCTACCTCTATAACCTCAATATGTTCACGAAGTTTCGGAGCAGCCTTTTCAGCTAATACAATCATTTGATCGGTTAACTTGTTCTTTGTATATATATACTCAGCAGGAGATAGCTTTAACCATGGTTCAATGTACGATACCATTATTAAGCTGACGACCGATGTGCCTGGCATAGAGAACTTGGGATCGGCAGCATTAAAGGCCGTTATACCAATACCATCAGGTTGGGAAGGAATAGTATGGGCTAGCTCGTATTGCTTATTCATGTCGTAGCTTAGATTTACAAAATTTTCATGCGTTTTTAATCCAAGACGTGTATGTTCGCAATCAAGGCCTAGAAAAACACTAAAAGTCGAACCACCGTTATTCCATAATCCGAGTCGCTTTAGATACCAGTTTGGAATATTATTGGCACCTATTAGATCTATGCAAGTGGATATGGGATTAACATTACTTATAATATAGGGTGTGGCTATCTCAATCCCTTGAGTTGTTATCACTCCATTTATTTTATTATTTGAAATAGTAATTTTTCTTGCACCGTGGTTCAGCCAGACTTGTCCGCCCATTTTCTCAATAGCTTCAACAAATGCCTGGGATAAAGCTTGAGAAGTCCCACGAATATGTGCCGGGCCGAATCTTAAATACGAAGCGAAAGAAAGAGCATACATAGAAAATGATAGTTTTGAAGGTGGGAGCAATAAATAACCCCAAATCTGATTGAATACAGCACGTACTTTTTCATCCTTTATTATTGGGGTCATAACCTGCTCGACTGTTTTTCCAAAATGAGCTTCAAGAGTTGGAAATTGAGAAGGGTCATTCATAACCGCTTTCATTCCTATGCGATTAGCTTTAAGGGTTTCTGCCGTAAAATTAAATATGGTTTCAGTCATTACTTTAATCGAATCTTTATATTTTGGAAATTGATTGCAAAGAGTTGTTTCAAAGTTTTCACGTCCTTTGGGAACTGTAATTTCAAAATCAGGAAATATACTATGAAAGAATTCTCCTATCTGGAGAAAATCTACTTTTGGGTATACGCCGTAATCATTCAGAAGTTTATATAAAGCTCCGTGATTTGCTTCGGTGCCAAGACCCGATAATTCATGTAAAGCAACTTCAAATTCAAATCGTCCTCTTAAAAAAGATGATGCATAACCTCCAGGAACATTGTTTTTTTCCAGAACCAGTACTCGTTTACCGGCCTTACTCAGTGAAGTGGCAGCTGATAATCCGCCCAAACCCGATCCAATTATTACGACATCAAAGTCTTTCATAAAGCAACACTCCGCATTATAAAAATTAGATGAATCAGTCAGTAAAAGACATTAATTATATAATGTAATGTTTAGAATTGTTAAATGATAGTCAATTCAATTAAATTTTTAGTTTTAAAATTAAAGTTTATATTTGCAAAATTATAATTGAATTATCTGGTTAATTCAATTATATGTAAGCGTCCGATATCTATCTGAACCGGCTCAGTTGTCTGCCCAATGATATACAGATGAAATAAAACCGCACGATCTAAGGATCGATTTTCTAGATATCTAATTTAATATTAATATATTAAAAAGTATCCTGCTTATTAATTATATCGATGATTCCAGCATTAACTGGGATACATCCATGACTGTTAGCTTATCTTCCAAGTTCTCGGCCTTGATTGCATCCTTGAGCATCACCATACACCCAGGGCAGGCAACAGCCAGAATACTGGCACCAGTCTTATGAGCTTCCCTCACTCTTACCCTGCTGGGGCTATCCTCGCTGCCGGCAAGCAAGTCGGTTGCAAAGTTACCACTACCACCACCACAGCAGAAAGCATCTTTGCGATTACGTGGCATCTCAACTATATCTAAATCAAGTATACTTTTAAGCAGTTTTCTGGGCTCTTCATAAATTCTGTTATACCTCCCCAAAAAGCATGGATCATGATAAGTGACTTTAACCTTTTTCTTCTTCTGCGGAAGCCTTTTCTTTTCTGCCATCTCGTTTAATAGTTGAGTATAATGATAAACCCTAAAATCTGCCCCATAAATCGGATATGTGTTCTTCATAATATTGAATGCGTGGGGACTTAGCGTAACTATATTCTTCACTCCCAATTCTTTAAACTGCCTGATGTTTTTCTCAGTAAGCATCTGGAAAAGTCCTTCCTCGCCTAGTGTGTAAACTTCATTACCACAGCATTCCTCGTCGTTACCTAGTATACCGAATGAGACACCAGCTTTATTGAGTAGATCCACGAGGCTTTTTGACATCTTCTGTGCGTTTTCATCGTAAGATCCAAGACAGCCAATATAGAGCAGGTATTCATCGCTGTGTTCGTATCTCTTAACACCGTCAGCCCATGCACCTCTCTCGCTTCGCAATAACTTGAAGGGATTACCATACCCATAAACAGATTCAAAAAAGCGACTTACACGTGCGGGTATCTGACCAGATTCGACCACATCTGCCCGTGCCTGTACTATCCAGTCAACTATATCAGGAGCAAACCCCATAGGGCATTGCTCCACGCAATTTTTACATGCGGTGCATGTATACAATATTTCACTAAGGCGTTCGGACCACTTAATTTCTTCATTGAGCCAGCTTCTGATTAGCCATAATCTGCCGCTGGTTGAGTAAGTATCGAAGCGAAATCTTTTATAGGCAGGGCAATTCAAATCTCTATAGTCACTGGTGAATTTACACCAACCACATCTAAAGCATCTGTGGATCTGCTCAGTATATTTACTATCCATTACTATACCTCCCAGTTGCCTGGATTCATAATCCCATTAGGATCCAAAAGATTTTTAACTTTTTTCATCAAATTACGTGTATTTGGATCCATTCTATCTATCATCATTTTTTGTTCATATAACGTAGGCTTCCATAGGAGAGCTCCTTTTTCAGACCCAAACTCTGCCGCCTCATGTAAAGCTTTTCGTACCCTATCCAATTCATCGTGATCAGCTCTGTTAAAGGTAAAGGCAAATGAGAACATCATACAGTGTCCCTGTTGAATGACCCTGCCCGATGCATTTTGAATTACCCTGTATTTTGTACCCAATTCCTGAACTTTTTTAACGAATTGAGGATACAGTTCCACGGGAATAATAGGTCCTGAATATTCAAAACCACCACCCTTTCTGAGATCTGCAAAGTTTGACATCGTCTTTTGTGGATTAGCCAGAAAGGCTGCTTTCAAATCAGACGGCACCTGCATGAAGCCGCCATCCTTACTATCAATATATTCCTGAAGCGCATGGTATATAATTTTCCTTTTGAGCTCCAATTCCTCTTCCGTATCTCCGGTGAAGAATATGTTTAAATGAAAGTTGCCCGAGAACATGCGTGGCTTGGGCTGGCTCCAGACTCCAATATCCTCGATAAGCTCCGTATGTGTAATTTTATATACTACATCGGGTATAATGTCTTCGGTATCTGTTACGAATACTTCGACATCGATCAGCCTTTTCTTTGGATAGAGTTTCAATCCTATCTTGGTAATTATACCCGTTGTCCCCAGCCAACCCAGAAACAAACCCGACAGATCGGGCATCGGTGGACCTTTAGAAAACCAGTAGGGAGAAACCGAGCATGAACCTATTTTGCAGATTTCACCTGTAGGCAGTACAACTTCAAACCCATTCACCATATCGGAATTAAAACCATACTGCTGGCTTAAACGTCCCTGTCCATGTATGACAGCATTTGCGGCTATAGTGGTGATCGGCGGCGCCTCAGGTACGCTATGTCTCAAGTCAGGGTAGTTTTGATCAAGGAAGGCTTTCAAGATGCCCTGAGAAACGCCTCCTTCGACGACAACGTATCTGTTTTTGGCATTCACCTCGAGGATCTTATCCATCCTCTTCATATCCATAACAATTCCACCTTTAAGCGGGATCACCAGGCCGGTTAAAGCCAGCCCACCGCCTTTAGGAACTATGGGAATCTTCTCTTTATTGGCTAATTTTACCACCTGTTGAACTTCTTCTGTGTTCTTTGGCATCACCACGTAGTCAGGCTTGTGCGGTGGCATCACTCCTGGATCGCGGCCGTAAAAATAAAGCTCTTCCTGCTGGTTGGATACGAAATCTTCGCCGACAATTTTAACAAGGCTTTCGTAGATACCTGACATTATATTTTCACCTCCAGTGCTGGTTTTTCGCCAATGGCCATCTTACATAGATCAATCATATGTATAGGTTTAACCCCTCTTTTAGCCACCTTCTCAGCCAGAGGATCCCAGCAGGCCGGGCAATTAAATACGCAGTATTCGGCACCACTTTTTACCATATCATCGATGTTCCTCTTCTGTAAATCTGTTCCCAGGTCGTATCCTTTGGAAGAGAACATCAACGCTCCACAGCACAGAGCATTTTTTTTGTCATATTCCCGTTCAAGCCTGGTTACTCCGATGAGTTTAAATATGTCATCAACCCAGTGGTCGACCTGAGGAATAAGACGAGTAGAGCAGTTTCTCTGGTAAGCCACTTTTAGATTCAAAAGCTTAATACTACGTTTATTTTTGACTAGCTCATTGTGCAAGTATTCAAAATAATGTGTTGTTTTAAATGGCACCTCAATGCCGTAGGCAGGGGCTATAGAGTTATACGTTGCCCAGCACTCATCATGAAGGCAAATAAGCTCCTTTATACCCTGCTTGCTAATATTGTCTATCACCTTTGGCAGCCTATTTTGGATAACTGACATCCGGGAAAAATGCAGAAACACCGCATTGCAAAAGAATTCAGCTCCCATAACCCATGATGACGCAACATCCTCGAAAAGTTTGCCGTTTGCTATTTGTTGTAACCTTGGTATGAAGCAGAAACTTATGGCTCTCTCCTTTACCTGACCAACCATAAATTTTCCTGAAAACTCTGTCATATTAACCCATTGTTTTATCAAAGCCCTTGGAGAAGCCAGTTTGTCCATCTGTTCTTGTCTTTCCACCAGGAGATAGAATGGATGGTTACCTTGCGGGCAATACTCCTCGCAAGCATAACATGTGGCACAGGATTCCAGGACGAAAGAGTATTCGCCTTTGATGATTTTTTGCCATTCCATTTTTGCCTGTTCTTTATCTAGTTTCATGTACTGGCACATGGTCAGGCAATTAACGGACTTACATTTGGCACACTTATCTTTGTCAAATTTTAATTCCGGCATTTTGTGCAACTCCTTTTTAATCTGTCTCTAAATTACCATTATTCTGCTACGAACAATTCAAACCCTAATTTTACAGATATGCTTTACTTATAGCAACGGCCTTTCAATCTCAGATGTTTGCATTATTTAATTTTTACCACGATATTCAGTGTTTTGCTTAAATATATATTTAAAGTTATCATTTTTCAAGTTCTTTTTAAATTTACTAAGTCTTTCCATCGTATCACTAATATGAAATATACCATGAACTTCCTGATATACACCCTGTTGGATTGCATTATTCATGAAGGAATTTATTAGGGTATTTATATACAGCTATAGGTCGGTGTAGACGCTCGCTGCTTTCACTGGTCTTCAGCCTGAAGCTTCTGGTCGGGTGCTCATGGTCGGTAATACTTGGACCGGCTGGCCTTTTTATTAGTCAGTTTGCTCGTTGTAATTGTTTACGATTTCTTTTACGGCGCCGTTTAATGCCTATGTGCTTTCCGTAACGATTGTTCAGAGAGACAGAATGAGCCTTAGAGGGGATTGGTGATTGTATGCAATACAGCTTGGAATGATAATTAAATGCATCAAACAAAGTGGCGTATTTATTGAACCCTGTTACATCTAATTTACAAAGATAAGAGGCAGAAAAAACTGCTTCGATCGGACGAGCTCGACGTTAAATTATTTTCGAACGCAGTATTCTAGCATTTCACCTCTTATGATGTTGTATTAAAGTAAAATGTGATAGATATCGCCACACAAGCCATAGGTCTTACTGAAGCAGGCTTCCTTGAGGAAATAATTGATGGATGTGCTTCAAAGAGTCCACGGCATAGCCTTAAGTATTTTACATTTTAAGAATTTCTTAAGCGACATATTGCTAAAATGGAGTAGGTAAACTATTAAAAATGTAGTGAACCAGTATGTTTCATTTCAAATTGCACTCAAATCTAGTATAAAATCTGATATAATGAAATAAATTTGCTTTAAAACTATAATCAAACCAATACAAATAAAATATTTATGGAGGTACTAATGAGATTAAGGGACAAAGTAGCCATAGTTGCTGGGGCAGGTTCGCGGGGAGAAGCAATGAGCAATGGAAGAGCCAGCGCTTTTCTACTAGCAAAAGAAGGTGCAAAAGTAGTAGCTGTTGATATAAATCCGAAGTCTGCTGAAGATACTGTTAAAAGCATAAAAAACACGGGTGGCGAGGCCATAGCGGTCGAGGCTGATGTTACAAAAGAAAACGAAGCCAAAAAAGTTATTGATATATGCATAGCAAATTATGGTAAACTGGATATCCTGTTTAACAACGTTGGCATAGAAGATGGACCAAATGGTATCTATAATCTGACTGATGCTGATTGGGATATTGTTATGAACACCAATCTTAAAGGCATAGTATTCCTCAGCAAATATGCTGTCCCTTATATGAAAAAAGCTGGTGGAGGATCAATAATTAATAATTCATCAATGGCTTCTTTTTCATCATATAATGTCTACGCCTATGCTGCATCTAAGGCAGCGGTTAATAGTTTAACACGCTGCCTTGCAGGTGGTCTGGGCAAATATAACATTCGTGCGAATGCAGTTGCACCGGGCTATATAGCAACACCTATGGGAGCGCCTATAATGCGTGGTGAATTAGATAATATCATACATCAACGAGTGCCTTTGCAGAGGCGTGGAAAACCGGAAGATGTAGCTAATGTAGTGCTGTTCTTAGCATCAGATGAATCTTCTTTTATTACCGGCCAAGTTATATGCGTTGATGGGGGAATGTCTATTATGTAATTTTTGATATTTACAGTTCGCATATTAAGATGGGGTAGCAAGTATTTTTTCTTTGTTTTTTTGCATAGTTTGTTTAGGTCTACCGTGGACTGCATATCTATGACTGGATAGTTAGGGTTAGAAAGGTTGGAGGGATTGGAGATGGCTCCTTCTCTGTACCTGTTGTAACGATTTTTTGGATTTTCTATTGACCACCTTTCCAACTTCTACGCAATGCTGTTTATCCAAGCTAAGGTATGCTAAGAGCTGCTTTAATTTCCGATTATCTTCCTACAGTATTTTCAACTGGCTCACTTCGGCCACGCCCATACCTACATATCTCTTTCTCCAGCGGTACAAAGTTTGTTCGGCTTTGCCTATCTTACGGCAGACTTCGTGAACCGGAGTTCCCGATTCAGCCTGCCGCTGGGAAAAAGCTATTTGCTCGGCGGCATAATGCGATTTCTTTATATAATAATTATCCTCCCATGAAAATTTTATCGCTAGAAAAATTTCGTACTATATAATCCAGTTTTTGAAGAGCAGATCATATCGTCAACCCAAACTAATCCGTTCTGTCCAGTCATAAGGGTGCCGTCCAAACTGACGTATCATTTGAAATGGATGAAACTCAATAAAGCTTAACTAAAATGTGAATACATCTATAATACCGTGCAGCTACATCATCACTGTGTTATCTCACGTCTATAAAGTATTTAAGCAGAACTTTAGTAAAATGATAAGGAGGAAATTATTCGAAATCAATTGTTCTCATACAATCCTTTTAATAATTGATCAGCAAGTATTATACTTTATGTACTTTATATAGAGTCTTTGGCTTAGGCGGTTTTCAATTGCCAAGTGAAAAATATTTTGGATACTATTAAATAAGGACATTCACTTTTTAAAATTTAATTTAATATAAAAGGACAAACTGTAATTATGGTAAAAGAGATTTATTCCGACCTTTTCTGCATAGAGGTTCCCCTGCCCAAAAGCCCTTTAAAATCTATTAATTCCTATGTAATTAAAGGAAGAGACAGGAACCTCATAATCGATACTGCAATGAACCGACATGAGTGTAAAGAGGTCCTTTTTGAGGGTCTTAAAAAGCTCGGAGTTAATATTGAGAAGACTGATCTGTTTATTACACATCTGCACGCAGACCATTTCGGGCTTACCGGAGACTTAACATCAGATAAATCAAGGTGTTATTTCGGACGAGCGGAGAAAGAAATAGTTACAGGCAGATCGAATTGGGATGATATATTAAGATTTTATATTTTGAATGGATTTCCAGATGATATTGTTAAAGATGCGCTTTCAATGCATCCTGGTATCTTATACGGTTCGTCCAGGCTGGTAGAGCTAACACCGGTGTCTGATGGGGATATGTTATATGTTGGTGATTACGAATTGCGTTGCATTGATACACCCGGGCACTCTCCTGGCCATGTCTGTCTTTATGATGAAAAAAAGAAGATATTTTTCTCTGGCGATCACATTCTATTTGATATAACTCCCAACATCACACACTGGATACAACGAAAAGATTCGTTGCGTGACTACCTGGCAAGTCTGGATAAAGTGAGCACTCTTGAGGTGAAGATAGTTCTGCCGGGTCACCGAAATTCATGGAATAAACACATTGACAGGATAAAAGAGTTGAAAGAGCATCACAGACACCGCCTTGACGAAGTGATTGCTGCATTGCAAAAGAGAGACATGACTGCCTATGAAGTTGCACCTTTTATCACCTGGAAAATAGAATTTAAGAAATGGGAGGATTTTCCTATAGGGCAGAAATGGTTTGCCGTGGGTGAAACGCTGGCGCATCTTCATTACCTGGAAAATGATAATGTTGTCAGACAGTACCGGAAAGATGGCCTTATCTATTATTCCCTTTGTTGATTACCGCATTGTATGCGTTTGGAGATATTTTATATATCAGTTTTGTAAATATATTTGGAGCCAGAGCTTAAATGAGATACAGAACTTCTGAAGGTGAAATGATTCCGATCATTGTGATAATAATCATAAATGTACTTTTTTATATTACAGTAAATATTGCCAATATGATGGATAAGCCTCTGATCTCCTTGCTGGCGCTGGGCGTTACGACCTTTTTGCATGAACCGTGGACGATTTTCACCTATATGTTCACACATCAGGACTTTATGCATTTGCTTGCCAATATGATTACGTTTTACTTTTACGGCAGTTTTTTGAATCGTATAACCGGAGTAAGGACTTTTCTGACGATTTATTTTGTTGGGGGGCTGGTGGCTGGATTGTTCATACTATTGATAGCAATGTCGCCATATTATCTAACAATAGGTGCTTCGGGTGCTGTGTTTGCTCTGGGTGGGGCACTGGCCGTGCTGGTGCCGAAATTGAAGGTTTTTATATTTCCCATACCCGTACCCATGCCTCTATGGATTGCTATAGTAGTGGGCTTCCTCGTGCTGGCGATTATACCGGGTGTATCCTGGCAGGGGCATCTGGGGGGACTGATATCAGGTTTACTGGCGGGATGGTATCTGCGCCGCAGATTGCGGCTGATAATCTGAATTGCAGATTATGCCCTGTAAATATTCATATGGAAGGTATTTTATTGCCAGGCGGAAGTAAGAGTTCCATCGTTTGACTGCCAGTGCGGGAGCCATACAAGTGCAACGAGCTTAACTGAAATGTCCTTTTTGGTAGGTCTGACAGCCAGTTTAAGCAATTCTTCGGTATCGGGATTTATTTTAGCACTGAGCTGGTCAGTTTCATTTTTGAACTCCTGCTGAAGTTGTTCAAGCTTTTGTTGATAGGTTGCCAGTGTTTCGCGGGCGCGGTCGATATCCTCTTTTTCCTTTATTATCCGCCCGGCGCTGCGTGCGGCTGTAGTAGCTCTTCCTACAGTGCCGGTGCTGATTGCCCTGCGTCCCATAAATGCGCCCAGGAGCGTGGCCCCGAGGGAAATAACCGTTTGCATCTGCTGCTGTTTTTGCTGAGCGGTTTCACGGTCAACCGCCTGCTGTGCCCTTCGTGCCTGTTCTTCGAGTGCAGCGATCTTTGCCTGATATTTTTGTCTTAATTTCTCTACCATATCGTCTCTCTGCTCCCGGACACTCTGAGAAAGGCGTATTCTGAAATCGCGCTCCGTCTCGCCGGGTCTGGAAAATTGTTTGTATGTTGGGCTTTTAAACAGCTCGATCTTTTGACTCCCATATATCCAGGAAGCGAAATCATTGCCCCATATATTGTAACTGCGTGCTTTCGTTGCCATTGCAGGAAGAGATTCGAACGATGCCTGCCCCCGGGGTGTTTTCTCCAGATCGGATATTTTAAAATCGGCCTCCCTGGCATTTTCCCAGTTTACTACTAGAGGTTCATCTCCGAACCCGGTGTAGAAAGTGCAATTCTGTGTGAGGTCTATGGCGTATTTATCATCGCTGAACCGCACCTGCGCCGAAGCAAGTATAGCGGGCTTATAGTACAGTTTACTATCTGTTCGATTGCCCCTGACCGGGACAAAATACTGGGTTACATCTGGTGGGATAACCGGTTGGCCTACCGAAGCATTAATGGCAGTAGCCAATGGAGAAGTTGTTGAAGTTGGTACACGGGCCACTCCACCACCCTCTTTTACCGGGCTCACCGTTGAAGGTTGTTTGCCAAACTGGCCTCTAATCGGATCCATTAATAGCTTTATCTGACTACGAGTCATGGGACCACGCAGATACGACATTGCCCAGCGGCTTTCAAAAACGATAGGAGAATTGTCATGTACATTGTTCATAACAAATATACGATTGCCCAACCCTGAGATAATTTGATCCATCGACTGGCGGTCGAAAGTAGTATTCTGTGCAGCCACTGCGCTCTGGAGTCCATCCAGCAGTCGGATTTTATCCCGTTCAGTTTGCAACCTGCCGATGAACCAGGTACCGGTATTGGCAAGCCCTTTATAGTCGAGATCAACAGGATTCTGAGTGGCCAGTAGAACACCGATGCCAAAAGCCCGTGCCTGCTTCAGTAATGTTAAAAGCGGTTGTTTGGAAGGTGGATTGGCAACCGGTGGGAAATACCCGAATATCTCATCCATATAGAGGATGGAGCGAAGACTGGTAGTGCCTTCCTGCTCTCTCATCCAGGCAATTATTTGGTTCAAAAGAAGTGAGACGAAAAACATGCGTTCGGAATCACCAAGGTGTGAGATAGAGAATATGGATACCCGCGGTTTGCCGGTAGCGGCGTATAGTATCTGACCTATATCCAGTGCTTCACCTTCAAGCCATACATTAAACCCGGGCGCAGCCAGCAGGTTATTAAGGGATAACGCCAGTTCAAATCGATCTTTGGAAGGGAAAAAAGAATCAAGGTCCATGATGCCTATTTTATTAACCGGCGGAGTCTGGATCTGTTGGATGAGCGCAGCCAGATCGAGATCAACGCCCTGCCGCCAGGCATTATCCAGAATCGTCGAAATTAAAATATGTTCCCTGCTTTTAATAGGATCGATATCTTTGCCCAGCAAACCGAGCAGGCTGGTGGCTGTTGACATAATTCTATCTCTGAGCAGTTCGTTATCTTCCAGAAACGATGTGGGAGGTGCAGCGAAAGATTTCAGTATCGAGATGGGTATTCCGGCGGTACTGCCAGGCGTATAGATGACGAAATCGGCAGCCTGCCTTAATCTTGCTATGCGTTCTCCTGACTGATTCCAGGATGACAGCCCATTTTTCCAGAGCTCAGCCTGGTTAACTGCATAATCGTGTGGTGAAAGCCCTTTACGACGGGCATCATCTTCATTTATCCAGTGGGCAAAATCTTCCGGTTTTAATTCAGGAAAGGTCAGCAACAGATTGGCCATATCCCCTTTGGGGTCGATTACGATAGCTGGTATTCCGTCTATGGCGGCTTCTTCCAATATGGCAATGCATAACCCTGTTTTACCGCTGCCCGTCATGCCAACACATATTCCGTGGGTAACTAGGTCTTTAGAATCATAGAGTATAAGGTTTTCCTTAGACTTTTTTGATGTGAGATCATATTCCCGCCCTATGAAGAATACCCCTAATTTTTCATAATCTTCCATAGCATTTGCCTCCCTTCCGATATTATCTATAAGTAAGTTAAGTCTCGGCAGATTCCTGTGTATTATGCCTTATATGTTCTTCTCTTTGTTTTTTCTGCTGCTGCTCGAGGTATTCAATGGCAAACTCGCTGAATTTAATTACACGTCCGTTTCTAATCCTTGCTTCTGGTTCATCTATATATTTGTTGAACATTTCGTCGAGATCGACTTCGACACATAGATCGAGTATAACTTTTTTGCCCCACTCAAATCCTTCTCTGAAAGGGTTTTTGTCGTGATATTCCGGTGTATGTATGTCTGTAAAAAGGATTTTTACTTTTCTCATAACAGTTACCCGGTGATAAATATTATCGGACGGAAATTTTAAAACCGCAATCTCAAGTTTTAGATATCAGAGGTATCGTCGTGCCGCTGCCTATTGCGATAACCTTCTTATCCTGATTATAAACTTTTATCTCCGAAATGCACACCCGTTTTCCGGTTTTTAAGACACGGCACTCGGCTGTCAGTATGTCATCAGCTGAAGCAGCATTTATGAAATGGATATTGAACTGTGTGGCGACGTTAGGTGTAATTACAGAATTGGTTGCATATGCAAAAGCCTGATCGGCAACTGAGCATATGATGCCGCCAAATACCATTCCATTAAAGTTTAAATATTCGGACTTCATGGGCATGCTGACCCTCGCATATCCTGACGATAGTTCCTCCAATCGCATATCCAGAAAGGAAGAAATAGCCTCTTTCTTCCCCAGTTCGATTAACTTCATTATCTCTTCATTCATAGCAGGATTGACCTCTTAGCATTAAATTACCTGCTATGTTATCATAATAGACGGCATTTGCAACAAGTTCTGCTTATGGCCTGAAATTTAAATGAATACTATGCGATTACCTCTTGATCGTCTGCTTTGCTGGCTGGTGGTTGCGGCTGTCTCTATATATGCCGGTGGAGTACTGCAACCCTCGGCTGCCAGTGCAGGTATTATGCGCTGGGAAACTATTGTTACACCGAATTCCCAGCCAAATAAAAATGATATCCTCAATCCGTTTTTCAGCGATAATAAATCGGGTGGCAGTGAAATCAGGGATCTGGCAGTAGGCGGTGATGGTAAGACATTGCTGGCAGCGGTTACGGTAGATAACTGGACGATTACGCCGGGAACTGTCGGCCAACCGCATGGGCCTCTCGGTATCGTTATGTCTTCCAATAACGGTGGTATTTCCTGGTCGATGGCACCTCAATTGCATTTAATGAGAAGTGCAGGCTGGTCGGCTGATAACCATGTTTATAATGTCCGCATCGCACCGGACGATTCCCGTCTATGGGTTGTTACAGCGGGTACTCTGGACAGCGGGCCGGTTCAGTTGTGGGTAAGTGCCGATGCAGGGGCCACATGGAGCAATACAAACGTACCTTCACTTCTGCAGGGAGAAGCCATATGTGCCATCGATATATCGATTAATTACGGGATCGGCAGGGACTTTGCCATAGGTACCAGAAGTGGTCTGGGAGATGGGAGGCTTTTCATTATGAAAAGTGGCGGATTCAGCACATGGATGGAACAGGCCAAACCACTGGAGTCAAAAATAGACTATTTTGCTCTGAAATTTTCTCCAACTTACAGCGGGGATAACTCGATTGCTGTTGTTTATGCTGACGATAACCGAACTATCTATAATGTCGGCATCAGGGATATTAACAATAACTCAATACTGACCTGGGCATTCAGTAACGGTGGTGTGGAATTAGCCGCGTCGGATAACGCATCACCGTCGTATTCAAGTCTGGCGGTGGCTTCGTTAAGTCTTCCTTCCGATTTCAATGGTCAGGTCAGCAGTTTGAGGCGAGCTTTCGTGAGTCTTTATTCGCCCTATGATAATATAACTGATAATGCAACCGGTATATTCAGAATCGATGACTATACACCTGCAATGTTGTATAACAGCACTCTTAAGCCGAAGCTTCAGGTTTATAGCATTGCATTCTTCGGGACATATGCATCGGGCAAATTGATGGCAGGCATGGTATGGGGATCTCCCTGTCTGGCATCGGTGCCTACATTATTTGCCGACACTCCCTGCACCTGTGCTGGTTCCTGTCTTTATGCATCTTTAAAACCTCCTACAGGCGCAGCCAATCAGGGTATATGTTACAGCGAAAATTTGACGGGAGTCGGCAGTGCTATAGTAGCCTGGAGCCCGGATGGGTCTCTGGCATATGCAGCTACAGGGTCGGGCCTGATATCTGATAATACTACCTGGTGGTACTCGTCCAGAAATGCCGATCCACTGGATGCCAGCAGTGAGCCGCATCCCTGGATTTCTACCATCATTTCCAATGATGAAACGGCTCTTTCAATCAGCCGTAATAACGGTGAAACCTGGAATCAGCTTTCACTCATAGATACTACTATAGATTGGTTTAATGATGTGGCCGTTTCACCGGACTGCACTACCATATACCTGGCTTCAGTG
>Ga0272448_1001189_pt1 | contig 36305 bp, 34 predicted proteins | sample YNPCB0191_FD_202220 | JGI IMG/M metagenome (GOLD analysis project Ga0272448, IMG submission 202220) | Hot spring sediment microbial communities from Yellowstone National Park, WY, United States - YNP-CB-019-1 | ecosystem: Environmental > Aquatic > Thermal springs > Hot (42-90C) > Sediment...
GCCAGGTCCTCCCAGCGGATGGGGCCGGGGCGGACAATGCGCGGCGGCTGTACGGTGAGGTCAAGCACGGTGGAGGCGACTCCGCCCGGGCAGGGGCCGCCGTCCAGGATGAGGTCCACGGCATCTCCGAGGGATGCCTCCACCTCGTCGGCGGTTACCGCGCTGGGCTGGCCCGACAGGTTCGCGCTGGTGGTGGCCAGGGGCGAGCCTGCGCGCTCAATCAGCGCCAGGGCCAGCGGATGGTCGGGCACGCGCACAGCGACCGTCGGGCCGCCTGCCGTTACCACGTCGGGGACGCGCGCGGATTTCTCCAGGACGAGGCTCAATGCCCCGGGCCAGAAGGCCCCGGCCAGTTGCCAGGCCACAGGCGGCACGTGCTTGGCGATGCGGTTCAAGTCGCGCACGCCCGACAGGAGCACAGGGATGGCCTTGGAGCGGTCGCGAATCTTGGCCGCGAACAGCCGCTCCACCGCCCGCTCCATGAACACCAGCGCCCCGACGCCATACACCGTGTCGGTGGGAAATGCCACCAGGCCACCGTCGCGCAGGATGCGGGCCGCCTGCTCCAGGGCCTCGTCCAGGTTCTCGGGCGTTACCAGAATTCGCACGTCTATCTTCCGATCCGTGGGGCGGTCCCCCCGACCTCAAGGATGGCGGCGTTTGCGAAATACTCAAAGTCAAACTCGGTGATGTCGCCGGCCCGCTTGCCGGGAATCGGCATCAGGCGCGCGGTGAGCGGCTTGCTCAGTCGGGTGGACAGCGCCGCCAGGTCCAACAGGATGGCCTCCAGTTCCTCGCGGCGGGTGTCGCCGGGCAGGGGCACGGTATCCAGGCCCGCCCCGCAGACGGCCGAGAAGAGGTACAGGTGATCCAGCGAGTAGGTGCGTTCCCGACTTCGCTGGGCCAGCACCGCATCTTCCAGCACGGGCAGGAACAGGCCGCAGAAGCCCGTCTTGGGGAACTCGGCGGACTGGACGGCGCGGGTTGCCAGCGCAGCGGCGAACAGCGTCCCGCGCGCGCCGAACGTGTCGCCGGTGAGCGCCTCCAGCGCCTTCGCGATGCTGCGCTCCGGGACAGGATACGGCGCGAGCGAGAAGTCTATGCCGGCGAATCCGACCTCCAGTTCCTGCGCCAGCGCGCGGGCGGTCTCTGCGATGCGGTCGGCGTGGGTTTGCACCAGGGATCGCAGGGCCGCCTCGGCTTGCGCGGGCGAATCCGCCTGGGAGAACGCCTGCACCGCCAGGTCGGCGGCCTCCGTAGCGACGGCAAAGCGGGCTGCCCCGCCGCCATGGTACGCCACGGGGAAGAACGGCGACCAGGGCGCGCAGTTGGCCAGGGCCGCCAGCCGCAGGTTGCCGAACCCGTGCGCCACGCTCCTGCTGACCTGCGAGATCAGCGACGCCGCGCGGCGTATACCTTCGGTGTCCATGCCCAGCGTGGGCGACGCGATGGTTACGCCGAAGAAGACGCCTTGCGTGGCCGCGATGGCCTGCGGAATCTCCTCGGCGAGGTGCCACCCGAACGCGCGCTGGACGCCCGGCGCCGGCCCCAGGGACACGTAGTCCACGCCCGCCTCCCGCGCTGCGGCTTCCACCTCCACGGCGACATCGGCGAGGGAGAAGGCTTCCACGCCCGCGGCGAACTCGGGGAACGGCTGCGTCGCCAGGCGGATGGACTGGACGCGGTAGCCCGCGTCGGCGAAGGCGCGCCGCGCTGCCGACGCGAAACGCGCGATGGCCTCCCACTGCGCAGGCTGGAACGGATACGCCAGATCCACGAAGCACGTGAGCGACCGAATCTCCATGGGCCTATCCTCCCCCGTGCCGTCTCTGCCTCATGGCTTCCATGAGGATCACGGCGGCAGCGACCGCCGCGTTCAGCGATTCGGTTTTCCCCATCATGGGGATGGCAATCGGCGTCAACTTTGTCGGAAAGTGGCGTTCGGAGGGCGCGCCGTGAGCCTCGCCGCCGACCATCAGCACCGCCGGGCGTGTCCAATCCACCGCATCGTAGGGCAGGTCGGCGCGGGCATCGGCCAGGTACACCGGAGTGCTGCGCAGCACCCGATGTATCTCGCCCCAATCGGGATCCAGAAAAACGGGCAGGCGGAAGTGTGCTCCCATACCCGCGCGGACGACCTTCGGCGAGAACGGGTCCACCGTGCCCGGCGTCAGGACAACCCAGTCGGCGCCGGCGGCTTCTGCCGTGCGCAACGCCGTGCCCAGGTTGCCCGGGTCGCGCCATTCGTCCAGCAGGAGGCCGATGCGTTTCGGCGTCTTGGGCATGGGCCAGGCGGGCATCTCCGCGACGATGAGAACACCCTGCGGAGTTACGGTGTCGGCCATCGCCTCCATGACCGGTGGCGACACGGCGAAACAGGCGTCCGTGGCCTGTTGGAGTCGCGGAATCAGCGGGCGCCCAAGCGGAGATGCGGCGAACTCTTCGGTGTAGAACGCCTCGCGGACGGTGGCATGGGCCGCCAAGGCGTCGGTTACCAGCCGCGCCCCCTCCGCGATGAAGCAGCCCTCCCGCTTGCGGACGTTCTGCCGGTGCAGGGAGCGCACGTACTTGACCCTTGGATTGGCCGTGCTGCTAATCGCGATCATCTCTACTATACAACAAAACGAGGGAAGGTGGGGGCAATCCTCACATTCCCTCAGCGTGCTGCGGTGGATTCTGCGCGAACGCGAACGTTCTACGCCAAAGCGTTGCGGGCCACGTCAACCAGGTCGGCGAACGCCTTCGGGTCGGTTACGGCCATGTCCGCCAGGACCTTGCGATCCAGTTCCACGCCGGCGGTCTGGAGGCCCTGGATGAAGCGGCTGTAGGACAGGCCCTGCTCGCGCGCGGCCGCGTTGATGCGCACGATCCACAGGCGGCGCATGTCGCGCTTGCGGTTGCGGCGGTCGCGGTACGCATACGACAGCGACTTGAGCATCGCCTCGTTGGCCCTGCGGAACAGTTTGCTCCGAGTGCCGAACTGCCCCTTGGTGAGTTTGAGGACTTTCTTATGTTTCTGATGGGCGGGAACGCCCCGTTTTACTCTTGGCAAGGATGGATACCCCCTTCCGTCAAAGTGTTCAAGATGCTACTGTTGTTTGAGGTAAGGGGCAAGCCGGGACACCCGGCGCTTGAGCCCCCTGGACTCAACCACCAACATCTCGTCAAATTGAGCCTTCACGCGCGCGGACTTGTTGCGGCGCAGGTGGCTCTTCATCTGCTTGGTGCGCAGCAGTTTGCCGCTCCCGGAGTAGCGGAAGCGCTTCGCTGTGGCCTTGTGCGTTTTGATCTTCGGCACGGAACTCCTCCCAAATGCTTGGTATCCGGATGGGCTTGCGGGCCGCTCTGGACCCGGCAGCGCCCACCGCTCATTCTATCCTTTTCAAGTGCGAACCGCCTGCCAGACAAGTGGCCGGCGGTTCTGCTCGCTCGTTCGCGTACACAGTGTCCGCCTAGGACTTCTTGGCCGGACTCAACACCATCAGGAGACTTCTGCCGTCCACCTGCGGCGGCTGCTCTACGGTGGAGACGTCCCCCAGCATTTCTGCGACTTTCTGGAGCACCTCCACGCCCAACTCGGGATGGCTCGCCTCGCGCCCGCGGAACCTCACGCGGACCTTGACCTTCGCGCCGCTCTCCAGGAAACGGCGGGCGTCGCGCACCTTGTACGAGACATCGTGGTCGCCGATCTTCGGGCTCAGGCGGATTTCCTTCACGTCCACCGTCTTCTGAGCCTTGCGGGCCTCGCGCTCTTTCTTCGTGCGCTCGTAGAAGAACTTGCCGGCGTTCAGGATGCGGCACACCGGCGGATCGGCGTTCGGCGCCACCTCCACCAGGTCCAAATCCCTGTCATAGGCCATTTGCAGAGCGTCGCGCAAAGACAGGATGCCGACCTGCTCGCCGTTTTCGTCTATGACGCGCACCTGGCGGGCCTGGATCTCTTCGTTGACACGTTGGCTCCTGGTACTTATGTTGTGCTCCTCCTGTACGTGCAGAAACGGACATAGACCGTTCCGGGTAAGCCCTTACAAGCAACGGAGTATAACATGAGTCGCAAAACCCGTCAAATCAACGTCCGGCGGCTGCGTTCCCCGTGCGCATCGTCGCCCGCCATGGCAGCGAACGGTGTCTGTGGCATCAAGGCATCGGCATGACGCGGAACGGGGACTCGCCCGCAAAATTGACAGGCCGCCGCCCCCGCATATAATAGGCGCAGAATTGTCCTTGTGCACATCATGGTGCGCTTTCTGCCGATCAGGCCGGAAGCGCGCCTTGACTTTGCGAGGACTGCAAATCGGCGTTTTGCGAGGGAGCAGACGATGATTTCGGTAACCGAACTGCGCAAAGGCGTAACCTTTGAGTTGGACGGCGAACTCTACAGGGTGCTAGACTACCAGCACCATAAGCCGGGCCGGGGCAATGCGGTCATCCGCACCCGCCTGCGCAATCTGCGCTCCGGCGCGACCATTGACCGCACCTTCCAGTCGGGCGACCGCGTGCAGGACGTGCGGCTGGATCACCGCACCGTGCAGTATCTGTACAACGATGGCGAGTTCTACCACTTCATGGACGTGGAGACCTACGAGCAGCCCATCCTCAGCGCCGACGTGCTAGGCGACGCGGCGAAGTACCTGGTGGATGGCCTGAACGTGGAACTCATCTCCTACGAGAACGAGCCGATTGAGGTGGAACTGCCGGTAACCGTGGACATGCGGGTTACCGAGACCGAGGCCGCCATCAAGGGCGACACGGCCACCGGCGCGACCAAGGATGCGGTTACGGAGACCGGCCTGGTGGTGAAGGTGCCGCTGTTCGTCGCCGAGGGCGATGTAATCCGCGTGGACACGCGGACGGGCGAGTACCTGACCCGCGTGTAGGCGCGCGGGGGTGTCGTAACCGCGAATAACACGAATCCACACGAATGTAGAATAATGTAGAATAGGCCCCAAGGGTCTGGGCGATCCTTGGGGTCTTGCACGGTCATGGCGGGCGAAGCGGAGCGGCGTGGGGCTGTCGTAACCGCGAATAACACGAATCCACACGAATGTAGAATAGGCCCCAAGGGTCTGGGCGATCCTTGGGGTCTTGCGCGGTCATGGCGGGCGAAGCGGAGCGGCGCGGGGGTGTCGTAACCGCGAATAACACGAATCCACACGAATGAAAGTAGACCCCAAGGGTCTGGGCGATCCTTGGGGTCTTGCGCGGTCATGGCGGGCGAAGCGGAGCGGCGTGGGGCTGTTGCATCCGCGAATAACACGAATCGGCACGAATAGAGGCAGAGGGGCAGGGGCAGGTAGGGAAACCTGCCCTACGCTTTTCCATCCGCGTTGATTCGCGTTATTCGCGGTTCGAGGTGCGTCGCACCGGCGCCGTGGCGCGACCAACAGGCTCTGGAACCGAGACCCGCATCCGGCGATTTGACGACCTGGCGTCGCGCGGGTATAATATGTCAGACATCAGACAAAGGGGTGTCCCGATGCGGTTGAAATACGATTCCCGACCCCTCTACCTCCAGGCCGAAGAGGCCCTGAATCGGCTCATCCAGGATGGGACCTATCGCGTGGGCGACCGCCTGCCGCCGGAGCCGCAACTGGCGCAGCGCCTGGGCATCTCGCGGGCGACGCTGCGCGAGGCCCTGCGCGCCTTTGAGGACAAAGGGCTGATCACCCGCCGCCGCGGCCTGGGTACCTTCATCAACGCGCCTGCTCCCCTCATTGACAGCGGCCTGGAACAATTGGAGAGCCTGGACTCCCTGGCCCGCCGCATGGGCCTCGTCTGCACCACGGAGGACCTGGAAATCCGCGAGGAGCCTGCCACATCGGAAATCGCCTCGCGGCTCGGAATCGCGGCGGGCGCCCCGGTCATCACCGTCGGCCGCACCAAGGTAACCAACGGCGTCATCGCCGCCTATATGTACGACGTGCTGCCCGCCTGGGTTACCGACGTCGCCACGCTGAGGGCCTCGTTCAAGGGCTCCGTCCTGGACTACCTGCTGGAGCAAGGGGTCCCCTTGAGTTTCGCCTGGACCAACATCATCGCGACGCGCGCGGATTCGTCTGTCGCCGCCAAACTCCACGTCAAACCGAGCACCGTGCTGCTCTTGCTAGAGGAGGTCAGTTACACGCAGGACAATCAGATTGTCGGTTATTCGCAGAACTACTTCTTGCCCAGCGTCTTCAAGTTCCACCTGATTCGCCGTATCGGCCCATCGCGCTAGAAAATCGGATACGAAATCACTATATTTGAAAGGAGAAGGTTATGAAAACCGAAACGTTCCGTGGCAAGGACTTCATCACCCTGCTGGAGTGGACCCGCGAAGAGGTAGAGACCATCCTGGACGTGGCGCTGGACCTGAAGCGGCGCTACGCCATGCGCGAGCCTCACGACCACCTGCTGCGCGCTCGCACGTTGTTCATGATCTTCTACAACCAGAGCCTGCGCACCCGCAACTCGTTTGAGGCCGGCATGACGCAACTGGGCGGCCATGCCCACTACCTGGACCCGGGCAAGATCTACACCCCGGCGCTCCCCGGCAAAGAGGTCGCCTATTCCACCGAGCGCGTCTCCGACGTGGCCCGCGTGCTGTCGCGCATGGGCGACGCCATCGCCATCCGCTGCTATGGCGACCCCGTGGACTGGGTGTATGGCGGCGCGAACGAGTTGATCCGCAACTTCGCCTACTGGGCCGACATCCCCGTGCTCAACATGGAGGACGACAAGTACCATCCCTTCCAGGCCCTCGCCGACATCCTCACCGTCAAGGAGAAGTTCGGCACGTTCAAGGGCGTCAACTTCGTGATGAGTTGGGCCTACTCGCCCAGCATCCACAAGCCCAGGGCCGTGCCCCAGAGCGCCATCATCGCCGCGACCATGATGGGCATGAACGTTACCCTTGCCCATCCCGAAGGCATGGAACTGGATCCCGAAGTGCTGGCGGCCTGCGAGGCCAACGCGCGCCACAACGGCGGCTCGTTCAAGATCAGCCACGACATGCGCGAGGCGTTCAAGGGCGCGCACGTGGTCTATCCCAAGGCCTGGTGCGCGACGCCCATCTTCAAGCCCCCCGTCGGGCAGGATGACCCCAAGAAGACGCAGCAAATCTTTGACAGCCACAAGGACTGGATTTGCGACGCCGAGAAGATGCGCCTGACGGATCCGGAGAGCATCTACCTGCACTGCCTGCCCTGCGACCGCGGGTACGAGGTAACCGACGAAGTCATTGACAACACGACCCGCTCCAAGGAACGCCCGTGGCTCTCGGCGGCCTACGACGAGGCGGAGAACCGCCTGCACGTCCAGAAGGCCGTCATGAGCCTGGTGATGGCCTAATTCGGAAACCTGCGACGCACCTCGGACGTGCGTCGCAGGTGGGCCGCACGGGCCTCTTGCCCGACGAGGCGTCCGATGTGAAATCTCACCGTGGAGACGCAGAGCGCGCTGAGGGAACGAGGTCTTCCCTCGGTGCTCTTTGCATCTCCGCGGCCAGGCAGGACGTGCGGAATCTTTGTACGGGAGGTACACGATGGATCTGTTTGGTAAGGACTTGATCACGACTCAGGAATGGACCAAAGAGGAACTGGACGCTGTGCTGGATCTGGCAGCCAAGATGAAGCGCGACCGCTTCAACCCTCGGTTTACGAGCCTGCTGCAGAACAAGACGTTCTTCATGTTCTTCTACAACCCGTCGGTGCGCACGCGCCAGAGTTTTGAGTGCGCGGCCACCGAACTGGGCGGGCATGCGCAGTTCCTGGAGCCGAAGGCCATGCGCCTCAAGACGGCCACGAGCGCGGGCGAGACGGTGGAGGACGCCGCCAAGGTGATGGATCGCTACGCCGCCGGCCTGGGCATCCGCATCCTGGAGGACAAGATCGGCGCGTATGGCGAAGGCGACGACCTCATCCGCGAGTACGCCTACTGGGCCAGGATGCCCGTCTTCTCCATGGCGCATGACAAGTACCACCCGTTCCAGGGCCTGGCCGACATCATGGGCTGGGCCGAGTGGTACGGCAAGGGGCCTGGGCAGGGCCTGGACATGAGCGTGCTCAAGGGCAAGAAACTGCTCGTTACCTGGGGCCACGGGGCGCTGGCGCGCTCGTGGTGCTCGGTGCAGGAGGCGCTGCTCATCGGCTCGCGCTACGGCATGCACGTAACCCTGGCCCACCCCGAGGGGTACCCGCTGGATCCCCAGGTCATTGAGTGGACGAAGGCCAACTGCCGCGCCAATGGCACCGCGTTTGAAGAGACCACCGACGTGCGCGAGGGGTATGTGGGCGCGCACGTGGTGTACTCGCGCCACTGGATGAGCCCCGAGGCGTACAAGGACGGCGAGTTCCTCAAGCAGCAGGAGATTGAGCGGGCGCTCAAACTCACCGAGTGGATTTGCGACGCCGAGAAGATGCGGCTGACCGACAACGCCATCTTCACCCACCCGATGCCCATAGACCGCGGCCACGAGGTTACCGACGAGGTCGCCAGCGGCCCGCGCTCCTGCATCTACGACGTGGCCGAGAACCGCCTGCACGTGCAGAAAGCCGTCATGGCCCTGACCATGTCGGGCCTTCTGTAGGCTATACCCATCACACAAAGGAGTGCGTTCCATGACGAAGAAAGTTGCGGTTGTTGCCATCGGCGGCAACTCGCTCATCAAGGACAAGGATCATCAGACGGTTCCCGACCAGTACCAGGCGGCCAAGGAAACCTGCCACCACATCGCGGGCATGATTGAGCAGGGCTGGGATGTGGCCATCGGCCACGGCAACGGGCCGCAGGTGGGGTTCATCCTGCGCCGCAGCGAACTGGCCCGCCACGAACTGCACGAGGTGCCGCTGGACGTGTGCGGCGCCGACACCCAGGGCGCTATCGGCTACATGCTCCAGCAGAATCTGCAGAACGAGTTCCTGCGCCGTGGCATGAAGAAGCAGGCCGTTACCGTGGTTACCCAGGTCATCGTGGATCGCAACGACCCCGCCTTCCAGAACCCGAGCAAGCCCATCGGCTCGTTCATGTCGGAAGAGGAGGCCAAGCGCCGCCGCGACCTGGAGGGCTGGCATGTGGTGGAGGACGCCGGGCGCGGCTGGCGCAGGGTTGTCGCTTCGCCCCTGCCGAAGGTCGTCAAGGAGCAGGACGCGGTAGAGGAGTTGATCCGCAAGGGGTTTGTGGTGATCACCGTGGGCGGCGGCGGCATCCCCGTCGTGGAGAACGAGAAGGGCGAACTGGAAGGCGTGGCCGCCGTGATTGACAAGGACTACGCCTCGTCGCTGCTGGCCCGCAGCATCAAGGCCGACCTGTTCCTCATCTCCACTGCCGTGGAGAAGGTGTACCTGAACTACGGCAAGCCCAACCAGAAGGCCATAGACCGCATGACCGTCGCCGAGGCCAAGCAGTACATGGCCGAGGGGCACTTCGCCAAAGGCTCCATGCTCCCCAAGATTCAGGCCATCATCTGGTTCCTGGAGGCGGGCGGGAAGCAGGCCATCATCACCAACCCCGAGAACATTGAGCGCGCGCTGCGCGGAGAGACGGGCACGCTCATCGTCCCGTAGCGGTTTTGCATCGCCAGTCTCGGAGGCGCCGAGGGCCGTGGGGCCTTCGGCGTCTCGCTTTCATGGGCTTCTCGCGCCTGCTGGGCGCCTGCCGTCGCGAGCGTTGCCCGACGCTAGAGCATCGGGCTGAGGGGGCGAAGGCCTGCGGGCTCGCATACCAACCTCACCCCCTCCGCGCGCGGAGAGGGGAGGCCGAAGGCCGGGGGTGAGGTGCGTGCCCCTGCTACCCCACGCTGAATATCGGGCTGGCCGTAGGGGCGACCGGCCGGTCGCCCCTGCGCGATACGCAACCTTCGCCCCCATAGCGCGGCGGCTTTAGTCCCGCGCGGCCATGCGGCGATTCACCCCTACCTGCGTGGAGCAAATTGCCAATTTGCTCCAACTATAAGCGCGGCGGCTTTAGCCCCGCGCGGGCATACGTACACCGACCTCACCCCCAGAGACCGAAGGCCGGGGGTGAGGTGCATCTGCAACCAGCCCGACGCTAAAGCATCGGGCTGAAAGCGCGAAGCCCTGCGGGCTGGCGTTGGAGACCCCAAGGGTCTCCGAGACCCTTGGGGTCTGGCCCCGAGGGGCTTGTGGTCGTCGGCGCGTGGGTAAGCCCCGCGCGGCCTTCGGGCGCTGCGTGCTCGCGCACGGCAATTCGCCACACTCGGGGCCGAATCGCGCCCCGTGAACGTTTGTAGAGCGGGGGCTGCAGGCATATAATCGCCCTGGAGAAGGCGACGATGGCGAACAACGCACGCGACGCGGCGACAATCTTGCCCCCAAACTACCGATGGAACGCCATCGCCTTGATGGGCGACTGGACCAGTTTCGGCCTGGCGATGACGTTCGTCAGCGCCAGCACGGTCCTGCCCACGCTGGTGGACCGCCTGTCGGGTTCGCCCATCGCCGTGGGCCTGATCAGCACGCTGGCTTCGGGTGGGTGGCTGCTGCCGCAGTTGTTCGCCGCGGGCCGCGTGAGCCGCCTGCCGTGCAAGAAGCCCGCGATCATCCTCCCGTCCCTCGTCGGGCGGCCCATGTTCATCCTCGGCGCGCTGGCCCTGTTCTGGCTCGCCGAGTCGCGGCCCGCGCTGGTGGCGGCCATCATCCTCGCGGGGTTCGGCATCTTCAACGTGTGCGACGGCATCGCCAGCGTCGCGTGGTTTGACCTGTTCAGCAGGGCCATTCCCCCCGCGCGGCGGGGGCGGTTTATCGGGGTAACGCAGGTCGTGAGCGCCCTGTTGACCACGGGGGTGGGCGGCCTCGTCGGGTACGTCCTGGGCGACGGCAGCCCGCTGGCGTACCCTGCCAACTACGCCTCGCTGTTCCTTGCGGCGGCGGTTTTTCTCGCCCTTTCGCTCCTGTTCTGCGCCAACATCCGCGAGACCCCCTGCCAGGTGGACGACGCCGCGCTGACTCTCCGAGACTACGCGCGCGAACTCGGCGCCATCTGGCGCGGCGACGCGAATTTCCGCACCATCTCGGCCATTCGGCTGCTGCTGGGGCTGACCTCGCTTTCGTCGCCGTTCTACGCGGTGTACGCCATCAACGAGAAAGGGGTGCCCACAGGGACCATCGGGCTTTTCCTGTCGGCGCAGATTGTGGGCGGCTTCCTGTACTCCATCCTGGGCGGGTACCTGTTGGAGCGGTTCGGGGGGCGGCTGACCACCCGCGTGGAGGCGTTTGTCGCCCTGTTCGCGCCAGCGCTGGCGACGATCGCGGGCGTGTTCCTGCCAGGGCATTCGCCGTGGTTCGCGGGAGTCTATCTCCTGCTGTTCGCCTCGCTCGGCGCGCTCAACAGTTCGTTCATGCTGGGCCACATGAACTACCTGCTGGAGATTTCGCCCGAGAGCAAGCGGCCCATCTATGTCGGGTTGAGCAACACCCTCACCAGCGTCATCATTGCGTTCCCGCTTCTGGGGGGCGCGCTGGCGAGCGCCGTGTCGTATGAGCCGCTGTTCGCCCTCACCGTGCTGGGGCTTCTGCCCGCGCTGTGGCTGACGGCGCGCCTGGTGGAGCCGCGCAAGTTGGCGCAATCCGCCTGATGCCGCCCGCCGCGGCACGAAGGCACAGAGGGTTTTCTCCGAGTTATTATCCCTTGGTGTCTTTGTGCCTTTGTGTGGAACGTGATTCTCACACAAAGACACGAAGGCACAGAGGGTTTTCTCCGAGGGCAGAGGGCAGGTATGGAAACCTGCCCTACGCTCGCTGTGCGGTCCCACCTGCGACGCACCTCCGAGGTGCGTCGCAGGTTTGCACGCTCGTCATCCACGAATCACACGAATGCACACGAATGGGAAATTCACGTAGGGCGGCTTCCCATAGCCGCCGGAGGCTCACACAAAGACACGAAGGCACAGAGGGTTTTCTCCGTGGACAGAGGGCAGGTATGGAAACCTGCCCTACGCTCGCTGTGCGGTCCCACCTGCGACGCACCTCCGAGGTGCGTCGCAGGTTTGCACGCTCGCTATCCACGAATAACACGAATGCACGCGAATGGAAAATTCACGTAGGGCGGCTTCCCATAGCCGCCGTGGGCAGAGGGCAGGTATGGAAACCTGCCCTACGGTTTCCCATTCGCGTGGATTGGCGTTATTCGCGGTTACAGTGCGTAGGGCGGCTTCCCATAGCCGCCCTCGGGTTGCCAGGCCCCTTGCCGCCTTGCCCCGCCTCATGGTATAATGGGTGCGGGTAGGAGACGGGCACGTTTCGGGCTGCGCACCCTGTGCCTCCCGACACAGAAGGGGGCCGCATGTCCGCAAGGATGGATCCCTTCATCCCTGCGCGAACCCGCATGGGGGCGGGTTTCCTGGAGGCGTATCTGCCGCCCCTGGCAGAGAACGTCGTGGCCGCCTGCATAGAGGCCCTCACTGCCCCGGGCGACCTGGTGCTGGACCCCTTCTGCCAGTCGCCGGCCGTGGTCCTGGCCGCGGCGTCGCTGGGGAGGCGCGTCATCGCCAGCAGCGCCAACCCCATAGACGCCTTCGCCGTCCAGCAAACCCTTGCGCCCCTGCCCGAGAAACAACTCAACGCCGCGGCAACGGCCCTGGGCCAGACCCTGCGCGGCACGACCCTGCTGCGCGAGCACATCCTCCGCCTGTACCGGTGCGCGTGCCCTTCGTGCCGCCGCCAGACCTTCGCCGATTACTTCATCTGGGACTTGGAGCGCAACGCGCCCATGGAGAAGTACGTGCGCTGCCCCGCGTGCGGGTTCCAGGGTTCCGCCACGGTTCAGGATGACGACCTGGCCGTGTTGCAGCAAGTTGAGGGCAAGGGGCTGACCTACTTCTTCGTCCTGGACCGATTGTCGCCGCCCGGAGACCCGGCGCGCCAGGAAGGGGAGGCGCTCCTGAAGTTCTACACCACGCGCGCCCGCTACGCCCTGACGCAGATGGTCATCAAGACCGAGGCGGAATTCGCCAACACGCCCGAGGAGAAGGCGCTGAAGTATCTGCTGCTGGGGTGCATGGTGCGGTGCGGCCTGTTCAATCGCCCACCCGTAACCCCGGACATGCCCGCCATGCGCGCAAGCGGCCTTGGCCTGGAGCGCAACGTGTGGCTCGTCTTTGAGGAGGCGTGGAAAGAATGGCGAGAAACCCCGCGCCCTCCCGCCATTGCCGGCCTGAGTTCCCTGACCGGCGTGGAGGGCGTGGCCGAGGTGCTGGCCGGCGGAAGGGAGACCAGCGCCGCCGTGCTCCACTGCGCGGTGCGCGAACTCACGCGGGCGCTGCCTGTCCAAAGCGTGCGGCTCCTCGTAACGGGGCTGTCCAACATCGGCCAGCGCTACTGGCGGCTTTGCTTTCTGTGGGCGGGCTGGCTGTTCGGGAAGGAGAGCGCGGCGTACCTGAAGCCCCTGCTCCGTCAACCCGTGCCCGACTGGGCGTGGTACGTGCGGACCGTGGGCGCGGCGTTCCAGGCGCTCCGCCCGAAACTGCACCTGCACGGCCATCTCGCGCTGCTGTTGTCGCCGCGGCGCAGCACCCAGGCGGAGGCGGCCCTGATGGCGGGGGCGTTGGCCGGGTTCCGCCCCGCCGCCCACGTGTACGGGCCCCACTCCGTCGCCGAGGCCGTGCAGGGCGGGGGCGACTATCGCATCATCCTGGCCAAAGGCGCGGAGATTCTGGAGGGGGTGGCCCGCCCGCCCGACCTGGGTCTCCTGCGCAACGAGATCCGAGACGAGGCGGAGCGCGGCGCGCGCGAGGCCCTCGCCCAGCGGGGCGAACCCCTGCCGACCGGCTGGCTGCGCCACGGAGCCTTCGCCCGCCTGGCTCAGCGCGGCCTTCTCCAGCGCGCCCTGCTGCCCAGGGACGAGGGCTATTCCGGCTACGAGGTCATCCACAAGGCGGTGGAAGAGGCGCTCGGCAAGGATGCCCGCGAACCCCTGGTGCCCATGGAGTGGGAGGCGCGCTTCGCCCCCGACGCCCTGTTCCCCATGCTGTGGCCGCGGGAGGTGTCGGAGGTTGCCCCGCCGCTGGCCGACCGCGTGGAGACCGCCGCCGCCGAGATTCTGCGGGAGACGCTGGTCCTCCGCCGCGAGGATTGCGAGGAAGCCCTCTACCGCCGATTCCCGGGCCTGCAAACGCCCGAGCAGGACTTGGTCCAGGCGTGCCTGGAATCCTACGCGCAGGAGACATCCCCTGGCTGGGTTCGGCTTCGCGACGAGGATCAGCCCGAGCGCGTCCGCCTGGCCCTGGCGGCGTTCGTCGCCGACATGGAGACATTGGGGCGGCGGATGGGGCTTCAGGTGGCTGCGGACAGGCCGCCCTACCATGTGGTGTGGGTCGCCGACGGGGCGGTCCATGCGTTCGTGTTCTCGCCGACGGCTGTCATCCACACGCTGGCGGCGCTCGGCCCGCCCGACGCGAACACGGCCCGCTATCTGGTGATCCCCGAATCCCGCGTCCCCTTGCTGCGGCTGAAACTGCGCCGTTCGCCCATCTACGGTCGCATTCTTCAGCAGGGCGACTGGACGCTCATCCGCCAGCCCTTCATCCAGGCGCTGCTCAAACTGCCCAGCGTGGACATCCATTCGCTGAAGCAGGCCGTGGGGCTGGATCCCATCATGGAGAAGGGCGAGGCGCAGATTCCGCTGTTCTAGCGGGCGACGATGCGGAAATCAAAAAGCGCGTTCCCCGTGAGGGAGCGCGCTTGTGGGTGGTGGCGGCGGAGGGCTTTGAACCCCCGACACAGGGCTTATGAGTCCCCTGCTCTACCTGCTGAGCTACGCCGCCACAACACACGGCAGGTGGGATACCTGCCGTGTCTCAGGTAGCGGGGGTTGGATTTGAACCAACGACCTTCGGGTTATGAGCCCGACGAGCTGCCACTGCTCCACCCCGCAACGTTGCGCCTGTATTATATACCAGAGCGGCGAATTCGTCAAAACTGACCCGCCAGAGCAGTTGACAGCCGGCGAGAGTCGTGGTATGATATAGATGGTTCCGGCTGCGTCTGAGAGGCTAGTCCCACCCCGCTTATGGCGGGCTTCTTTGACCTTGTGGGGAGAGGCCAGAGAGTTGGCGCGAAAGCGAGATAAACAACCGATAACCTTGCTCATCGTCCCGCCGCAGCCCGAGCGCGCGCCGGTCAGTTTGCGCTTTCCGCGGTGGACTCTCCCGCTGTTCCTCGTCTTGGGACTTGCGTTCTTCCTGGCCCTGGGCTACTTCGTAGATTCCCGCGCCAACCTGGAGCGCGAACTGGCCCACTACCGTCGCATGGTAGCACTGGAGAGTTCGCGTCAGCGGGAGATGCGCGACACGATTCTGGCCCAGCAGGAAGAGACCAAATCCCTCGCCGCCCAGGTCGCCGAGTTCCGGGAAAGTCTGAGCGAGGTGGACCGCCTGGCGCAGCAGGTGGAGCAGATGATGGGGCTTTCCACCCCGACGCCCACGCCGACGGCCGCGCCTGCGTCTGAAAGCGCGCCGGTGGAAAGCCAGGGCTCGGTGGGCGGGCAGGCCGCTGCGCCACCCGTTCCGACCCCCGCACCACGCACCCTCAGCAGCCGTGGCACGCGCCCCACCATGGGGCTTGTGGATGCCAACATGGCCGAAATCGCCGCGCTGGAGGCCTCGCTGCCCCTTCGCATCGCGCACCTCAACGAACTCATTGCCGAGGCCAACAAGCGCCTGGAGCGCATTGACCCCGAGAAGCGCGCCACGAAAGAGCAACTGGAGCGCGAACTGCGCCTCCTGGCCGCAGCGCCGCACGGGTGGCCGCTGGATGGCAAGGTGCAGATCACCTCGGAATTCGGGTACAGGGTCTTGCAGGGCGTGCGCGAATTCCACGAGGGCGTGGACCTGAACGCCTGGTACGGCACGCCCGTCAAGGCGACCAAAGACGGGACAGTTACGTTCGCGGGCTGGCGTGGCGGGCTGGGTTGGACCGTGGAGATCAAACACGAAGAAGGCTTCGTAACCGTCTACGGCCACAATTCCCGCCTGCTGGTGAAGAAAGGCGCGCAGGTCAAGGCGGGGGATGTGATCGCCCGCTCCGGTTCCACCGGCCGCAGCACCGGCCCGCACGTGCACTACGAGATTCTCCTCAACGGCAAGCCGGTGGACCCGATGAAATACATCGGCCTGGACACCAAGCCATAACCTTCTTCGGGTCGCGGCGCTCTTGTACTCGCTTCGGCCGACGCACGCAGCCGCCCCCGAAGGTTCCCGAAGCACAACCCTCACGACAAGGAGAGATACGACGTTGAGTCTAGGCAGAGAGAAACAGCGAGGCTCGGATCGCATAGAGACGGTGATCGGCCCCAACGCGCGCTTTTCCGGAAAACTGGAGACCGACGGCGGCCTGCGCATTGATGGCCTTTGCGAAGGCTCCATCCAGGCGGCGGGCAATGTGATCGTCGGCGAGCAGGGGCGCGTCCTGGCCGACATCAAGGCCAGCAACGTCTCGGTCTCGGGCGCGGTCAAGGGCAAGATCATCGCGTCGGGCCGGCTGGAAATCCTGTCCACGGGCAAGGTCTGGGGCGACATCGCCGTGGCCTCGTTTCTCGTAGAGGAGGGCGGGTTCTTCCGCGGCCAGAGCCTCATGGCCGGCGCCGAGGAGCCGCCGCTGCTCAAGGCCCCCGAGGCGAAGACCGAGCCGCCTGTCCTGGAAGGCGAAGTGGTGGACGCCGAAGAGTCGTAGGCCCACAAAAAGGGGGCCCCCTCTCGGCGGCACCTTCCGAGAGGGGGATCAGCAAAGGAGGCAACCAGAAGCCCTGGCTGAGCATCTGGGTAGCCCACAACGGTGATTGTGCAACCTGGCACAAGTATACACCCGTTCTCGGAGATTGTCAAAAAATGCACAATCTCTGAAAGCCCCCCGATGCCCCCTGGGGTCTCTGTTCCATCCGGTAGATTCGTGTCGTTCGCGATGAAGTCCCTGCGGCATGGCTTCGCTGGCGACAACGTGGAACGACATCGGGTACTGTGGCATCGCCGACAAAGGGGTGAAACCGAATCGTCTCCGTCGGTTTGACAGCGCCCGGCATTTGTGATAAACTGTACAGCGTTCCTGGGGATCTGGCGGGGATTGAAGAATTCCCGATACAGCGTAGTATCCTAACTCTATGTATGGAGGAATCCTCAGGTTATGCCAAGCGATTTTGTCCCCATCCTCATCTTGCTTGCGGTGGCAGGCATCCTGTCCGTATTAGCCCTTGGGGTTCCCGCAGTTCTAGGCCCCAAACGCAAGAATCCCGTCAAACTCCTTCCCTATGAGTCCGGCAAGATTCCGTTCCAGAGCCCGCGCGAACGCCCATTCTCGGTGAGGTATTACCGCTTCGCCATGCTGTTCGCCCTGCTGGACATGGTCGTGGTCTTCCTGTACCTGTGGGCTGCCAGGGTTCGGGATTTGGGATGGCCGGGCTTGTTGGGGGTTCTCCTTTTCCTCCTCATGGCCTTCGTGGGCTACATCTACGTCTGGCGGAAGGGAGCGTTGGAATGGGACTAGAGACCAAACTGCCCGATGGCGTTGTCCTCACAACGCTGGAGTCTGCGGTCAACTGGTGCCGCAAGTATTCGGTGTGGCCGCTGCTGTTCGGTCTGGCGTGCTGCGCGATAGAGATGATGACCGCCGGCATGTCGCGGTATGACATCGCCCGATTCGGCGCCGAGGTCTTCCGCGCCACCCCGCGCCAGCCCGACCTGATGATCGTGGCCGGCCGCGTGTCCAACAAGATGGCCCCGGTGGTCAAGCGCCTGTACGACCAGATGGCCGAACCCAAGTGGGTCATCGCCATGGGGGCCTGCGCGTCTTCAGGCGGCATGTTCCACAACTACGCCATCCTCCAGGGCGTGGACAAGATCATCCCGGTGGACATCTACATCCCCGGGTGCCCGCCGCGCCCCGAAGCCCTGTTCTATGCCCTGACCCAACTGCAGCAGAAGATCATGACCCAACGGTTCAAGGATTTTGCGTAGCCCCATTTCCTGAACGTGGATGGTAGGCATGGCTATGACCGATAACAACGTGCTCTTGGAGAGGCTCAAGGCGCAGTTCCCCGACGCGATCCAGGGTGTTTACGAGTTCCGGGGCGAGACCACCCTCACGGTCGGCGCGGATCACCTCCTGCCGGTTTGCCGCTTCCTTCGCGATGACCCCGACGCGCAGTTCAACCATCTGGCGTTTGTTACCGCGGTGGACTATTCGGCCTTGGGGCGGGAGCCGCGCTTTGCCACCGTGTACCAGTTGTACTCGCTCCCCCATCGGCGCGCGCTGCGCCTCAAAGTGCCGCTCGCGGGCGACAACCCCACCGCTCCCAGCGTTGTGGACATCTGGCCGGGGGCCAACTGGCACGAGCGCGAGGCCTATGACCTCATGGGAGTTCGCTTCAAGGGCCACCCCGACCTGCGCCGCATCATGCTGCCCGACGACTGGGTGGGCCATCCGCTGCGGAAGGACTACCCGCTGGGCGGCGAGCCGGTCGCCTTCACGGCGACGCTGGACGACCCCGCGCTGGAGGGCCTGGGAACGCAGGTGCTGGACCCCGTGTCGGTGCCGCCGGTGCGCCCGCCCGAAGCCCAGCCCCACACCCTGGTCCTGAACATGGGCCCCCAGCACCCCAGCACCCACGGCGTGCTGCGCGTGGTGGTGGAACTGGACGGCGAGACGATGCTCAACGCCTGGCCCGACATCGGCCACCTGCACTCGGGCATTGAGAAGACCGCCGAGTACAAGACCTACGCCCAGGTGCTCCCCTACACCGACCGCATGGACTACGTCGCGGCCATGACCAACAACATGGGGTACGTGATCGCCGTGGAGAAACTCCTGGGCGTGGAGATTCCGCCGCGCGCCCAGTACCTGCGGGTCATCATGTGCGAACTCCAGCGCCTGGCCGCGCACCTGGTGTGGGTGGGCACCCACTGCCTGGACCTGGCGGGGACCATCAACGCCCTGCTCCAGTACGCCTTCGCCACCCGCGAGGACATCCTGAACATCTTTGAGATGGTCTCGGGCGCGCGCCTCACCCCCAGTTACATCCGCATCGGCGGCGTGGCGCGCGACGTGCCGCCGGGGTTTGTGCCCGCCGTCAAGCGATTCCTGGACACCTTCCCCAAGTGGCACCGCGACATCGCGCGCATGTTGGACAACAACCCCATCTGGCTGTCGCGCGTCAAGGGCATCGGCGCGCTGACCGCCGAGCAGGCCATCGGGCTGGGCGTAACCGGCCCCGTGCTGCGCTCCACGGGCGTAGCCTACGACGTGCGCAAGTACGCGCCCTATTCCTCCTACGACCAGTTTGAGTTTGACATCCCCACCGGCACCAACGGCGACTGCTACGACCGGTACCTGGTGCGTATGGAGGAGATGCGGCAGAGCGTGCGCATCATCCAGCAGGCCATCGCCAAATTGCCCGAAGGCCCCGTGCAGTGCGACGACCGCAAGATCGTCTTCCCACCGCGCGAGGAACTGGATTCCAGCATGGAGGCCCTCATCCACCACTTCAAACTGGTTACCGAGGGATTCCACCCGCCCGAAGGCGAGGTCTATGCCTGCGTGGAGGCCCCCAAGGGCGAGATCGGCTACTACATCGTGTCGGACGGCGGGCCCAAGCCCTACCGGCTGAAGATTCGCGGGCCGTCGTTCTCCAACCTGCAGGCCGCCGGTTTGATGGCGAAAGGGCACATGTTCTCCGACATGGTGGCCATCATCGGCTCCATAGACATCACCCTGGGCGAGGTGGATCGCTAGCGATTGAGGCGGGAGGTTCACGTGCTGTCGGACAAGGTCAAATCGGAAATCCAGCAACTCAAGGCGCGCTACCCACACCCCAATTCGGCGCTCCTGCCCGCGCTCGCGCTGGCGCAGAAAGAGCACGGCTGGCTCAGCCCCGAGGTGTTGGAAGAGGTCGCCGAGGTCATGGGGTTGTCGCCGGCGCAGGTAGGGTCCGTCGCCAGTTTCTACACCATGTTCAACCGCCGCCCGGTTGGCAAGTACCTGATCCAGGTGTGCACCAACGTGACGTGCTCCCTGTTGGGGGCCGAGCATCTTGTGGACCATCTCAAGCAGAAACTGGGCATTGGCGTGGGCGAGACCACACCCGACGGACGTTTCACGCTGTTGGAGGTGGAATGCCTGGGGTCGTGTGGCACCGCGCCGGTCATGCAGATCAACGACACCTACTACGAGAACCTGACGGCGGAGAAGGTGGACCAGATTCTGGCGGAACTGCGCAGCCGATAGTTGTACCTGAATAGCCAGGAGACGCACATGGCAGAACCAATCCTATTGCGCAACGTGGGAGTGCCGGACTCTCACAAGATAGAGGTGTACATGCAGCGCGGGGGGTACCAGGCCCTGCGCAAGGCGCTCAAGGAGTTCCAACCCGCCGCGCTGGTGGACCTGGTGAAGCGTTCGGGCTTGCGCGGCCGGGGCGGCGCGGGCTTCCCGGCGGGCGTCAAGTGGAGTTTCCTCCCCAAGGGCGTGTACCCGCGCTATCTCGTCTGCAACGCCGACGAGGGCGAACCGGGGACGTTCAAAGACCGCGTCCTCATTGAGCACGACCCGCACGGCCTGATTGAGGGCATCATCATTTCGTGCTACGCCTGCGAAGTCAACACCGCGTTCATCTACATCCGCGGGGAGTACGAATTCGGCGCGCGGCGGCTGGAGCAGGCCGTCCAGGAAGCCTACGCCCACGGGTTCCTGGGCAAGAACATCTTGGGCAGCGGGTTCAACCTGGACCTCATCGTGCACCGCGGCGCGGGGGCCTACATCTGCGGCGAGGAGACCGGCCTCCTCACCTCGCTGGAGGGCGACCGCGGCCACCCGAAACTGAAGCCGCCTTTCCCCGCCAGCGAGGGCCTCTACCGCAAGCCCACCGTCATCAACAACGTGGAGACCCTGTTCAACGTGCCCTTCATCGTGGAGCGGGGCGCCGAATGGTACACCAGCATGGGCACCGAGAAAAGCCCGGGCATCAAACTGTTCTGCATCAGCGGGCACGTGAACAAGCCGGGCGTGTACGAACTGCCCCTGGCCACGCCGTTGCGCTCGCTCATCTACGACTACGCGGGCGGGCCGCTGGAGGGCAGGCCCATCAAGGCCATCATCCCGGGCGGGTCGTCCACGCCGATGATCACGCCAGAGCATCTGGACGTGCCGCTGGACTACGAGTCGCTGGCGGCCATCGGCACCATGCTGGGGTCGGGCGCGGTCATCGTCATCGGCGAGGGCACGTGCATCGTGCGGACGGTGGAGCGCCTGGCCGAATTCTACCGCCACGAGTCCTGCGGCAAGTGCATCCCCTGCCGCGAGGGCACCGACTGGCTGTACAAGATCCTGCACCGCATTGAGCACGGCGGGGGCCGCGAGGAGGACTTGCCGCTCCTGCTGGACATCTGCAGCAACATCGGCGGCAAGAGTTTCTGCCCGCTCGGCGATGCGGCCCTGGGGCCGGTGCGCTCCAGCATCGCCCATTTCCGCGACGAGTACCTGCAACACATTCGCGAGAAGCGTTGCCCATACCAGGATTAGCAAGAGTACCCGCGTTTCTACACCAATGAGGTAGGCGCTGCATGGAAGTTCTGGTGAATGTAACGATAGACGGTCAACAGACGAGCGTCCGCGCCGGCACAACCGTGCTGGATGCCGCGAAGAAACTCGGCATCCCCATCCCGACCTTCTGCTACTACGCCAAACTGGTGGGCATCGGCGCGTGCCGCATGTGCCTGGTGGAAGTGGAGAAGATGCGCGGCCTCCAGACGGCCTGCACCACCAAGGTGCAGGAGGGCATGGTGGTCCGCACCAACACGCCGGAGGTCATCAAGACGCGCCAGGGCGTGCTGGAGTTCCTCCTCACCAACCACCCGCTGGACTGCCCCATCTGCGACAAGGGCGGCGAGTGCGATTTGCAGGATCAGGTCTTCCGGTTCGGCGGAACCATCAGCCGCTACGTGGAGGAGAAACGCCACAAGGCGAAGGCAAAGCCGCTGGGGCCTTTCGTGATGAAGGACGAGGAGCGGTGCGTCCTGTGCCGTCGCTGCATCCGCTTCCTGGAGGAGTGGCCGGGCGATGTGGAACTGGACGCCTTTGAGCGCGGGCGCAACACCGTCGTGGACACGTTCTACGGCCGCCCGCTCACGTCGCCGTTCTCGGGCAACGTCATTGACCTCTGCCCGGTGGGGGCGCTGACCAGCATCCCCTTCCGCTTCAAGGCGCGCAGTTGGGAGTTGCAGCATACCCCCAGCATCTGCACGCTGTGCGGCGCGGGGTGCAACCTCACGCTGGACGCCAAGGCCAACCGCCTTCTGCGGGCCGTGGGCCGCGAGAACCCGGATGTGAACGACGAGTGGCTGTGCGACCGCGGGCGCTTCGGGCAGGATTACGTGCGCAGCGACCAGCGCCTGAAGACGCCCATGATCCGCAAGGACGGCAAACTCCAGCCCGCGACATGGGACGAGGCGCTGGCCTTCGCCGCGCGTCGCCTCCAGGAGATCGCCCAGACGGCCAACCCGGACGTTGTCGCGGCCATCGGTTCGGCGCGCGCCAGCAATGAGGCTAACTACCTGCTCCAGAAGTGGGCCCGCGCCGTCGTGGGCACCAACAACGTGGACTTCGCGGGGCGGCCCGCCGATGCGGCCGCGCCTTTGTCGGCGGTAACGGCGCCTCTCCGCGCCGGCGTGGTCGTGCTCCTGGGCGTGGACCCGCTGGGCGACGCGCCGATGGTGGATCTCTGGATTCGCCGCGCCGCGCTCACGAAGGGCACCCGCGTCATCGCCATCGGCCCCAAGCGCCCCGTCGTCAGCCGCTACGGCGTCTGGCTGGGGTGCCGGCCGGGCACCGAGTCGGCGGTTCTGGCCGCGCTGTTGCACCTGCTGGCCCGCGACGAGCGCGTGCAGAGCGCCAGCCGCGCCGACATCGCCGCGTGGACGAAGGACTACGCGCCCGACCCCGTGGCCGAAGCCACCGGCGTGAGCGCGCAGGATTTGAAACAGGCCGCCAACTGGCTCGCCGAAAAGGGCGCGCCGCTGGTGCTGTATGGCAGCGGGACAGACTTGCCGCCCGTTCGGAATCTGGTGGCGCTTCTGGGTGGCGAGGCTGGCTACCTGGCGCCGCAACCCAACGCCTGGGGGGCGCTGCTCATGGGCGTGGCCCCGGATCGCTACCCGGGCGGCGCGTCGGTGGAAGACGCCAAGGCCCGCGATAGTTTCGGCAAGCGTTGGGATGCGAAACTCTCGCCGCGCAAGGGGCTGGCCCTGCGCGAGATGCTGGCCGGCTGCCGCGAGGGCACCGTCCAGGCCATGCTCGTGGTGGAGACCGACCTGGCGCATGAGCATCCGAGCGCGGCCGAGGCGCTGCGCACGCTGCGATTCCTGGTCGTTGTGGATCACTTCCTCACCGCCACGGCGGAACTGGCCGACGTGGTCTTCCCGTCCGCCGCGCCATCCGAAACGGACGGGACATTCCTGAACCTGACGCGGCGGCTCCAGCGGGCGGCCCAGGCGGTGTACCCGCCCAAGGGCGTGCGCCCGGCCTGGAAGATCGTGGCCGACCTGGCGAATGCGACCCCAGGCCGCGAGAAGAAGCGCGGCGCCGAGTCGCACTGGGACTACGAGGCGGCATCCGAAATCTGGCGCGAGATCACGCGGGGCGTCGCCGTCTGCCGCGAATGCACGTATGAGACCATCGGGGCCGCGGGCTGGCAGCCCGAATCGGCGGCGGAGAAGGTCAAGCCCGCGCCCTTCGCGGTGGAGTACCCCGTCGCGCCCGAAGGCTATCCGTTGAGGCTGGTGGCCGGGCGGGCGCTGTTCCCTAACGCGGTGCCTGCTCGCTACTCGGCGGCCCTTGCGCCTGTCCTGTGGGGCGATGCGCTGCTGATCCACCCGCAGGATGCCGAGGCGCGCGGCGTGAAGACGGGCGATGCCGTTCGCGTCGCCTCGGCCAGGGGGGCTGTGGAACTGAAGGCCCGGGTGTCGCCCGATGTCGTGCCCGGTTGCGTGTGGGCCTGCCAGGATTCGGTCGCGGCCGTCCTGGAAGCGCCCGACAGGGCCACGTTCGTGAAACTGTCGCGTTCGTAGAATCGCAAGAACTCGGGGAGTGCACATGGACTGGATAGACACGCTGCTGATTCCGGCTATCAAGGCCATCGTGGTAACGTTGGGATTGCTGGTCGGCTTCGCCTACATGACGCTGGCCGAGCGCAAAATTTGCGCGCGGTTCCAACTGCGCTACGGCCCCAATCAGGCGGGGCCATTCGGCATCTTCCAGCCGATTGCCGACGCCCTGAAGGCCATCTTCAAGGAAGAGGTCATTCCGGAGCATGTGGACAAGTGGCTCTACGTCCTATCCCCCGTGCTGGCGATGGCGCCCGCCATCCTGGCCTTCGCGGTGATCCCCGTCGGGCGGCCCATCGTCATCGCCGGCCGCACCATCACGCTGCAACTGGCGGATATCAACGTGGGGCTGCTGTACCCCATGGCTGTGGCCGGCCTGGGCGCCTACGGCATCGTGCTGGGCGGGTGGTCGTCCAACAACAACTACTCCCTGTTGGGCGCGCTGCGCACCACGGCGCAAATCATCAGTTACGAACTCCCCATGGCCCTGTCGCTGGTGTCGCTGGTTGTCGTTACCGGCACGCTGCGGATGAGCGGCATCGTGGAGTACCAGGCGGCGCTGCCCCTCATCGTGCTGCAGCCCATCGGCTTCCTCATCTACTTCATCTGCGGCCTGGCCGAGACGAACCGCTCGCCGTTTGACTTCCCGGAGACGGAGAACGAACTCATCTCCGGCTACAACACCGAGTACGGGGGCATCAAGTTCGCGCTGTTCTTCATGGCCGAGTACATCAACATGATCGTGGTGAGCGCCCTTGTCGCGACGCTGTTCCTGGGCGGCTGGCAGGGGCCGATTCTCCCCGGGTGGCTCTGGTTCTTTATCAAGACGGCGGTCATTCTGTTCGTGTTCATCTGGGTGCGCGCGAGCCTGCCCCGCGCCCGTTACGACAAACTCATGCACTTCTGCTGGAAGTTCCTGACGCCGCTTGCCGCACTCAACCTGCTGGTTACGGCGGTCGTCGTGCTCATCCTTCGCTGATTGAAGTGCGGGGCGAATCCGCCCTGCGTTGACAGAGGTGGGGCATGTCCATAGTCAATGTGCTCAAGGGGTTCTACGAGATCCTGAAGGCGATGGCGGTTACGCTGAAGTACTTCTTCACCAAGCCGCTGACGGTTCAGTACCCGAAGGAGAAGATTCGCCTGTACCCGCGCTTTCGCGGGCGGCATGAATTGCAGCGCCGCCCCGACGGGCTGGAGTTGTGCGTGGGCTGCGGGTTGTGCGCGGCCATCTGCCCCGCCAGGGCCATCTACGTGGAGGCGGCGGAGAACACCGACGACGCCCGCTACTCGGGCACCGAACGCTACGCGCGGCTGTACGAGATCAACTACACGCGCTGCATCTTCTGCGGGTTCTGCGAGGAGGCCTGCCCCACTGGCGCGCTGAAACTGGGGCACGAGTTCGCGCTGGCGAGGGCATCGCGCGGCGAATTGGTCATGGGCAAGGAGACGCTGCTCCAGCCCGCGACCCCCCACGCTATCATACTGGAGGATTGAACGGCATGCTGGAGATCATCCTTTTCGCGTGCTTCGGTCTCGCGGCCATCGCCGGAGCCATCTGGGTGATACTGGGCAAGAACGCCACGTGGAGCGCGTTGGGGCTGCTCATCAACTTCTGCGCGCTGGGGGCGCTGTACATCATGCTGAACGCCCCGTTCGTGGCGCTGATTCAGTTCATCGTGTACGCGGGCGCCATCGTGGTGATGTTCCTGTTCGTCATCATGTTCCTGATGGTGGCGCGGGGCGAAGGCGAAGACAGGCGGCTTGTCCAGCGGTACGGGGGCATCGCGCTGGCCGTGCTTCTCGCGGTGGGCCTGCTGTATGTGGGGCTGAACGCGGCCATGCCGCGCGCGCCGCTGCCCACCACGCCGCAGGACAACGTTCAGATATTGGGCCTGACGCTGTTTTCGCAGTACCTGCTGCCGCTGTGGATGGCGGGGGTGCTGGTTCTCATCGGGATGATTGCCGTCGTCGTGCTGGCCAGGCGCAGGCGGGAGGCCTAGCAGCGCCGCACGCAGGCGCGGCCGAATCGGACTTGGACAGGAGAAAGAGATGTCGCTTTCTTCGCTTCACTACTTTATCCTTAGCGCGATTCTGTTTGCCATCGGCGGCATCGGCGTGCTGGTGCGCCGCAACGTCTTCGTGATCTTCATGTGCGTGGAGATGATGCTCAACGCGGTGAACCTGTCGCTGATCGCCTTCGCGCGCTACCTGAACGCGCCCGACGGGCAGTTGCTGGTGTTGTTCGTGATGGCCATCGCCGCCGCCGAGGTGGTGGTAGGGCTGGCGATTCTGGTGGCGCTTCACCGTCGTCGCCCCCTCACGGACGTGGACGAGATGAATGTGCTGCAAGGGTAATGGCCTGTCCAGCGTAGCGCGCGGGTGCGTATCGCGCAGGGACGACGCAGGCGTCGCCCCTACGGCCAGCCCGACGCTTGAGCGTCGGGGCGGGGAGGACGCAGCCCGCGCGGGGCCACACCCCCGCGCTGTGGGCGCGAAGGGCGCGTATCGCGTAGGGACGACGCAGGCGTCGCCCCTACGGCCAGCCCGACGCTTGAGCGTCGGGGCGGGGAGGACGCAGCACGCGCGGGGCCCAACCCCCGCGCTGAGGGCGCGAGGGGCGCGTATCGCGTAGGGATGACGCAGGCGTCGCCCCTACGGCCAGCCCGACGCTTGAGCGTCGGGGCGGGGAGGACGCAGCACGCGCGGGGCTAAACCCCCGCGCTGAGGGCGCGAAGCCCCTTCGGGGCTACGGCAAGCCCGCAGGGCTTCGCCCGTTCAGCCCGACGCTTGAGCGTCGGGGCGGGGTGGACGCGCAGCGCGCGCGGGGCCACACCCCCGCGCTGAGGGCGCGAAGCCCCTTCGGGGCTACGGCAAGCCCGCAGGGCTTCGCCCGTTCAGCCCGACACTTGAGCGTCGGGGCGGGGAGGACGCGGTCGCGGCCATTCGGAGCCGTGAGGGGCGAGGAATGGCAGGGCGAACATCAGGTGTGACGGAACATCGGAGCGGGAGGAACGCATGCTGAATTACGCCTGGCTTGTGCTGGCATTCCCCCTCGTGGGGGTCATCATCAACGCATTCCTGGGCCGCCACCTGGGCAAGCGGGGCGCGGGGATTCTGGCCTCGGCCATGGTGGGCCTGTCGTTTGTCGGCGCGGTCTGGATGTTCGTGGAACTCCTGGGGCTGGAAGACCGCGTCGTTACGCGCCCGCTGTTTGACTGGATTTCCGTCGGCGACTTCAACGTGCAGGTCAAGTTGCTCATAGACCCCCTGTCCTCGGTGATGGCGGTGGTGGTCAGCGGCGTCTCCTTCCTGATTCACATCTACTCCATCGGCTACATGGCGCACGACGAGCGGTTTGTCCGTTTCTTCGCCTACCTGAACCTCTTCGTGTTCGCCATGCTGACGCTGGTGCTGGCCGAGAACCTGCTGGTTACCTACGTGGGCTGGGAAGGCGTGGGGCTGTGCTCGTATCTGCTCATCGGGTTCTGGTTTGAGCGCAAGTCGGCGGCCGACGCGGGCAAGAAGGCCTTCCTGGTCAACCGCGTGGGCGACGTGGGGTTCGCCCTGGGCCTGATGCTGATGTTCGTTACCTTCGGCTCGCTGAGCATGGGCCAGGTGCTGGAGCAGGCCATGGTGGTGCGCCTGATGCCTGGCGTGGCGACGGCCATCGCGCTGCTCCTGTTCGTGGGCGCGGTGGGCAAGTCGGCGCAGATTCCGCTGTACGTCTGGCTCCCCGACGCGATGGAAGGCCCCACGCCCGTCAGCGCCCTCATCCATGCCGCGACGATGGTTACCGCCGGCGTGTACATGGTGGCCCGCACGCACACGTTGTTCGCGCTGTCGCCGTCGGCGCTCACGTGGGTGGCGGCCATCGGCGGGGTTACCGCCTTCTTCGCGGCGACCATCGCGCTGACCCAGCACGACCTGAAGCGCGTGCTGGCCTATTCCACCATCAGCCAGTTGGGCTACATGTTCCTGGGCGTGGGCGTGGGGGCCTACGCCGCGGGCATCTTCCACCTGACGACGCACGCCTTCTTCAAGGCGCTGTTGTTCCTCGGCGCGGGCAGCGTCATGCACGCCCTGGCAGGCGAACTGGACATCCGCAAGATGGGCGGGCTGCGCAGCAAGATTCCCGTTACGTTCTGGACGTTCCTCTTCGCGGCCCTGGCCATCGCGGGCTTCCCTGGCCTGGCGGGCTTCTACAGCAAGGATGAAATCCTGTGGCGCACCTTCGCCGCCGGCAAGACCTTCCTGTGGGCGCTGGCGCTGCTGACGGCGGGCCTGACGGCTTTCTACGTATTCCGCCTGGTGTTCCTGGTGTTCTACGGCGAGTCCAGGGTGGACAAGAAGGTGGCGGCGCATATCCACGAGTCGCCCAAGGTCATGACCGTGCCGATGGGAATCCTGGGGCTGTTGTCGGTCATCGGCGGCTACATCGGCGTGCCCAAGATTCTGGGCGGCAACAACTGGATTGAGCATTACCTGGACGGGAGCCTGGGCTGGCATTCGCCCGAGGCTGCCATCGCCGAGACGGCCCATGCGTCGGCGGGCACGGAGTGGGCTTTGCTCATCGCGTCGGTCATCGTGGCGCTGGCGGGCATCGCGCTGGCCTACGTGTTCTACGTGCGGCGCACCGATTTGCCGGCGCGCGTGGCCAAGAGCCTGGGCGGGCTGTACACGCTCGTGTACAACAAGTACAAGGTGGACGAGTTCTACATGGCGGTCGTCGTCAACCCGCTGCGGTCGCTGGGGCAGTTCATGGCGGCTCGCGTGGACGGGCCGGTGGTGGACGGCATCGTAGAGGGCATCGCGGCGCTGGTGGCGCTCATCGGGCGCGGGTTGCAGGCGCTGCAGACCGGCCTGGCCCGCAACTACGCCCTGGCGATTCTGGCGGGCGCGGCGCTGCTGCTGGTGTACGCATTGGTGAGGTAAGGCAATCAGCAGTCAGCAATCAGCGGTCGGTTATCGGAATGGCTGACTGCTGAACGCTTCCATAGATAGCAACCAAGGAGACTCAGCGAAGATGAATCAAATGGGTTTTCCCCTTCTGACGCTGGTGGTGTGGCTACCCCTGCTGGGCGCCGTCCTGGTCTATGGGTTCCGCCGCGAGCAGGTGAAGGCCGTCAAGGCATGGGCGCTGGCGTTCACGGGCCTGACCTTCGTCGGAACGCTTCTCCTGTGGGGCTTCTTCCGTTCCGGCGAGGCGGGCTACCAGTTCGTGGACAGGGCCGCCTGGATTCCCCAATTTGGGCTTGAGTACGCGCTGGGGGTGGACGGCATCAGCCTGTTCCTGGTCATCTTGGCGGCGCTGCTTTTCGTGGTGGCGGTGCTGACCTCGTGGCGGCTTGTGCCCGCGGAAGGGCTGCGCGGCTACTTCGCCCTGTTGCTGTTCATGGAGACGGGCGTGCTGGGCGTGTTCACGGCGCTGGACATGGTGCTGTTCTACGTCTTCTGGGAAGTGATGCTGGTGCCGGCGTACTTCCTGATAGGCCGCTGGGGCGGCGAGAAGCGCGTGCGGGCCGCCACCAAGTTCTTCATCTACACCATGGCGGGGTCGGCGCTGATGCTGGTAGCGATTTTGGCGCTGGGGTACGTGGGCTATTCGGCCAGCGGCGCGTGGACGTTCAACGTGGCGGAACTGGCCGGGCTGCGCATCCCGTGGTACACCCAGTTGGCGCTGTTCGGGGCCTTCGCCCTGGCCTTCGCGGTGAAGGCGCCCATCGTGCCGTTCCACACCTGGCTGCCCGATGCCTACGCGGAAGCGCCCACGCCTGTAACGATTCTCCTGGCGGGCATCCTGGGCAAGATGGGCGTGTACGGGTTCATCCGCTTCGCGATTCCGCTGTTCCGCGACGCGGCGGTGTACTTCGGGCCTACCATCCAGATTCTGGCGGTGGTCGGCGTGCTGTACGGGTCGCTCATCGCGCTGGTGCAGACAGACCTCAAGCGTCTGGTCGCCTATTCCAGCCTGGCTCACGTGTCGCTCATCGTGCTGGGGCTGTTCGCGGTGAACGCGCAGTCCATGTCGGGCGCGGTGTTCCAATCTGTGAGCCACGGCATCTACATCGCGGCGCTGTTCGCGCTGCTGGGCGCGCTGGAAGCCCGCAAGGGCACTCGCGACATCGCGGCGTTCGGCGGGGTGTGGAAGGCCGCGCCGGTGATGGGGTTCTTCCTGCTGATGGCGGTGCTGGCGTCGGTGGGGCTGCCTGGGCTCAACGCCTTCGCCGGCGAGTTCGTGCTCCTGCTGGGGGTGTTCAGGGCGCAGAAGGCGCTGGCCGTGCTGGGCGCGCTGGGCATGATCTTCGGCGCGTGGTACATGCTGACGCTGTTCCAGCGCGTGATGCAGGGCACGGCCAAGCCTGGGCCTCTGGCCGATTTGACGGGGCTGGAGAAGGTTACCGTCGCGCCGCTCTTGCTGCTGGCACTGGTGTTCGGCGTCCAGCCCAATTTGCTGTACCGCATCATCGTTCCGGCAGTGGAGGCGGTGGTCAAAGCGGTGGCCTCGCGCTAGCCGCATCACATTGAACTTTGGGAGTCGGCGCGTTTCCCGAATCCTGCCGATGTTCTTTGCGGAGGAAGACGTTCATGGCGATTGATCTTCAGGTTCTCGCTCCGGAAGCGATTGTCCTGGCGTTTGTGCTCATCGTCCTGCTCATCCACGCGTTGAGCGGCAAGCGGAGCGCGACGCTGGTGGGCGGGCTGGCGCTGCTCGGCGTTGTGCTGGCGGGGGCGGCCTCGCTGTACTATTGGGGCGACACAGCGCCTACCTTCCAGGGCATGGTGGCGGCGGACGGCTACGGCCTCTTCGCCAACCTGCTGTTCCTGCTGGCGGCGGGTCTCGCCATCCTCATGGGGCTGGAAGCCGTGCGGCGGTTTGACCTGCCCGCCGAGGTCTTCACTCTGATCCTCATCGCGTGCTTGGGCATGATGCTCCTGGGGTCGGCGGTCAACCTGGTGGCGGTGTTCCTGGCGCTGGAGATTCTCTCCATATCGCTGTACGTGCTGACGGCGTCGGAGCGGGATGAGTGGCGCTCGCTGGAAGCGGGCATGAAGTATTTCGTCCTGGGCGGGTTCGCGTCGGCATTCCTGCTGTTCGGCATCGCCATGATCTACGGGGCCACCGGCACGTTCTCGCTGGCCGAGATCGGGGCGCAGGGGGCGGCGCTGGGGACGTTGAGGGACGCTCCGCTCCTGGCCGCCGGCCTGGTCTTCGTGCTGGTGGGGTTCGCCTTCAAGGTGGCGCTGGTTCCGTTCCAGATGTGGACGCCCGACGTGTACGAGGGCGCGCCGTCGCTGGTAACGGCGTTCATGTCCGTGGGCGCGAAGGCGGCGGGGTTCGTGGCGCTGGTGCGAATCCTGGAGACGGCCTTCCCCTACTGGCGGATGGAATGGGGCTGGGCGCTGGCGGTCATCGCCGTGCTCACCATGTCGTGGGGCAACATGGCGGCGCTGGGGCAGCGAAGCGTGAAGCGCCTGCTGGCCTACTCGTCCATCGCCCACGCCGGATACATCGCCATCGGCCTGGCCGTGGCGGGGCGCACGGGGTACGCCAGCGTCTTCTTCTACCTGCTGTGCTACACGCTGATGAACGTGGGCGCCTTTGCGGTCATCCTGGCGATGGGACGCAAGGGGGCGTTCAACGAGGATATGGACGACTACGCGGGGCTGATACGGCGCAAGCCTGGGCTGGCTCTGGCCATGGCACTGTTCCTGCTGGCGCTGGCGGGCATCCCCCTCACCGCCGGATTCCTGGCGAAGTTGTACGTCTTCTCGGCGGCGGTGGTGGGCGGGTATGCGTGGCTCGCCGCGATTGCGCTCATCAACGCGGTGATCTCCGCGTACTACTATCTGCGGGTCGCCGCGCGGATGTTCTTCGGCGAGGCGCCGGCGGATGCCTCGCCCATTCACGTCTCCGCGCCGCTCGGCGTTACGCTGGCGCTGACGGGCCTGGCGACGGTGGCGCTGGGCGTGTACCCCGCGCCGATCTTGAACCTCATCCAGGCGGCGATACGCCCCATCGTGGGATTCTAGGGAGCCACGCGCCGTGCGAACACGCTATCTCTTTGCGAGATAGCGTGTTTTGTTTATGCAGTAGGGCCAATCTCTTCTTCGGAGGTGCGTTGTGAAACTGGACTACCGGAAAACGTTCACGCTGGGGTTCGGCTTCCTGGGCATCAGCCTGCTGTGGGCGCTGTACAACGCCTACGTGCCCATCTTCTTGCAATCGGGCAACGCCGAGTTCACCCGCCAGTTGCTGGAGGCGGGCAAGGCGCTGCCGACCGTGGCGGGGTTCGGGTTGAGCGCGGGCGTCGCGGGGTTCATCATGACGCTGGACAACATCGCGGCGGTGTTCATCCAGCCGTGGATTGGCGTGCGCAGCGACAAGACGCGCACGCGGTGGGGACGGCGCATGCCGTACATCCTGGCCGGCGCGCCCATCGCGGCGGTGGCCTTCGCGGCCATTCCGTTCGTCGTGAAGGCGATCCCCGAATCGCTGAACGGTCAGTTGGGCCAGATGACGGGCCTGTTCGCGCTGTTCGTCCTGGTCATCGGCGTCATGCTGCTGGCGATGAGCATCTTCCGCACGCCGGTCATCGCCCTGATGCCCGACATCACCCCGTCGCCGCTGCGCAGCAAGGCCAACGGCGTCATCAACCTCATGGGCGGCGTCGGGTCTCTGCTGGCCTTCTTCGGCGGGTCGGTGCTGTACAAGATAGACCCCGCGCTGCCGTTTGTGGTGGGCGCGGTGGTGATGCTCGGCGCGTGCCTCATCGTCGTGTGGCGCATCAAGGAGCCGCAGGAGTTCGCCGACGACCCCGAAGAGAAGCACCTGGGCGTCATCGCGAACCTGAAAGAAGTGCTGGCCGACCCCGACCGCAGCGCCCTCCGCATCCTGCTGGCCATCTTCTTCTGGTTCCTGGCCTTCAACGCGCTGGAGACGTTCTTCACGTCCTACGGCGTGTTCTACCTGGGCATCAGCGAGAGCCGCGCGGCGCTCTTGCTGGGGTTCTTCTCGGTGTCGTTCATCATCTTCTCCATTCCGGCGGGGTTCATCGCCACGCGCTTCGGCCGCAAGCGCACGATCCTCACGGGCATTGTGATGCTGGCCGTGCTGCTGTTCCTGGGCTACTGGATTCCCAACGTAACGTTCATCACGCTGATGCTGGTGCTGGCCGGGTTCGCGTGGGCGCTCATCAACATCAACTCGCTGCCGATGGTGGTGGACATCGCGCCGCAGAGCCGCCTGGGGTCGTACACGGGGCTGTACTACTTCTTCTCGGCGTCGGCGGCCATCGTGGGGCCTATCGTGGCGGGGGCGCTGGTGGACTGGGTGGGGGCCTACAACGTCATCCTGCTGTCCTCGCCGGTGTTCGCCCTCATCGCGGGGCTGTTCATGCTGGGCGTCAAGCGCGGCGAGGCGATCACGGAGTAGGGCGGCTCTCCATAGAGGCCATCCACGAATAACACGAATGCACACGAACGGAGATAGGGGCGTAGGGCGGCTTTCCATAGCCGCCGGAGAGCCATCCACGAATAACACGAATGCACACGAACGGAGGTAGGGGCGTAGGGCGGCTTTCCATAGCCGCCGGAGGCTCACACAAATACACGAAGGCACAGAGGGTCTTCTCCGTGTCTTTATCCCTTTGTGTCTCTGTGCCTTTGTGTGAAACATGATTCTCACACAAAGACACAAAGGCACGGAGGGTTTCTTCCGTGTCTTTATCCCTTTGTGTCTCTGTGCCTTTGTGTGAAACATGATTCTCACACAAAGACACAAAGGCACGGAGGGTTTCTTCCGTGTCTTTATCCCTTTGTGTCTCTGTGCCTTTGTGTGAAACATGATTCTCACACAAAGACACGAAGGCACGGAGAGTTTCTTCCGTGTCTTTATCCCTTTGTGTCTCTGTGCCTTTGTGTGAAACATGATTCTCATACAAAGACACGAAGGCACGGAGGGTTTCTTCCGTGTTTTTATCCCTTTGTGTCTCTGTGCCTTTGTGTGAAACATGGGGGCAGGTATGGAAACTTGTCCCGCCCGCGTTTGCCAGGCGGCGCGCGGCCGGGGTATAATGCCGCATCCCCCACCGGAGGACAGACGGGATGCAGGTTGAACTCATCGCCATCACGCGCTACCTGCGCGGCAACGGCACGCCCGAGGAGTTGCTGGAGCACGCGGGGCGCGTGTGCTATCGGTCCGAGTCGCGCGGCGAGCCGGGCAAGTTCCTGATGGCGCGGGTGCGCGAGGGGCACGAGAGCCTGATTGAGCACGCCTCGGCCACGTTTGAAATCTCGGGCGTGTCCAGGGCCTGCACCCACCAACTGGTGCGCCACCGCATCGCCAGTTACTCGCAGGAATCGCAGCGGTATGTGGACCTGTCCAACCCCGAGTACGTGATCCCGCCATCCGTCGCGGGCGACCCGGAGGCCATGACGGTCTGGCAGCAGGCCACCGAGGGCCTGGCCGAGGCGTACCGCCGACTTCGCCAGCGCGGCATCTTCAAGGAAGACGCGCGATTTCTCCTGCCCAACGCCACCGCGACCCGCATCGTGGTTACGATGAACTTCCGTTCGTGGCGGCACTTCATCAAGCAGCGGGCGCTGAATCGGGCGGCGCAGTGGGAGATTCGCGAAGTGGCGAACCGCATCCTGGACATCCTGTACGAGCAGGCTCCATCAGTCTTTGAGGATTTGATTCGTGAGCGAGCGGCCCAGTCTTGACGCCTACTTTATGCGCATCGCCCGCGTGGTGGCAAGCCGATCCACGTGTCTGCACCGCCACGTGGGGGCGGTGATCGTGAAGGGCAAGCAGATTGTGTCCACGGGGTACAACGGCGCGCCCGCGGGCCAGCCCCACTGCCTGGACATCGGGTGCGCGCGCGAAGGCATCCCATCGGGCCAGCGGTCCGAATTGTGCCGCGGCGCGCACGCCGAGCAGAACGCCATCAACTTCGCGGCGCGGTTCGGCATCAGCATAGAGGGCGCCACGCTGTACACTACGCACTTCCCGTGCTCGTGGTGCGCCAAGAGCATCGTCAACGCGGGGATTCGGCGCGTGGTGTACGCCGAGGACTACCCCGACCCGCTGGCGAAGGCGATTCTGGCGGGGCTGGAAGTGGTGCACGTGCCGGATGGGGGAGGGGAATAGTCTCTGCTCCCCAGGTGCAAGGACGATCAGGGCGAGGGCGCTAGAAGCCCTTGGCTTTGCTCAGCACCTGTTGGTATCGGGCTAATATCTCCGGATTCTCTAGGGCTTCCGTAAACTGGGACAACCACTCCTGGATGTAGGCCTCGTCCAGGTGGCCTCGTTGCTCTATGAGAAGCGCCTCTACGTCCAACCAGTCCTTTTCGCGTCCTGCTACGACCTTCTGGATAATGAGGTCTTCCGCCGAGCAGATTTGCACCGACCAGCCCCCGAGGTCGCGCTGAATAGCGCGCTGGATGATGAGTTCTTCGTAGCCGGGCAGTGCCAGCAGAAGATCTACGGTAACCCCTTCAACCAGGACGTCCACGATGAGAGGGTTCTCAGGGCCCTCAGGCCGTGCGGGTTGAGGAAAGGCAGCCCTCAGTTCTGCGCGGGCTGTTGCATAGTCGTAGTTGGGCACAAGGACCTTGATGTCAGCGTCAAACGTTGCGCGCACGATACCCCATTGCGAGAGCGCAATGCCCCCGATGATTGCGTAGCGATAGCCGTGCGCTGTGAGAAAATCCACCACTTTGCGGACTGCGGCCTCAAGCCGTGCCTCCACGCTTCTGTCTCCATTCCTCTAACTTGTGCAGTCGTTCATAGTAGAGGTTCAAGGCGGCGGTCTTCTCGCGGCGCTCGTGCGCACTGGGTCCCGGGCACAAACGCAAACAGAACTCCACGAGCGCCACGTACTGCTGCCACAACTCGGCGGAGGATAGTTGGCGCGAGGCGCGGGCGCGCTCGGCGGCCGCGCTCCACTCTCGGAGCGCCTGATATGTCCGGCGGTAGAGTTCCCCGTCCAACTTCATGGTCTACTTCTCCAGCACTGTGTCCATCGTTTCGAGCCCGAAGTATACGGTAGGCCGGCCCGGGCGTCAATGCGCGCCCGGCGCTACCCCTTCATCACCGCCAGCGGCCTGAGGCGCGCGACCTTGCGGGCGATGCCGGCCGCGTGGATGGTATCCACCACCGCGTCCACGTCCTTGTACGCCTCGGGCGCTTCCTCGGCCAGGCCGGCCATGCTGCCGGCGCGCACCT
>Ga0272448_1001190_pt1 | contig 36282 bp, 31 predicted proteins | sample YNPCB0191_FD_202220 | JGI IMG/M metagenome (GOLD analysis project Ga0272448, IMG submission 202220) | Hot spring sediment microbial communities from Yellowstone National Park, WY, United States - YNP-CB-019-1 | ecosystem: Environmental > Aquatic > Thermal springs > Hot (42-90C) > Sediment...
GTATCCGTCAGCGTGGACACCGAAGGCACCGCCAAGATCAAGGAAGACAGGATCATCGGGATTATCAACGAACTCTTTGATTTCCGCCCGGCGCAAATGATTGAGCGCTACGCCCTGCGGCGGCCCATCTACTTGGAGACGGCCAGATACGGCCACGTTGGCCGCAACCACCCGAACTACACCTGGGAAGCACTGGACATGGTGGAGGCCATCAAGAAGATGGCGAAGTAGACCCTGCCAGTACAGCGAGGAACGGTTCCATACCCAATTACGAGCGCATGCTGCCGACTACGGGTACTGTTTTGCCAGCGGGGCAGGAATTTCACGCGATTCGTCCCAGCCGGTTGCCGACGTCTTACGCGTAGTGGGCGCACAGACCTTCTTGTCCGACATTTTTAGTGAAAGGACACGCATTGAAGTTCGACATCAGGGACATTGACCTTGCGCTGGAGGGCAGACGGCGGATTGAGTGGGCTGACCGTGCCATGCCCGTCTTGGGCCAGATTCGCGCGCGGTTCGCTAAGGACAAGCCCCTGCGTGGCCTGCGATTATCCGCCTGTCTTCACGTCACGACGGAAACAGCCAACCTGGTCCGCACGCTGCAGGCCGGCGGCGCCCAGGTAGCTCTTTGTGCTTCTAACCCCCTTTCCACGCAGGACGACGTTGCTGCGGCGCTGGTACGCGAGTACCACATTCCCGTCTTCGCCATCAAGGGTGAGGACAAGGACACCTACTACCGTCACATCCATGCCGCTCTGGAACAGCGGCCGGACATCACCATGGACGACGGTGCCGACCTCGTGTCCACGTTGCACACTGACTATCCGGAACGTTGCCCGGAAGTACGCGGAAGCATGGAAGAAACCACCACAGGCGTTATCCGCCTGCGCGCGATGGCCGAACAGGGCGCCCTCCGTATCCCCGTCATCGCTGTCAACGACGCCAAGGTGAAATATCTTTTTGATAATCGGTATGGCACCGGACAATCCACCGTGGACGGCATCATCCGCGCCACCGGCATTCTTCTGGCCGGGGCGGTAGTAGTGGTGGCTGGCTACGGGTGGTGCGGCCGCGGTTTCGCTACACGCGCGCGCGGCATGGGTGCCAAGGTCATTGTCACCGAAGTGGACCCCATCTGCGCCCTGGAGGCAACGATGGACGGCTTCTGGGTGATGAGCATGAGAGAAGCGGCACCGCTCGGCGACCTGTTTTGTACGCTCACCGGCAACACCAGCGTCCTGCGAGCCGAACATTTCCGGGCCATGAAAGATGGCGCCATTCTCTGCAACGCGGGGCATTTCAACGTTGAGATTGACATCCCAGCTTTGCGCAAACTAGCACGGCGCGTGCGCCGTGGCGTACGCCAATTAGTGGACGAATATGTCATGCCAGACGGGCGACGGCTCTACCTGCTTACGGAAGGACGCCTGGTGAACCTTGCCGCCGCGGAGGGTCATCCCGCAGCGGTTATGGACATGAGTTTTGCCACACAAGCGCTGACGGCTGCCTGGGTGGCACGCCAGCGCAGCCGTCTGGAAACACGCGTCCATCACGTCCCGCGCGAAATCGAAGACGAGGTCGCCACCCTGAAGTTGCGCAGCATGGGTGTCACCGTGGACTCCTTGACGCGGGAGCAGCGTCGTTACCTGAGTTCCTGGAACCTGGGCACGACGTAGTCGGGTGCGGGCAATGCTGAGGTCCGCGCCAACGATGGCAAGGTGAAGGCATGGTGAACACGGGCACCATTCGCCTGCAGTTGGCGCTCGCGTGGCCGCTGCCACTCGTCCTTGCCGCAAGCGCCCTGCTCATCTTCGCCGTCGTGCTGTTCTATCTGCGCGTGCGCCACATCGTTGACCCGCGCTACCATGCACTCCTGGTGGGTTTGCGGGTTGCCGCCATGCTCCTCCTTCTCCTCTGCCTTTTCAAGCCCGTGATCGCGTATGAACGTCGCCGCATGGCGCAATCACAGCTCTACATCCTTGTGGATCGCTCAAAAAGCATGAGCATTCACGATTATCCCGATCAGCCGTCCCGCTATGAGTTGGCACGGCAAGCACTCTTGGAGCGCAACGGGCTGCGTGAACGGCTGAAGAGAGATTTTGAATTGCGCTGGTTCACATTCGCGGCACACCATGAGGCACTTGACAGTGGCAGCGCCTTGGATTACCGGGAGCCCGATGGTCTCGCTACCGATATTACCACTAGCGTCAAGGGCGCCATTGGCAACGCTGATAAGGCCGACGTCGCCGGCGTGGTTCTCCTCACCGATGGCATTGATAACAGTGTCAGCGACCCGCCCACTGAACTTGCGCAACTGGGCGTGCCAATCTACCCGATTGCGGTGGGCACGCGCCTGCGTGAACAACCGAACTACCGCGACATCTTCATTACAAAGGTGGACGCAAAACGCACCGTGGCAATCAATACCACTTGCGAAGTCAACGTCTATGTGGATGCGATCGGCTATGCGGACCGAGTAATTCCAGTCCAGTTGCGAGTGGGTGAGAAGACCCTGCCAGGGACGGAACTGGTGCTTGACGACCGTGAGGGCGCGCAGAAGGCTGTCCTGCGCTATACGCCCACGACGCTCGGCGAGCACGAACTGGAAATCACCATTCCGTATGACTCGGCGGAGCGCATTCGGGAAAACAACCGTGCTACTGTGGCCATATTCGCGACTGAGCCGAAAATCAAGGTACTTTACATTGAAGGCTATGTCCGCTCTGAGTATCGGGAAGTGCGGCGGGTTCTGGAACAGGACCCCAACATTGAGATTCTCTCCCTCATCCGCGTCGGGCCGGTGCGGTTCATGCGCCAGGGCACCATCCAGGGCATCGAACTTGACGGCTTTCCCCAAACGTTGGAGCAACTCAAGCAGTTTGACGTAATCATCTTGGGTAATCTTGACGCCTCTTTCATCAAGCCTGAGCAGATGGCGCTGCTTGAACAGGCAGTACGCGAGGGCAAGGGCTTCGCCATGCTGGGCGGGGAACGTTCGTTCGGGCCGGGTGGCTATGCTGGCACGCCCATTGAACGAATGCTTCCCGTGATTCTCGGCGGACGGGAGGTCGGCCAGGAACGTGAGCCGTTTCCGCTCACCCTTACGCCCGCAGGCATGACTCACCCCATTTTTGCCGGCTGCGTCGAGTTTTTTCGCAAGGATAACCGGCGTCCCGGTGTACCAGACCTGCGCGGCTGCTCAGTGGTCCTCGGCGCCAAACCCGGCGCCACTGTCCTCGCCATCAACCCCAACCGCCGCATCGGCAACGATCCTCAGATTGTTGTCGCCGTGCAGCAATATGGTCACGGCCGCACAATGGCCAACACCGCTGACACTACTTGGCTCTGGTACATGCCGCTGCGTGGTCTTGGGCAGGAGTCGCCGTTCGTAAAGTTCTGGAGTCAGACGGTGCGTTGGCTTTCGGGCGAGGATGATGCGGCTAAACTGAAAGGGCCGGGCGTCATCGCCTACGCTGACAAGCACTACTATGAGCCAGGGGCACGCCCCACGCTGTATGCACGCGCCTCTGACGCTGAAGGTCTGGCGACTGATTACGCCAGCGTTACCGCTATTGTGACCCGCCTGGCCGATAAGCAGGAGTCCCGCTGGCAAATGCCTTACGTGCAGGGCTCGCGCGGCCGCTACGAGGTTTCACTTGGTCCGCAGGAGCCGGGCAAGTATGCAGTGGAGGTGATTGCCACCCTGAAGGGACAGGAATTGGGGCGGGCCAACTTCACGTTCACAGTCGGCGCCCCCAACAAGGAATTCGAGCGGCTAGACCTCAATGACGAATTGCTTCAGCGCTTGGCCCGTGCTACCAACGGAGCCTACTTCACTCTTTTGAGTGCCGACCAACTAGTCCATACCCTGCACGAGCGTATCCGCGAAAAGCACGAATACGTAGAATTCCCCCCCTGGGGACAACCGCGATACCGCTGGCTATTCTGGTTGCCATTTGGGGCTTTTGTTCTTATTGTTACCACAGAGTGGATTCTGCGCAAGCGCCGCCATCTGAGTTGAGAACGATGTTCGGAGCGGCGGTTGCCTTCCCCCGCAACCGGGGAGGAAACAAACAAGAAGGCAAGTGGCGCACCTGTTCGGGTCAGCATGAGGAGAAAGCGATATGATGACGCGTAACGAAGCACTGGCGTTGGTGAAACAACACCTGCAGAACCCGAACTTGGTCAAACACTGCCTCGCAGCCGAGGCCATCATGCGCGCGCTAGCGCAAAAATTCGGCGAGGATGAGGAACGCTGGGGGCTTGCCGGCCTCCTCCACGATCTTGACTTCGCGGAAACTGCCGAGCGACCCGACCAGCACGGGCGTAAGACCGCCGAAATCCTCCGGACGCAAGGCTTTGATGAAGAATTCGTAACCGCCGTACTCGCCCACAACGCCGAGGGGCTTGGAATGCAACGCACGACGCGCTTTCAGCACTGCCTGGCTGCCGCCGAGACCATCACCGGTCTGATAGTCGCTACAGCACTGGTCTATCCGGACAGGCGGCTCGCCAGCGTGCGTCCGGATTCCATCGTCAAGCGCATGAAGAAGAAAGACTTCGCTCGCAACGTCTCGCGCGAAATAATCCGCGAGTGCGAGCAGTTCGGCATGAGCGTGCCTGATTTCGCCGCACTCAGCCTCCAGGCGATGCAAGCCATCGCAGGCGAATTGGGGCTTTAGCTTGCTCGCCAAGTTCTTGGCAAGAATGGATAGTTCGCATCTGGCCCGACGCTAGCGCCACAGCAGCAACCCGACTGCCGTCACCGCCATGAGAATAACCGCATACGGCAGGGCCAGCCGGCGATACGCGCTGGCATAGTCTGCCCGGAAATATTGCATCGTCAGTACCAGGCAAAGGTGCACGGGTGACATCAGGACCCCGATGAACGCACCCAGGTAGGCAATGAGTATGGGCGCGCTTCCGGTGAACAAGGGGGCAAGCAGCGGGAAGGTGGTGCTCACACCCGCAATCGTGTAGCCGGTGAGCATGCCGACAATCCAGGGGACGAGGAAGCAAATGAGCGGCACGGGAATGTGGTACTCACGCAGGGTGCTCGGGAGGCCGGAGGCGGCCTGCGAAGCCTCGAACATGGCGCGGAGGATATAGACGGTGAAGAGCATAGCGGTCATGTTGAGCGAAAAGGACCGTTTGAGCGTCTCCCAGACCTGCGCGTGCGACAGCCGCCAGAGACGTACCAGCGCCGCATTGACCACGACGAGGATGGCGGGGAACACCAGATCACCACAGCCTTTGGGCATGTGCTTCGGCAGGATGGCGACACAAAGAACGACCACCCCCACTGGCCAGAGCGTGGCGGCGACCGCGCCGAGGTCTGACCAGCGCGGGGGCCCACCCGCGAGGTCGCCACGCCCTCGGCCGCGGCGTAGGAGAAAAATCCAGCCCGCCGCCATGCTGACCAGACTGAGGAAAATCCCCGGCCTGATGAGGTCCGTCAACGAGAAGGCCGCCGGCAGGAAGCGTGTCTGCGTCATGAGAACTACCGCCGGGAACATCGGCCACCAATATTCCCAGACATGGCGGAACCAGAAGTTGATGGCCGTCTTGCCGGCGGCGTCCTCGCCGATGCGCGCCCCTAACTCCTCGACAAAGGGCGCGGTCATCATCGCCCCACCGGGCATCGGCAGAAGGCCGAGCGTCGAGGGGACGATGGCAGTCACGTAGCGCACATCGCGGCTCAGACGTTCCAGCGCCGTAATCAAGCGCCGAATCGCGCCGGAGGCTGTCATGATGTGACCCAGAACGTTGATGAGGGCAACCACCAGCGCCAGAATGATGGCGTCGCGCAAAAAAGCGCTAAGGTTGACCTCGGTGATTTCCGGCCCGGGAATGATCCCCAGCGTCAAGGTGCGCACTATCTTGGCCAGGGGAAGCGCGAAAAGAAATCCCAGCGCCACTGCGGCAGCAAGCAGCGTAACCCCTATGTCAGCCCGGTGCCGGAGCATGACAACAACCAGCACAAACACCAAGGCGATCCGTCCGAGGTCCCACCATCCCTTCCCGGCCCCCGTGTGCCCCCAGATAATGGCCGCCATCAGTGCCGCCAAGACCACAAATAGAGTTGGACGCCAATGTCGGATGGTTGCTCTCAAGCAGACGCGCTCCGGAAAAAGTGGCCTGACCGGACCGAAATACCGATGAAAATAGGGGAAGGTTTTGCAGTATAGCACCTGCACGGTCAAGACATCAATGCTGGTTTTCACCATCGTCATTTATTTCCGCTTGACAGGACGCGGAAGGTAGGGCATAATTACCTTGGAGCATGTGGGTACCAGAGCAACATTGCGTCGTCCGCCCAGACGCAACCCCCGCGTCGCTGCAAGCCAATTTTTCCAGTCTCCCCACAAGTCATCTACCTTCACAGTCCGAGGCGCAGCCTCCGGATGTCAACTCTCCGGCCCAAGAGAAAGGAGGAGCAGCATGCATCGCAGGAGCAAGCCGGTGCGCGAGTGCCATGATTGTGGGCTCAATTTCGGCGATCATTGTGGAGTATACGCTGTTCCGCGCGAGATGTGGCACGGCCGGCGTTGTCCTGGCTACAAAAACGAGCAACTGCTCCAGGAATATTACAAGCAGCGGGCGCGACATCCGGTGGACAAGCGCAAGGAGGAACGACGCAAAGCCGCCCAATTGCGGCGAAACACCCCACACTTCCAGTGCAAGATGCCGCTCTACCCGACACGCGCTGCCACGATGAGTCGGGCCCGCTGAAGCGGCCTTCTTGCCACGCGAGCGGAAAGACCCGCCATCGTAGGGCAAGTGTTGCATCGGCAAGGATATTGCGTCATAATAGGGCTCACACTTATGGCGAGCCGCAGCCGCTAACTGCTGCACTGTGTCACCATCGGAAATGTGGGTGGGCATGACTCCTCGCGACCGCATCCGCACTGCGCTATCCCATCGCGAGCCAGACCGCCTCCCGCTGGACTTCGGTGGCACTGATGTCACCAGCCTCCTCGCGCCTGCATACGTGCGCCTGCGCCGAACAATTGGCCTTTCCGGGCCCATCCGCCTGATAGACCCCGCGCAGTTACTGCCGTTGATAGAAGATGCAATTCTGGATTATGCCGGAACAGACGCAAAGCGCCTCGGTTTTCCACTTGAACACTGGGTTGCGCGTGACCTTTTGCCGGGCGAGATCTGTTTAGTGCCACGCCGCAATGCTCCGGAAAAGGTAGGCACAGATTGGGTCATCCGCGACCAGCAGGGTCGCGTGGCCATGGAAATGAAACCAGGGGGCGCATGCTTTCGGCAAGTGCGTTTTCCTCTGGCCGATGTTGAGCGTCCAACCGACCTAGAGCATTACCGCAGTGAGGTGGAGGCGCTGGACGCACCCGCTGCAGCCGCGGAAGACTGCGGCGCGCTGGCAGCCGAGGCCCGCCGACTCCGGGCGGAAAGCGACCGCTTCCTGATACTCAACGTTGGAGGTCATCTCTTCGCTGGCGCGCAGTGGCTATGCGGGTTTGAGAAATTTATGGTGGACCTGCTCAGCAACCGTCCGCTCGTGGAGGCATTGTTAGATCGCATTGTGGAGGTACACATCCGCCGGGTGGAGCGATATGCAGCCGCGGTAGGCAGCCTTGTGGACATGGTATATGTGTGTGACGATCTGGGCACACAGGCAGCACCACAACTCAGCCCACGCCTTTATCGCGAAGTCATCAAGCCGCGCCATGCTGCAATTTGCCGTGCCATCAAGAAGAGTTTCCGCGGTGCTTTCCTCATGCTGCACACCGACGGCGCGGTCCGCGATTTCATCCCCGATTTCATTGAGATGGGCATTGATGTGCTCAACCCCATCCAGGTCTCGGCAACCGGCATGGACCCGCTCGCTCTCAAGCGCGAGTTCGGACGCGATATCGCCTTCTGGGGCGGCGGCTGCGACACGCAGCGGGTGCTTCCTTTCGGCACTCCCGCTGAGGTGCAGGATGAAGTCCGCCGGCGCTGCGACCAACTGGCCCCCGGTGGTGGCTTCGTATTCAGCCACATTCACAACATCCAGGGAGAAACCCCCACTGAGAACATTCTGGCGATGCTGGAGGCGGTGCACAACTACCGCTAACAACACCACTTAGGGAGAAGACCATGATTCGAGAAAGACACATGCCAATGCTGGGGAAGCGTTTTCGGGCATGTATGATACTGGCACTTGTTGTGGTATATGGAGCGGGTCAGGCCACTTGGGCCGCTGGCCGGCTAGCACCAGGCAAGCCACCCACGGAAATTCTACCGGCGGACACTATCCTCCTCCTCTCGTTGCCCGACCTCGGCGCCACCAGTAAGCGAGCCACCGAAAATGCGCTTTACCGAATATGGATGGACCCCATCGTTCAGGAGTTTCTCCGCCCGGCACTCGCGAGAGTCAGCGAGGCCCTCGGCCAAGCCGAGACTCAGTTGCGGCAGAACACGAGATTCTCGTTTGAAGACATTCGACGCCTCTTTGATGGGCAATTGGCGTTTGCCATCGCCGACATGAAGGCCACCCCACATGGACTGCGCCCCAGACTGGTGTTCCTCTTGGCGCCCAAGGACACCGACCACCTGCGCACCAGCATTGAAAAGGTCACGGCCCTTGCCGGCGAGCGAGACCGCCAGCGCTGGACACGGCGCATGGTGCAGGGCGTGGAGGTAACAGAGTCACCGACGCCTGAATCTGGCCCACTTGCTTGGGCGGTAGCCGGTGACACGTTCATCCTCACTCTGGGCGATGGAGCGATGGACGACGTGCTCAGCACCTGGGTGGGCCAGCCGGCCTCACCGCGGCTCAGTGAAAACTACGTGCACAAGACAGTTATCAAGGGCTTGAGGGCTACCGATGACCTTATGCTTTACGCCAACCTGGCTCGCATCCGCACCCTGGTTCAAGAGAACAGCCCGCCTGATGTTGAAAAACTCATCCGCGCTCTCGCGCTTGCGGATGTTGAGGCCATCGTTCAGGGCTGTTCGCTGCGCGGCCCTGCCATTGAGGATTGCCTGTATCTTCACATGCCGCAGTTCCAGGGCCGTCTGGCCAATCTACTGCGGCCTGAACCGGTCAACCAGGAGTTGCTGGCCAACGTACCTGCAGAGGCTGTCCATGTACAGTTGACTCGCCTGAATTTGCTACTTCTTGACGAATACCTTTGCTCCGCAGCTCAAGAAGTTGCGCCCGAAAAATATGCAGAATTCCGGAGGAATCTCGCCGGATTTGAGCAACTTCTGGGATTCAGCATTGAACGCGACCTTCTCGCTAGCCTAGGCAAGGAAATTATCATTTATCGCCTGCCCGTGGCGACTGGCCCGCAAGCGGAACCCCCGCTGGCAACTCCCCAGATGGGGCCACTGGCCGCCCTGCGCAGTTCTATCAGTATAGGCACGGTGTTCCTGATGCCAGTTACAGACGCCGTCAAGGTGCGTGACGGTCTCAAAAAACTCGCCGACTTCGCCGTGACGATGGCTAGCAGGCCTGCGCAACCATCGCAGATCCGGTTTGAGGAAAACACGGTTGAGGGTGTAGTCATCCGGTCGCTTTCAGGGCAGCCACCGGAAAAAGCATTCCCGCTCTGCTACGCTGTGACCGACAAATTCCTCATTGCAGGCCTTCATCGCCCCACGCTTGAACGTGCCATCGCGCACACAATGCGGCCTGGGCCAAACTTTCTTGAGAGTAAACTCATGGATCAAGCCAGACCGTTCGTGTGGGGCGGTAGTGGCAGTGTGCTGATTTCTGATCCGCGCAGCGGAACGGCAGAGGCATTGCGTGCCATCTGGGCAACGCTGCGGACATTGCCCATTCGCCCAATGGGGCCGCCGGACATCCTCGCGATATTTGATGAAGCACCTGAACCCCTGATTGCTGCTGCCAACCGCTATTTGTTCACTACCGTATCCTGCGTCCGAAACGAGCCACTGGGGATGTCTATCCGCGGTTATTCCCCAGGCGGGCAAACGGCCTTTATCCCCGGCGCGGCCCTGGGTGCAGCCATACTGCTTCCCGCGCTATCCCGGTCGCGCGAAAGTGCCCGCGTGTCCGTTGATGCCAACAATCTGCAACAGGTAGCGGTGGCTATTGAAGCCTATAAGGCCGCGAACCGCAACCAAACTCCCCCGCTCCTCAATGACTTGGTGCCCAAGTATCTTCCCGATGAGCGCACGTTACGCAGTCCAGGCGACGATGCTGCCCCCGGCCCTGGCGAGCAGTTTCGTGTCAGTTACCGCTACATTGGTGCTCTCCCCGCGAACATCCACGACCTCAAAGTGATTATCGCCTACACTAAGCCTGGCATTCGGAGGAATGGACGTAACTGCCTTTATGCCGACGGCCACGTCAAGTTTGTGCCGGAGGCAAATCTCAGAACGGAACTGGCAACCTCGCGCAAGACGCTCATGGAGGCCGCCGCAAGGGCAGGTGTCAAACTTGACCAGGCCCGCGTTGACGCATTTTACGAGGATCGGGATTGAGCAGGAAACTTGCAACAACATCGCTTCCGCCGCTGGTGATTCGTGCACTCTTGCCGGAGGACGTCGGTGCCATGGCGCGCAACTGCTTCCCTGAGGACAAGCCTGAGGAAGTGGCGGCCCGACTGCAGGATGAGTTATCGGCCCAGGTAAGCAGGCGCGGCTTGACGCTAGTGGCGGAGGCAGCAGGCAACGTGGTAGCGACCCTGAGTCTGCAGATACATGGCAACTGCGGCTGGGTTTACAATGTCGCGGTGCACCCGGTATTTCGTGGTCGAGGAATTGTGGGACACCTTCTCTCCCACCTCATTGAGGAGTGCCACAACAGGCGGGTCACACGCCTGGCGCTACACGTGCGCCGCGGCAACTCTGCTGCTATTCGGGCCTATGAGCGTGCCGGCTTCCGCTTCACCGGCGAGGACGGCATGCGCGGCGAACAATTACGCTACGAGAAAGTACTCACAACCATCGCTTCCTGAAGTGCCGCAGCGGCACCGGCGCTCAGGGATGACCACTGTCCTGCCCCACTTGTGACGCAGTGGCGTTGCGACCAAACGAGGCCAGTCGCTATAATCGAAGTGTAGAGGCGGTAAAGCACGGTTGCTGTTTCCGGAGCGGTAACGATGTGGAACTACAGTGAGAAGGTTCGCGAACATTTCCTCAACCCGCACAACGTCGGCACCATTGAAAATCCCGACGCGGTGGGCGAGGTCGGCTCCATTGCCTGTGGCGACATGCTGCGCCTGATGCTCAAGATTGACCGCGCAACCAACCGCATTCTGGACGCCAAGTTCCAAACATTCGGCTGCGCGAGTGCCATTGCCTCCAGCAGCGCCTTGACCGACATGATAATCGGCAAGACTATTGAGGAGGCTGAGCGCATCACCAACCGGGATATAGCCGAGTATCTGGGTGGGCTGCCAGAGCAGAAAATGCACTGCTCTGTGATGGGGCGCGACGCGTTGGAAGCGGCCATCGCCAACTATCGCGGGCAACGCCCCCCCGCCCCTGTCGAGCAGGAGAATGTGGTCTGTAAGTGTTTCGGCGTCACCGAGAAGGAGATCCGCCGGGTCATCCGGGAGAACGACCTGCACACCGTCGAGCAGGTGACCAACTATACCAAAGCAGGTGGCGGGTGCGGCCAGTGTCGGGGCAATATTCAGGCCATCCTGGAGGAGGAACTCGGCCAGAAACGGGCGCGGGAGGCGGCCCCCAGAAAGCTGACCAACGTGCAGAAGATCCGTCTCATTGAGGAGGTCCTCGAGCGCGAGGTGCGTCCCGCCCTTCGTGCCGATGGCGGCGACATAGAACTGGTGGACGTGGACGGCGACCGCGTCATCGTCGCCATGCGCGGGACATGCGCGAACTGCCCAGCCTCGGGCACCACGCTTGACCAATACGTGGGCAAGCGCCTGCGCGAACTGGTCCATCCTTCCCTTTACGTTGAGGAGGCCAAGCCGTGAAGCGGGTTTACTTTGATAACAACGCGACGACGCCCGTGGCTCCAGAAGTCATTGAGGCCATACTGCCCTACCTTCGTGAGAAATACGGCAACCCCTCAAGCATTCATACTTTCGGTGCTGAGGCAGGTGCTGCCGTTGAGAAGGCACGCGCCCAAGTGGCGGCACTGCTGGGTGCTCATCCCGACGAGATTATCTTCACCAGCGGCGGCACGGAGAGCGACAGCACTGCTATTCTGAGTGCGCTGGAGTCCTATCCGGCCAAGCGGCATGTGGTCACAACGCGCGTTGAACACCCTGCCGTGCGCTCACTATGCGCCCATCTGCGGAGCCGCGGCTACCGTGTCACTGAGGTGCCGGTGGACCGTCAAGGTCTGCTGGATATGGACGCCCTGCGCGCAGCGCTCACTGGCGACACTGCCATCTGCACCGTCATGTACGCCAACAATGAGACCGGCGTCATTTTCCCAGTGGAAAAGATAGCGGAACTCTGCCGCGAGCGTGGCATTCTTTTTCATACCGATGCCGTGCAGGCCGTGGGCAAAGTGCCGCTCAATCTGGCGAAAAGCGCGATTGACATGCTCAGCCTCAGTGGGCACAAACTGCATGCCCCCAAGGGTATCGGTGCACTCTACGTCCGCCGCGGAGTGCGGTTTGCCCCCTATCTGCGCGGTGGTCACCAAGAGCGCGGCCGCCGCGCCGGCACCGAAAACGTGCCTGGCATAGTCGGCCTGGGCGTGGCCTGCGATCTGGCAGCAGGGGCCATGAGCGAGGAACAGACCCGCGTCCGCGCCATGCGCGACCGGCTGGAAACGGAACTCCTCAGGCGTGCGCTGGATGCACACCTCAACGGCCACCCGACCCAGCGTCTGCCCAACACCACCAACATCTCCTTCGAGTACGTGGAGGGTGAGGCCATACTGCTGCGCCTGGACCACGTGGGCATCGCCGCCTCGTCCGGCTCGGCCTGCACCAGCGGCTCGCTGGAACCTTCACACGTCCTGCGCGCGATGGGCGTGCCTTTCACCATGGCTCACGGCTCAGTGCGCTTCAGCCTCAGCCGCTTTAACACCATGGCGGAGGTTGACTACGTCATTGAGCACGTCCCACCCATCATCGCCGGGCTGCGCGCGATGTCACCAGTTGGGCGCGAGCGACTGAAATCTGTGGCCTCCTGATGAGAAATACTAACCTCGCCGCAGGTACAAGGCGAGTCCAAGGTTTCGCGACAGATGTAGCGACGAAGCACCGCCACCAAATTAGAAGTGCGGGCCGCTATCTCGCCCTTTCGCTGTGCTCCGGAAGAAACACTTCAATACCGGTGTTGCCACCAGTGCCGCCGTGCACATTGATACGGCACTTGGCCCCCGGCGCCCCCCGAACGAACCATTCCAGCGCACGGCTACCACCCGGGCCGCTGAGGTGTCCGAGGTCATAGTGGGCCTGGTTTGACAGGAGTTTCACACCTTGGCCCAAGCGAAACTCCACACGCACGGTCTGCAAACGCCGCAACTTCGCGCCGCGGTTGGAGATATTGGTCGGTAATTCACCGCGGTTGGCGACGCGGGCGCGAATCCGATAGATGTCTCTGCTCACCGCCTCCGCGCGCACATCCTCTAGCCGCACCCTGGGATGAAGAGAAGCGTGATAGAGCGTGAACCTGTAGGTGCCCTCGCAGCGCTGGCGCAGATGGCGCATCGCCATACCCGCCCATTCGCGGAACACTAGGCCGCCGATCTCCACGCGCCCCAACTGCGGGTGCTGGAAGGGCTTCCAGGGCACAAACACCCGACTCGTCAGGCCGCGCCGGTCGCACCAAGCAAGCATCCGTCGCCAGATATCCTCATACTCCTCCTCATCCTCAATGGCGGTCACTTCCTTCCACTTGATGCCGGCACTGTCCCACATCGTGCCGAGTTCAAACTCAAACACGAAGAGGCCGAAGTGAAAGTAGCCAGTGCTTGGGAAGTGGCCGCGCAGCGCCAGATCGGGTCGCCGCGCGCCGGCATACTTAGTCACCGGCGTTGCCTCCAGGCCGGTGAGCCTAGTGCCAACGAGGCAGATATCCTTCATCTTGCGCAGGTCGGCGGGGTCCAAGTCCGCATCGCTGCCTGCAGACGGCGGCCGCAGCAACGCCGCCGGTCCGGTATGATAGCCGAGAATGCCGAATAGATTGGGATGCGCAGTGATGAACTCCGCCATAGCACGCATCTCCGGCTCGCTGTAGGGGAAGTCGCCCGCGCCGCCCTGCTCTGGCTCCGGCCGCCAGTCGTAGCCCCACTGCCGATTCCAGTCAATCCCACGGCCGGCAGGACGAATGTTGTCAGAACCGTCCCAGTCGTGGATTTCGCCCTCCGGGAAGACGCGATAAAAAGGTCCCTGGGAGTGCGCGCGTCGGCGCACGAGGAGGCGTTTGTCCTTCGGATGGGGGACGCGGTCGCCGTCCGGATGTTCCTGGCGCATCTGCAGGATGAGGCCGTCGCCGTTCATGTCCTTCGGCACCACTTGATTCGGCTCCAGGATGCTACGATCCGTGCGACTGCGGACGCCCTCGGAGGTCGTTACCACCACCTCCGCGCCGTCAGGATTGATGCGGGGCACGATGTGAAATGCGACGTGCGCTAGTATCTTGTTCTTGTGCGGGTAGTCAGCAAGCAACTGTCGGGCCGTATAGAGAGCGGCGTGGGTGCCCGAGAGTTCACCAGCATGGATGTTGCCATGAATCAGGTAGGCGGGCTTATCCTCGGCTGGTCCGGTAGTGGCGTCGGTAACGGTGAGGCAATACAATTCCCGCCCCTCACGCGACCTGCCGAGGCTGTGTAGGCGCGCCCACTCGGGCCGCGCCGCCGCCAGTCCACGCAGGATGGCCTCCATCTCGGCATATGAGAAGAAGTGTTCAAAGGGGAGCGGCGGAAGAACGCGTCGGTGCTTGGCCATGTGATATTACTCCTCTTTGTCGGTCCGGGCACTTTCCCGCGCCTGAAGCGCCACACGTGCTATCTCTATGGCGCGATCCACATCATTAATGGACTCAAAGGCGGGACATGTGGGCGAGTTGCTGGTCCTGCCGCCCTCCCACCCGACCAACGAACTAGCAAACTGCACCGTACCGAGGTTGCGCTCATAACGTTCTACGCGGATATTCTCTATCTCGCGCAGCGGCAGCCGGATTTCACGCACCCCTTGCAAGGCCATCGGCTGAAGGATAATGATGTTATGGTCGGTGATGCCGTAGGCCGTGCGCGCCCATCCCCGCCGGTAGAGCAACTTGTGTCCGCCGAGCATGAAGATGCCAATGGCCCAGAAAGGCACGAAGAAGAGGAGGATGAACGGCCTGAGAATGAGCGGCAAACCCTCGCCCTTGGCGAAGAACATGCCGTAGATGAACCCGCCCGACACCGCGGCGGTGATGGCGGTCCACGGGATGCCGAACCCCACCATGCTCCAGCGCAAGCGGCAGAAGTGGTCGCGGTCCGGCTTGGCCGCCCACAGAAGGCGTTCCCCCGGTCGCAGGTATCTCTGAATCTCGGTCCGAGGATCTTCTGCGTAAAACATGATCTCACTTCCTGCCGGCCATCTTACTACTCGCGCAAGAGGTACCAAACATTTCCATCCCGGCCGCGCTTGCCCTCGGCCAGCGGGCTAACAAAAACCTCGCCGGTGAATGCGCTGTCAGCAGCTGGTACGTTGCTGGCACTCAGCGGTCCCCTGCCGGAATACTGCCGCGCCTTCATATCAGTGGCGAGCAGCCTACCAGTCTCCGTAATGACGAACACCCGTTCTCCTGTCGCGCCCGCCTCCAGCGGCCAGGCATAGATTGCGAAATGCTGCTCCTGCAGATCAATCGCATCTACGTCCGTCAACGTGGCTCCAGCGTGGGAGCGTGTCCCACCAAGTGTGCGGTCATCGCCCACCTGCACCGACTGGTTTTCGTCCACGGCGGCGGCCAGATAGGCGCGGTAAACATAACCGCCAACCAGGAAACAGCCATCGGGAGATACATACCCTTCTTCCTCACCACCTCCGGCGGAGCGACGAATCGCAGCAAGAAGCTGTTGGGGCACTAAAGGTGTGCTCAATCGCGCCTGACCCGCGCGCAGCGGCACCTGACCGGCAAGTTCCGCCAGCAGGCCATACTCTCCCATACCGTCCGCATCCTGATCAACCGCGCCCGACCGCTTGAAGTTACCCTCGCTGGCCGCCAAGTGACGCAACAGCAGAACTGCCTGCGCCTCATTAGCCGCTCGACGAACACGGGCCAACCGTGGCAGGGCCACTGCTGCCACAATAGCAATGATGAGAATAAAGCCCGCCATGTCTAGTAACTTTACGCCAGCAAGGCGACCACGAGTCCACCCCATGATTGACTCTTTCTGCATTTCCAGGTCCAGACACAACCCCGCCTTTCCGCGAGCGCTTTTTGAAGTATAACGCAACTTCTCCAAAAGCGGAAGAGAATTCCCCAGGGAGCATCACTCCCTTAACTGAGGCGCAATTCCAGCTCTGCTGGTTTGAGCCGCAAAGCGTTTCTTTTCGGCCATGCGCCTGCCGCCCAGGGCCAGTGACTCATTCATGTGCGACCGTATGGCGAGATTCGAAGGCGACCGGCTGGACAGGCGGGTCTTGATCACTTAGTTTTGGGTCAGCATATGGCGACCGGGGCTATGGCTGACACTTTCTACGGCGTTGCCTGAACACATCTTTAGGACCAGAGAAGATGTAATTCACAGTTTTCATGCCGTCGTTGGAACATAGACAAGTGTCACAGTTGGCACGACTATATGAGAAAATAATCAAAAATTTTCTTGACAAATGGACAGGAGTAATTATTATATGTGCCATACAACACTAAGGAGGTGCTGATGGCGTCAAAACAAAATACTTGGGAATCAGAAGCTGCACTATTCAAGGCGCTGGGGCACCCGCTGCGAGTGGCAATTCTTGAGTTTTTGAGGGGTGGCGAGAGGTGCGTCGGTGAAATTGCCGATCACCTTCACGCCGAGCAGTCCAATGTCTCACGCCATCTAGGGCAACTGGTTAATGTAGGCCTTCTTGTTCACCGTAAGGAGGGTCTGAATGTCTATTACCGTTTGGCATCGCCTGTCATAATTGACCTCTTGGCGCGCGTGCGGGAGGTTTCCGGGACAACCGCAGTGACCACGGGAGCACCGCCCATTGCGGCTGAGAAGGCGGCGCCACCCACTCCAGCAGAGCATGCGGCAATCGCAGCGGAGGTCAGTGCTGTTCTGGCGCGGCACGGCATATCACGCGATGCCCTGCTGGAAATCATGCGGGAACTGCAGAAACGCTGCGGTTTCATCTCTCGGCTGGCAATGGCAGAAATTGCCCGCGCGCTGGGCATCCGCCGCATTGAGGTTGAGGACCCCGCCAGCTCCTATCACTTTCTTTCCCGTGAGCGTCACGGCCGCTATGTCATTTACCTGAACGACAGCATTACTGCGCGCATGAAAGGACGGGAGGAAGTAGCCCGTGCCCTAGAGCGTGAGTTTGGTATTCGCTTCGGCGAGACAACCCCCGACGGCCTGGTCACACTAGCATCAACTTCATGTATCGGCATGAGCGATCAGGAGCCTGCGGCGTTGGTAAATGGCGTTGTCGTCACCGAGTTGACGCCACACAAGGTCAAGGAAATTGCTGCGGTCATCCGCCGCGGCGAGGATCCAAAGACGTTGGTGCGGGAGTTGGGCGACGGCCACAACGCCTCGCCAGCAATTCACGCCATGGTGCGCAACAACATCCGCCAAGCGGGTCCAGTGCTCCTGGCACCATACGAGAGAGGCAAGGCAGTGCGCGGGGCGCTGGCAATGAAGCCCGAAGAAATTATCAACATGATAACCAACAGCCGCCTGCGGGGGCGCGGCGGCGCCGGGTTCCCTACCGGTATGAAGTGGCAGTTCTGCCGCAAAGCCGAGGGCACCAAGCGCTACGTCATAGCCAATGCCGACGAGGGCGAACCAGGCACTTTCAAGGACCGCGTCCTGCTCACGGAGGCACCGGACCTGCTCTTTGATGGCATGACCGTCGCAGCGTGGGCAGTCGGTGCGGATGAAGGCATCCTTTACCTGCGCGCGGAGTACGAGTACCTGCGTCAGTATTTGGAGGAACTATTGACTGAACGGCGCTGCGCCGGCCTTCTAGGAACAGATGTGGCCGGGAAGAAGGGGTTCCACTTTGATATACGCATCCAAATGGGTGCCGGGGCCTATGTGTGCGGTGAGGAATCGGCACTGATTGAGTCCATGGAAGGCAAACGCGCCGCCCCCCGTGACCGGCCACCATTCCCCGTGGAGTACGGCTATCGCGGCATGCCTACCGTGGTGAACAACGTGGAGACCCTCTGCGCCGCAGCCCGGATCGTAGTGGAAGGCCCCGGTTGGTTCAGCACCTTCGGTACCGAGCAATCACGCGGCACCAAGGCACTCAGTGTTTCCGGTGACTGCGCACGACCGGGATTCTACGAACTGCCATTCGGCATAACTGTCAAGGAGGTGCTAGAGAAGGCGGGCGCCTTAGAGGCCAAAGCAGCACAGGTCGGCGGGCCTTCCGGCGTTTGCATCAACCGCGAGCAGTTCGGGAGGCAGATTTCCTTTGAAGATCTGCCCACCGGTGGCTCCTTCATCATCTTCGGACCCAAACGTGACTTGGTGGAAATTGCTGCCAGTTTTATGGACTTCTTCGTCTGCGAGTCCTGCGGATGGTGTGTGCCTTGCCGTGTCGGCAACATCCTGCTGCGCAGAAAACTTGACAAGATTCTGGCGGGCCGCGGCACTGCTCGCGACCTCAAGGATCTGGAACAATGGGGGGAAATCGTGCGTGGCACGAGCCGATGTGGGCTGGGGCAAACGTCGCCGAACCCCATCCTGACGACGCTGAAAAACTTCCGGGCCGAATACGAAAAGCGTTTGCGGCAGGACGCCGATTTCCTGCCAGCTTTCGACTTCCGCGAAGCCTTGAGTGAGGCAAGCCAACTCGCCGGGCGAGCCCCAGAACATGTGTGAGAATCACCATGAGTGAGACTCTTCAGATTACGATTGACGGAGTGGCTGTGTCTTGCCGACGTGGCCAAACCATCATCCAAGCAGCCGATGAGGCCGGCATCTATATTCCGAGGCTGTGTTATGTGAAGGAACTCGTGCCCTCCGGCCGCTGCCGTGTCTGCACCGTGAACGTGAATGGCCGCAATATGGCGGCCTGCACAACGCCGGTCGCCGAGGGCATGGTCATTCTCAACAACACCGACAAACTCATCGACTTCCGTCGCGCCATCGTGGAGATGTTATTAGTAGAGGGCAACCATATCTGTCCCTACTGCGAGAAAAGCGGCAACTGTGAACTGCAGGCACTGGCTTACCGTCTGAAGATACTAGCGCCACGCTTCCCCTACATGTTTCCCCGACGGGCGGTTGATATGTCGCACCCCGACCTCTGGATTGACCGCAACCGTTGCATCCAGTGCGGACGATGCGAACGTGCCAGCCGCGACCTTGACGGCAAGAGCATATTCGGTTTCGTGGCCCGCAGCGGGGCAATGCAACTGGCGTGCGACGCCGACTCTCTTGGCGATACCAACGCCGCAGCCGTTGACCGCGCCGTGGAAATGTGCCCGACCGGCGCGCTCCTCGTCAAACGTCGCGGCTTCATCGAACCCTATGGCACGCGCAAGTATGACCGAGAGCCAATCGGCGCCGATATTGAGAAGAAGTCGGCGGCAACCGCGAAGCAAACATAAAGGCGAATGACATGGCCAAACCAAGGATCGCCACAACTTCATTTGCTGGATGCTTTGGCTGCCATATGTCCATCTTGGACATTGATGAGCGCATCTTGAAACTAGTGGAACTGGTAGATTTTGACCGCTCCCCGATAAACGATATCAAGGAATTGGGGCCGTGCGACGTTGGGCTGGTCGAAGGCGGCTGTGCTAATGAGGAAAACTTTCACGTCCTGCGCGAATTTCGCAAGAAATGTAAAGTTCTCATTGCGGTCGGCGCTTGCGCCATCACGGGCGGCATTCCCTCAGTGCGCAATGGCTTGCCGTTGCGTGAGTGCCTGGAGGAAGCTTTTCTCAATGGTCCAACCGTCAGGGACACACAACCGGTAGTGCCCAATGATCCCGAACTGCCACTCCTGCTGAACAAGGTCTATCCATGTCATGAAGTGGTGCCGATTGACTTGTTCCTGCCAGGCTGCCCACCACCTGCTGACGCCATTTGGGAGGCGTTGACGGCACTTCTCTCAGGCAGGCCGGTGGAGTTGCCTTATGCTCTTATTAAGTACGATTAACGCCGAAAAGGATCCGCCATGCTGGCTACAGGCAAGACACGCAAGATAACAATCAACCCGGTCACCCGTATTGAGGGACACGGGAAAGTTACGATTCATCTGGACGAGAACGGGCACGTGACCCAGGCGCGCTTCCACATCGTTGAATTTCGCGGTTTTGAACGTTTTGCCCTCGGACGCCCCTACTGGGAGGTCCCGGTGATGATTCAGCGTCTCTGCGGGATCTGCCCGGTGAGCCATCATCTGTGCGCCGCCAAGGCCATGGACTGGATCGTGGGAGGGGAACGCCTATCGCCCTGCGCCGAAAAGATGCGGCGACTGATGCACTACGGCCAGATGTTCCAATCACACGCGCTGCATTTCTTTCACCTCTCCTCACCAGACCTGCTTTTCGGTTTCAGCAGCGACGTGGCTAGGCGAAACATCATTGGCGTTATCCAGGCCCACCCCGAGATTGCCCGGCGCGCCGTCCTCATGCGCAAATATGGCCAGGAAGTCATCAAGGCCACTTCCGGCAAGAAAATCCACGGCACGGGCGCAATTCCCGGCGGCATCAACAAGAACCTGTCAACCACCGAGCGCGATGCCCTCCGCCGGGATATCGGCCAAATGATTGAGTGGTCGCAGGCTGCTGTAAAACTCGTCAAGGACATCCGCGCCAAGGACCCCACTTTTTTTGACAGTTTCGGCGCGTTTGAATCCAACTGTGTCTCCCTTGTGCGCGCCGATGGTGCCCTTGACTTCTACGATGGCGGCTTGCGGGCCAAAGATGCCGAGGGCAACATCATCTTTGATCACGTTCGCCCCATGGACTACCTTGATTACATCCGAGAGGAGGTGCGTGCCTGGAGTTACATGAAGTTCCCTTTCATTCGTTCTCTCGGCAAAGAGAAGGGTTGGTACCGCGTAGGCCCCCTGGCGCGTGTCAACAACTGCGATTTCATTCCCACACCCCTCGCTGAGGAAGAACGCAAGGAGTTCCGTGCTGCGACCGGCGGCAAGCCCAGCAACTCCTCACTGCATTACCATTGGGCGCGCATGATTGAACTGTTGCACGCGGCCGAACTGATGCGCGATCTGCTCAATGACCCCGACCTTCAGTCCAGCGACCTTGTGCGTAGGGGGCTGCGCCGCGAGGAGACGGTCGCCATCTTGGAGGCACCGCGCGGTACTCTCTTCCATCACTACTGCGTCAACGCAAACGATGAGGTAACCCTCATCAACCTCATCGTCTCAACTACCAACAACAATGAGGCAATGAACCGGGTGGTGCAGAAAATCGCCCGCGACTATCTGGAAGGACAGGTTATCACCGAGGGTCTGCTCAACCATATTGAGGTCGGCATCCGGGCCTATGATCCATGTCTTTCGTGCGCCACGCATGCGGTGGGACAAATGCCGCTCGTCGTAACCCTCATGGGCTCACAGGGCCAGACGCTAGATATGAAGGCGCGCGGTGCAGGATGCCCGCAGTCATGACAACACTTGTGCTCGGATATGGCAACCCTGGGCGCCAGGATGATGGCTTAGGGCCTGCCCTGGCCGAAGCCGTGGCGCAGTGGGCGTTTCCCAACGTGCGTGTGCTGGACAATTACCAGTTGAACATCGAGGACGCCGCTGAGCTGGCACAGGTAGAGACAGCGGTCTTCGCCGACGCCGCGTGCACGGGCGAATCGGCCTTCGTGTGGCAGGTTCTTCGCCCGGCGCCAAAGATTGCCTTTACTACGCATGCGCTGGCCCCGCAATCACTATTGGCGCTCTGTCAGGACCTGTATCAGCGGATACCCCGCGCCTTCCTACTAGCGGTCCGCGGCTACCAGTTTGGGTTCGGCGACGACCTCAGCAGGTTGGCGCAGCAAAATCTCAAGCGCGCGCTTGCCTTTCTTCTGCCCCTCCTGCGACAACCGGTGCAACAATGGCCGGACTTTTTCGGCCCGTCGACACATCAGCGGACGGACGCCGCTTGTGGGCAGAGCAGTTCCAGGTCACACTTCGGGGAATGAACTATGGCCACGAATGTAGCCAAAAAACGCGTTGTTCTGATTGACGACGACCCGGACATTCTCGACTCGGTCGGCACAGTTCTGGAAACCGCTGGTTTTGAGGTCAAGACTGCCCTCAATGGTGAAGAAGGCCTGGAACTTATACGCAAGTGCGCCCCTGACTTCATCCTCTGCGACTTGATGATGGAGACAGTGGACGCCGGCATCAAGGTCGCCGAGCACGTCAAGGACATGAGGCTGAAGGCGCCTTTCTACCTCCTGAGTTCCGTAGGCGATGCCACCAACTACAACCTAGATGTGCGCGCTCTCGGTGTCGCTGGCACCATCCAGAAACCCATTGATCCAGAAGCCCTCATCGCTCTCATCAAGCACGCCCTCGGCATGAAGTAACTTACAGGCGTACAACGCGCGCCGCCGGGGCCCTGCAAATGCAGCCTTGCCCGTGTCAGTTGCCCCGCAGGAATGATGTCGCTTGCAAGTCCGACCGCGGACAGGTATAAGAACCCGGTGTGCGACTTCAGCGCGAGAAAAACCATGCAGTTTTTCCTGAGTTGCGATTGGGGCAGTTCAACCTGCCGCCTCCGCCTTGTGCTTGCTGAGGAGCGACAAATCGCGGCCCAAGTGCGCTCTGACCGCGGCGCCAGCGTAATTACTGCTGAACTGGGGGCGTCCACAGACAGCGCCCAGCGCGCCGTGGCCTTTGCTACCCACCTTGACGAAATGATTGAGGCCCTGGCAAATCAGTGTGGCAAGAACTTGGACGACTTGCCAGTGGTCATCTCGGGCATGGCTACGTCCGCCCACGGCTGGCGGGAACTTCCCTATGCCACTGTCCCCTTCGCCGTCAATGGCTCCGACCTCGTTTACGTTGAGGAGGAATGTTCTCTTGGCCCCAGAAAACGCAAGCATAAGGTATTCTTCCTATCAGGTCTGCGCACAGAAGACGACGTCATTCGCGGGGAAGAGTGCGAGATTGTCGGACTGTTTCGCTGTGAAGAGTGGCGGGGCTACCAACAGCAGTGCATCATAGTTCTGCCCGGCACCCACTCTAAACACGTTACGGTTCGCGCAGGTAAGGTGGCCAGTTTCCGCACTTACATGACTGGTGAACTTTTTCATGTCCTCCTTACGCACAGCGTCCTGCGCTACACAGCCAGGGCGGACTCCAGCAATGTTAGTGACACTTCATACGGACTGGAACAGGATTCGGCTTTCCGCGCGGGCGTTCGCACGGCGCGCGCAGATGGTCTGAGTGCCAGTATCTTTCGCGTTCGGACAAACGGGCTCTTTGGCCGCTTTGGCCCGCAAGCGAATGCTCACTTTCTTAGCGGTGTCCTCATCGGTAGTGAACTGCTCAATCTCCTCCCGCGACTTCAACGGGAAGGGCCTGTCGTCCTATGCGGACCACGGGGACTCCAACGTGCTTACGAAATCGCCTTCTCTACGCTTGATGCGTCGTCATTTGTTCTCCCAGTGCCGCCCGCGACCAGTGAAACCGCGGCCACCGCCGGCCACATCGCATTTCTGGAAAGCCGCGGTCTCCTGCCGGCCTGCTCAGGCAAGACATCATAAATGCTTTCCCGCCCCATGTCTTCAAACCAACCAAGATACGAGGCATATTCCGTGGCGCAAGAGACGGGGCGGGTGTAAAATATTTAATTAGAATTGTTGGCGTGTCCGGGACGACTTCTGCCCTATGAATCTCACCTGCACGCTCAGGCCTTATATTCTCGCCCTGGGCAGCGACGTGAAATGCGTTCCAGCCCTGGGGAATGGCGAGCACGTAAAGTTTATGGCGGAAGCCGGCGACTTGGCCGTGCCTGCGAACCAGGACCGCCTAGTGCAGATGCTTCACAGCCACCTTGCGTGTGCCAAACAAGATGCGGTCATCGTCTGCGACGCACACCCAGGCTACGTGAGTTCCCGCTTGGCACGAGCGGCCGCAGCTAGATATGGCCTGCGGTTGGTTACCGTGCAGCACCACCGCGCACATGTGGCCGCGGTGGCGGCGGAATATGGAATCACCGAACCAGTGGTCGGACTAGCGTTTGATGGCACCGGATACGGTGACGACGGCACTATCTGGGGTGGCGAGTTTTTCACCGGCAGCGTGACAACCGGCTTCACCAGGCGGGGCAGTTTTGCCCCACTACTCCTGCTCGGTGGCGATCGTGCTGTCCGCGAGCCGTGGCGGCTCGCGGTAGCCGCGCTGATGGAACGCGGCTCTACTGATGACGCGATCCGGCAGTGGGCGGCGCGCGTGGGGGCACCACATGTTGATCTACCGCTTTTTCGCACAGCACTGGAACGACGACTGAACGTAGTTGTGACCAGTGCTCTGGGGCGCTGGTTTGACTGTGCCAGCGCGCTCCTGGGAGTTTGCCACCGCGCCGCTTCTGAGGCACAGGCAGCGATTGCCCTGGAAAAGCTTGCCATAGGCGTATCCTCCCATCCCACGGCGGGATTCTACGCTTTGGAAAGGCGCGGGGCGCTTCTAGTCATAGACCTGCCGGGGCTATTTGCAGTTTGCCAGCAGGGTAAACCAGATGTCCGTCAATGTGCGGCGATTTTTCACCGTGCCGTGGCAGAGGCCATTGCAGAATTAGCTGCATTGCTGGCCCGTGAAGCTGGCGTGAAGAAAGTCCTAGGCAGCGGCGGCTGTTTTCTCAACCGTGTCCTTTCCGGCATTTTGACACAAGAGTTGGCGGCGCACGAACTGGAGTTGCTCCTACCGCAGCGCCTTTCTCCAGGGGATCAGGCGCTCGCCGTAGGACAGATTCTTATCGCAAATGCAGAAATGATAAGCAGTGATAAACACCAATAAGACTGGCTTCGGCGCGGCTTCGGTTCGGTTTCAGGACCGCGTTCCGCGCTGCGTTTTGCTCACTGCGCCGCCTAAAATGTGAGGTGTCAGATGTGCCTGGCAGTGCCTTTGCGCGTAGTGCGCGTCGCGCCCGGGGGCGAGCGCGGCATCGTGGCGATGGGCGGCGCGGAAGTCGAAATCAGTCTGGTATTGGTTGAAGGGGTTAGAGCTGGCGACTATGTGATTGTGCATGCGGGCATGGCGATAGAGCGTCTGGACGAGGCCGCCGCACGCGAAACCCTGGCACTCCTGGAAGCAATGGAGGCAGGGCTATGACCGTGCCACTGGAGCGGTTTCGCGCTCCCGAGCTCGTCCGCGCCCTAGCCGCCGCAATCGCCGCCGCCGCTGACCACTTGGGCCACACGCGCATCATGCACATCTGCGGTACCCACGAGCACGAGTTGCAACGGTTTGCCCTGCGGCAGTTACTTCCGTCAAATCTGGAGCTGATTGCCGGCCCAGGCTGCCCGGTGTGCATCACCCCCGCAGCCGCTATATTGACGGCACGTCGTCTTGCCCTCTCCGCATCCAGGCCGATCCTCGCTACCTACGGGGACATCCTGCGCGTGCCAACAACTGAAGGCACGCTCCTTGACGGACGGCAACAGGGCGGGGACATCCGCCTGGTGTCCGGCCCCGCTGACGCCGTGCGCCTGGCGCATGAGAATCCTGGCCGTGAGGTTGTTTTCTTTAGCATCGGTTTTGAGACGACAGCGGCGCCGGTCGCCGCAATTCTGACGCGGGGAGTGCCTTCTAACCTGAGCCTCTACACTTGCCATCGCTACGTTCCCGCTGCCGTGGAGACGCTCGTCGCGGCCGACGCCGATGGCAGTCTGGCGGGCTTTCTCCTGCCCGGACATGCCTCGGTGATTACGGGGACGGTCGCCTACCGGTTTCTGCCGGAGAAGTTCGGCCGGGCGGCGGCAACCACAGGATTCGAGCCGGTGGACATCCTGCGCGGGATACTCGCCATTGTCAAACAACTGCGGGGCGGTAGCCCCACCGTGCAGAACTGCTATGAGCGCGCCGTGCGCGAGTGCGGCAACATCAAGGCGCAGGAGGCCATCGCCCGCGCCTTTGACCGGACCGATGCGCTGTGGCGGGGCATCGGCCTCCTGCCAGGAACGGGGTTTGAACTCAAGCCTGAATGGCGCTCGTTCTCCGCGCGTGAGCGCTTTCTACTCATGGAAGAAGCTGCCGAAGACATTCTCCCCGGATGTTCCTGTCATCTTATCATGCTGGGCAAGCGCAAGCCGGACGAGTGCCCGCTTTTCGGAAAGGAGTGCACGCCGGTCCACCCGCGCGGGCCGTGCATGGTCAGCCAGGAGGGCACCTGTCGCGCGTGGTATCTATTCCGCGAATCCTCTTGACGCGGCAGGCGGACCATATTATTAATTTGCTGTCTCCACAATAGTCGCTCGCACCGTTCTTGGCAGTCGTGTCTTGCATTATGCTTATCCTGCCCGCGTGTGGCGACGCGGATCCTCGACGAAGACTTGGCCGACTGTCTGACGTCTACCACTACCCGCCGCGGCACTGGAAGCGGCTGCGCACGTCGAACGGCTTGGAGCGCACCTTCAAGAAGGTCAAGCGGCGGACGCGGGTGATTGGCCGCTTCCCAACGACGATAGTGGCCTTGCGCATAGTCTGGTCGGTGATGGACCAGCAGGCCCGGAAGTGGCGCGGCCTCAAGATGAATGACGCGCATCTTCGCCTCCTCGAAGGTGCCGTGCGGTCGTCGTCACAACAACCGATCGTCGTCAAGGGATTTGAGGGACTGCTGGCCGCGTAGTGAGAAGCGGATTTATTACAAATCATCCGCGCTGCCATTTCATTCAGACCACGCATGCGTGGGCTGTCTAACTCTGCTCGAATCGGCTCATGTATGAGGAACTTTGTTGCATTCTCAGTAGATGCACTGTGGCTCTGGGCAGCCGCCGGCGTACTCGGCACTAGCGGTGGCAGGTTCCAGGAGATCTGCCGGGGCCTTCTCTGCCATAGCGGGGAAGGTGAGTACCTGTTCGGCCCGCGAGCCGTAGCGATAGACCGTAACACCCTTGCAGCCTAACTCGTAGGCGAGAAGAAATATTTTGCGCACCGTTTCTGGCGTCGCCGACGCTGGCAGGTTGACCGTCTTACTCACCGAATTATCGCAGTATTTCTGAAAAGCGGCCTGGACACGTACATGGTCTCCAGGAGAAATGTCAAATGCGGTAGCGAAAATGCGCTGTACGTCCTCCGGAATGCCGGCCAAGCCGCGCACCGACCCACGCCGCGCAATCGTCATCATACGCTCAGAGGTGTAGAAGCCACGCTCGCGCGCGATACGCTCAAAGTCGGGCTGGACCTCCAGCAGCCGCGCCCCCTCCATGACATTGCGCACGAAGGAAACCGCGAATATCGGCTCAATGCCGCTGGAACAGCCAGCGATGATGCTGATGGTTCCGGTTGGGGCAATGGTGGTAACAGTAGCGTTGCGCACACGCATTCCCTTACCTTCCCAGATGCTGCCCTTCCAGTTAGGGAAGACACCGCGTTGTTCGGCCAACGACATTGAGGCCCGCCGACCCTCCTCGCTGAGGAACCGCATCAGGCGCTCGGCCAGCGCCCGCGCCTCCTCGGAGTCGTATGGGATGCCCAGTTTGATAAGCAGGTCGGCAAAACCCATGAGGCCGAGGCCAATCTTGCGGTTGCCGCGCGTCATCAGTTCAATTTCCGGTAAAACATAGCGATTCACGTCAATTACGTCATCAAGAAAACGCACGGCGAGGTGAACAGTCTGTCGCAGCCGCTCCCACTGAATGGCCTCAACCCCCTCCTGTCCGGTGCGGGTGGCGTCGACGAAACGGGCCAGATTGATAGAGCCAAGGTTGCAGGATTCATAGGGGAGGAGCGGGAGTTCTCCACATGGATTCGTTGCCTCAATGGGTCCAAGATGGGGGGTGGGATTGTGGCGGTTTATGACATCAATGAAAATAAGGCCGGGGTCCCCGGTCTCCCAGGCAGCGTTGGCGCAGAGGTCAAGTATCCCGCGCGCCGAGAGACGCTGCACTTCCGCGCCAGTCCGGGGGTTGATAAGGGGATAGTCACGATCCTCACGCACAGCGCGCAGGAATTCGTCTGTCACTGCCACCGAAAGATTGAAATTGCGGAGAAAATTGCCGCGTGTCTTGGCTTTGATGAACTCCACGATGTTGGGATGGTCCACGCGCAAGACGCCCATGTTGGCGCCGCGGCGTTTGCCTCCCTGTTTGACCACCTCGGTGGCAACGTCAAAGATACTCATAAAGGATACTGGGCCCGAGGCAACACCATGGGTGGAGCCGACGATATCGCCCCTAGGGCGAAGGCGGCTGAAGGAAAAACCAGTACCACCACCGGTCTGGTGAATGCGTGCCATACGATGCAATGCCCCGAAGATGCCGTCCATGGAGTCCTCAACCGGCAGGACGAAGCAAGCCGAGAGTTGGCCAAGCCGGGTGCCGGCGTTCATCAAGGTCGGTGAATTGGGGAGGAAATCAAGGGCAGACATAGCCGCAGCGAAGCGTTCTTCCCACTCCCGCCGGTCGGCCTCGCCACCATAGCGCAACTCTGCCTCCGCGACGGCATGGCCAACGCGCTCAAACATCCCCGCCGGCGTCTCAATGACATGGCCCTGGTCGTCGCGGAGGAGGTAGCGTCGCTCCAAAACACGCACGGCGTTCAGCGACAGTTTGAGTCCGTTGCGGACGCCGAAGAGCGCCTTGGCCTCGCGCAACGAGGCACGGCGATGGCGATAAAGAATGTAGGCCTTCGCCGCCGCTGTCAGGCCGCGGTGGATCAGGGTTTCTTCAACTATGTCCTGGATTTCCTCAACGGAGGGCACATGATCCGGCCCACGTCGGCGCAGGACATCAATGACATCCTGGGTTAGGGTACGAGCACTGGGCGTAACCCGTCCCTCAACTTCCAGCGGCGGGGTCGCGTCCAAGGCTCTCTGAATAGCGCTCTCAATGCGTCCGGGGTCAAAGGGCACCAGCGCTCCTTCGCGCTTCCGCACCCACTGAGGCAGTGTCTGATCGCTCAAGGCAGCGACTCCTATTTGAAACTGACCTCCCCTCCACCTGTGAACCGTAAACAGAACAACCTGGCCAGGGGTTGCGAATTCAAGGCTGTGCGGTGCCTTTTTGTGCCTCTTCAGCGCGGCGCCGCAAGTCCAGTAGGCGATTTTTCACTGCCCCCCCACCTAATTCTGGCTCACTGCGCGCGAGTTCGTCAATGTGTTTCATAACCTCACCATACTTGCCAGCAGCAAAGAGCGCCTCCAGCGCTTCCTGAGTCCCCTGCCACCAAAGTTCAGCCACCGCCGGGACCAGGCTGCGCGCCCGGCGGGACACTTCCAATAGCCCCTCCCAGTGGTTGGCATTGCGCGCGCAGGCAGCGGCCCTTTCCAGCCACTCCCGCATGCGCGGTTCGTCCCGGGCAGCGGCGGCAGCCACCTCCAAGTATGCCTTGCGCGCCTCATGCCAAGCTCCTGCTCGAAAGAACATGTCGGCGGCCTCGCGTAGCAGAATTCCTCGCGCAGACGACGCCCCCTGATCTGGCGGCATCCGGGCCGAAGCAGAAGTGAGGAGTTGCGCCGCTAGGTGAAAGTGGCCGCTGTGTGCCAGATCCTCAGCGCATCTCTGGAAGAATTCGGCGCGCTGGCCGCCCAAGTGGAGGAGCGCCACCTGCGCTTGTTCCGCAACACGTCCTTCCAGATCACGCAGTGCCTTCAGCAGCGCCTTAACTGCCCCGTCGCTACCCACTCGGCCCAGGCCCACCACCGCTGCCTCACGCACCTGAGCGTTTGTGTCCTCAACCACAACGCGAGCAAGAAAAGGCACGGCCTCCGGAATTTCTAGCCGCCCGAGACTGTCCACAGCCGCCCACCGGAGGCGGTCTGCCGGGTCCTCCAGAGCGGTGACGAGCGCTGCGAAGGCAGCTTTGTCTTTCAGGCGGCCGAGCGCCACGGCTGCCTCCTCACGCAACTCCCGCGAGCGTGTGGGGTCGGCAACAACTTTCGCCAGAGGAGCCACTGCTTGCTTGTCATCAATCTCCCCTAGGGCGCGGGCTGCCAAAATGGCCAAGGATTCGTCGTGCCTGTCCTCCAGCACGTCTATTAGGCGGCTGACTGGTGGTCCGCCTCCTCGAAGATGCCCGAGGGCAATCACCGCCTCGCGGCGGACTTCCGGCACTGCATCATCCACCCTTGCCAGGAGGACCTCCACTGCCGCCGCGCTACCGATCTGGCCGAGGGCCGCAAGCGCCGCCTCGCGCACCCCTGGATGAACGTGCTCCGTAAGACGGACAAGTTCTGGCACAGCTGCCTCGGCCTTGAGGCGGCCCAACTCCCTCGCCGCGTAAGCCTGCACCTCTGGATAGGGACATTTGAGCGCAAGAATAAGGACGGCGGGATCCGGATTCCGCTCGGGGCGGAGCGATTCCAGGAGCGCCCGCGTAGCAGCGCTACGCTCTTCACGCAGGCGCTCGCGCTGGCGCGCGACCAGCGCCTCTAACAACTGCAGCCGCGATTTTCGTGCCTCCTGCCACCACTTGCGCCAGGTCGCAGCTTCGCCAGGCAAGGTAAGGACGGTGATTTCCTGAAGCCCTTCCAGCGTGGCCTGGCGCACTTGGGGGTGGGCGTCGTCCAAGAGCGCGACAAGTATGGGCACGAACTCAAGGTCGCCCCTGCTGGCCATTACGGAAATGATACCCAGGCGTTTGAGTGGCGAATTGTGGCGGTTGCTCACCTCAGCAACCAACAGTCGGAATGCCCGCCGCGAGTCCATGCCTAACAGCGCCGCATGGGCCGCCTTCCGCACAGGAGCCTCCGGGGCTTCCAAACATGCTATTACCGCCTCAATCAAGCGGTCGTCGCGTCGGGCCCCCAAGGCAGCAAGAACGGCCAGACGCAGCGCACTCCGACCCTGCCAAGTAAGCACACGACGCAACACCTCCAGCGCCTCGGGCTCAGGCGAACTCAGCAACGACGCGATGATCGCGGCGCACTGTTCGGTGTCCGCCTGTGCCAGTTGATATTCCCATTCGGCCAGGCGTTCAGCAACACCTCCGGCATCCCGCGAGCCGCGCAGGGCAGCACATGAGGACATGGCCAGAATTGCACACGAGACACACAGGACAGAAAGGCAGTTCCGGTGAGAAGTTGACTGGGGCCCGTCCCCCAATCGGGCCATCTGCCCGACAGTGCGCACCTTCAGGAGTTGCCTGGAAACACCCATCCTCACTCCCGCCAAATACGAGCACGACCTGCGCTGAAGACCGACTTCCCACCTCTCATTCGACTGGCGAACGATGATAGCACACCGCCAAACGCGCGTCAAAGATGGGAACTTTTCATCATATGTTTCATGCGCAAAGTCGGTCACGATTGCGCAAGAAACGGCTTTTTTGTTAGGCTCCTCCAAGAGGGGGCGCTGGCAGCAATACGCCACGCAAAAAACTACTCCAGCAAGGCGCTGGAGGAGTTGAAAACGGAGCAGGACGTTGAACGGTCCGGTCCAGTTCTCATGGGCGCTGTGGGGATCCAGCACGCGACGTCGGACTTGGGTCGCCATAATTGCCAATCCCTTCAGCGGGTCCGGTCCAAACCGACTTGCAGTGGAAGAACTTGCCCGCGAGTTGCGCCGGCATGAAATCGAGCCCCGAATTGCCTGGAACCCCGGCGAGCAAAGCGAACTCCTCCGCAACGCGACGCCAGCGTCCTGCTGCCGGTGCGTTGTAGCTGCGGGTGGCGACGGCACCATCGCGGCCATCATCAACGAGCGGCACGACCTGCCGCTGGCTGTGCTCCCTCTAGGCAGTGAAAACCTCTTCGCGCGCCAGTTCGGATTGATGACAACTCCCGCGTGTCTGGCGCGGGCAATAGCCGCCGGCCGAACACGCCGGGTGGATCTGGGACGGGTGCAACAGGGGCCGCAGGATGCCGGGGGCGCAGGGGCCACGGTATCCAGGGAGCGTCGCTTCACTATTGTCGTCAGCGCCGGCTTTGACGCCGCCGTGGTGCATCGCGTCTGCGCTTGGCGCGACCGGGGCGGATCGCTAAGGCGGGTGAACCGCCTGAGTTATGCCAAACCGATTCTGGACACTGCCCGTAATTACCCCTATCCCGAAATTGTTGTAGATGCCGATGGCGAGATAGTGCGGGGGACACATGCCTTCGTCTTCAATCTGCCGCAGTACGGGGCCCAGTTGCCCATCGCCCCGCAGGCCAATGGCTGCGACGGTTATCTTGACTGGCTGGTATTTCAGCGGCCTGGACTTGCCCCGCTGGTGGGCTATTTCGTTGACGTCCTTCGCGGCGCACATCTGCGGCGGCCGGACGTGCGGCATGGTCGTGCGCGGCATATCCGCGTCAGTAGTTCCACGCCAGCACCGCTGGAGATTGATGGCGATGCCGCTGGCCGGACGCCAGCGGAGATAGATGTCCTGTCCCAGGCATTGCGCGTAATCACCGTCTAGGCCTCATCGTACCAGATGACCACCGTTGCCTGCTCCAATGACTGCCGCTGACTGCCGGGCGGCGTTGGCACAGAAAATTCAACCGCCTGCCGGTTCCCGCAGGATGACAAAGACACCAATCTCCCCACCTGCGTTGGTCTGGTCAGGGATAATCGGGACGGCAACCGGCTTGCCCGCCCAGACCCCGGTCAGTGCGGGCTTGCCGAAGAAATCCTGCACCCGCTGAATGCGGAACTTGTCGCCCGGCCTGAGGAAAGTGGAAAGGTCCACCTCCACGGTGGGGGTCTTCTGCCAGTTGATGATGGCAAGGTTGGCGCGGTTCTTGTCATATTTATTCGGACGAAGGAACACGTGCGCCTGGGCGGGGCGCGGGTCCCCTTCCTTCCAGATGAAGTTGTCGCGGTTGACTACGGTCTTGAACTTGTTGATGGCCAGGCCGGCACGCACGATTATGTTGCCCTCCACAATGCAGTCCTCGTTTTCGGCCCCGTAACCGAGTTGCAGCGGCACCTCAAAGAGAAGGTTGTTCCGCACGACGATATCCCTGCTCGGCCGGCCGCCACCCACCAGAAAGCGCGCTCGGCCACCCTCCTTGCGCGGACCGAAGGCAATGTTGCCTTCAAACCGGAAATGGTCCACGTAGGCATTCGCCGACCCGTAGGCCTGTACAGTCGTTGAGTAGTTGCCGAACAAGATGTTGTCGGTAATCCACTTCTCGCCCGTCTGGTTCTGAGTGTAGATGCCTGGCCCGTGCCAGCGGTCTGGCCCTATCCAGCCGTTATCGTAAATTATGCAGCCATGCAGTTCGCTGTCCTCTGCCCCGCGCCAGAATCCGATGCCTTGGGAGTTGTCATGCACAACAAGGTTGATGTACTTGCAGCCCTTGCCGGCGAGGATGTTGACGCTGCCCCAGGGACGGTTGAGATCCTTCGGATGTGAACCACTCTCTTTCGCCACACGCGAGGCACCAGGCGCGAGGTTCTCGGATACCATTACTTCCAAGTCCCACATCCAGAGGTAGTTGGTCGGCGCCCCCACGCTGAGGCCGCCATCAATCGTCACCCGCTCCCCCGCGCAGGCGCGGACATGAATGGGCTTGTCAGGCTCGCCGGCTAGTTTCACCGCAAAACCACTGCTCCCGGAGGTGCGGTCGGGGTGTTTGTAGGTGCCGCCGCGAATCCAGATGGTATCGCCAGGCTTGATTTCTCTCCGCCCGCCGAGGGCGGAGACAATATCCCAAGGCACATCCTTCGTGCCGGGGGCATCGGGTTTGCCGTCCGGGGCGACGTAATACTCCGCCGCCATGGAAGCCGCCGCCAGTGCCATCAGGGCGAACAGTAACATCATTGCTACCGCGATCCTCATCGTCATTCCTCCCGCGACATTCAGACTTCACCCCCGCTCACCCGTCAGAGGTGGGCCAGGGCAAAGAACGGTATTACCCACGTACTCCCGACACAGTGTATTGTAAGCGGTATGCAGCTTGCGCTGCAACACCTCCGGATTCCCGCCGTGCGGATGAAGTCGCGCAATGCGCACCGTCTGCCTGATCCACAGTTCCGGTTCCCCGCCGACTGCGGCACTCCACCGCACCGCGCAATCATAAAGGAAAACGACGTGCGCGGTGGCGTCCACGCACGCCTGCGGGCCGGTCGCGACGCCGATGAATCTAATGTCCTCGTCCACACCGCTTTCCCAGAGATGGTTGATGATGTCGCAGTAATAGAAACCGTCGTCCGGCGCGCGACGTTTGGACTCAAACCAGGCAATCCGGCGCAGGAGCGAACCGAGAGTCTCGCGCATGAGTTGGCTGCTGCCCCCCTGCTGACAGCAGTCCTCCACACCAATGGGCCGGAGCGGCGGATGCCCGACCTACGTGCGCCAGCGGATTTCGCCGTCCTTCAGCCACATGACACCGGGGACAAGGCCGTTGGGATCCTGCGCCGCGAGGTTGTTGAGAATCTGCCGCAGCGCGTGTTCCGGCTCGGCGGGCACCACGTCGAGAACGGCATGAACGATATCCCAGTGGCTGAAGCTGGGGCGGTAGCAGTAGCCGGGGCCGGTTTCCTCCCAGGGGTAGGGGCACGGCGGCTGCGCCGGCTGTACGCTGCGCGGGTGCAACTCCGCCAAGTAACGCAGCATCGGCCGCCACGCGGGCTTGCCGATGGCGTCTGCTTCTACCCTCAATGCCTGGAACATGGGGGAACCCCTCTTCCCCGTCACCAGAATTGCCAGTCAAAAGAAATCGGGGCGGAAGGCAGGTGTCTTCCGCCCCGCGCCAAAGCCGTGCCGGAACGCTACGGCCCGGCAATGTTCGCCCACCGCGCCGGCGCGCCGACGTCAATCTCTCTGGTCAGGTCAAACGTGTGCCAGAGGAGGAAGGTCTGCATCGCCGACTGGGCCTGGCCGGTGCCCACAACGCTATACATGAATTGCGTGAAGTAGTCGCTGACCTGGCCCAAAGCTGAGGCACGTGTCGTGTACCAGTCATAGGGCATGGTGCCGCCGGTGTAGTCGCTGCCGCCGGAATAAACCGTGCCGTCGTAATCGGTGAAAGTATCACCAACCTGCCAGATGTCCCAGTAGACGATGCGCTGCTCAGTATCGCCGTACCAGATCACTGAATAGTCCCCATAGAGGACATTGTAGCCGTCCTTGTGGACTCGGCTGCCGATGCCGGGATTGGTGTCCAAGTTATTGGGGTAGAGGACAATCTGGCCCTTATCAAACATGTCGCTCACGACGGCGCGGTTGCCGAGGCGGCGCTGGGTCTTGAAGGGCGGACAGTTATTGGTCGTCGTTACCCGCGGCTTCGTGAAGTCAATCGTCAATGGCGCAGTAACATTGGTGACGCTGCCACCCATAAGGGTTACAGGGGTCATGGGCTGATTTCGGTAATTATACTGCCCCAGCACGCCATACCTGCGGTCGTAGGCATAGCCGAGGCTGAAGTAAGGCCAATTGCCGTGAGTCAGCGTCATGCCGTCGGTGCCGCCCGCACTGAGCCAGTCGCGAATGTTCTGCGGATACCAGCCTGGGGTGGTTGTGCCGAAGCGGCCTAGTGGCATTTGCACGCCGACAGCAGAAGGGCAATAAAAGTTCTTGGCATCGGGCACCTGACCCCCCTTGATGAGGTGGCCCATACCCCAAGGGGCCATCTTCAGATCGCTTAGCACGGTGGGGTCCATGGGCTGGCCGGGTACCGGACGCCCACCGGCACCGCTGCCCAGGGCACGCTGGTAAACGACTGCGGCTTCCCTGGTGATGTAGGTGTAGTTGTGGTGCATCGCCTCCACGCCAATGACGTCGTACTGTCCAGTGCGACCAGGAGCAACGGTGTCATTGGCCGGAATGATGTGCCTGTAGGTGTCCGGGGCACCATATTGCCAGCCAGCGGGCCGCATCACACCGCTCCACGAAACCCAACTGTGCCCGCCGGGGAAGTAGTCCCCATACTGGCCGATGTACATCTCCAAGCCTTTGCCAATCTGGTTGAGGTTGTTGCTGCAGACGCTTCTGCGGGCGCGTTCGCGCGCGGCCACCAGCGCCGGCAACAACAACGCGGCGAGAATGGCAATGATCGCCACGACGACCAGCAACTCAATCAATGTGAACGCGGCCAGCGACCACCATCGCCTGAGATAATCCCACATCCTCATGGTCTCACCTCCTCATCATTCCCGTGAACCCCTGC
>Ga0272448_1001191_pt1 | contig 36273 bp, 31 predicted proteins | sample YNPCB0191_FD_202220 | JGI IMG/M metagenome (GOLD analysis project Ga0272448, IMG submission 202220) | Hot spring sediment microbial communities from Yellowstone National Park, WY, United States - YNP-CB-019-1 | ecosystem: Environmental > Aquatic > Thermal springs > Hot (42-90C) > Sediment...
CGAGTTTCTTGATCATATTCGTCGCGGATGCGGCGGACACGCCCAGCGCGCCGGCGAGCGCGGTGGTCGTCGCGCCGGCAGCGGTGGTTTGTAGCAGGTAGATGGCTTTCAGATAATCTTCGACGGCAGCGCTCAAGGGAGCGCGTTTGTTTTTCATCGTTAACCCAAAGTTTAGTCGCGGCTAAATTATACACGGGAGCGTGGCGGGCTGTCAAGAGGCTTGAGCTGGCGGTTGCCTGAAACGCGATTTTGTCGTCGCGAGGGGTTGGTGCGAAGGAAGGAGCCACGCGGGGAGGGCTTCATCGCACGCCGACTTCCCCCGGCGGCTTGTCTAAAACGCACTTTGGCGTATAATATTCTGCGTGCCAACGAAACGGGATTACTATGAAATTCTTGGCGTGAGCCGGAACGCGAGCGACGACGAAATCAAGCGCGCGTTCCGCCGGCTCGCCAAACAATACCATCCGGACGCGAATGCCGGCGACCCCGCCGCGGAAGAAAAATTCAAAGAAATCGGCGAGGCGTACCAGGTGCTCTCCGATCCGGAAAAGCGCCAGCTGTACGATCGCTACGGGCACAATATGCCACAGGGCGCCGGCTTTACCGGCGATTTCTCCGGCTTTGGCGATTTCGCCGACATCTTCGAGGAATTCTTTGGCTTTGGCTCGCGCGCGAGCGCACGACGCGGACCGCAACCCGGCGCGCATCTCAAGTACAACCTCACGCTGTCGTTCGAAGAAGCGGTTTTCGGAACGGAAAAGGTTTTGGAGATTCCGCGCCTGGAAACCTGTCCGCATTGCCAGGGCAGCGGCGCAGAACCGGGCACCACGCCGGTGCGCTGTCCGCAATGCCAGGGCGCCGGCGAAGTGCGCCGCATGCAGCAATCGATCCTGGGACTGCCCGTCAGCGTGCGCACACCCTGCCCACGCTGCGGCGGCGAAGGCGAAATCATTTCGACGCCGTGCACGACCTGCCGCGGGCAGAAGCGCGTCCAGGTCACGCGCAAGATCAATGTCCAGGTCCCCGCCGGCGTCGATGACGGCACGCAGATCCGCCTCGCCGGGGAAGGCGAAGCCGGGACGCGCGGCGGACCCAGCGGCAACCTCTACGTCATCATCAGCGTCAAAAAACATCCGCTGTTCAAGCGCGACGGCATTGACCTGTTGATGGATTTGCCGATCAACATCGTCCAAGCCGCGCTCGGCGATCAAGTCCAGGTGCCCACCCTCAACGGCACCGTGACGATGACGATTCCCCCGGGGACGCAGCATGGGCAGACGTTCCGATTGAAAGAGCAGGGGGTACCGCGTTTGCAGCGCAACGGCAGGGGCGACATCATCGTCACCGTCCAGATCGTCGTGCCGCGCGACCTGAACGAAAAGCAAAAAGAACTGCTGCGCGAACTGGCAAAGACAATGGGACGTGAACCGATCGCGCACGACAAGGGCGTCTTCGGCAAAGTCAAGGACAAATTCAAGTAGGGTGACATGGGACAAGAAAATCTGTCACCCGTCACTGGTCACGTGCCAATGAATTGGATTGAACTCAGTGTCGCGACAGACGCGGAGGGCGCGGAAGCTGCCGCGGCGCTGCTCAACGAGTTGGTCAGCGGCGGCGCGGTGATCGAGGAGACCTTACTGGCTGAAGCGGGCGAAACCATCGAACCGGCGCGGGCGTTTACCGTCCGCGCCTTTTTCTCTGCCGACGACCGCGCCGGGGTCGCGCGCGCCGAACAAGCGCTGTGGCATCTCGCGCAGTTGCGGTCGATGAGCGACCCGCGCACGCGCGAACTCGCCGAGGAAGATTGGGCGGAGGCGTGGAAAAAGCATTACACGATTTTGCACCTTGGTCAGTCGCTCGTCGTCAAACCCTCGTGGCTGGAGTACACGCCGCGCGCCGGTGACCTCGTCATCGAGCTCGATCCAGGCATGGCGTTCGGCACCGGTTTGCATCCGACAACGCGCCTGTGCATGGTCGCGCTCGAGGAACGCGTTCAACCCGGCATGCGTATGGTCGATGTCGGCACCGGTTCCGGCATTCTGTCGATCACCGCGGCGAAGCTGGGCGCGCGCGAGATTCTCGCGCTCGACCTCGATCCCATAGCGGTCGAGACTGCCGCGCGCAATGTCGCGATCAATCACGCGGAAAGCGTCGTGCGCGTCGAGCGCGGCTCGCTTGATGCGGCGGCTCACCGTAACCTTTTCGATCTCGCCTGCATCAATATACTTGCCGAAGTGATTTGCGAGCTGGCGCCCGCAATCGCCTCGGCTTTGCGTCCCGGCGGCAGCGTCATCGCGTCCGGCATTCTCGATTTCAAAGCGGACGATGTCGTCGACGCACTGGGCGCGGTCGGAATCGAAACGGTCGAGAAAAAGCAAGAAGAAGATTGGGTGACGCTGGTCGGCAAAAAGATCGACGAGCGACTAGCGACCAACGGCTAGTGATGCACCGTTTCTTTGTCCCACCGCATTCGATCAAAGAGAGCCGCGTCGCGCTGCGCGGCACCATCGTGCATCAGATTCGCGATGTGCTGCGGATGCGCCCCGGCGACGAAATCGTTCTGCTCGATAATTCGGGTTTCGCACATCGCGTCGAACTCGTCACGATCGACCGCGACGCGGTGCGCGGGCGCGTGATCGAGAAATGGAAACTGGAGACCGAGCCGCAGGCGCGCATCACGCTCTACCAAGGTTTGCTCAAGGGACAGAAATTCGAGTGGGTGCTGCAAAAAGGGACGGAGATCGGCGTTGTCGCGTTCGTGCCGATGCTGACCGCGCGCTGTGTGGTGAGCACGGTGAATGAGGTCAGCGACGCGCGCGTCGAGCGCTGGGAGCGCATTATCGTTGAAGCGGCGGAGCAAGCCGGGCGTGCGGTGCTGCCACATCTAGCCTCCGCGGTGTTGTTCGCGCACTCGTGCGAGCAAGCCGGACGCGCCGGACTGGCGCTGATTCCATGGGAAGGCGAGCGTTCGCGCGGTTTGCGCGAAGCGCTGCAAGGCGTTCCGAAATCGAAAGAGATCGGGTTGTTCATTGGACCCGAAGGCGGATTCACGGAGGAAGAGATCGCGATGGCGCAAGAGCGCGGCGTGATGCCGGTATCGCTGGGCCCGCGCATCTTGCGCGCCGAGACCGCCGGACTGGTCGCCGCATCCGCGATTCTGTACGAGTTGGGAGACCTAGGGTAGTAGACAGGTAAGCAAGAAAACAGGTAGACAAGTACGAATTCCTCTACGTGCCTACCTCTACTTCTTTTCTTGTCTACTTGGAGGAATGATGACGAAGACAGGTCGCACTATCTACATCTGTCGCACGTGTCATCGCGTGGGATTGCGCGCGTTGACGTGTCACCCGGGCAAGTCGGTCCAGTGCGATGCCGGCGTGCCCGGCGATGAGCGCTCGATGCCGCTCTTCGACGCGCAGGGGCATTTGCTGACACGCGCGCCCAAATGGTGGGTGGACGCGTGCTTTCAAAGTAAAAAGGCAAAAGTGGCAAGCAAAAAGTAAAACGCAAGACGCATTGTGTGCCTGTTACGTTTTATTCCATCGAGGTAGAAGATCATGGCAGAGAACTTGATTGTCATCGGCTCGGGACCCGCCGGGCTTTCATCGGCAATTTACGCGGCGCGCGCAAACTTGTCGCCGCTCGTGCTCACCGGTCAGGAGATCGGCGGGCAGATTGCACTGACGGATGAGGTGGAGAATTATCCCGGCTTTCCGGAGGGCATCACCGGTCCCGAATTGGTTGAGTTGATGCAAAAGCAGGCGAAGAAATTCGGCGCGCGCATCGAGATCGACGTGGTGGAGCAAGTCGATCTCAAACAGCATCCCTTCGTGCTCAAGACGCAGAACGGCGCGACGTACGAAGCGAAAGCGCTCATCGTCGCGACCGGCGCGTCGCCGCGGCGCTTGGGCGTGCCGGGCGAGCGCGAGCTGACCGGGCGCGGCGTGTCGTACTGCGCGACGTGCGATGGGTTCTTTTTTCGCGGCAAGGAGATCGCGGTCGTCGGCGGCGGCGACAGCGCGTTGCAGGAAGGGCTATTCCTCACGCGATTCGCGAGCAAGGTGAACGTGATTCACCGACGCGACCAATTGCGCGCCCAACCGATCTTGCAGGACCGCGCGCGCGAAAATCCGAAGATGAATTTCGTGTGGAACTCGGTGGTCAAGGAAATCAAAGGGAATGGCAGCGTGCAAAAGCTCGTGATCGAAAACACGCGCACCGGCGCTACGTCGGAACTAGCCGCGCAGGGTATCTTTGTCTATATCGGTCACATTCCGAACACACAATTGTTCAAGGGGCAGTTGGAAATGGACGAAGAGGGCTACCTCAAGGTGGACGCGCGCCTGCACACGAACGTTCCCGGCGTTTTCGCCGCGGGCGAGTCGCACGATCATGTTTTCCGGCAAGCCGTTGTATCCGCCGGGTATGGCTGCATGGCGGAAATGGAAGCGGAGAAATTCTTGGCGGATTGGGAGCACGCGCACAAGGGCAAGTGAGCAGTAAGCAGTGGGACCGTAGAGAGCGTTCGCCGCAACGCTCTCTTTGTTTTTGTACGCGCCGCGGCGCTGATTCCTACGGACCCAGCGCTGCCCATTTCCACGCGCCCGGCGGCGCGGGCACACCCTTGAGCGCCAGTAGATACTCGTCGTGCTTTTGCGCGAGGAGCGCGTTCCAATCGAATGCCTGCGCGAGCGTCTGCCGGGAATACAACGCGCGCAGGGCGTCGTACCAAACCAAGCCGTCGGTCTTTTGAAAGTGCCAGAACTCCATCGCGGTCGCATCGGTCTTCCAACTCAACGTCGGATCATCGTATGACGAAATGCGCTGCCAACCGTACTGCTGCGCCAGTTCGGTGAAATCGATATAGTAGCCGGTCGGAATCGGTTTCGCGATGCCGCCTTGATACGGCGCGATCTGCCAGCGCGCCTGATGCGTCCAGTCCCACGGCGGCTCGGTCAGCGGCTCGCCCAGCGTGCCGTCCTGGACCGCCGCGCGCAGGTACACCCGCCAGTAGGTTTCCCCCAATCGATCTTCGCGCACGATTTCGATCATCGCCACGCCGGCACGATTGACTTCCAGCCGCGTGTCGATCGCGCGCCCGGCTTTGTGCCAACTCAGTACGTCGCATCCATCGCCGCATTGACCTTCGACCAATTGCCGCGTCATGTCCGACAGCGTGCCCAGAAAATCCCAGCCGGCTTCCACCTGGACGCGCGCGCGCAACGCTTCGAACGAGCCGCTGACCTGATTGCTCAGCTGTCCGTAGCTCGGCGCGAGATATACATCCTTGAGCGGAACGAGTTCCGCCGATGCGGGCGGCAGATCCGTGTTCAGCGTTTTGGGCGGCGAGCCCGGCAGCGCCAGCCCGCCGTTCGATGTGATCGGCGTGGTCGTGTTGGTCCACGCGACGGACTGGATTTCCATCGCGCCCTCGTCAACCGCGCGAGGGATGCCGCCGCTGGCGGGAACGATGAACGCCGGCTGGCGCGTCGGACGCGCGGAAATGAACGCGATGAATTTGCCGTCGGGCGACCACGCGGGGTGATCGTCCCAGCCGGAGTACGTGATGCGCCGCGCGTCCTGCAAACCCGCGGTCGAGAAATGCGCGATGTAGATCGCGCGCTGCCCGTCGCGGTCGGAGACGAACGCGATCTGCCTGCCGTCGGGCGACCACGCCGGCGCTTGGTCGTCGAATTTGTTTTGGCTGAGGTTAATCGTCTGCCGACCGTCCGGCGAGATGACGAAAATCTGTGCCGTGCCGGTACGCCAGCTCGTGAACGCGATCCATCGCCCGTCCGGTGACCATGCCGGCGCGAAATCCGCGGCTGGCGATTTTTCGGTGAGGTCGCGCGGCTGCGTGCCATCCGCGTTCATCACCCAGATGTCCAGATCGGTCTGGCGCGTGGACGCGAACGCGATTTGCCTGCCGTCGGGCGACCACGTTGGCTCGCCGTCGTATGCCAGGTCGTGCGTGAGGCGTGTCACGCGCGAGCCGTCCGTCGACATTGCATAGATTTCCCAGTTGCCGTCGCGGTGCGATTCAAACGCGATCTGCGCGCCGTCGCGCGAAACGGCTGGTGCGCGCGACGCGCCATCGTTCGTCAGCGGCTGCCAGTCGCCGCCGCGCGGACTCGCCGCGTACAAATTCCAGTGTCCGTCGCGCTGCGCGGCAAAGACCAGTCGCCCGGTCAGCGGCACGGCGGTCGGGCTGGGCGTTGGCGCAAGAGTTGGAGCAGTCGTCGGCGCGGCGGAGGTGGAGGCGGTTGGCGTGGCGGCGCGGCTGCACGCGGCAAGCGCAAAGAGCGCGAGCGCGGCGATCGTCATTCGTCTCTTTTTCATTGCGGAAAAAATTCGGCGAGCGTGTTTGCCTTGCATGACTCGTTCAGGCATCCCAAGCCCCATGCCTCCTCGATTGTGCGGACGAGCGAATAATGATTATGCGCGGTCGCAGACTGAAACCCGGTGGGGACGCGGCTCGAAATGACGAGCAGCGGGACGCGTCCGCCGCCCCCCGCGTTCGTCGTCCCTTCGTCCCAGGTGATGAAGAGCACACCGCCACTTGTCCACGCGGGGCGATCCAGAATTTTTGGAACGAACTTTTTCAGGAAATCATCGCCGGATGCGACGGAGCAATCGTGCATATCGTGACACAGATTCGGGACGATCAGGGCGTAATCCGCGGCAGCGGGATCGAAATGCGTGAAATCGGTGATGTTGGCGCAGCGCGTGGGGGACGTGCTGATGTCGGTGAAACTGATCGCCGGGTTGTGCTTGCGCGCGTAAAAACCGGCGCCGTCTTCGCCATTTACGCCGACCTCGCCGGTGAAACAGTTCGTCGGTACGTTTTCCGCAAAGACGCGCCAGGTTTTGCCTTTCGCCTCGAGTTGATCGACGAGGTTCGCGCCGTCTAGGTTATAGACGCCGTCGCTGGTTGCGCCTTGCGTTGAGCCGCTGAAGAGCGCGAGGTAATTCGGTTCGGACGGATGCGCGACGCCGGTGTAATTCGTCGCCAAGCCGTATTGCGCGATCAGGCTGTTGAGGTACGGCGCGTTCGCGCTGCCAACGATCTCGCCGTACTCTTTGTTCTCCATTACGATCACGTACACGCGGCTAAAGACCGGCGGCGCCGTGGCGGGCGGCGTGAAGGTCGCGCGCACCGGCGTCGAGCTGACGGCTGAAGGCGACGTGGGAACGATCGTTGGGACGCTTGTCTGTGGAACGCACGCCGCAAGCGCGGCGGCGAGCAATATCAGAACAAGGAGGCGTGACATGATCTGCGCGCTCCTACGCCAGCCGCCACTGCGCCAGGCGATCCAGCACCGGCAGTTCGATGCGCGCCAAGAGCGGCGCGATGACGAGCGCGAGCGCGCCCCAGATGACGCCCAACGCCGCACCGCCCAAGACATCGGATGGGTAATGCACGCCGACGAAGACACGCGCCAAGCCGATCAGCGCGCCGAGCGCGACCCAGAACCACCGCGTCCGCCCGAGCACGGGTGACAACGCGATGATGAGCGTGAACGCGAATGTCGTGTGGTCCGACGGGAACGACGAATCGGGCGCGTGCGCGATCAGTTGCGTGACGCTGTGCGCGATGAAAGGGCGCGCCCGATAAAAGAACGCGCCGATGGCGTGTACGGTCAGCCATGCGCCAGCGAGCGCGATCACGGCGTTGGCGACGCGTTGCTCGCGCGCGCGGCGCCGTTCGGTCGCCGCGGGCAGAAACCAAAGGGCGATGGGCAAAAGCGCAAAGAACACGGCGGCGTATTCGGCAGAAAACTTGCCCGCCGCGTCCAAGATCGACGAGCGCCCCGCGAACTGGTTGATCGCGAGGAAAAGATTCCAATCCAGATCCACGATGACTCCTTTGAAGAGAGTTTGACGGCGGACTGCGAATGTGCTCTACTATACCACATTCGGATTAGAATGGGATTAGAAAAAAATGACTCGCGACACCCGGTGGCAGGCGGCGTTGAAAGCGGAAAATCCGCGCCGATGGACGAGGGTTGCAATAGCGCGCGTTTTTGACTTTCGCTTACCGCCTCGATATAATTGGATTCGACGGTGATGAATGCTCTCGGACGCACAGCGCATCCGTGGGCATTTTTGTCTGGGCGAGGATCTTGCCGGCGGACTGCACGTTGGCGGTGGCGTCCATGCCAGCCGCCGTAAGAGGTGAGCATTGAAGGAATATCATATCGCCGTGATTCCCGGCGACGGGATCGGGAACGAGGTAGCACCCGAAGGGGTGCGCGTGCTGAACGCAGTCGCCGAAGTGACCGGCGCATTTCGATTGCGCTACGCTGACTTTCCCTGGGGCTGCGAGTATTATCTCAAGACCGGGCGAATGATGGCGGAAGATGGCTTGAAGATCTTGGAGCAGTTCGATGCGATCTACTTTGGCGCGGTCGGCTTGCCGGGAAAGGTGCCCGATCACATCTCGCTGCGGGGCTTGCGTCTGCCGATCTGTCAGGGTTTTGATCAATATGCGTGTGTGCGCCCCAGCCTGCTCTTGCCCGGCATCAAAAGCCCCCTCGCCGACAAGAAACCAGGCGACATCGATTTCGTCGTGGTGCGTGAAAATACCGAAGGCGAGTACACCGGCGCGGGAGGGCGCGCCCATCGCGGTTTGCCGATCGAGCTGGCGCTGGAAACGTCGGTCTTTACACGCGTCGGCGTCGAGCGCGTTATTCGCTACGCGTTCAAACTCGCGCAGAGCCGGCGCAAGAAACTGGTCAACGTGACGAAATCGAACGCGCAGCAGCACTCGTTGACATTCTGGGATGAAATATTCAACGAGGTCGCGCCGGAATTCCCGGAGGTGACGACGGAGCGCGTTCTGGTCGACGCGATGGCAGCGCGGTTTGTGCTGCATCCCGAAACGCTGGATGTCATGGTCGCCTCGAACTTGTTCGGCGATATTCTCACCGATCTCGGCGGCGCGATCTGCGCGAGTCTCGGTCTCGCGGCGAGCGGCAACATCAACCCGGAGCGCACGTACCCATCGATGTTCGAGCCGGTGCACGGTTCCGCGCCGGACATTTTTGGCAAGGGCATCGCCAATCCGATCGCGATGGTGTGGTGCGGCGCGATGATGTTGGAATTTCTCGGTGAAAAGCCTGCCGCCGATCTGGTGATGAACGCGATTAAAGCGGTCACCGCTGAACGTCGCGTGCTGACGCCCGACCTGGGTGGGCACGCCAAGACGACCCAGGTCACAGATGAAATCATCGCGAAAGTACGGGCACAGGCAAAGTAATCACGAACTGAATCGCAACCCGGTTTTGACCGTGCTTTGACCTGTTGTTGTTAAAATTGCTTGGAGTGAACCGATGCGCAATGACGCGGATCGGCAAACTCATCTGATCGGGTGAAGAACGCCTCTCGCGGCTTGATTTGGAGAGGCGTTCTTGTTTTTGGGCTTGGCTCGTCACGGCGAGCCAAAAAAGAGGAGAAAAAATGGCAACAGTAAGTGCAGCTCAGCCGGTTTCCCACAAGGCGGGCGCCTCGGTGCTCACGTGGAAAGCCGCAATTCCACTAATCGTTTGGCTCGTCCTCGTTTTGTGGGGTGCGTTCATGGGTCCACCCGCGGGACTCAAAATCAATGCGTGGTACTATTTCGCGATGTTTATTGCTGTCATCCTCGGCTTGATCCTGGAGCCGATTCCCGCAGCCGCCATCGGCGTGATCGGCATTGCTGTTGGCGCATCGATGCGGTACGTGAATGCCGACATTGGTCAATCGATCAACTGGGCGCTGAGTGGCTTTGCGGACACGACCGTCTGGCTCATCTTCGGTGCATTCGTTTTCTCGATGGGGTACAACAAAACCGGCTTGGGGCGACGTGTCGCATTGATGCTCGTTCGTTGGCTCGGTGGACGAACGCTCGGTTTGGGCTATGCGATCGCGCTGGCGGACCTCGTTATTGCGCCCGGCACGCCATCGAACACGGCGCGTAGTGCGGGCACCATCTTCCCGATCATTCGCAACATCCCCGCGCTGTACGGTTCTGAACCGAACGACCCGACGGCGCGCCGGCTCGGATCCTACATCATGTGGGTCGCCTTCGCCGTGACCTGTGTGACCTCATCGATGTTCATCACCTCGCTGGCGCCGACCGCCGCCGCACTTGCCATCGTCAAGACCACCACCAAGCTCGATGTCAATTGGCTCCAGTACGCCCAGGGGTTTCTGCCGGTCGGTATTGTCCTGTTTCTGCTCGTCCCGGTGCTCGTCTACCTGATCTATCCGCCGGAGGTCAAGGTCAGTAAAGAAATCCCGCAATGGGCCAATCAAGAACTGGTCAAGCTCGGCAAGGTGACAAGACAGGAACTCATCATGGTCGGCTTGGTGATCCTGGCGCTGTTTCTGTGGATCACTGGTTCCAACACCTTGTTCAAACTGCCGTACCTGGGATCGAACTTTATCAATGCGACTACCGTGGTGCTGGTGGGCATCGCCCTCATGATCGTTACGCAGATCGTCACCTGGGACGACATCCTCGCTAACAAGAGCGCGTGGAATGTGTTGGTGTGGTTTGCCACGCTCATCACGCTGGCAAATGGTCTGAATCAGGTGGGATTTGTGGGGTGGTTTGCGAATCTTGCCTCCGCGCCGCTCAAAGGGCTCGATCCCATGATGGCGATGGTGTTGTTGGTCGCGTTGTTCTACTTCATCCACTATTTCTTTGCCTCACTCACCGCTCATACGACTGCTGTTTTGCCGTTGGTGCTCGGAGTGGGTGTCAAGCTGTTGCCGGCGACTCTGGTGGCGCCATTCGCGTTGCTCTGCGTCTATTCGCTGGGGTTGATCGGCATCCTCACGCCGTACGCGACGGGACCTTCGCCCGTCTACTACGGTAGCGGCTACATCCCGCGCACCGATTTCTGGAAACTGGGGCTGATCTTCGGCGTCATCTTCTTCGCCGCGCTGCTGGTCATCGGTATTCCGTACCTCACAAGCGTCAAACTGTAGCAGCGCAAGCGGCGGGGTGATTTCCGCCCCTGCTATTGCCATCCCGGTGTTTGAATGAAAAAACCCGGCGACGGTCTGCCAGCCCTCGCCGGGTTTTGGTTCGAAATCACGGTGCCATCCAACGATCCAATTATCCTTCTACGTCGATCATCCCTTTGCGAATAGCATACTTGACCAGCTCTGTCCGGTTGTGCAGGTTGAGTTTACCCATAATGTTGGCGCGGTGCCGCTCGACCGTCTTGACGCTGATGGTCAACTTGTCCGCGATTTCCTGATTCGTCAGTCCATCGGCGATCAACTTGAGCACCTCTTGCTCGCGCTCTGTCAGTCCGTCGAACGTCTCGCGTTCGCTTCCTTCCGCGACGCGCCCCATGTAATCGCGCACGAGCGCTTTGGCGACCGACGGATAGAGGAACACGCCGCCGTCGCGCACGACGCGAATCGCAGAGACCAGGTCGGTCGGTGCGGCTTTCTTGGGCACATAGCCGGACGCGCCGGCGTCGAGCATCCTGAAAAAGTACTCGTCGCTTTCGTGCATCGTCAGCGCGAGGATTGCGGTGTTTGGCAGCGCGCGCTTGATCTGGCGCGTCGCTTCAAACCCATCCATGTCTGGCAGCGAAATGTCCATCAACACCACATCCGGCGCGAGTTCTTTGGCTTGGGCGATGGCGGCGCGTCCGGTGTCCACTTCGCCCACGATTTCCATATCGGGCTGCGCCTGCAGCAGCATCCGCAGCCCAGCGCGGACGATTTGGTGATCGTCCACCATCAGCAATCTTATTTTAGGCAACTACCGCCTCCTCCGCGATGACCGGAATTTCCACTGTCAACTTGGTGCCGCGCCCCGGCGCGGAATCGATCGTGAACTTGCCGCCAACCAGTGCAACGCGTTCCTGCACGCCCAGCAAGCCCCACGCGCGCCGGTCGCCGTGGATGTCGAGAACCTGATCGACGACGAAACCGCGTCCGTCATCCTCGATCGTCAACGTCACTGCCGTCGGCGCGAATTCGAGCCGAACCCAGGCGTGCGTCGCCTGGGCGTGCCGCGCCACATTGTTCAGTCCTTCCTGGGCGATGCGGAAAAGGACGGTTGCGACGCGCGCGGGCAGCTGCCGTTTAGTGCCGATCACCTGGAAATCGACCTGGATTCCCAAGCGTTCCGAGTACTGCTCCGCAACCCAGCGCACTGCGGAGGTCAGTCCCATATCGTCCAGGACCGAAGGGCGCAGATCGTAAATGAATTGACGCAGGTTGTCGATCGCGCGCATCGTCATCGATTTCAATTCGGCGATCTGCTGTTGCGCGAGTGCGGGATTTTGCGCGATCACTTGTTCGACGCCGCTCAGCCCCACGCCGAGCGCGGTGAGCGTCTGCCCCGTATCGTCGTGCAACTCGCGCGCGATGCGTTTGCGCTCCTCTTCTTGCGCCGCCACGGTGCGCTCAAGCAGTTCTCCGCGCAGCAACTCTTTCTCCTGCACCTGTTCGTACAGCCGCGCGTTTTCCAGCGCGATGCCCAGCTGCCGTGCCAGCGTGTGGATGACGGCGTAATTCGAAAACGCGGCGCGATGCGCGAGGCACAGCGCGCCGACGGCTTGCTCGTGCGAGACCAGCGGCACCGCGACAATCGACATTTCGGATTTGGGCACCGTCTCGTACGCGACGCTCCCCGATTCGAATGCCAGTTGCGCGGTCTGTTTCGCAGCTTCGGTTTCCGCCGGCGTGAGGACAAAGTTTTCGTTGCGGACGCGGCTCGCGCGCATGACCAGCGCGTGCTCGGCGGGATCGTATAGATAGATCATTCCCGCGATCATGGGATCGAGCTGCAGGACGATGCGCGTGATCGCGTCATTGACCAATTGGTTCACATCGAGCGACGAGCCGAGGATGCGACACGTTTCGAACAAGACGGACAATTCGCGCGTGGCTTCTTCCTGCGCGGCAAAGCGCGCGCGGTTGGCGGCTTCCAAGCGGCGGGCGTACTCGACTTCAAAGACGCGCATCGTGCGAATGATGAAGAACGCAAAGACAATGATAACGCCCGTGCGCGCGATTTCGACCGGGATGCCGGTCAGGCGGATGAAGGTTTCTTTGTTGATGAGGGAGGAAGGAAAGTACGGCGTACGGGCATTGACGATTTGGTCGAGTATGGCGTACCACGCCAGCGCGAGTGCCGCGCCAACCAGGTCGCGACCGAATTGCGGCATATTCTCCTGTACAAACGCGCGGCGCTGGGCGAGCAGCGCGAGACACGCGACGATAGCCGCCGGTACGCCGATGCTATACCCGATCCACAACTCGCCCAAATCGGCATCCGACTCGGGCAAATTGAACCACTGGAATAGGCGCAGCTGTGCCGCGCCAATCGAAAAAATCACGAGGGAGAGAAAGGGCAGCCAGCGCAGCCAGCGCCGGTGTTCTGGAATCAACTGACCCAGCAGCCGCGCGCCGAACATGAACAGAAAGAAAAACGAAAGCGCCAACCAACTCAGCTTGAAGATCTCCGCCCATTGTGGCTCGCGCGCGACTTTGGGAATCTCCTGCGAGATCATCGAGAGCATTCCCAGCCATTCGTTGATGCCGTGCGTGAGTTCAAACGCCGCCAGGAACGGCAGCGCGCGTGAGATACGCAATTGGCTGGCGCGGCCGGTTTCCAATGCCACCACGACGCCAATGGTGAAATGGGATAGCCCATAGATAAAGTAGATCGGTATGATGTTGGCTTGCAGAAACGCCGTCAGTTCAGACACGTACCCTCACTCCAACCCTCCCCGTTGTTGACCGGAACGGGAGACAAAAAACGAAAAAGCCGCGAATCGAAATGCTGCGCCTTGCACCGAGACGCCATCACCCAATTCGACAGGCTTCTGTTCTAATTATACAGAGGGCGGTTGATAAATGCAAAAATCTCTCCCCCTCCGCAGTGCGGCAGAGAGGGAGAGTATGTGATTGTCACGTATGCGTGTGCTCTATTCGGCAGCCGGGCTTGGTGCCAAGACTCTCCTTGTGCGCTTTTCTTCCTCGGGAGTGATCGTTCCCTCAAAGAGTGGCAGGTAGTGACCGACCAGCGTGTAGACCAGGATAATCCCGGCGATGACGCCGGCTTGAATCAGAATCTCCGCCAGACTTGGAAAGTACGTATAGCCCGGCACCGGCTTGAGCGCGAACCACGCGACATCGAAACGGTTCAGGAAAATTCCCGCCAAGACCAGGATCGCGCCGACGAGCGACAACGTCCGGCTCTTGAGCACGCGCTTGAACTGGAACCACACGATCGGGATGAGGACGCCGATCACCAGCTCCGCGGCGAACAGGACACTGTAGAATCCGCTGGTCCAGATCAATTCGATTTCACCGGACGCCAGCAGCTCGCCGATCTTGAGCGTCAGATAAATCCCCAGCACCCATGGCAGGAACAACGCCAGATCGCCCGCCAGCCGTTGCGGCAGACTGCGCTTGAACACCCAGTAGCTGACCGTCGCGCCAGCGACCACCATCGCTATACCTGCCGCCACCGAGGAGACGAAGAACAAGACCGGGATCAGCGGCGTGTACCATAGCGGGTGCAGACGCTCGCTCATGATGACGAAGAGCGAGCCCAGGGATGATTGGTGCAGCGTCGACAGCGTCGAGCCGATGATGACCAGCGGGATTGTGATCTTGCGGATGAGCGCGACGGCGCGTTGCCACTTGAACTTTTCCAGAATCACCGGGCTGAACTCGGACACCAGGACACAGGTGTAGAGCAAGATGCACCAGCTGACTTCGAACAGCGCCGAGTTGATGTTGGGGTAGATGATAAAGTGATAGAACCGATCCCAGCGCCCCAGGTCCATCATCAGAATGACGAGCACGGAGATGTAGCCGAGCAAGCCCGTCAGCACGGTTGGTCGGAGAGCCGCGTGGAAGCGATGCATCTGGAAGATGTACACCAGCGTCGCCAGCGTGAACGCGCCTCCCGAGAACGCGACCATGAAGAGGTCAAACCCGATCCACAACCCCCAGGGGTACGCCTGGTTCAAGTTCGTCGCGGCGCCCAAGCCCACCCAGAGCCGATAGATCATCGCGACGACGCCCACGAGTCCCACGAGGGCGATGGTGGGCAGCCATGCCGGCAAACTTTCGATCTCGCTCGCGATCCGCCGGAACCACGCGGGCATCACGCGGCGGCTCGGCTCCAAGACCGGCTGCTGATCTTCCGTGCGCAGACCACGCTGCAGCCAGTATCCCAGCGCCAGCATGAGCATGATCGGGAAACCGATGCGCCCGGAAATCATTACGAGCACGATAAAGCCGTCGATCAAGTCTTGTGGAAACATGGTCAATGACCTCCGTTATGGTTCTGATTGTTAGCGAGTTGCGCTTCCAAGCGATCCCGCCGCTTGATCAGCCAGTAGATGCCGCTGAGCGCCAGCGCCATCCCAACGGCGATGGTCGGCGTCGAGTGCATGATCGCCGCGTTGATTTCAGCCGGCGCCACTTCGGGCAGCGTTGGGAATCCCAATCGCTCGAACGGCACCGAGGCGAGGTACAGCATGGTGGTTCCGCCGACTTCGTGTTCGCCGTAAATGTGCCGCACGTAACTGCCGTCGCCGCTGTAGATGCGCTGGTTCGCGATCGTGAGGAGTTCATCGCGGTTGCCGTACGTCAGCGCTTTCGTCGGGCACGCTTCGACGCACGCCGGCAGTTTGCCCTGGTCTCGCCGACTCGCGCAGCCATCGCACTTGCTGATCAGGGAGAGCTGCTTGTCCCACTCGAACGTCGGGATGCCGAAGGGGCAGGCGTACATACAGTACCGGCATCCGATGCAGCGGTTGCTGTCGTACACGACCGGCCCATCATCTCGCTTTTGCAGCGCACCCACCGTGCACGCCGAGACGCACGACGGATTGACACAGTTCATGCATTGCCACTTGACCGGCTTTAGCGCGGGTTTGTCCGGATCCGTCGAAACGTTCGCCACTTTGACGACCGAAGGCGCCACGGGGCAGAGCGCGCGCTTGGTCTTGTCTACCGGCAAGTTCTTGGATTGCTGGCAGGCGATCTGGCACTGTTGGCAGCCGATGCACTTGGTCGTGTCGATCAACACGCCATTGCTCGGACGCGTGGGGCGGGGGACCGACGCGCCCACCCGCGCCCAGTCTTGCGGCGCCACCTTCGCGCCCATGCTCAGTACCACCGTACCCGCGCCGCACAGCTTGAGAAAATCGCGTCGAGTCATGTTCATAGCATCCTCCTTGAAGGACCCGAGGCCAAGACGGGTTCAGGTTATTTCGATAGACACGCGCAAGCCGGGTGAAAATCGACCGCTGGATTGCGTGTCAAATTCACTTCATTCGAACCGTCCACGTTTATCGCCATGATTTCGGAATCGGACTCGTACACGATGCGTCTGCCATCCGGCGACCAACTGGGCGATTGATTGATCGCCACACTGTGCGTCAAGCGAATGATGCTGGAGCCGTCCGGGCGCATCGTGTAGATTTCCCACGCGCGGTCGCGCGTCGATACGAACGCCAACCGTTGACCATCCGGCGACCACGCCGGGTCGCGGTCGTCACTGGAAGAATTGGTCAGCCGCCGCACGTTTGAACCATCCGCGTTCATGGTATAGATTTGCCAGCGACCGTCACGGTCGGATGTGAAGGCAATGGTTTTACCGTCTGGCGACCACGCGGGCTGCCAATCATATGCCGGGTTGTTCGTCAGACGGACGACGCCGGAGCCGTCCGCGTTCATCGAGTAGAGTTCCCAGTTGCCGTCCCGGTTCGACGTGAATGCGATGCGCTGACCGTCCGGCGACCAGGACGGTTCCCAGTCAAACGCCGGGTCATTCGTCAGGCGCGTCACATTGGTGCCATCGTCGTTCATCACATAGATTTCGCTGTTGCCGTCGCGATCGGACGTGAAGGCGATCCGATGGCCATCGGGCGACCAGGCTGGGGTCTTGTCCTGATCCAGGTTGTCCGTCAAGCGCCGGACGTCCGATCCGTCGGCATTCATCGTGTAAATATCAAAGTAAAAGGGGCGACCGCGATCAGACGAGAAAACGATGCGATAGGAGACCGAGGCGGACGAAATGTTGACCGCCGGGGCGGCAGGCAGGTTGGCGGCGCCGGAATGGTCGATGACCGGCGTATTCGTTGTGCCAAGCACGGTGACGATCATTAGAACAATCGCCCGCAGCAACAAGAGCACCAGTCGATCAAACATGATCTGCCTCCCTCGTCGGCGCTCGATATCCTTTGCGCATGTTTCTAATCACATCTTATTTCATTCTCGTCGATTTCAGAACAGGTCGGCGCCTAGTCTTTTACCTGTGGGATGTTCTGGGCGCACCAACCGGATTGAACCGGCAGGCTGGCTTTTGAACCGCGTCTTTATCGGGGATTAGTTGACCGGAGCGGAGGAGAAAACCGGGCTCTGAGCCAGGGGAATCACCCAGCGTTTCCCGTTCGAAAGGAAACGCAAGTGAATAATTCTACCCGGGTGATTACCCGGTATCGAGCGCCCGGAAAAAAAGGAAATCTGGCTTGCCTACCGGTCGTCGACCGGGGTGAACGCCAGATTGAAACGGAAACGCCCCGCTTGTCACAGCGGGGCGTTTCAGGCATCGAGTGGATTTCTCTACTCTGTCTTCTCCGTCAACTCGTGCTCCATGGCATAGCGCACCAGATCGGCGACCGAATGAACATCGAGCTTGCTCATCAGATTGGCGCGATGCCACTCGACGGTTTTGATACTGATCGATAGCGCGGCGGCGATCTGGGCGTTGGTTTGTCCGGCAACGATATGCTGGAGGATTTCCAATTCGCGCGGCGTGAGCGATTCGGGGGCAGTCGCCGCGCCTTCGCTCCGGCGGCGCATCTCTTCGACCACGGCAGTCGCCGCCGTCGGATAGAGGAACGTCTCTCCCTGAGCGACGACGCGCACCGCGTTGATCAGATCGGTTCCCAGTGCGCGCTTGGTCACAAAGCCGGACGCGCCGGCTTGCAGCAGCGGCAAGACATACTGGGGGTCCTCGTGCTGCGTGAGAACGAGCACGCGCGTCTGCGGAAACTGGGCGCGGATTTGCCGCGTCGCTTCGAGACCATTCATCCCCGGCATCGCAATGTCCATGAGCACGACATCGGGTTGCAGCTCGCGAACCCGCGCCAAGCCTTCGGCGCCGTCCTGCGCTTCACCGACGACTTCCACGTCGTCATAATAACTCAAGAGCGCGCGCAGACCCTCGCGCAAAATCGCGTGATCATCGACCATTAGCACGCGAATTCTCGACATGGCTCACCTCGCTATTCCGGCACCGGGACGATAATCGTGATGACGGTGCCTTTACCCAGCCCGGTTTGAAGTTGAAACTCTCCGTCCAGAATGCTCGCCCGTTCCTGCATCCCGCGCAAGCCCAGCCCCTGACCGTGAGCGTCCGCCGGCTCCAGCGCGTCTGGATCAAACCCGCGACCGTTGTCCGCCACGATCAAACTCACTTTGTTGTCGCGGCGCGCTAACTTGACGCTGACCTCGGTTGCGTGGGCGTGGCGGATGATATTCGTAATGGCTTCCTGGAAAATGCGAAAGAGCGCGGTTTCGATCGACGGCGGCAGACGAACGGCAAGGTCATGCTCGTTCATTGAGAACTTGATGCCGAGCGGTTTGAGCCGCTGCTCGCCGTACCAGGCGATTGCCGGCACCAAGCCCAAATCATCCAGCAAGGATGGGCGCAAATCCGCGACCAGCCGGTGAATATTTTGCAGCAGCGCCGCCGCGATGGACTTGCAGCTGTCGAGATGCTTGTTAGCTTGTTCGAGGTCGTGCGCGGAAGCCATGTGTACCGTGTCCAAGCCGACCATCAACGCGGTGAGACTCTGGCTGGTCTCGTCGTGCAACTCCCGGGCGATGCGTTTGCGCTCGTCTTCCTGAGCCGAGATCACGCGCCGGAGTAACTCGCCGCGCAGCTGCTCTTTGCGCTGCAATTCGGCGTAGAGCCGCGCGTTGTCGCGCGCGGCGGCTTGGTACGCGGCGGTGCGTTCCTGCACGCGCGCATCGAGTTCGCGATTCCACGCTTGAATCTCTTCAGTCGAATTCTTTAAGCGCAGGCGCATTTCGTCGAACGAACGTGCCAGCACACCGATCTCGTCCTTGCCTTGCCATTGGATGGGCGAATCCAAATCCCCCTGCGCGATGCGCTGCGTCGCGACCGTCAGCGCCTGAATCGGTTGAATGACACTGCGCGTGGTGAAATAGACCAAGACGAGCGCGCTCGCGAGCATGATGATCATCAACCCGATGATGCGCGTTTGCAGTATCCGCGTGGGGGCGAACACTTCGGCTTCGCTCTGATGAACCGCGACGCCCCACTGGACGCGCGTCAGCGGCGCGAACGCGAGCACTTCTTCTTGCGGCGTCGTTTGGGGCAGCGGCGTGTGACAGTCGTGGCAAGCCGAAACGGATTGGCGATGGTCGCGAATCAGTCCGCTCAAGGTGGAGCCGTGATCGCTTTCGCTGCCGATGCGTCCCGGGCGCGTGCTCGCCAAGATGCGCCCGTCGAACGCGACCAGGTCCATATACCCGGTTTGTCCCAACCCGATGGGATTCGAGAACGCGCGGATGTTGGGGTTGGTAAAATCGAGGATGATCGCCAGAGCGCCGGACACCTCGCCGACAGAATTGCGTATGGGGGACGCGGCGACCACGCCGGGGTTGGATGGAACGATCTGCTGTGCGACCTGTGAGATGGCAAATGGCGTTCCGTTGAGCACCGAAATGACCGGGATGACACTCTTGAATGTCTTGATGTCCGGCGCTTCGGGCTGCGCTGCCACCACATCGCCGCCGGCGTCCAGCAGGAACACGTGCGAGGCGTACGGACTCAGCCGGCGATAGGCTTGATCCAACGCGGTGCTCGCCATTTGCGGATTGGACCAATTCTGTTCTCCCGCCGTGTGGGTCAACACGTTCTCGATATTGTCGATTAGCGCATCGGTGTAGCTTGCCGTCATCTGCGCGAGGATCACGCGCTCCTGTAGATTGCGTTGGGTATTCTCGCTCAGCGCCGCGGTCGCGAGGTAGGCGAACAAGCCGATCATCACGACGGTTCCGATCACCACCCAGAGAGCGGTCTTGGCACCCAATCCGAAAACGGGAACACGCCGGGTCGCTGTCCGATTACCCGGGAGAGTTGCTGTAGGTGGGCTTGTTAGACGACGCATTGCCACGCTATATCTCCGACATCTTCGAGACGCGAGTCTCTCCCTCCCCGCAGTGCGGCAGGGAGGGAGAGTATTCAGTTACCACGCGCGCACGTCTCCGCCCGCGCGTGGGCACATGACCGCTCACGCGGCTGAGTGTTCGTGCTGGGCAGTGAAGACGGGCAAGAACTTGGCAGCCAGTCCGAACGCGACGACCCCCAGCGCTACCAGGGAAAGCGAGACGGTGATTTCGCCGGCCGACGGGATGTAAATCGGTCCGCCGTTCGCGTACGCCCACCAGCCCAGGAGCGAGGTGTTCAATCGATTCAAGATCACGCCGCCCACGATTAGCCAGCCACTGAGGTACAACAGCCGTGGATGCTCGCGCCCGCGTCGTATACCCAGGATCACCATCGGAACGATCACGCCGAGGATGATCTCGGTCGCGTAGAGGGCCGTGTGGAATCCGGATGCCGCCAGATAGACGTACGCGCCGCGCGAGACCAGATCGACCACCTTGAGCACCAGATAAATCCCGAGCACAATCGATGCCGCGCGCCCCAAGCCCCGGAGCAGCTCGTGTTCCAATTCCATGCCAAACGCGCGCGCGCTCAGATTCGATTCGACGATGGTCATGCCCAAGCCGACGGCGACCGCGCTGATGAAGAAAAAGACTGGCAACAGGGGCGTGTACCACAAGGGATTGATCTTCTCTGGCGCGATCAGGAACAAACTTCCCAGCGATGACTGATGCAGCGTCGAAAGACACACGCCGAGAATAACCAGCGGGATCGTGATGGCACGGACGACTTGGAGCGGCCAATTTAGTTTGAGCTTTTCGAACACGATGGGGCTGAATTCGAGTGCGAGCACCGTCGTATACAGCATCACGCACCAAGCCACTTCGAACATCGGCGAGTGAATGTTCCAGAAGAAGATCGGGTGCCAGACGTTATACCAGCGTCCCAGGTCGAACAGCAGCCCGAAGATGACGAGCAGGTAGCCGAGGAACGCGGTCAAGATCGCCGGGCGCACGATCGGATGATATTTTTTGAGGTTGAACACGTGCACCGTGCCCGCCATCACGAAACCGCCCGCCGCCAGCGCCACCCCACTCACAACGTCAAAGCCGATCCAAATGCCCCACGGGAATTCGTCGCTCAGGTTCGTCACCGCACCCAAGCCGAAGAAGAACCGGGACACCGCGATGCCAATGGCGGCGAGCCACAGCACGCCAACCAGTGTGATGGCGAGTACGCCGCGCGACGACAGACGCGGCAGGTGAAGGCGCTGCAAGATCGGCAAGCGCTCGCTGAGTGGTTTGGATTCGCGCGCCGCATCCGGGTTCAACTTGCGCTCCAGCCACGCGCCCAGCGCCAGCAAGATCGCGATCGGCACGCCGACGCGTAGGACGAACAGGTATGCCAGGACGACCACGTCGCGGAAGACGATGAGCAAGTCGATGAACTGATTCGTCACCAGCGTGTAGAGGACGGTACCAATCACGCCGATGGCGATCAGGCAGATCGCCGCGACGACGCCCGGATGCGCGTCGAAAGGCATTTTGAGCCGGGGGGGCAGCGGCACGCTGATGTCGAGCCGCGGCTCCAGCCAGCGCTTGAGCAGGTACAGTATGCCAAAGAACAGCACGAACGGAACGGCAAGTCGAACGATCAAGCCGAACACGAGCAGTAGGAATTCTAGACTGGGCGACATGGTGATTCCTCCGGAAGATTTTTCCGTTACACTTATTCGTTCTTGACAGGAACCGGCGCTTCGACCAGTTTCCTGGACTCGCCGCGATGCGTCCACCACGCGATGGCGCTCAACACAGCCCCCACCGTGCCGAGAACCGCCGGAATTTTCGACTGAGCATTCCAGGTGAGATCCGGCAGCGGCTCGCTGGGCAGGTCGGTGCGGAACCCCAGCCGATCGAAAGGCGTTTTGCTCAGGTAGAGCATCGTCGTCCCGCCGAGTTCTTTTTCACCGTAGATGTGGTTGATATAAGTGTTGGGACGCTGCGCAATGCGGCTCTGCGCAAACGCGATCAGGTCTTCGCGTTTGCCGTACATCAGGGCTTGGTTGGGACACGCTTCGACGCACGCCGGCCGATCGCGCTTGCCATCCGCCATGCAATTCTGGGTACACTTGTTGATCTTGGGATTAGGCGAATTCCAATCGTACGTGGGGATGCCGAACGGACACGCCATCATACAGTACCGGCAGCCAATGCACTTGTCGGCATCGTAGGCGACGGCGCCATTGTCCTTTTTGTAGAGTGCGCCCACGGGGCACGATGCCACACACGCGGGGTCCACGCAATGCATGCACTGCCGTTTGACCGGCTGAATCACCGGCGCGCTCGGATTGGCGGAGGTGTTGTGCATGTCGACGAAAGTAAGCGTCGTCGGCGTCAAGCCCGTTGCGACACACACGGGCAGATTGTTGGCGACTTGGCAGGCGCGTTCACAACTTCGGCAGCCCACGCACTGCGTCGTGTCGATCAGCACTCCGTATCCCATCTTGTTCGAGATAGGCACGCGGCGCGCGCGGGCTCCTAATGAGGGCGGTGCGATGTTCGCGCCCAAGCCGAGCATGGCTGCGCCCGCGCCAACCACTTTGAGAAAATCGCGTCGTGAGAGTTGCATCGATCGCCTCCTCAATGATTTCCAAATTCCAGATTTATGCGGCAATGCGCGTCGGTTTGTAGAACGCGCAGGAGAAACATTCTTCGCGAATCTTCCCGCCCTCGGCTTGGAGCGCGAGCCAGCAGGGCAGCTCGGGGTGCTTGAAGGCTGCGCATTGCGCGCGCTTGGCAGGCTCGCAGTGGTTAACATCCCAGCAATGGATTCGGATGATCTTGCCGCTCCGCGTGTATTGCGGCGTCTGGCGTGCCGGTTTTTCCTCTGCGGATTCAGGCGGCGCGAGCCGTTTCTCCAGCCACCGACCAACCGCGAAGGTGATCGCAATCGGGATGCCGATGCGAATGATGAACATGATCATCAAGCCGATTGTTTCGCTCACGATTTCTGGAAACATGGCGTACCTCCCCCAGCATTGGATCGCAGCGAACGCTAGCTCGACCGTGCTTCGCGATGGAGCCGGCGCTCGAGGCAGCTGCCGAGGAGCAGCGTGACGATAATCGGTAAAACGATGCGCGTGAGGAAGAACGCTGGGATGAGCAGAATCTCATTCGACATCTTAGCCTCCCGAAGGGCGGTCTACCCTTGCTTCCACTTTCGGTATACCATACGGTGCCATACAGTTTCCATTCGGCGGGCAGCGCATTTTGGAGTAAATAAAACACCCCATTGGCGAATGGGGTGTTGGGCGTATGCGGCTAGGGTGAAGTGGGAAAAAAGACCGCGCAAGTCCGAATGCCGGCTTGCGCGTTTTTCGTTGAAGCCGCCTTCGAGAGTTGAACTCGAAACCTAGCGCTTACGAAGCGCTTGCTCTGCCGATTGAGCTAAGGCGGCGGGTCATTCCTTCGTCGGCGTTAATATAGCATAGGTGATGATTTTTGGCAAACCATCGCGACGCCGGACCGCCGCATTGCCAAACGCGTCCCATTGTGGCATAATCGTGTAACGTTCGGATGTTCCCTACGAATCTTCGCTAATCTTCACGAATCATTTGGCGTGGCTTGGCGTGATGCGCGGGTTATTTTTCGAAGGAGCGGAAATGTCAGGCACACTCGCACTCGTCGGCGCCGGCGAGTTTCTCGACACGATGGATCGCGTCGACCAGGAATTGTTGGCGATGGCTGGAGGCACGCGCGTCGCTGTCCTGCCGACCGCGTCCGCGCCCGATGGCGCGGGCGTGCCGGAACGCTGGGCGACGATGGGGGTCGAGCATTTCAATCGCTTGGGCGCGCGGGCGGACGCGGTGATGGCGCTCGACCGCGCAGCGTGCGCCGATGCCGCGCTCGCGGCACGCGTGCGCGCGGCGAACCTCGTCTATTTCTCCGGCGGCAAGCCGGACTATCTTTACAACACGCTGGTCGATACGCCCGTGTGGGACGCGGTCAAAGAGGTGCTCGCGCGCGGCGGTGTAGTCGCCGGCTGCAGCGCGGGCGCGATGATCATGGGGGCGTACGTGCCGGTGTTTTCGCGGCGGCTGGGAATGCCGTCTATCGGCAAATGGCAGAGCGGCTTTGCCCTGGTGCCCGGCGCGATCATCGCGCCGCACTATAACGAATTTCCGGAAGTGTTCAGCGGGCTGATGTTCAGCGGACGACCGGCGGAGACGTTCTTGATCGGCATCGATGCGGACACCGCGTTGGTCGGATCGGATGGACATTGGCAAGTGATGGGCGCGCGGCGCGTGACGCTGCGGCGCGATGCAAATATCGATCGCTTTACGCAAGGACAGGACGTCTGGCTATAGAAAGGTGCGACGCATCTTCAAGGTGCGTCGCCTTTTGGTTCAAAATCATCTCCAATTCGATCTCGTCGCGCCGCGGGATGCCGTCTTCGCCGATGAGTGGAATCTGCAGTTTGACTTTGCGCTTCATCCACCGCGCGGCGATGCACCGCGACCAGCGCGAACCCGCGTTTCTGATAGAAACGCCGCGCGTTTTGTTTCCTGCGAATCTTTGGGGCATAATAAAAATGCCCCGCGAGGCTGATCATATCCGAAGGTCAAAAAGATTTCAAGGTGCTACCGCGCCGCTGGGTAGTTGAGCGCACGTTCGGTTGGTTAGGACGATATCGTCGATTAGCACGCGATGACGAACATCCGATTTCATCCAGTGAAACCATGACCTATCTCGCCAGTGTTCGTCGCATGCTCAATTTGACGATTCCATAGTTCGGCTGTACAAACGATCCGTCTTCGCCGCCATGATGAAATCGTTGCGGTGCAACCCCTTGATCTTGTGCGTCCACCACGTCACCGTCACCTTGCCCCACTCCGTGACGATGACCGGATGATGCCCCTCGGCTTCCGCGATCTCGCCGACCTTGTTCGTGAATGCCAATGCCTCGACGAAATTTTTGAGCTTGAACGTGCGCTCCAGCCGCTTGATATTCTCGCGCTCGACGATTTGCCACTCGGGCACCTGCGGCGTGTATTGCGCGATCTCTGCGTCGGTGACGGTCGGCTCGCCGCCGCGACACGCGACGCACTTCAGTTTGGTCAGGTCTTCCATATTTTACCCCACCTTGCATGAGACGCAGTGTGAGAAAGCAGCAGGCACTATATAGCGGACGCTGCTTTCTGCCTTCTACCTACTGCTTTCTGCTTACTGCCTTCCGCACTGCTGCGTCCGTCAGTTCCCGCAGCGCGTCCGCGGCGATCCACCGCGCGGCGCGCGAATCGATCTGCTGAATCTCGCGTGCGGTCGCGATCGCGGCGCGGTTGAGCGCGGCATTGCGCTTGCCGATCTGCCGCAGCGCCCAGTTCACCGCCTTCTTGACGAAATTCCGCTCGTCGCTTGCGCCGCGCTGGATGAGCGGCAGGAATTTGCGAAACGCCGCGTCGGGCGCGCTCTTATCGTGCACGGCGAGCGCCGCCATTAGCACAAAACCCGCGCGCTTGACGAACTCGTCGTCGCGCCGGCTCCACGCGACCGCTTTGCGATGCGCGTACGCGGTTTTATCGAACAGATTACTGCACACCTGATCGCACACGTCCCACGAATCGAAGTCCTTGACCCAGCGCTCCATCTCCGCTTCGGTCACGCGCGCGGGATCATCGACCATCGCGGCGAGGATACGCGCTTCATGGATGCCGGACTGCCACAGTTCTTGCGCGAGGCGATGGTCCTTGCCGGCTTGCCGCGCGATGCGCCGCAGCATTGGAATCGAAACGCCGAGCGTGTTGCGCGGGTTGATGCCGAACCGCGCCATCCCGGCGGCGTTGCGCGGATTGCGGAGCGATTTCAATCGCTTGATGATTTCGTTTGCGGTCATTCTTATTCTTTGGACACAGACGAACACTGAAGAACGCTGAAAATCAGTGTTTGTCTGTGTTCGCACTTGCCCTGGCGGTTACGCAAGTGCCAGGGTCAGTGTCCCATCATTATTTTTTCACTTTTTACTTCCGCGTGTGTCCTTCACCGCCACCGCTACCACCGTTCCCAGCACGTAGCAGATCGCCGCGGTCAGGTAGAGCGCGGTGTAACCCAGGTTCGGTGACTGTGCGTTGAAGAGATCGAGCATCAAGCCGCCGGCGCCGGCGAGCACGCCCGAGCCCGCGGTCGCGAGATTCGAGATGCCGAGAAAGCGCCCGCTCTCGTCCGCCGGAATCAGGTCAGTCGCCCACGCCCAGTTCACGCTGAGAAAGATGCCGATGCTCACGCCGATCAGTGCGCCGTCGATCAGCACCATCGTCACCGTCGTTGCCGTCATCAGCATCAGCGCGCCGATCGCGCCGAGAATGCCGGACGCGACGATCAGCCACTTGCGCCCGACGCGATCGCTCAACGCGCCTGCTGGATAAACGACGATGACGATCGCGACGGCGATGATCGCGAGGAGATTGCCCACTTCCGCCGCGGGATTGGGCAAGTGCAAAACGTCCTTCAGGAAATAGAGCGCATAATTGCGGACGAGATTGCCACCCAGCAGAATCAAGAGCCGCGAGACCAGCCACAGGAAAAAGTCGCGGCTGTAGAAAATGGTTTGTAGGGGCGATTCCTGAATCGCCCTTGCCGCGCGCGTCTTTGGTCCCACGATCTCCACGCCATCAAACGGTTCCTCGGTCACAAAGACCGCGGTGATGACCATCGTGAACAGCAAAAAGAAAATGATCGCGACGAACGAGAGGACGATCTGCCCCTGCCCCACCCAGTTGCCCACGACAAGCGAGGTGACGATGATGCCGACGATTTCGAGAAACCGTGCGACGCCGGACGCCGCGCCGCGCTTGGCTTCTGGCACCAGCTCCGGAATATAGCCCTGGTACGGTCCGTGCGCGATGTTCGACGACGTTTGCAGCAGCAAATAGCCAATGAGCAGCATGAGGTAGTTGCCGGCAAACGCCATCATCAGCAGGAACACGACATCGAACAGCGTGCCGCCGACGATGTACGGGCGGCGCTTGCCCCAGCGCGTTGTGCGCCCATCGCTCCACGCGCCCGCCGCGGGTTGGACGATGATCGCGATGACGAGTCCCAGCGCGGACAATGTGCCGAGCGCGCTCCCTTTTTGCGATTCCGGCACCAGCATCGGCACGAGCGTCGGCAGGAGGATCGGTCCCATCGAATTCCAGAGGAACGAGAGCGCGAACCAGTACGCATTGAGCGTCAGGTAATCCCATACGCGCAGCGGACGTGATTTCCTTATCGGTGTTGCGGCAATGGTCGTCATTGATCCTCCAGGTCTTGGACGGATGAGGGAGGACGGAAGACGGATACCTCCGCCATCGGTCGCCCGTCCTCCGTCTTTTGCCCGCGCGTCTCGCGGATCTTGGGCAGCACGATCACGCCAAGCGCGAAATAGATCGCACCGATGGAGAAGAGCACATTGTAGCCGGTGCCCGGCGTCTGCGCGTTCGCGAGGTCCAGCACGAATCCGCCAATCACCGCGAGAATCTGTGACCCGCCGGTCGCGAGATTCGAGATGCCGAGATAGCGCGCCGCTTCGCGCGCCGGTACCAAATCGGTTGCCCATGCCCAGTTCGTACTGTTGAACAGACCGATCCCGATGCCGATCAGAATCCCGTCGAGCAGCAAATCGGTGACGACGAGCGGACCGATCGCGAACAGCGGGCGATAGCGCGCGAACAAAAGAAACACTGCACCGAGAATACCGACGAGACCGCCGATCGCGCTGAACGGCTTGCGCCCCCAGCGATCCGACAGGATGCCGGCGGGGATCGTCACGAGGACGATCATGATGCCGGCAATCGTCAACAGGTCGGCTTGCAGTTGCGGCGCGAGGTGCTCGGCGTTCGCTTGCCCGGCGAGGACGACATCCTTGAAGTAGAACGTCGCAAAATCGGAGACGATGCCGATGCCGGAGAGAATGAACAGGCGCGAGACAAGCAGCCACAAGTAATCCGGGTCGCGCGCGCGGCTAATCGCGAACGACCGCCGGACCGCTTCGCCCACGGTGCGCGAGGGCACTTCGGCGGCAGAGATGGGGCGTTCATGAATTCCAAAGACATTGATGGCGAGTGTGACGATCAGGAAGAGCGCGGTGACGCCGATGACGACCTGCGACGCAAAGACGATGCTCCAGTCCGGGCGACCCAGCAGTTGCCCGGTGATGATCGCCGCGATGACGAGGATGGCAATTTCGATGAACGCTTTGATGCCGGACGCCACGCCGCGATGCTCTTCCGGCACGAGGTCGGGAATCAGTCCCTGGATCGGTCCGTTTGCGATGTTGGAAGCAAACTGCAAGCCCAGGTACGCGAGAAACAGCAACAGCCAGAAATCCGCGTTCGTCGTGAGGGGGAACCACGAAGGCATGGCGATGCCGGCGGCGGTGAGCGGCTGCCCGAACGACCACGCGATGCCGGCGAGGAAAACCAGGTCGAGCGCAGTGCCGGCAATCATGAACGGGCGACGGCGCCCCCAGCGCGAGGTCAGCCGGTCGGAGAGCGCGCCCGCCGCGGGCATGACGACAATCGCAATGACCAGACCGACGGTGCGCAGGATGCCGAGCGCGCTGCCCTGCCGCGCCGCCCCGATCATGACCGGCAGCATCACGAGCAGGACGAACAGATGCAGACTGTTCCACAGATACCCCAGCCCGACATAGTACGCATTCATCGTGAGGTACTCGAGCCAGGTTGGACGTTTCACTGCACGCACCTCCGCCGTGCCAATCGTCAATTGTAATCATACCACGCAAGGATGGATGTGACAAGTGACGCGTGCTGGAGGGAGTGAGCCGCCTTCCTCGTCGCCCGTCGTTTTCGTTTTGACGCGGCGCGCCAAGTCAGTTATAATCTTTGCGTTGAGTTGTTCTGAGGTTTAAAAATGAAGCGTGTCTCATTTCTACTCGCCACGATTCTCCTCCTCGTCGCCGGGTGCGGCAGCCTGCCCGGCGAATCGGCAACGCCGACGCCCGCTTTTACCCCCACCCCCGTCACCTTCGCCGAAGATACCGCGCGGGCGTTCCTCAAAGCGTGGAGCGAAGGCGACTATAACGCGATGTACCAAATGCTGGCGGACAGCCGCAAAGAAACCACCTCGGTCGATCAGTTCGTCTCGCGCTACCAAGGCATCGCCACTGAAGCCACCATCACCAGCGTCAAGCCCACCGTCACCTCTGTTCACGAAGAAGGCAACGAAGCCGAAGTGAAATTTTCAGTGACGATCGAGACAGTCGCGGCGGGCACCTTGCAGCAAGACAATGCGATGTTGCTCCGCCGCGAGAACAATCGCTGGGGCGTCCTCTGGAATCCCGGGCTGATCTTTACGCAATTGGCGAACGGCGGCACGGTGCATCTCACACCGCTCGCCTCTTCGCGCGGAGATATTTTTGACCGCAAGGGTCGCCCGCTGACACAGCCGCAGGAACTCATCATCGTCGAAGTGGTGCCGCAGGAAATGAAGAACGAGAATGCGGTCTTGGCGGCGCTGGCGCGCGTGTTTGGCAAATCCGCCGGCGCGATCAAGGCGATGTACAGCAAATTCCCGGGCGATTGGCGCACGCCCATCGGCACGTTGACTGCCGACCAGGTCAAAACCAATCTCGATGGGCTGAATCAGCCCGGCATTCACATTGACGACACGAAAGACATTCGCACATATCCCAACGGCACGCTCGCCGCGCACGTCCTCGGCTACGTCGGGCAGATCAGCGCGGAACAACTGGCGAAACTCCAATCCAAAGGGTACCGCGAAGGCGACATCATCGGTCAGTCCGGTTTGGAATTGTGGGGCGAGCCGTATCTCGCCGGGACGCGCGGCGGCAGACTGGATGTCCTCTCGCCCGCCGGCGCCGTCGTCGCGACGCTGGCAAACATCCCGGCGAAGCAAAGCCAAAGCGTCCGCACGACGCTCGACATCGACGTTCAGCAGATCGTCGAAAAAGCGCTCGGCGATCGCCAGGGCGCGGCGATTGTGATGGACGTGTCCAACGGCAACATCCTCGCAATGGCAAGCCATCCCACATTCGACCCGAATCGCTTGTCGCAGAAAATGTCCGTGCAGGACTGGCAGGCGATCCTCAACGATCCCGGCGATCCGCTGATCAATCGTGCCGCGCAAAGCGCGTTCCCGCCCGGCTCGGTGTTCAAAATCGTCTCGTACTCCGCCGCGCTCGAAAAAGGCGGTATGACCGCGAACACGCTCTTTAGCGATGCGACGGGTTACTGGGATGGTTTGGGCGCAAACTTTCGCAAGTACAACTGGACCTATCCAATCACCGGCAAGGGGCTGGGAACGATGACGCTCTCCAGCGCGCTCACTCAATCCGACGATGTGGTCTTTTACCAGGTTGGTCAGAAACTTGACCAGATCGATCACAACCTGCTGCCGAGTTTCGCGCGCGCGTTCGGACTCGGCTCAACCACCGGCTTTGAGCTGGCAGAATCACCCGGCTTGGTTCCGAACCCGAACACCGGTGTCTGGCGTCCCGGCGACGCGATCAACATGGTCATCGGTCAAGGGGATATGCTCACCTCGCCGTTGCAAATCGTGGACATGCTCGCGGCAGTCGCAAACGGCGGCACGCTGTGGGAGCCGCACATCGTCGCGAGTGTCAGCAGCATCGTCGATGGTTCCGAGCAGGTCTTTCCGCCCAAGGCACGCGGCAAATTGCCGGTGTCCGCCGCGACCCTCGCGTCGATTCGGCAGGCGCTGAAACGCGTCACGACCGAGAAGGAGGGCACGGCGTACAGCGCGTTCCGGGGCGATCCGATCATTTCCGCAGGCAAGACCGGGACGGCGGAGGTGTTCAAGACCGGCGAACCGCATTCCTGGTTTGCCGGCTACGCGCCCGCCGACAATCCCAAGATCGCGGTGGTCGTGTTTTCGGAACACGGCGGCGAGGGCTCCACCACGGCGGCGCCGATCTTCCGCGAGATCGTGGACAAGTATTTCGCGCTCAAGTAACGAACGAGCGGTACCCCGTTCGCATCGAGAACGCTACAGTGGATATTCCGGATCGGCCGGATCTTCTACGCCATCCAGCGTCCGGCGCAAATCCTCGGTTTGCTCGCGCAGCCGCTGAAAATAGTCGGACTCGGTAATTTCGCGTGAATGATCTTGCCGCTCGCTGGGGCGCCGGGCGAAGTCTTTGAAGCTTGCCAAGTCCGCGCCGGGCAAATCGTCCGTGATCGAAAAAGCGTTGCCATCGTCGCGGATGAGCGCCGGGCGGATGTCTTGCGCCGTCAGCGCTTGCAAGAGCGATGTGGTTTCGCGGCGTTCGAGCAGACGCTGCAAGGCAACATACTCCCCAGTCTTCGTACTGGCGCTTTTAGTCGTTTCGTCATGACCAGGCAATTACCTTCTTCCGTAGGAGGATGAGCGAGCCGGGATTCATGCCGGCGTAGCCATGCGTGATGACGTTCGTGCATGCTTCGTCCATCGGCGTTCACGATGCTTCCAAGCCGAGCACTTGGTTTGCTTTTGCCAGCAGCTCGTCCGGATCAAAGGGCTTGGTCATGTACACGTTCGCGCCGACCTCTGCGCCGCGCTGTCGATCGAATTCCTGTCCCTTGGCGGTCAGCATCACGACGTAGATATCGTCCATGCCCAGCTCGCGCTTGACCGCGTGGCACACGTCAAAGCCGTTCATCTTCGGCATCATCACGTCCAAGAAGACCAGCCTGGGTTTTTCGGATTTGATCAGTTCGAGCGCGTCCGCGCCGTTATCGGCTGTCAGAATCTCGACCCCTTGGTCTTCGAGTTCTTCGAGGGTTTGTTCGATCAAGAGGCGAATGTGCGCTTCATCGTCGACGATGAGAATCTTGGATTCCACGATACCTCCATCAGTTCATTCAAAGAGAAGGAAGAAAATCTTCTCCATATTCTTTTCAAAGCGTAGCGTTTTGACCAGGTTATGCTTTTCCGATACAGCCGACCGCGCGATGACCATGTCGGGCTGATCGCTCACTGCTTTTTCGATGCCTTGCTCGCCGTTGTACGCCGCGGTCACGCTATAGCCCTGGGATTGCAGCGCCTCGATGAGCGTCTGGACGGTTGCGCTGTCCTCGTCCACCACGAGCACTTTTTTCTTCGACGCGCCGCGCGCCAGCAGCAAGCCGATTTCATCGAGCAGCACTTGAGTGTCCGTCGGCTTGGTGAAATAGCGATCGACGCCCAGGCGGTAGCCGCGCTGCTGGTCCTGGATCACGGAAAGGATGACAATCGGGATGTTCAGTGTTTCCGGGTCATTGCGCAGCACCGCGGCGACATCAAAGCCGCTCAGCTCCGGCATCATCACGTCGAGGACGATTAGGTCCGGTTTTTCGCGCTTGACTTGCGCCAGCGCATCGCGTCCGTCAACCGCCTCGCGGACTTGATAGCCCTCGGACTCGAGTTCCTGCCGCAAGAGTTCGCGAATGCTCTTGTCGTCATCCACCACCAAAATCGATTTCTTGCCCATCGGTCGAGACTGCGTGGCGCTGGCGATGTGCGCCTTGAGCTGCCCCAGCAGCGCGTTGACATTGACCGTTCGGACGCCGAATTCTTCGCCGGCTTTTTGCGGCGCGAGGAACTCTTCCGCAATCGGCAGAGAGAACGTGAACGTGCTGCCTTTGCCCAGCTCGCTTTCGACCCACATCTTGCCCCCGTGATGCTCGACGATCTGCTTCGAGATCGGCAGACCCAAGCCGGTACCTTTGGGCTTGTTCGTCAGCGTGTCGCCCACTTGGACGAACTGCTCGAACACCTTGTCGTAATCGCTCGAGGCGATTCCCATCCCGGTGTCCGTCACACTGACGAGGATCGTGCTATCTTGCCGCCACGCGCGCACGGTGATGCCGCCTTCGTCGGTGAATTTGCTCGCGTTCGAAATGAGGTTGATGACGACTTGCAGCAAGCGGTCGTGATCGCCGATCGTCTGCGGGATTCCGTCTTGCACGTCCACTCTCAGTTTGAACGGCTTGGTCTCGAACAGCGACGACGTCGCCGCGGTGGCGCGCTCGATGATTTCCTGGATCGAAACGGGCTGCATGTTCCATTCGATCTTGCCCGCTTCGATCTTGGCGAGATCGAGCACGTTGTTGATGAGCGAGGTCAGGCGTTCGCCTTCGGCGATGATGATGTCGACGTTCGTGTTGACCTGCGCTACCGCGCGCTCGATCCTTTTGTCGCCCTGAGGGACTATCGGGAAAATGACTTCATCCAGGCGTTTCTTGATGATCTTGGCAAAACCCAGGACGGACGTGAGCGGCGTGCGCAGCTCGTGGCTGACGTTTGCAAGGAACGTGCCCTTCATCTGACTCGCCGCTTCGGCGGTCTCTTTTGCATGGCGCATTGCCTCTTCGGCTTGCTTCAACTCGGTGATGTCGCGCAGCAGCGCGATGAAAACGCGCTTGCTGCCCAGAGATGTGTCGGTCACGGCGAGATCGAGCGGGAACGCGTTGCCGTCTTTGCGTCGTCCTTCGGTCTCGCGCCGCTGGTTGCCCATCGCGAATCCCGTGGTTCCAAACGACGCGAACATTTCATCGTTGGCTGCCGGCACCAGCCGGCTGACCGGTTGTCCGATCACCTCTGGCGCGCGGTAGCCGAACATCCGCTCCGCCGCCGGATTGAACGAGGCGATGCGGCCTTTCTCGTCCGTCGTGAGAATGCCGTCGGCGGCATTGTCCACGACCGCTTGGCGGTACGCGCTCGCCGAGACGAGCGCCGATGCGATGTCATTGAACGCCTTGACGATCTGTCCGAGTTCATCGCGGTTGTCCAGCTGAATCTCGCTCGCCATGTCGCCGCTGACCATCCGCTGCGACGCGGCTTCCAGACTCGACACGGTGCGCATGACCGCGAGATAGAACGCGATCCAGAGGTACACCACCGCCGCCAGGACGAACGCGGTGATGACCAGCGTGATGTTTTTCTGTTGGACCAGATTGTCGATTCGCGCTTGCAGCAAATCGTCGAGCTGAGCGATGCTGGCGTCCCAAAACCCGAAACTGCTCTGCAGCGCCGTCGTCCCCGCCGCGCGGTACTGATACGCGGTCGGATCGCCCGGCGGTGTGTTCCACACACGGCCGACCGCGGCGATGAACCCGTTGACCGAATCGACATACGTTTTCAGGGGCGTTTCCAGCGCGCGCTTGAGCGCGGGGGAAGACGTATCGCGAAACGCAATCTGAATTCCATTCTGCGTGCTGTTGAGATTCGATTGCAGCAGCCCCGCGAGCGTCGATGTCCGCGCCAGCCCCACCGTTGAGCCTTGCTTCGCCATCGCCGGAATATCGAGGATCATCGTCTGCGACACCAAGTCCTGCTCTTCAGGAATCTGGAGCAGGACCGAGTCCATCAGGAAATAGCTATCGAGTTTCGAATCGACGATCAGGTTCGAATTCTCGCCGACCATCGACATGAGCGCGCGGGCATCCGCGATCACTTTCGAATCGAAATCGTCGCCTGTATAGGTATCGCCGGGCGCCAGATTCTTGAGACTGGCATAATCGGACTTGAGGGTGGCGAACATGTCGCCCGTGCCCAGCCGCGCGCCCAGCTCGCGATCGGCTACTGCGAGCGCCGTGAACGCCTGGTCCATCTGCGCGCGGTTCGCCTGGATACGATCGACCGTGACGGTGGTGTTGTCCAGTTCCTGATCGAGAATCTTGTTTTGCAGCGCGTACTCGTAAAAGGTTCGCACCGGGCGCAGGTACGCCGTGCCGACTTTTTCTTTTTGCGAAAAATCGATACTGGAGTTGATTTCACGGATGAGCAGCGTCATCACGAGCGCAAGCGGCAGCGCGAAAAGGAGACTGATCAGCACGAACTTTTGAGGAAACTTGAGCCGGTTCATCAGTCGGATGGCTGGGTTGAACTGCCTCATCCAAAACGAGTTATTTGAATTTGACGATTGGCTCATAGGATCAGACGTCCTTATCGGATGAATTCCAATGCGCGTTCGCGGAGAGAAAAAAACGCCTGGAGGACAAGCCCACAGACAAAGATAAATCGATGGTGCATGCGGCATGATCGATTCCTGGGACTGTATATCGACTGGAAACAAAAGTCAATAGGGGTGAAGCCCTTGACACAGAACAAGCGTTCGTGGTATAATGTGGACAAATGTTCGACGTATTCCGGTCCCCACCGGGCGCGAACACTCCAGGAGGTCGAGCCATGGGACTCTCGGAACGGCAGCAACGCATCTACGAGTTCATCACCAAATTCATGAACGAAAAAGGACGCCCGCCGACCATTCGCGAGATCGGCGCGAAGGTGGGCATTACTTCCACCTCGGTCGTCAACTATAACCTCAATATTCTCGTGCGCGAAGGACTGATTCAGCGCGAGAAGGAGGTTTCGCGCGGCTTGCGCCTTGTCGGCGCGAATATGGCAAAATCGATGGCGGGCGGTCCCGGCTTTGTGCAAATTCCGCTGCTCGGAAAGATCGCCGCGGGCAAGCCCATCCAGGTGCCCGAAGCGGGACTGGAGCCGTACGAAGTCCTTTCGCTCTCGCGCGCCTTGGTGCCGGACCAGGAAGGGATGTTCGCGCTGGAGGTCAAGGGCAACTCGATGATCGATGCGCTCATCAACGACGGCGATATCGTCGTGATGAAAAAACAAGAGACCGCGCAGAATGGCGAGATGGTTGCCGTGTGGCTCAAAGAAGAAAAGGAAACCACGCTCAAGCGGCTCTACCGCGAGCGCAACCGCATTCGTCTCCAGCCGATGAATCCGACGATGAAACCATTCTACGCCGACCCGCGCAACGTCGAGGTGCAAGGCAAGGTCGTGCTCGTCATCCGGCAGCTGCAGAAACAGGCGGCGTAGCCGGGAACCACGCGTAACGGTTTTTAAGCTTACTCCCCTTGACAGAACACTTGTTCTGATTTATAATGACGCCAAGAACAAGCGTTCTATATATCGCTCGTTGAGCGGTCACGGGGAGTTTTGTTTTGAAATTGAAACCCTGTCCCTATCGTCAGGTGGACGACGAGGGGCATATCCTGTGCGATAAGATCAAAACTGGCGACCGCGCCGTCTCGCCCAACCTCTGCCGCGTCTGCCCCATCGCCGCCATTCACTGCG
>Ga0272448_1001192_pt1 | contig 36272 bp, 32 predicted proteins | sample YNPCB0191_FD_202220 | JGI IMG/M metagenome (GOLD analysis project Ga0272448, IMG submission 202220) | Hot spring sediment microbial communities from Yellowstone National Park, WY, United States - YNP-CB-019-1 | ecosystem: Environmental > Aquatic > Thermal springs > Hot (42-90C) > Sediment...
GCGCTGTCCAGGAAGGAATAGGCTTCACCATCGCCACAGACTTGGAAGTTTGGTTGGGACACCCAGGTAAAGTTCTTGGCGTACGAGAAGATTGGGCAGCTGCATACCCCAACACCTTCATTGCTTTGACCAAAGCGTTGCTGGAAGCTTGCTATTACTGCTCGCTTCCGGAAAATATAGAGGAAATTCGGCAAATTTTGGCACGTAAAGATTACGTTAGCACTGCCATCGAATACATCCAGATCCAAGATCCGAATAACCTTACCTGCAGCTTGGAACACCCTATGCACGAATACGCCCATCATCAATTTTATGCTCAGTCTGCAATCAATCGTCCCAGTCGCACAGAACAAATTTGGATTATGACTCAATTAGCACGCTGGGGTGAAACTCCCTTTCCCAGAAATTGGGTGGAAATCGTTGAAAGAGTTTGCCGTGTGGGTGTTTTTAGCATAGCAGCTAGAGAATTGGGTATGGATATTAGTTATAGCCGTCAACCTATCAATTTATTTGACGGTACTCCTTTTAATGCTGAAGATCCCATCACCTACCTTAACAGTTTGCAGATTAAACGTGATTTTTCTGTGGCAGAAGTAATTCTTGATACGCCAAATCGGAAAATCGCCTGATTTTTGGTTCACAACTTCACCCTCGAGCTATTGCCATGCAAAATAACTTTACACTCACCAATACTACCGTCCAAACATCGAAAACTACTTCTTTAGCGACTACAAATTCCCACCGCGAACCTTATTTGCAAATCATAGACGTTTCCAAAGTCTATTCCACAAAAAACGGACCTTTCACTGTTCTGGACAAAGTCAACCTCAACATCGGTAAAGGAGAATTCATTTGTGTCATCGGTCACTCTGGTTGCGGAAAATCCACTCTCCTAAATATGATTTCGGGTTTCACCTCTCCTACCTCCGGACAAGTGCTTCTGGAAGGAAAACCCATTACCAAACCCGGTCCTGACCGGATGGTTGTCTTTCAAAATTACGCACTGCTACCTTGGCGAACTGCTTTTGAAAATATCTACCTAGCTGTTAACGCCGTTTACCCCCATAAAACTAAGGCTCAAAAGTCAGCGATCGTTCGCGAACATCTGGCAATGGTAGGACTAATAGACGCAATGGATAAAAAGCCTACCCAAGTGTCCGGTGGAATGAAACAACGAATTGCAATTGCTCGTGCTTTAGCTATTCGCCCTAAAGTCCTGATTTTAGACGAACCTTTTGGAGCTTTGGATGCTATCACCAAAGAAGAATTACAACAGGAGCTGTTGAAAATTTGGAGCGAGAATCGCTGTACTGTGTTGATGATTACCCACGATATCGACGAAGCTTTATTCCTAGCCGATAGGGTAGTGATGATGACCAACGGTCCTGCTGCCAAAATTGGTGAAGTGATGGAAATTCCCTTTCCTCGTCCGCGCGATCGCATCCTCATCATGGAAGATCCACAATACTACAAGCTGCGCAATTACGCCCTTGATTTCCTCTTCCATCGTTACGCCCATGATGATGTTGGTTAGTCACTCTTTCTGTGACAAATTAAACCTACCTCTAATGCTCCACTTGAGTGGAGCTTTTCGTAGAGGGAGCTTTTCGCAGTCACTTGAGTAGAGCATTGTGAGTATAAAATAATACTATATTTTCCGAACCCAATATGTTCCTAGGAGGAAAGAATTTTTTACCTCTACAAATTCTAAATTTGTTACTGCAGAACAACGCTACGATACTTAAAAAGCTCAACTAACTAGTAAACCGATATAATAAGCATATCCAAACTGAATTCTTCATAAATTCAAACGCCTCTGGTGCACTACGAGAGCAGAAAGTCTGTATGTTTGAAGAGGAAAATTTTACCAAGTCCCGGCGAATAGTAAATTAATTTTACGCATGACAGATAAAGAGTGTTAATATGAATCAGCGTGCACTGCTGTTAGTAAATTGTCAATCTCGCCAAGGACAAAAGTGCCTGCCACAAGCGATCAGCTGTCTGATGCAGCAAGGATTTGAATTAATTACAGCCTCTGCACAAAAGCCGAAAGATTGTTCTCAAATTATCCGTAAATACCAGCATGAGGTTGATTTGGTAGTTATTGGTGGTGGGGATGGAACTCTCAATGCCGCAGTAGACACTTTAGTAGAAACCAATTTACCTTTGGGAATTTTACCTTTGGGAACTGCTAACGACCTGGCAAGAACCCTAGGAATACCGAATTCTTTACCTGAAGCTAGCAAGATCATTGCTAAAGGACAAACCCGGCGCATTGACTTAGGTTGGGTCAACGGTAAGCACTTTTTCAACGTCGCTAGTTTGGGGCTGAGTGTAAAAATTACCCAGCGGCTTACTAAGGAAGTAAAGCGCCGCTGGGGAGTATTTGCTTATGCTTTTACCGCATTGCAAGTCGTTTTTGAATCTCGCCCCTTTAGTGCAGAAATTCGCTTGCACGGTAAATCAATTCAAGTCAAAACCGTGCAAATAGCTGTAGGAAACGGCCGGTATTATGGCGGTGGTATGACTGTAGCCCCTGATGCCAGTATAGATGACCAAAGACTGGATTTATATAGTTTGGAGATTCAGCATTGGTGGGAAATCATTTCTTTGCTTCCTGCAATGCGACAAGGACGACACATTCATTCCCAAAATGTCCGCGCTCTCCACGGTCAAGAAATTGAAGTGTATACCCGCAAACCACGCTCCATTAACACTGATGGCGAAATTACAACTCGCACGCCAGCGCATTTTCGCGTTATTCCTCACGCACTAGCAGTTTTTGTCCCCAGAAGCGATAATTAAGCTAAAAACACTTATAAATTTTACTTGTAAATTATGGCAGTGCCAGCAATTTGGATTACAAGTCTGTGATATCTCCAGTTTATATTAGTTAATAGTTTGTCAAGGTGATATAGATGGAAAAAGTAATTTTTGATTTTTTATTTTTCTGTTTCTTGGCGCCCTACCTTGACAGCATTTTAGTCAGGTTCATCAAGTATTGCAACTACTAATACCGCAAAACCCCAAATGCACCTGAAATTTTCTCAAGATATCAAATTACTTTTGCAAAGTCTAGTCGAAAAACCTTTGACTTTGGGGGATATTTTAACAGAAACTTCTGAACGAGGTTTTAGTTTAGTCATTGCATTATTAGTTTTACCCTTTTTGTTTCCCGTACCACCGGGATTAACAGGTCCGTTTGGTGGTGCTTGCTTGTTACTATCAATGCAAATGATGTTAGGAAGGTGATCGCCTTGGTTACCCAAAAAAATTTCTCGCTATAAATTTCCCCGTTCTTTTTCCCAGACTCTATTGCAAAATTTGCAACGCGTTACCAAAATTTTAGAGAAAATTTGTCGTCCCCGCTTGCTGAAAATAGCCGAGCATCCTTACATTTGGCGTTTTAATGGATTTTGTATTTCCTGGTTAGCGGTATTGCTCATATCACCAGTTCCCCTAACCAATCCCATTCCCGCTATTGGTATTCTACTACTAGCTATTGCCACAATAGAATCAGATGGTTTGCTAATGTGTATTGGCTATATCTTCACTGTCTTAACTACCTTACTGTTTGGATTGATTATTTATTTCTTGTGGTTAGCTCCTAGCTTGATATTAGCATGACTTGCTTGAGAAAACAAAAATTTTCAGCGAAAAACCCTCAGTTTTGTCCTGAGGGCTGCAATTAGGGTGCATCTACCAATTCTGTATCCATCATCCTAGCCAGAAGATCCGGAAAATTTAGTTTTCAATTAACTTTTTCCTAACCCACTTGTAAGAAAATTATGCTATTTTTTAGAAATTAGCGCTGAATAAACTTGGCAGCTTTGAACAGGTAGGCTCTTTGCTCGCTGCTCCTTATATGTATTCATACTTAAAAACAGTAGAAGTGTAAAATAAAATTACCGTTTGCACGAGCAGGAATTTGTTTTTAGCTGCCACTGCGATCGAGGCAAGCAAATGGCACTATTTTGATAGCAACTTCCATCAGCAAGCGATCGCAAGACGGTATGGTTTATCAAGAACAAATCACGATTTCCACTAAAGGCCACGGCGATATGCACGATCTGACTGGCCAAGTTAGTGAAATAATTAAAAAATCTGGGATTAAGGTCGGTACAGTAAACGTATTTAATGTTGGTAGCACCGCAGCCATTGGTACCATCGAATTTGAACCGGGATTGCAACAGGACTTACCGCAACTGCTTAACAAGTTAATTCCTCCCAGTCGCGAATACAAACACGAACAAACTTGGCATGACGGAAACGGACACTCTCACCTACAAGCTACCTGGTTAGGACCGGAAATTACTATCCCCATTCGCAACGGCAAGTTAATTTCCGGTACTTGGCAGCAAATTTTTCATCTTGAGTGCGACATCAGGCCCCGTCAACGCCAAATTGTAGTCACTGTCTGCGGAGACTAGCTAAACTAAGGAATTCTCGAACACCCTCCACCTTTTTTGCGTGTAGCACTTGACTTCACAGCTTTTTTATAGTACATATGTCCTGTAAAGGAAATTAACTTTGGCACCAAGAATTACTCCTACCGATTTGAGAATTTGCACTTGTTTTTCGGTAGTGAAGGTAATCAAAAACAAAGGCAGCAACAAAATTTTACAAGTTGAGTTGCGCAACCAGATAGTGTCCCAGCGCCCAAAAATAGGTGAAGATACCCAAAAGGATTTACAGAAGACTAATTCTACTGGTAAATTTTTCAATAAAAAATTTAGAGGTAAATATCAGTATGACCGTATAGATATTGACCATAACTGTTAATTACCTCTTATAAGCGTTCCTGGTGCTCTGGCTAATTGCTAATGGCGGACAGTCATTAGCGATTAGCCTTTTCCTTATTTTGACTCAATTATTGTCCATTTCTCAAAGAGACTTTAACTTTTGTTTCATCAGTTGCGTTGTAAGTTCGTGCAAGCAGGAGCGATCGCCTAAAAGCCATCATCCCAGTTTAGCAATTGGCTCCCAATCGAGCACGTCCTGCAACAAGGCTTGGTAACCTTGAAAATTGGGATGCAATCCATCAGAGGACAAACGCGCGAGCACCCAATCCATTCCCCTTGCTAGCCACAAGTCAAAAATATCCAGGTAGGGAATCTGGCGCATCGCACAAGCTTGCTTGGTTGCTTGTTTGTAGCGGTACTGATCGGCATGATTGTAATAAAAGCAGTTCATAAAAGGCATTTTACTTTCATCTACCGGTACCATACCCACAAATACAACCTCGCACAGTTGCTGCGCTCGCTCTAGCAAGTTAGCTAATTGCAATTGAAACTGAGAAAACTCAGTCACCGGGCGTCCGTCTGGACGTCCTAACCGAGCTGAGTCATTAACTCCCACAGAAAAAATAATCAAGTCCGGAAAACGATTTCGCAACTCGCCGCGCGGACGAAATTCTTGCTCTAACCGCGCCAGAACCTGGGCTACTCCATTTCCGCGAATGCCTAAATTATAAAGAGCATGGCCAGAACGGCGATCGCCCATCCACCGACGCCGCAGTTGCTCTACCCAACCACCACCAACCGGATCGCCAAAGCCATAAATAAGACTATCGCCAAGAGCAATAACTCTCAGACCAAGGCGAACTTGTTGAGGAACTGATATTACACTATTCATCAGAAATCTATCCTCTGAGCTACTGCAATTTGCCACAGATATGCTCTTTGTTCTTTGACTTTAGGTATGATGGGCACCGTTAACTTTCAAAACTGCGCCAGTAATATAACTACTAGCTATTGGTGAAAGCAAATAAGCCACTGGCCAGGCAATTTCCTGTGGCTTACCAAAGCGGCGCAGGGGAATTTCTGCGACAATCTTTTCTTTGATTTTTTCCGGGATCGCTTGAGTCATGTCAGTTTCAATAAATCCTGGCGCTACAGCATTAGCTCGCACTCCGTATCTTGCTGCTTCTAAAGCCAAAGATTTGATCAGACCAATCGCACCTGCTTTTGATGCTGCATAGTTCACCTGACCCAAGTTTCCCCGCTCGCCGGAAATCGAACTGACACAAACAACCGAGCCTTCTCGCCGCTCGTACATTTTAGGAATAATAGGCTTGAGCGTGTTGTATATTCCCTTCAAGTTAGTTTCTATAACCGCATCCCAATCATCTATTCCTAACTTGGGAAAAAGGTTGTCTCTGGTAATTCCAGCATTGGCGACAACTCCATAAATAGGACCGAGTTTGTGTTCTACTTTAGAAGCCACTTCTGCCATAGCAGCAGGATCGGTAACATCAGCTAAAATTCCTAAAGCTGTAGTCTCAGCATTGGCATCCTTGCGGTAGGTGTAAGCAACTTGCGCTCCCAATTGACAAAGGAGATTGACAATCGCCGCTCCAATTCCTCTATTACCACCAGTTACTAAAACAACTTTGTCTTCTAATCCTAAATACTTCATATGCTAAAGTGAAAATTGAATTGTGTGTTACAAAACTAGGAGTAGGAAAATCTCAGGAGAAAAAATGAAAGCCTTTTGTCGCCTTTCTTCTGCCTGCTCCTTTACTTCCACTGCTCGATGGCGATCGCCGTACCGCCACCAGTACCGTGACAAATGGCTGCTAACCCAAGCTGGGCGTTTCTTTCCTGTAAAGCATTGAGCAGGGTTACTAAAATTCGCGCTCCCGAAGCACCAATGGGATGTCCCAAAGCGATCGCGCCGCCATTAACGTTCAGCTTTTCCAAAGGTACTCCCAACATGCGATGGAAAAGCAAGGAGTTAACCGCAAAAGCCTCGTTATTCTCAAACAAGTCAAAATCAGAAATCTGCAGCTGCAGTTTTTCTAGTAGTCTCTTAACTGCAAGAACAGGTATTTCTACAAACCGCCAAGTTTCACCTCCTTGCCAGCTTGCACCAAGCACTTTCGCAATCGGCTTTAGTCCGTATTTCTCTACTGCTTTGGAACTGGCTAAAACCAAAGCTGCGGCGCCATCGCTAATTTGACTGCTATTGCCAGCAGTCAGAACGCCATCTTTGACAAAGGCTGGACGTAATTTAGAGAGCGCCTCTAACGATGTATCCCCCCGGATTCCCTCGTCTGTATCTACTATCTGCGTTCCTTTTTTAGTAGTCACCTCCAAAGGTACGATTTCGTTTTTGAATGTTCCTTTCTCTGTTGCTGCTGCTGCACGCTGATGAGAAACAAAGGCAATCTCATCCACGTCTTGACGGATAAATCCGTGGGTTTTTGCCAGTCGCTCTGTTTGCTCTCCCATCCCTTCACCGCTTGTTCCGTCACTTAAACCATCGCGAAGCAAAATATCCGTCAGCTGTTCTGGGGCGCCCAACAGAAATTTGTAACCCCACCTAGCTCTGTGGGAAAGGAAAAAGCCGGTTTGAGACATCGACTCCATTCCTCCAGCCAAAACAATGTCTGCTTCGCCGCAGCGAATTGCTAAGGTTGCATTCACTACGCTCATCATTCCTGAAGAACACACCATATCTATAGCGTATCCGTTGACTTTTTCCGGAATGCCAGCTTTGAAAGCTGCTTGTCGGGGTAATAGCTGTCCGTGACCTGCTCGCAGCACGTTGCCCATAATATACAAATCTACTAATTCCCCAGACACTCCTGCTCTTTGTAAGGCAGCACCCATAGCTGCTGCACCCAGATCTACGGGTGAGAAATCTGCAAGAATTCCTCCAAAACGACCAACTGGTGTCCGCACTGCGGAAATAATATAGGCTTGTTCCATACTTGGTGTCAAAAAAATTTGATGGAATCTGTTTATCTTTCTTTACTTCTCTTTATACATGAAAAATTCCTGCACATCTATGCAATTTTTCGAAAAAAGCATTAGAAAATAGTGGAAATACTTCCAGTTATATTAATTTAATTAAATAATTCTTGTCGAAAAAAATGAGCATAATTATATTATTTCCTTCTAGAACTGTTAGGAAATGGAGTAAACAAATGGATTGGTTCAGTACATCCGAACAAATTTTTAGGCAAGTCAGCGATTTACAAAGAGCTGCTTTTGAAAATTGGCTTTCTATGTTTCCAGGTACCCAAAGTTTTGCTGTATCAAATTACCGGGATAGCTTTCACCGAGCTTTGAATTTTCAGGAGAATTTATTGGACAATTCCCTAGAATTACAAGCTCAACTAACCCGTGTGTATGTAGACACTCAGAAGCAATTTTGGCAGAGTTATTTCAAGATTTTACGTAATTTGTGGTAAGCCAAAAATGTGGCTGTGGCAAATTTGTTTTGTTCCCCAACCTTGACAACATAGTGCATTCTCGTTTCTTAGAATATCTTTGTCTGAAGTATTAATGAAAGCCCCCCTCCAACTTGCCCGGGGCTTTTAATTTCTAAGAAAATATCCAACTAGCATGTAAGCAAGCACTGTGGAAAGCTAGCTTTACTCAAGGAAAATTTTTCCCGAGTGCGATCGCTGCAAATACCCAGTGAGTGGATTTCTATCCAGTCATACATTTCCCGCCTTAGGGCCGGGGACTTGAGCAGAAGGGAAAATCTTTCCACCTACTGTCCGGGAAATTAAAATCTGACCTTATCTATGATCCCTTTACTTGATACTTAAGAAGTTTGGACTTCTATCTCATGAAGAATATTGGGATATGGAATTATTTTTTTCTTCTATCTCAAGGTAGATTCCCACTAAAAATAATGGAAAGTATGAAGGTTAAAACCAGGTAAATAAAAGATTTTTCCGTGACAGGAAAGTACATCACACTTGCTTGGAAACTGGTTGCCAGTAGACAGACCTGAAGCGAAGATATTTGCAAGCTTTGAAGACTACCCTTTTATAATTTCGTATAATTTCCGAAAAATTTTCTTAGAAATTTTCTAACCAAGTAGGTCCTAATACCAACTTGATAGCATTTTTTGTCAAGTTAGTGACCCTCAAAAGGAGCTTTTTTGGAACTTACAACATCTATCTTCGGGGTTCTGTTGCATACGCTTGAGCATCTGTTGTCCTGTTTGCAAGTCTTTTGGCTCTGAGCGCAACTGAATATAAAATTTGGAAGAGATTAACTTCTCCACCATCAGTGCCATTATCTTCCCAATGGCATAGTGCTATTCCTCCCTAAGACAGATAAAATTACTTTATTGCTCGAGACTATTCTTCCTTAAGATAGATAAAAAGCTTTTAGGGGATCATTAGCTTAGAAGGTGTTGACATCCAGTCAGTAATCATTTCAAACCTGCATCCCGACCTCAAGATCAACTCATTCTACAGACAGCGGCTTTTAGTATCCAACACCCAATTGCAAAACAACTGCAAAAATAAATTATTTACTAACCACAGCTATGGGATCCAAGCCAACAACTAAAAATAGGATACAAGCACGTAGTTTCTCTCAACCTTTACATTTACAGCCTGACCAGGCAAGAGTTTGTAATTATTCCCAAATAGATACCAAAAATAGATACCAAAAATCTAAAGTTACTGTTGTCCCCAGCGAATAGCGTAATAAATTCTTCTTCCTACGCCACTCACTGACAACAAAACCTTGAGGATTTCTGGAGAGATCCAAAAAATGCCATCCTCTAACGTGTTAGCCATTTTCAATCCTTGTAACTACTGGCGGGGTGGTTATGTCACCATACCTTGGCGATCGCTCTACCAGCAATTTCAAATTCCAGCGGAAGAACTTGTATTGAAGCAGATAGACGGTTCTTCTAGAACAGATTTACCACTACAGATCGACCGAGTCGATCCGGAAGATCCATCTCGCGATACGCTAGTTTTTCTACTTGCCAAACCAATTCCACCTAGCGGGGAAAATAACTTGACAGTCTCTGCTTTTGTGGAAGTTGACCGCGGTAAATCAGCATTTAAGCAACAATCAAGCATCCCATCTTTAGAGATCGTCCGCGGATCAAATGGAGAAGAGCGAGGAGTCAGGTTTGTTAACAATCGATTGATAGTCTGGTTTAACCTAGTTCCAGCACCAGAGAACGACGGACGAAATTGGTTTGCAGGTTCGGCCACTAGTGTTCAGCTTGACCACCAGGAAATCCTCGATCAATTTTCTGCAGTAACGGGTCAATGGATGAACCAAGACCCAGAAAAGCGCTGTTTGCAGGTAGATCGCATTCAACTGGATTTGAAAGTTTCCGAGTCACAACTATTGCCTTGCTACGAGATCGCTTTGTACGATCGCCCTTACCAGCTCATTTCCCACTGTAGCGGACCGATACGAACTAGCATTACCATAGCTTCAGAACCATTCGATTACCACCAGCTAGATCCCAATACAAACGAACAACGCTATCTCAAGGGTCGGTTGTATCGCATCCTCAGTCTGTACAAAGATGCAGACTATATCACAGAAGAACTGTTCATAAAAGCAAAACCCCAGGAAGAACAAGACGAAAACGGTAGTACCAAACAGCTGGATTTCGCAGCTTGGTACTACGCGTACATGGATATGAGCCAGCAGCCACAAATTTATCAAAAACCAAATTGGTTTGCGGTCGGTTCCTCTTACGAACCTTATGCTGGATACGGATTTGCAACAAATATTCCCATAGACTCCACTACCTATCCAAGTCAAGACATTGACAGGCGATTTTCCTGGAAATTACTACCTGCTAAATCTATTAAGTGTCTGCATCTATTCATGCGCAGTCCTCTCAAAGACTTTGATTTGCGCACGGAAAAATACTGGTACGAACTCATCCACAAACCACTAGAAACTGAAGTCTACCAAAAGCCATACAAAAAGCTTGCTGACGTTTGGGAGCAGTACCAAAAGCAGCTAGGAGAGTTGCAAAAAAAACTTGTTTATGCCTGGATAGATAACCTTCCGACAGCAAGCATACAGAAAGATTTTTCTCAAACACTGCAAAAAACTCTAGATGTTCAACAAGAACTGATAAATGTCAGCTTGAAAACTCAAGCAGCAGTCAGCGAACTGGGAGTGGAAACTCAAAAATATCTATGGAATAACTATTTCCAACCACTGCAAAAACAGCACAGCAGCAGCCAAAAATCAGACGCCAGCAAGGTCTAAAAAATCCCTTTTGATTTTTTAGTTTTAGCATCAAAAATCGGCTTCTATCTCCACGTGTTTCATACATATAAGGATGAGCGGTTATTTCTACCTGCAAATGACGAGCTAGTTCGGGAAGATTACCGTTAATCTTGACTATAAACTGGCGTAGAAAGTGTTAATCAAGGGTTAAAAACTTCCTAAGGAGTTAATAGGAGGTTAAGGTAGGGAAAGATACAGAATCAAGATTTATTCTTCGGCTAAGATTGTGGCAGATAAATAAAATCAGCCATCAGAAGAGAATTCAGTAAAAGACTGTCAAGTCGACTATTTTTACCTCTTGGCAGGAGATAAGAATGTGAAAAAATAAAGTTGCTCCAGAAATGCTAGGGAAAGAATTTTTATATAAATAAATATTGAATTGCAGACTATAATGTTTTACTAAACAAGCCTTCGTTTGTTGTCCAGGAAGTGGTAATTGTCCCGCCCCACTTCCTCTTCACCTAATAATCATAAGTGAAGAAATCAGCGGTAAAAATCCATGGCTACTACTACCGATACCTTCTTTACAGATTCTCAAAGACAGTTTTTTAGCGAGTCGCAGAAAAAGCTTGCCGAAATTTGGGATGAATCCCAAAAGCAGCTGAGCGAGTCCCAAAAAAAACTGGTATACACTTGGATTGATAACCTTCCCAGCGGAATAATTCAGGTAAATATATCTGATACACTCCAGAAAGCTCTCAATTTTCAACGAGAGCTGGTTAATTCTGTTCTCCAAACCCAACAAGTGGCAATGCAGTTAACAATAGAAACCCAAAAACAATTTTGGGAAAACTATTTCCAAATAACACGAAAGACAGCTCAAGAAGCACCAAATACGGCTACAAATAATTGGTAGATCGATCAAACAGACTTCGGGAGCGATCGCTTCCGAAGTCTAGCATGGGAAATTACATCAGATGGCGAGCAGCAAGCAACTGACAGGAGTTTCGCGCACGCTGCTAATTCCTTTACGTGCTAGAGCACAGGAGCATGTTCGTGCTTTTCCTTTATTTAGAGATACCCAAGCATACCATTGGTTTCAATCTCTTTCTTGGGATCCTAAGTTAGAAGATTGGTATGACTGGAGATACCAAATCTGCATTAGCGTGCGGACAAAGCTGTTAGACGATATTGCGAACCAGCACATTGCTACTCACCCCGATTCCCTCGTCGTAGAGCTGGGAGCAGGTTTATCTTCCCGTTACCATCGTCTGGGAAAAGGAAAAACCCAGTGGATTGAATTAGACTTACCAGAAGTTATCGATATCCGTCTTGAGCTTGACACTCCAACGGATGAGCACTGGTTTTTAGCAGCTTCCGTTTTAGATCGAGCTTGGATGGAGAAAATTCCAGCGATCGCCCCCGAGAACGTTTTGTTCATTGCCGAGGGGTTATTTTATTATTTCGAGGAATCAGAAGTAAAGCAGTTAGTACAGCAGCTGCGGTCAAGCTTTGCAGGAGCGACACTAGCATTGGATGTGGGGGGAATAGTCTTTAAACAGTTGAACGCTAGCAAAGCCAATCAATTGGGAGCACCCATGAAGTGGTTTGTGGAAGATGAAAAAGATGTGGCAGCATTAGGGTTGTCTGTCAAAAGAGTTTTTCCCTTGTTGGATTGCTATTTGGAACGCTGGGGTTTACTTCCCTGGATGGGATGGTGGTGGTTTGTATTTTGGCGATCGCTGCTGCGGAATTTCTGCTTAATTTTAGAGACGGAATTAGATCCTGTACAGTAGTAAATTATGGATAAACAAAAAAAGATAGCGATCGCCTGTCAAGGAGGCGGTAGTCATACAGCTTTTGCTGCGGGAGTTCTCACCAGACTGCTGGAAGAAGGTATAGATGAGCGTTACCAACTAGTAGGACTGAGCGGTACCTCTGGTGGTGCAATTTGTGCGACTGCTGCTTGGTATGGTTTGTTAAAAAAAGCTTGGGGAGCGAGAGAAAAACCCTACCACTGGTTGGTCAAGTTCTGGGAGGAGAATTCTGCCCAACTTTTCTGGGAACAGTACCTTAACATGGCGATCGTTTGGACAGCTCGCTTGCAAAACCACGGCATCATACCCGCCGTAGCGATAGATCCTGATTATACTCAATGCCTCGTTAGTTTCTTAGAAGCTTTTTTACCTCGCCAAGAGTATCTTAACCTCAAAAGAATTCTAGAAAAGAATATCAACTTTGAGGAGTTAGAGCAACTGGTTATTTCTTCCAGTCCGCGATTGTTACTAGGAGCTGTGGAAGTTCTTTCCGGAGAATTCAAAACCTTTGACTCCGACAAAAAAGAAATTACAACAGCAGCGATTATGGCCTCTGCAGGTATTCCCACTATCTTCCAAGCCATCAAAATTGGTAATGGAGTTTATTGGGATGGTTTATTTTCACAAAATCCTCCCATTAGCGTTTTCGTAGAAGAAGCCAACATTGAAAAGCGACCGGATGAAATTTGGATTATCCAAATCAATCCAAAAACCTGTTATAAAAAACCAACAACCGCCCAAGCAATCATCGGTCGTCGCGATGAATTAACAGGAAACCTCTCGCTGTTGCAAGAAATTAAGTTTATCAACACCATCAACGCCATTATTGAAAAAGGATATTTAAACCCCGAATACGCAGGATTGTATAAGAAGATCGACATCCGTTGGATTAGCATGGATAGCCGATTGGCTAGCGAAATTGACTATGCATCCAAGCTAGACCGTTCTCAACAGTTCATTACCAAACTCATGGAACACGGAAAAAGCCAAGCAAATACCTTTTTGCAACTTCTCGAGCAGGAACCCGTCCTTGTCTCGAAAGCAACACAATCGTGAAAAAGCCGAACAAAAATCTCTTCCTCATACCATTGTTTCAAAACATAACAGTACAGCACAAGGAAGAGTATTTTTTATATTCAGTAAAACCGCAATTATTGATGAAATGTTTTACTGTTCGCGCGCACTCAACCAGTTTGCAATTATAGGTGGTAAATCTCGCTGTACTTTACTGCTGACATATATGCCAATGTGACCGACAGGAAAAGAGCGCACAGTATAATCGGTTGTACCAATGTACCTTTCCAAGGCGATAGAAGACCGAGGCGGTACCAAATGATCCTTTTCTGCGTAAAGATTCAGTACAGGCATGCGAATGTTACCTAAATTGACTTGTTTATCTCCGATGGTTACCTCTCCCTTGATAAGTTTATTTGCTTGATAGAAATCCTTAAGGAACTGGCGATAAGCTTCCCCTGCTTGATCTGGACTATCAAAGATCCATTTTTCCATGCGCAAAAAGTTCAGCAACTTGTCTTCGCTGTGCATGATCTCGGGAAAGTCTAGATATTTTTGAATTCCTAGTTGTCGGGGTTTGAGCATTAAAAACTCAAAATTGAGGAAATCGCCAGGAATATTGCCCAAACAATCTACCATCAAATCAATATCTAAAGCTTCCGCTCCGAGAGTGCAGCCGCCGCGCATGTACAACAGTGAATCTGATATTTGAAAATCAACAGGCGTAACCATTACGATCAGGTTTTTGACCTTTTCGGGATAGATAGCGCTATAGCAAAGGCTAAAAGTTCCACCCTGACAAATTCCCAGTAGGTTTATTTTGTCTAAATCATGCTTTTTCCTGATGAAATCTACACAGTTATTGATGTAGCCGTTAATGTAGTCATCTAGAGTCAGCCAGCGATCGGCTCTGGTAGGGTAACCCCAATCAATCAAATAAATATCCAAACCTAATTTCAGCAAGTTAGCAACCAGCGATCGATCTTCTTGCAAATCGACCATAAAAGGGCGGTTTACCAAGGCGTAGACGATGAGAACAGGAGTTCTCAATTGCTTCTGTACCGTTGATTGAAAGTGGTACAAAGTCAATTTTTCCTCGCGATAGACAGCTTCCTTGGGAGTGACACCGATTTCGATGTCTTCTTCTCGCAGGCGACTTAAATTTTCAATTCCTTTGACAATCTTTTTAATAAGTTCGGTATACTCCTCGGTGGCGTCATCAAGGCGCATTTGCATCAAAAATGGCAGCATGGCTTTGTGTTTCCCAGTTAAAACTTTGGAATAGATGTAGCTATTGATTGATGTTCTTCATCTGTTGGTGGAGTTGCTTGAGCTTCGTATTGAGCTAAGGCTTTTTTTAGGTTCTTGACTTCTTTGCGCAGCTCGTAGATGCTTTTGTGCACCTCATCGACTTCACTGCGCAAAGGTAAATTCATCATTTTCATCCATATTTCCAAAAGCTGTTGTTGCTCCAGCCTGTAGTGATTGAGAGCGTTCAAGAATCTACCCCGGACCTTGAGATTATCTTCAACGCAAAATGCCTTCTCAAATACTTCATCGGCAATTCTACCCCAGATTTCCTGGAATTGTCGCCAGTCTTTGACTTTTTCGCCTTTTTCTGCTAGCGAGACCAATTCTCGCATCAGTTCTTCAAACGATTTTCCCTGAATCTCTGTCAGTAAAATTTGATAGTCGACACCTGCTCGATAAAGCTTGGTCCAAGCATCAAAAGTCCCCACTAACTTGTTGTTAAATTCACGAGTAGGTCCCAACCAAGGAATTTGCATCAAGCTACCAAAGGTCTCTTCGTACAGCAAATTCCAGTAGAGGTTGTTCAGCTCTATCCATGGTTGGCTAGTACCGGTAACAGCTGCCTTGCTTAGAGGTCCAAAAGATACTCCCCAAGCTTTTACCCAAAGTTGGCTAAACTTTTGTGTTTCTTTGATGTACAGTTGCCATAATTCTGCTGCGTTTTGACTGACTTTGATAGTACCTGCAGAAAACTCATCAATTTGAGCGCGCAGTTGCTGTGTGTAGTTTTTGAGGGAATGTTGCCAATCTTCTCCAGCTTCGATTTTTGGAAAGATATCTTGCCAGGTATGAAATGAGAGTTTCAGCAGGCGGAGAATTAGCTGCTGATTATCTGCAAATCGTTCAGTTACAGACTCAAATCCTGGTTTGGTATCTGCGATCGGATTGCGAAGTGCTAAATTTAGCAGGTCAAACCAGCTTTTCCATGCTTGAGTGCTTACCTCAGCCCAAGTTTTCATAACTTGCTCGGCCATTCCACTCCAGGAATTTGTTTCTTTTTGCATTGGTCGTTCCTTGATTGAAAATTTGACGAGACTTCGGGGAGTAAGGGGGAAACAATCCCCCAACAATACACTAGCTAAATTCCAGACTTTTCAAGGAATTAGGTAAATCTATAAATGGTTCTGTGTCTTGAAATCAGTGTAGAATGGCACAAGTAAACGAACAACAGATGTGCATAGGGAAAGCTAAGTTTTTCTAGATACTAAGTGTGATGGGCGCCGTTGACTCGCAAAACTTCACCAGTAACGTAGCTGCTGGCAACGGGCGAGAGGAGAAATGCTGCTGCCCAGGCAATTTCTTCTGGCTTGCCAAAGCGACGTAAAGGAATCTCGGCAATGATTTTTTCTTTGACTTTATCTGGTATTGCCCTTGTCATTTCTGTATCGATAAAGCCAGGTGCAACAGCGTTGACGCGCACACCGTAACGAGCAGCTTCTCTAGCTAGGGATTTGACTAAACCGATAACAGCAGCTTTGCTGGCGGCGTAGTTTGTTTGTCCGACATTACCTCGTTCTCCAGAAATCGAACTAATACAGACAACTGAACCTTCTTGTCGTTCGTACATTCCGGAAATAAAGGGTCTGATGGTGTGATTAACACCTTTTAAGTTGACATCAATTACTGCATCCCAGTCTTGGGGAGTTAATTTAGTAAAAAAGTTATCGCGGGTAATTCCAGCATTAGCAACTATTCCGTAGACTGGCCCTAATTTTTCTTCTATTTGGGTAGCAGCAGTTTCCATGGACGACCAATTGGTGACGTCAGCCTCGATGGCCAAGGCTCCGTTTTTGTCTTCGTTGATTTTAATGTCGGTGTAGGCAACTTTTGCTTGCAACTGTTGTAGTAAAGCGACGATCGCAGCACCAATTCCTCGAGCACCGCCCGTAACAACAATAACTTTATCTTCCAGTCCTAAGGATACCATGAGCAATTCTCCTTGTGTGTTTTTACATTTTTTCGATGGCGATCGCCGTGCCACCACCGGTACCGTGACAAAGCGCTGCGATGCCGAAGGTTTTCTGGCGCTGGTGCAAAGCGTTAATGAGGGTGACAATAATTCTTGCTCCCGAAGCACCGATGGGATGTCCCAAAGCGATCGCGCCGCCATTGACATTGAGTTTGTCAATAGGTACTCCCAACATGCGATGGAAAAGCAAGGAGTTAACCGCAAAAGCCTCGTTATTCTCAAACAAGTCAAAATCTGAGATTTTGCGGTGGAGTTTATCCAACAACTTATTAACCGCCGCCACTGGCATTTCCACAAAACGCCAGCTCTCGCCTCCTTCCCAGCTAGTACCGAGCACTTTCGCAATCGGCTTTAGTCCGTATTTCTCTACTGCTTTGGAACTGGCTAAAACCAAAGCTGCGGCGCCATCGCTAATTTGACTGCTATTGCCAGCAGTCAGAACGCCATCTTTGACAAAGGCTGGACGTAATTTAGAGAGCGCCTCTAACGATGTATCCCCCCGGATTCCCTCGTCTGTATCTACTATCTGCGTTCCTTTTTTACTGGTAACTTCCAAAGGCACGATTTCGTTTGTGAAATCACCTCGCCTGGTAGCATCAGCAGCTCGCCAGTGGGAATCAACAGCGATTTCATCTAAATCTTTGCGGCTAAATCCGTAATATTCTGCAATCCGCTCGCTTTGCTCTCCCATTCCTTCACTTCTGGTGGCGTCCACTAACCCATCCTGGAGTAATAAATCTACGAGCTGTTCTGGGGCGCCCAACAGAAATTTGTAACCCCACCTAGCTCTGTGGGAAAGGAAAAAGCCGGTTTGAGACATTGACTCCATTCCTCCCGCCAAAACTATGTCTGCTTCGCCGCAGCGAATTGCTAAGGTTGCATTCACCACGCTCATCATTCCTGAAGAACACACCATATCTATAGCGTATCCGTTGACTTTTTCCGGAATGCCAGCTTTGAAAGCTGCTTGTCGGGGTAATAGCTGTCCGTGACCCGCTCGCAGCACGTTGCCCATAATATACAGGTCTAATGCTTCTGCTGTTATACCTTTTGCCCGTTCTAAGGCAGCTCTCATCACGTGCGCACCCAAATCCACCGCTGAAAAATCTGCTAGCACGCCTCCAAATCGACCGAGGGGTGTCCGTACTGCTGAGACTATGTACACTTCGTTCATAAATATTTTTAGGTAATTAGAGTCTGATAAAAGAAGCTTTTGGGTAGAAGAATTTAAATTAATGTATTTTTTAATACAAAAATCTGCCTATCGGCACCTCACTTCTACCTTTTGCTTCCTAGCTTGGGTTTATTCGTCATCCATGCGGGTAAATTCTTCGATTTCTTTATAAGCTTCCTTCATGCGAGTGTAGTAAGCTTCTTTGGCAAACTCCTCTAATGTTTGTTGTGTTCCTTCCCTGTAAAGGGCGTTGTCAAATTCGGCATGAAAGGAGCCTTGCTGGCTTTGATAGTCAATGCTTAGATGAGAAGCTCTGTATTCTTTGGGAGAGTGGAATTGCTGGGTTTCGGTAGAGCTAGCCAAAGCTGTTGTCGATGATTTTCCGCCGGAAATGGCAGCAGAAACAGCGTCGAAATAGCCAGTTCCAACTTCTCGTTGATGACGTACTGCAGTATAGCCTTCCGATTCACTCTTCAATTCTGCTTCTTGCAATTTAGCATAAGCGCTCATTCCTGTCCGGTAATAGTTGCGAGCTAGTTCAAACATGCTGTGGTTAAGACAATGGAATCCTGCTAAGGTTACGAATTGGAATTTATAACCCATTGCTCCCAGTTCTTTTTGGAAGTTGGCTATCGTAGCATCATCTAAGTTAGCCTTCCAATTAAAAGAAGGAGAGCAGTTGTAAGCCAACAGTTTACCTGGAAACTCTCGATGGATGGCTTCAGCGAACAGGCGAGCTTCTTCCAAATTCGGTTTGGAAGTTTCCCACCACAGCAAGTCTGCGTAGGGGGCGTAGGCTAAACCGCGGGCAATACAATGGGCAAGTCCCGTACCTGGTTTGAGGCGATAGAATCCTTCCACTGTTCGCTCTGTGGTAATAAATGGCAAGTCTCGCTCATCAATATCACTAGTTATCAATTTTGCACTTTCTGCATCAGTACGGGCAATAATGAGTGTTGGTACACCCATGATATCAGCAGCGAGTCGTGCTGCATTCAAGTTGCGAATTTGAGCAGATGTTGGAATTAATACTTTGCCACCTAAATGCCCGCATTTTTTCTCTGCAGCTAATTGGTCTTCGTAGTGTACTGCTGCCGCCCCTGCTTCAATGTAAGCTTTCATAATTTCAAAGCTGTTTAAAGGACCGCCAAATCCGGCTTCAGCGTCGGCAACAATGGGAGCAAAAAAGTTTATGTCTTCCTTTCCTTCCAGATGTTGAATTTGATCGGCTCGCTGGAGCGTGCGGTTTATGCGCCGGCACAATTCCGGACCACTGTTGGATGGATACAAGCTTTGGTCGGGATACATTGTTCCTGCTAGGTTCGCATCTGCTGCAACCTGCCAGCCAGACAAATAAATTGCCTTTAACCCAGCACGCACCATCTGCATTGCTTGATTTCCCGTGACTGCACCAAGGGCATGGATATACTCTTGGTTGTGCAGCAGTTCCCAAAGTCTGTTGGCGCCCATTTCCGCGAGGGTATAGCGGATTTGCACTGAACCGCGCAGTTTGAGTACATCTTCAGGAGTGTACGTGCGTTTAATTCCGTGAAAGCGACCTTGAGGAGCACTGGGAATTAGGTCTTCAAAAGTATATTTACTCATGCTATTGGTATCCTTTAATTCAGTCACAATGCGAAAAATTTAAGTGGCAAAATATCTTTTGCTAGATTATGTGCGGATTTAGAGGAACAAAACCGTACAAAAGAGGGTGTAATTTTTGCCTACAATTGCTTAAAAACTGACAATATACCGATAGGCAGGTAGTGTCAGAAACTCTTCAAAGTTGTCTGCAGTGACAAGCTTGACAAATAATTCGATCGCCGTGTCAAAGGTTTTTTGCCAAGGTTTGTCCGCAATTTCTTGGCGCAATGCCGCAGTTTCTTGGTTTAGCAAGGCTTGGAAAAGCAAGCGCGAGATACTGCGACCGTCTGCGAGGATGGCGTTGTGATGAAGCCATTGCCAAATCTGGGCGCGACATATTTCCGCTGTTGCGGCGTCTTCCATCAAGTTGTATAAAGGTACGCAACCAGAACCACTCAGCCAAGCACTCAGGTACAAAATGCCAACTCGAATGTTATTCCGCACTCCGGCTTCAGTAATAGTTCCTGTTGGTACTTTAAGCAAATCTGCGGCGCTTATGGAGACGTCGTCTCGCAGTAGGGATACCTGGTTGGGGCCAGGCATTTTACTGTCGAATACTTGGCGAGCAATGGGAACGAGGGCGGGATGTGCCACCCAGGTACCATCATGTCCGTCTTCTACTTCTCGCTGTTTGTCAGCTCCGACTTTGGCAAGGGCTGCTTCATTGGCAACGGGATCTGTTTTAATTGGAATTTGAGCGGCCATACCTCCGATAGCTAAAGCACCCCGTCGGTGACAGGTCTTAATGGTTAGCAAGCTGTAGGAACGCAAAAAATGAGTTGTCATGGTAACTTGCTCGCGATCGGGTAACACGCAATCAGCTCTGTTGCGGAACTTTTTAATAAAGCTGAAAATGTAGTCCCAACGACCGCAATTCAAGGCAACTATGTGGTCACGCAAAGTATAGAGAATTTCATCCATTTCAAAAGCTGCAAGGATGGTTTCCAGCAAAACTGTTGCCTTAATCGTGCCAACTTTTAAGCCCAGTGCTTCTTGAGCTGCTACGAATACTTGATTCCACAATGCAGCTTCATGTCTGTTTTCCAGTTTGGGCAAATAGAAATAAGGACCAGAACCTTGTTCCAACAGCTTGCGGGCGTTGTGGAAAAAATACAGTCCAAAATCAAATAAGGAAGCCGATACCGGGCGATCGTCTACTAAAACATGTTCTTCTAGTAGGTGCCAACCACGGGGACGCGCAATTAAAACGGCTGTTTTTTCGTTGAGTTTGTAGGTTTTGCCAGTTTTGGCATCCCTAAATTCAATTGTGCGGTTGATAGCATCGCGCAGATTTATTTGACCGGATACCATGTTGTCCCATGTGGGACTGTTAGCATCTTCGAAATCTGCCATAAATACATTAGCCCCTGAATTTAAGGCATTAACGATCATTTTGCGATCGCTCGGTCCAGTTATCTCTACGCGACGATCTTGTAAATCCTCTGGAATAGAAGCTACTTTCCAGTCTTGGTTGCGTATGTCTTCTGTTTCTGATGGAAAATTAGGCTCCCAACCTGCGTCGAGTTGTTGCTGAATTTTTTCTCGCAGCTTCAACAAACGTTCTCGTTCAGGACCAAAGCGGCGCTGTAGCATGGCAATAAACTCTAACGCCTCGGGAGTCAAAATTTCTCTGTATTCTTTCGAAACTTTACCCCGAATCTTAATGTTATCGGATGTCGATTTGTTAGTTGGGAAACTGAAGCTAGTCGTCATATCAGTCCTTATTTTTTTTTCGTGTTCCGGAGATGGAGAAGGCTTCAAGACAGCAGCGGCTGAAGGTAAAAGAAAAAGCCTTTTATTCTGCTTATCTACTGCTGTAGCAATGACGTTGGAAGTTAGAGACTAGATCGAATTTTGTCCGCTCAACTGCATTAGGGCAAAGCTGATTTTCCAAATTGCCAAATTTCAGACAATATCTCAATTTTTTTTTGCCAGATTTTCCGAACTTTTTTCTGCTGTTCAGAATTGCAAAAATCTTTTCTAGCCCCTGACTTTTGCTTTCTATTAACTACACACAAAGCTATATTTTGGGAACTAATTTTTCATTATATATGATTAGTTTATTACCCTTTATCTTGCAAACTATATTAGAAAAATTTTTACATTTTTTAATTTACTATCTCTTCTGGATTTTCGGCGCTGACATTGATAGCAGTACCAGGATAATATACACTCTCCAAATTTTATTTATCTAGCTTTGTTATTCAAAAAAATTGATGTAAAACAGTGTCATACACTGAAATATTGTTGCAAATACAGAAGTTTACACTGTATGACATCAGCATTAAGACCTAACTAAATCCCAATTCAAAAAATAAAAAATAAACAAGCCTTGGTGACTTTGTTAAAAATAATGAATATAAATTTTGTCGAAATAGAAATATATCTTTACCTATCATGGTGTATTTTTTTTTGCAAAAGAGTCATATAAAAAAACTGCCTAGGCGTGCCAGACAGTAACGGAAGTGTTGTAGCTTTTTCTAGCTGGAGAGGTACGGATGTGAAAAGGTTGATTTGTACCTCTTTTGCCAGCATTTCTTTGTTAAGAGTAATTTTATCGGGATGATTTAACACCAAACCACATATCGGTGAGTTTTTTCATATAGGAAAAATAATTGAACCACCAATCTATATATTCTCGTATGGGAGGTTCTATGGGTTGAGAATACTTGAGAGGAGGTTCTATATACCTGGGATATTTTGAGAGTAGTTTCTCGACAGGTTCACTAGCAGGAACTTCCTCAAATGCTTTTTTAATTTGCTGCTCGTCAAGTTTTTGATTAATACTGAGATTATTTGTGGAACTAGCTTCGTGTTGCTTTAAAAATAAAGCGATCGCATCCAGAATTACTTGAGAGCGATTGGGATTTTTTCCTGCTCGTCGAGAAGGGTACAATTCCTGCGCCAGGCGATCGATACGCTCTAACATTTCCGGTGGAATGCGAACAGATACCAAAGGAGAATTAGCCATTTGAGTTTATTCCGATCTCATGCTCATGCATTTGGATATTGTATCTTATAGGTTGACGGTACCAGGAAAATAGCAGCCGACAAGAAACAAAACAAACTTGTTAAGTAAACCACGGTGATAATTTCTATTTTCTTCTGCTGAGTGTAGCGATTTACAAATAACTTTTAACTTTGGCTTTATTCTTAACAAAATCTCAAATTTTTCTTCTATGGTAAAACTTAGAAGCTGTGTCTTAGTAGCAAAACTCAGCTAGCTGGGGGGAATTATGACTAAGACAATTTTTAATTTAACACTGCCGGTAGTGGTCAGTCTCGTAGAGGAAATTTTGGAAACCTATCCTCACCATCCCTATCAGCAAGCTTTCTCCATACCAGAGTGGCGCCAAGAATTAATTGCTTATGTCCTGAGTCGGGTATCTAATTATTACGTGGTTGTAGAAGACAGTGAGCAACCATGTATTAATTATCAGTCTTTGGCTTGTTCTTTGAAAAAGAAATCGGGCATAGAAGATTGTATCCGCCGGGGTATTCAGAAAATAATGCGTAAACGAGAAAAAGAACTGAGTTGGAAAATTCCTCAAACAGTTGACCCTGCTTTAGCTGCTTCTGATTGGTTTGGCTAAGCACCAAGTACTGGAAAGTAACAAGAAATTCTTTTTTGAGAGATCGCCCTGGTTTAGTGGTGATTTTCTGCGTTTTTAGTCCTGGTTGTATTTTTGTTGGCGATCGCTTGCTTGCTGACAGGTAATTTTTTGATAGTTGTCGTGTTGTTAGTGGGTAATTTAACTACAAACCAACAACTATCTTAGCTAGGTGTAATTATGCGTGTATTGTCGATTGTTGGTATCTTTGTGCTGCTTTTGCTAGCAGGTCGCGGACTTCTTCGTCAGTGGTTTGGGGAAAGTTTTCGTACCACAGACCAACACTGTGAAAGTGGGTGGGAGTAAAGGCGCAGATAACTTCATCTGCTAGTAATTCCAGTTGTTGGCAAGTTTGGGGTGCAGCAACAGGTACGGCGACCACAATTCGTGACACTTTGTGTGGTAGTAAAGCCATGATAGCTGCTCGCATGGTAGCGCCTGTTGCCAAACCATCATCTACTAAAATAACAGTGCGTCCGTGCAAAGCTGGTAGGGGACGATTATCTCGGTAGAGACGAGAACGCCTTTCTAGTTCTTGTCGTTGAATAGCTTCTTCCTGGCTAATTTCTGTGTCTGTGAGGCGAAGCGATCGCACTATCTCTTGATTGAGAACACGCACTCCGCCAGTGGCGATCGCTCCCATTGCTAGTTCTGGTTGGTCGGGTACGCCTAACTTGCGTACTACTAAAACATCAAGGGGAGCATTTAGTGCTTTGGCAACTTCAAAACCAACAGGTACACCTCCCCTTGGTAAGGCTAACACTAATACATCTGGGCGATTAGCATAGGCAGTTAATTCTTTAGCTAAAAATTGGCCTGCCGTTGTACGATTTTTGTATAGCATGGCATCCACGCTCCTGACTTTAATTTCATTAAAAGCTCCGTTTCACTGGAGCACTACAACAAGTCTGCACCCACTCCAACACCCCCTAATAATCTTGAGCTTATCGAAGAAATTCATAATTTTTGAGTGGGGGTATTTGTTTCTCAAGGATTTATCTATCCTATAAACCTGAAAAATTCCTTACCTCTTACTAACGGAAGGTGATTTGTAATTTTTTCGGCTTGGCGCAAGGAGTAATGTTGTGAAAATACACCGAAACTAAATTTTGCTAAATGGTGTTGTGAAGCAGTCTACCACAAGGATGGGTGGCTACTTCTTTTGGGGTAGTCTTTGCCAAAGCAGCTGTTTGAGTTTTTGCTGTCAAATAATCTTCCTGCAGTTTGTCTAGCATTTTTTGGCGTTTGTCGTAGAGTCGTTTTAGGGGACGGGGCTGGCAGCGATTGATGATGTATGCTGTTACCAAGGGTAGGGCGATGGTGCTATCGGTGTAACAAACGATGGTACTAGGTAATTCTTGGGGGTCTATTTTTCCCCAGCTAACTGCTTCTGAAGGTGTGGCTCCTGATAAGCCACCGGTATCTGGACGAGCATCGGTAAATTGTACGAAGTAATCGTGTCCTCTTTCTTCTAATCCCAGAACTTCGTGAATTTGCGGTTGAGTTTGTAGCAAAAAGTTTTTAGGACTGCCACCACCGATAATAACTGCTGCGCTTCTACCTTGTGCTTGGCGGGCGTGGTAGGCGATCGCTGCGGTTTCGTTCACATCAATTGCTGGGTCTAAAATTAACTCAGAACCTTCCAGTGCCAAGGCTGCCACGTTCATGCCAATGGAGCTATCACCCGGAGAAGATGTATAAATAGGAACTCCACACTCATAAGCTGTCGCTAGTAAGCAAGAATTTTTGATTCCCAGCTGCTGTTCTACTTCCCGGACGTATTTACCAAGTAAGTAATGAAATTCAGCAGTTCCCATCCGCTTTTGAAACGGTTCTGCTTGTAAAATTTTCCGTACAAAGGCATCTGTTTCCAAAAGCACATTGTAGCTAAAAATTATGTCGTAAATACGGATGGTACTTTCTTGGCGAAGCTTGACATCGTTCAAAAATGGATTGCCTGCAAACATGTCAAAGCCTAAACCGTAATGCATGTCGTGGTACAAGTTTGCACCCGTACTAATCATCCAATCAATAAAGCCATTACGAATCAAAGGAGCAAGTACGGAAACTCCAAATCCTGCTGGTGTCATCGCACCGGAAAGGCTAACTCCTACCGTCACACCTTCTTTGAGGATGTCTTGAGTTAGTAGCTGACATGCTTCCCGCAAACGCGCAGAATTGTAAGCAGTAAAGTAATTATCAATCAAATCAACTACCCCAATTTCTTTGGGTATTGGTACGGGCGCGATTTTCTTACCCAGGGATTTTGACATTTTTATAATTCCCAAAACAATAATTGAATAATTGTCAGCAGACTGCAACTAATAGTTGGCTGTGCAAACTTAGTCTGCAAGACCAACAAATTAACGTCAATAGTTTCGAGCGCCAACAAAATTTTCACCGAGGATTTTTTCAAATAACCGTGCAGATCTCTTTTAAATAAACCCTTGTAAAAGGTTCATCTTTTCCTAGGGTGTATTCTTCTATTAAACCTTGCCGCTGAATGGAAATTTTGTCTTCTTTTTTAATCACCATAGTAGAGTCGTCAATAACATCCCGCACCAGCATTATTTCGATTTCGGTTGGGTTGTTTAAAACCACCATATTGCTACCGTAGTAAAACATGCCTTCTTTTTCCAGGATTTCTTCCTCGTACTCAGCAATGAGCAAGTCTAGCTTAGGATTGCGCAGCAAAGTCTGAATGTTGCTGTTGTAATTTCGATCGCAAAGAAGTTTTTGGGAGCGATTGACAAAAACTCCATCTCGACAAACAGCACCTATTGTCCAATCGGGATGCACTGAAAGAATGCGATCGATAGTTTCTTGAAGTTCGTCGACGGAAATTTGGTTAAAGGTGATAATTGGTATTCTGGCATCAACGCTTTGCTTGAAGAAGGTTTCCAAAATATATGAAGGGACATCCACGCTGTCGCCAATGGCGGGATTGAGATGCATTAAAATACCGGGAGCAGCATTGATTTCTAAAACGGCAAAACTGCTTTCTTTCCAAGATAAAGCAATATCTTCGGCAATAACATCTATACCCAAGCAGACCAAACACAGGTGCTGAGCTATATCTTGTGCCAAAATAACATTGTCGGGATGAACAATAGAAGTTGCATCGATGCTCACCCCGCCTGCGGAAAGATTGGCAACTTTGCGAAGATAAACAGTGCGATCTTTTTCAATGACACTGTCAAATGACAAACCCTGTTCTTCTAGGTACAATTCCATCGCGCGATCGCGCTCGATTTTGCTTAAGGGTGAGGTGGGTGTATCTAAACGAGCAGGTTTGCGATTTTCCCTTTCGATCAACTCATCGATAGTTGAGTAGCCATCACCGACAACCGATGCTGGACGGCGTTCGGTAGCAGCAACAAACTTACCGTTGACGCACAGCAAGCGATAATCCTTTCCGCGAATGTTTTTTTCGACTATAATCCGGACGGGTTCGTTTTCTGGAATAGCTTCCACTGCTGTGTTGTAGGCAAACTCAAGTTCTCGATCGTTTTGTACCTCAGCTGTGACGCCGATTCCTTTGTGACCGACTACAGGTTTAACTGCTACTGGGTAACCTATCGCTGCTGCGACTGCAAAAGCTCCTTTTTCAGAGGTGACTGCATTACCCTTCGGTACGGGAAAGCCTAGTGTTTCTAAAAATGCTTTGCAGTCATCTTTACGAGTGGTAAAGTCCGAGTCTAGGTGACTGTCGCTGTCAAATGTGGTTGCAATACCGCGAACTTGTTTTTTTCCATAACCGTATTGCATCAAGCCTTCTTCCCACAAATAAAAGGTGGGAATTCCTTTTTTGTCAGCTGTTCGCAGCAAGGCGTAAATTGTAGGGCCACCATAAACAGATTGGCGGAATTTTCGTTGCAGCTTTTGCAATTCCTGCTCAAAAGCGATATCTTCTTGCTGGGTTATAGCTTCAAACCAATCCCACACAAAGTAAACTACCGCTCGGGTTGTAGCTTCGTATAATGATTGCACGGCAATTCGTACGCGCTGGCGATGTGGTTTGACGCTCCAGCGCTCGAGGTGCAAATCCATATCCAGCTTTCCCACTTCTGAAACAGTGCGCGCAAAAAGCTGGGCGTAGGATTCGTATGTCTGGTGATTTAACTGCGGATAGCGATCGCCAACTACCGATACGTAATCCTCTATGGGTAAAGGTCGCCAATTCTCGGTCACAACAAAATCAAATACCAACGCTCCCCTATTCAAGTACGGATTGGGTCCGACATAATACTTAAAGTTGAAAATATCAAAAGCGTCGGTTTCTCTAGCATTGACTCGAACAATATCGCTGCTTCTGCTTGGAACCATTAGAATACATACCTTTAACGAAACATCCTGGTATCTGTGAGTTTCCTGACCCTCGTTGCGTTTATTCGGCGTTATTTTTCCATATAAATTTTAACAATTGCTTGATTTTTACCTCCGTATACAAGCATCGCTTAGCATGTATCAGTTTAGGCCTGTTGATAGATTTTTTTAGCTATCTCAAGATATATTCAAACGCCATCAGTAACTAGATATAAAAGACAACTATGCCAAAATAACACACAAATATAACAGTACTCCTACAGCCGGTAATAAGAAAATATATAACCTTCGAAGGGTGCAACAGGATTCTAAAATTTGTATAAGTATTGAATACGCAAAATTTAGGAGACAGCAAAGTATGCATATTACCAAGGCTGCTCTCAGAAATGAAGTTCGCCACCTTGCTGAGGAAGCTTTTCATCGCAAACTAATTTCCGGCTATGGAGATGGTCCGGAACCAAACGAGTATCAAATTGTATTTCAAGGCAAACCCAGACATTTTCCTTTAGAAGAAGCACATTCTTTTTTAGTCAATCTCCTTTTCAATCATCAGAGTAATTAGAAAAATAATTTTTGCATCATCTTATTTTTTCCTATTTCTCCCGTTTACTGACAAACGGGAGATTTTTATTAAGGTTATCAATACGTCCTGAAAAACTGTGTTTGCTTAACCATTATTATCATCAAAAACCAAAAATACATCAGGAGAGTGATGCGATGAAAATAGAATTGTGGAAATATACAAAACATAAGCAAAAATTGCAAAGGAGCTGCCAATTTGCAGGAAAATTCTTATTTTTTCCACCCAGACGGCATTACCAAAATTTAATCCAAAATTTAATTTATTTCGCTGCAGGCGATCGCACCAAAACTTCTCAAGATGCGATCAAAACAAAGATGCTCGCTTTTGAGAATTATTTCCTCACTTCTGTGCAAATATAATTAATTTCAAGTCTTTTCGGCTAGGAGCCAAATTCCAGAGGGTTTGCTTATATTTTCAAAGCTAGATATTTTTTCTTAACTTTAACTTTACTTTTGGAGGCATTATGGCAGAGATCAAAAGCAGTCGGCAATTAGTAATTATTGGAGGAGCAGAAGATAAAGAGGGAGACTGCCAAATTTTGCGGGAGTTCGTACGTCGATCTGGAGGGACTAAAGCCAGAATTGTGATTATGACAGCAGCGACAGAATTACCTAGGGAAGTGGGAGAAAATTATATTAGAGTTTTCGAGCGTTTGGGAGCGGAAGAGGTTCGCATCGTAGATACCGAAACCCGTGAAGATGCTTCTTCATCTACAGCTTTGGAAGCAGTGAAAAAAGCAACTGGAATATTTTTTACTGGCGGCGATCAAGCTCGGATAACTAGTGTGATTAAAGACACAGAACTCGATGCGGCTATTCACAAACGCTTTTCTGAGGGTGTAGTAATCGGAGGAACAAGTGCTGGAGCTGCAGTGATGCCAGATGTGATGATCGTAGAAGGCGATTCCGAGACTAACCCCCGCATTGAAATCGTGCATATGGGTCCTGGTTTAGCTTTTTTACCCGGGGTAGTCATTGACCAGCATTTTTCCCAACGGGGACGCTTGGGACGTTTGCTTTCCGCTTTAGCACAACAACCAGCAGTTTTGGGATTTGGTATTGATGAAAATACTGCTATGCTTGTTACTGATAATCAAATTGAAGTGATCGGGGAAGGGTCGATAACCGTTGTTGATGAGTCAGAACTGATATACAGCAATGTAGAGGAAATTTTGAAGGATGAATCTTTGGCTATATGCGGAGCTATACTTCATATTTTGCCACATGGATACAAATTTGATTTGAAAACTCGCAAACCGATTTTGAATGGAGGAGTACGAACAACTACTTCTGCAGCTGTTCCATCAGCAAGTGCTTAATTAATTAAGTCTCAAAACCCTCAGCAAGCGATAAATCGCTCACTAGTTCGTAGTTGAGACTTTAGTTCCGCTTTTGCAAGCGAGAAACCGCTCACTACTAACTGTTGCTCGTAGTTGGGACCTTAGTCCCTGACAATCCGCACGCTTTAAGCATGTAGTTGCTGACAGCGAAGGTTCTCCTGCGTGTTACTAACGAGCAGTAGAGTGTACTACTGCTTGCAGTAGTTGGGCAATTTGTTGATTGATATTGGCTATATCAAAATGTTGGCTAGCGGTTATCCGAGCGCGATCGCCAATTTTGGTTGTAGCGTCAGAATCTTGCAGACAAGTTGCGATCAGTTGGGCTAATTGTTGGGGTTGTCCTGGTGTTACTAAAAAGCCATTTATACCGTGTTCTACCAATTCTACTACACCGCCTGAGGAAGCCGCAACTACGGGTTTACCGCAGAGCATGGCTTCTACAATAACGCGACCAAAAGGCTCTGGAGAAGTGGAAGTATGTGCTATCAAGTCACAAGCAGCCATTAATTGAGGAATATCTGCACGAAATCCCAAAAATTTCACTCGATTTTCAAGGTGGAGTGCGGTCACCAGCTGGTGCAATTTTTGTACGTATTCTTGTTCGCCAAATAAAGCATCGCCAACTAAAATTCCTGTGACTTGGGGAGGACATTGAGCGATCGCTTCGATGAGTACGTGTTGTCCCTTCCACGGTGCAAGACGGCTAAAGTGTCCGACGATAAATTTTCCATTCATTCCTAGTTGTTCGCGAATTTCAGTCACTACAGATTCTTCGGTTTGGTATTTGGCAGGATGAAAACCGTTGTAAACAACTTTAGTTATATCTGCGCGTCCTCCTGCTTGCACGAATGCAACTTTACTAGCTTGGGAATTGGCAATCACTAATGAGGCAAATCGATTAGCAGCTGTGACGGCAATGCGACGGTTGGTGTGGCTGAAGTGTTCTGGTGAAAGGATATCGTGTAAATGATAAACTAAGGGACGACGACTTAAAAAACTCGCTACTGCACCAACAATTAGAGCTTTTTGTGTATTGGCATAAATTAAATCATATTTGCTGGCGGTCCGAGTCACTTTCGCAATCAACGGTACGAGTTGCTGGATACTTGCCAACCCTTGTACGAGAGAGCTTTCTTTGTGGACAGAGATAGGTTGGGTTGTAAAAACCCGAACCGGGATATGATTTTCTTCTAATAAAGTTCTGAAGGAACCGTCAGCAAACAAGCCAACTAAACAAGTTTGTTGATAGGGTTTGGCAATGTCTATCAGACACAGTTCTGCGCCACCTGGTTGACCGCTTTGGTCTAAAAAAAGAATTTTCATCCCGGGTTAATATCTACAAGTTAACTGAATAAGGCTGGGTGGATAGAAATTAACGTGCTGGGCAAAAGGCCATACTAAATGTAGGACTGCAAATATGCTTAACTTGGAATGCGCACGCTTTGTGCTTGCTGTTACAAAATAATTGGTATTTTTTGTGGCTAGAAAGCGATCGCTGAAATTTAATGTCAATCTTTCTCTCCTATTAAAGTAATTTGTGCCAAATTCTTCTTCTCCATACACAAAATTTATTTGTTTACCTACTGCCATTTATGGTAAACTATCCTCCAAATAACGGATACACTTGTCAAATTAAATTAGCTATTAAAACTAAAACAAGCTCTTTCACACCACTAAAAATTCTTTTTTTTACTAATTTTCCAGAGAAAGATTTTATGGCAATCCTAATATAACTTTCCTGACTAATTCAGCTATTTTCTGCCAGTCAAAATTAGCAACTGCATATTGACGACAGTCTTCTCTGGAAGGTGTTGGTAGTGTTTTTAGCAGCACTTGTTCTAGTTTTTCTGCAATGGCTGCGGCTGTAGGAGAAGATGTTATTAACTGGGGTGAGAATGGTTCTAAAATTTCTGGCATACCACCTACGGGAGTAGACAAAACGGGTGTACCGCAGGCAAGAGATTCTACTATTGCTAATCCAAAACCTTCAAAAGACTGGCTTGGCATTACTGTGATGTCGGCAGCTTGATAAGCTATTGGTAGTTGCTCGTCAGGTAAAAACCCTAAAAATTTTACGTGGTTGTTCAGTTCCAGCTCGGTTACCAGTTTCTCCAGTGCTTGTTGCATGTGACCGCGACCGGCGATCGCCAACCAAAAATCAGAAATCCTTGGCTTAATCTTTGCTAACGCTTCCAACAATTTGTCAATTCCAACCCGACACACTAAACGTCGAGTTGTGAAGATGATAGAACGGTCTTGGGGCCAGCCTAGTTTGCTGCGGGCTTGCTGTGGTGATAAACTGGGCTGAAAGCGATCGGTGTTAACTCCACCAGGAATAATGTGAATTTTGTGCCAGGGAATGTAGTATTTTTGATGTAATATTCTGCCAAATGCTTTGCTCAGGACAATAAAGCGATCGCAGCGGTTGTAAGTTCTTTTTTCTATTAACCAGTGTTTGATAAAAACGCTTACCTGCTGGTGAACAACCTCCTGCTTGCTCTCGTATGCCCAAGGACCATGAAAGTTAAAGGTAATCGGCACTCCCTTTGGCAATAAATCCAAGATCGGAAAACTATATAATGCAAAATGCAAATTAATGGCATCCGGTTTTTCTGTTCTTGTTTTTTTGAAGTTCTTGCGAATAGACCAAAGGCGATGCCATATCAAACTATCAGGTGAACCTAAGTTTGTTAATTTTAATGGCAAATTTTGTTCCCCTTCTGGAAGACCAACACCACACAGTTCAATTCGATCTCGTGTCGCTAATTTTTGAGTCAATTCATAAACATATCTTTCTAATCCTCCTGGCGTTTTAGGAAACCAACCTGCTCCCATACACAAAATGTACGCTGATGCTGAAGCATCATTTTCTAGTTTATTTTTCACCTCTTACTCTCCATTTGTGCGTTGCTTAGTTTCAGTTACTTTTGATTTATTTTGCTCCTCCAATTAGAAATGGCAAAATCTGAGTAGTAATTATGCTAATATCCCTCTATTATAGATACTTTCATAATTTTAACCAGTCCGACTCTAGACGGATTTGAGAGCAATTTCTAATTAACATTTTCCCTAGAGAAATCTATTAATCTAATTCTGTGTTATTGCTCAAATTTCTTTCATGGAAAGCTGAATTAATTTCAATTTTTGACCTTATTTATCTATGTTGACTGCAATTGGAGTCTATTAAATATTAAATACTGAGTTAATATTCCCTATCCGAATAAACTTTTCCAAATGCAGTTAATTTCAATTTTAAAAAAATCATGTAATTTTTATAAAGTTTTTGTGAACCAGGAGCTGTTAGCTTGAGGATTAGATAGCTTATAAGTGAAGTTTGCCGAGAGTTGAAAGTATACACGGAATTTCAGTTAGTAAGAACAAACTTATGTAAATTTGCTAATTGTTCCAACGCCTAACAAACTGGATTATTAGGAGAAGAAAATTTGATTAATAAATTAATAATCTTAATTGATTTTAATTTATTTTTGCGAACAACGACAAGTGTAATATTAATTTAATATTGAAGTTATGAAAATATTTTCACAGTATTTTGAAAAGCTGAAAACTAGGAATTCTAGGAATTGGAAATTTCATAAAAGTTTTAAGTTTTTAATTGCTGTTCTGGCTGGGGTCACAACAGCTATTTCAGTTGCTATGTACCTGACTGCCAGGACTGCACCTCCTGCGAAATGGTCGCTGGCAAAGACTACTCCTGTGGAGATCCAGGCGCAAGTAGAGAAAGCACCCGTGACATTGACTGCCAAAGCTAGTCCTTTGCAAAAGGCAAGCGAAGTTGAAAAGACGCCTGCGAAATTGACTGCCAAGGCTGCAACTACAGCTAAAAGCTACACAACTTCTTGGGTCGGTAACACTTTTGGCGGTGGGAAAAAGTGGGTGCAAATCAATGTACACGATCTCTATGTTACTCCTGATGGTACAGTTTACACCAATACAATTTGGGATGAAGCAGGACGGGAAGGAGGAATTTATAAAAATGGAGACGCGATCGCTCAAGCGGATCAATTGCACGGATGGGGAAGAACGGGAGGAGTTGCGGTCACTGCTGATGAAAAATACATATATATAGCAATGCAGCAGTATCCAGATGGAAAACCAGGAGAAGACTATCCTCCCAAGGGAACTGAATGGCATTGCATTCGCCGCTACGACCTATCGGGAAAACCCGCGCCATTTCCAGGAGGGCGTGGTTGGGATAAAAGCATGTTAATTGTTAGTACCAAAGCTGGGGGTGACGTCACGGGATTGGCGACAGTCAAAGGACTATTGTATGCCAGCGACAACGCCGCGAACTTGATTCGCGTTTACGACAAGAGGACAATGAAGGAAGTACGTCACTTTTCAGTTCCTCGTCCCGGCAAGATAGCAATTGATAAAAAAGGAAATCTGTGGGTGATTCAAAGCAAAAATGGTAAAAATCCCACTAAAATTTTGCATTATTCGCCAACGGGAAAGCAACTACCTGTGGGAATCACAAATATCGTGGAACCATCGGCGATCGCCATCGACAATCAAGGTAGGCTATTAGTAGCAGACAACGGTCCGCGCCAGCAAATATTGATTTACGATATTACAAATCAGCCCAAGCAAGTTGGTACTTTCGGAATTAAAGGCGGTATCTACGCCGGCAATCGCGGTGAAATTGGAGATTTAAAACTTTACGGTATTAGTGGCGTTGGTGTCGACGCTGCAGGAAATATTTATATCAGTAACGTTGCTTTTGGTTATAACGGGTCGGGAACAGATCTGCGCGCCTTTTCTCCTTCAGGAAAATTAAAGTGGCAGCTGCTAGGTTTGGAATTTGTGGATAATGCTGATGCCGATCCTGGCACCGATGGAGCGGATGTATATACTAAAGAAGAACATTTTGTGATGGATTACCGCCAAAATAGCGGTAAAGAATGGCGTTACAAAGGATATACCCTAGACAAATTTCGCTACCCTGACGATCCGCGACTGCACTTTTCAGCTTCATCTGCTTTCGTACGTCGCGTTCGAGGAAAACGTTTGCTGTATTTATCCGCAGACATGATGGCAGAGCGTCTGCTCATATATCGCTTCAATGGAGAGATAGCTGTTCCCTGCGGTATGTTCTCGAAAGTTCACAGTGACTGGCCAACCAATCAGCCAAGTAAAGGTAGTTGGATCTGGCAAGATGTAAACGGTGACGGTTCTATTCAGGGTAACGAATTTCAAAGTTTAGGAGCAGACGACACTTCTGTGTGGGGTTGGGAAATTGATACTAAAGGAGACGTTTGGCAAGCAGCAGAGGCTGGTTACATCAAACATTATCGCTTGCAGAAATTAGATTCTCGTGGCTGTCCTGTTTACAGTCGCACGGCTATGGAAAAAATACCTATGCCAGCACCGATAAAAACCCTCACACGAATTAAGTATTTTCCCGAGCAGGATGTAATGTACCTGTCGGGGTATACGAGCGATCGCCCCAACCTAGACGGTGATTGGGGATTGGTCGGTACAGAAATAATCCGTTACGACAACTGGAGTAAAGGTAGGAAAATACGCTGGCGAGCAGCTTTACCTTATAATCCCTATCGCAATCCTAAATTACACATCAAAGCTATAGATATAGCTGGAAATAGGGTTTTTGCTGTCAGCAGCAAAACAGCAGAGGTGTTTGTCTACGATACCAAAACAGGAGCGCAACTAAAAATATTAAAACCCGGTCCGGAAGTTTTTGGCGAAAGTGGGTGGATTGATATACCCTACGGTATTCGTGCTTTTCGCCGCTCCAATGGAGAATATTTGGTATTTGTAGAAGAAGATTCGAAAGCTAAGGTGCTGATGTATAGGCTACCAGCTTAAGTGACAGCAACGCCGGTACAATATTCCTGTAAGCTAGCTAGCTGTAACCCGCTTTTGCCATGTCCGCATCTGCAATTAACAGTCAAGACCGAGCAGCTATTCACGCAGCACAAGAGCAAGTTGCTGTATGCGATCGCTCCCACTGGGGACGCATTAAAATCTCAGACGAAGATCGCCTCCGCTTCTTACACAACCAAAGCACTAACGATTTCCAAAAACTTAAACCAGGCCAAGGCTGCGATACAGTATTTGTAACATCTACCGCTCGCATTATTGATTTGGTAACAGCCTACGTTCTTGAAGATGCTATCTTGTTATTGGTTTCCCCAAACCGACGCGATTTTTTGATGCAATGGCTGGATCGCTATATTTTCTTTGCTGATAAGGTACAGCTAACTGATGTCACCAAGGAAACTGCTACTTTCAGTTTGCTCGGACCAGGAAGCGCTGCAATTGTAGAAAATCTTGGTGCGGGAGCCATTATCGAGCAACCTTATGGAAACCACATTTTTATCCCCCTTGGTAGCGACCAAGAGCAACAAAGGGCAATCGTTGCCGTTGGCAGTGGTTTGGCTTCGCCCGGATTTACTTTTATTTTACCAGCTGCTTGCAAACAAACTTTTTGGGACAAAATTATCGCTCTCGGCGCAGTACCAATGAGCGATCGCGCCTGGGAGGT
>Ga0272448_1001193_pt1 | contig 36270 bp, 31 predicted proteins | sample YNPCB0191_FD_202220 | JGI IMG/M metagenome (GOLD analysis project Ga0272448, IMG submission 202220) | Hot spring sediment microbial communities from Yellowstone National Park, WY, United States - YNP-CB-019-1 | ecosystem: Environmental > Aquatic > Thermal springs > Hot (42-90C) > Sediment...
GGCTTGAGCCCCCCAGTCCTACTGTCCTTCCAATAATGAGGCGGAGAAACCTTCTTGATGTATGGAGGGAGCCCACCTTCCCTCTTCAGCTTCAGCCGACGGAGTTCAAAGAACGATCCCCACGCCTCGGCGAGCTTCTGAAGTAAGGCCTGAGCCCTGCACGTCCCAAGGAGCTTGAAGTCCAGGTCGTCCTTGAAGTAATTGCACTGGAATGGATAGGATGGAGTTCTCCGTTTATGAAAGAAGGCCTGCCGTCTCTGGTAGTTCGCCCTGTTCCAGAGCCTTGCCGATGCCTCTGAAAGCCTGTGCAGTTCCCCTTCTTCGCTTGGACTTGGATGAAGGAGCACTGTGTTCGTCCTCAGCATCTTCAAAGATAAAAGGCACCCTGTATTTAAGCAGCCTCGCTCACCCAGGGCTGAAGCACCTGGGCTTGCGCTCGGCATTTGGTCAACATAGAGGCGTTCCATCGCCTTCATCGTAGTCCTTATGGAGGTCACCGGGTTATACCAGTGAACTTGGTAGAGGTCGACATAGCGAACATCGAGCCGTTCTAGGCTCTTGGAGCAGGCCTTCAAAATGCCGTCTTGTGTAAGATGTGTGGGAGTGAATTTGGTAGCTATGACGAACTGCTCGCGGCGTCCTGCCAAGAACTCGCCCAGCAGCCGCTCCGACTCGCCGCGCCCATATACCTCGGCGGTATCGATGAAGTTGATGCCTAACTCCGCGGCCTTGTCAAGGGCCATCCTAGCGTCCTCCTTCCCGTAGCCGTGGTTCCATCCCCATTCTCCTGACCCCCATTGCCAAGTGCCCATGCCTATCGCCGATATGCTGATGCCTGATTTTCCCAGCTCCCGGTATTCCATCGACCGATGACGGATGACGTTGAGCGTTAAAAAGATGGACCCAACTTCAGCAGGAGCGCCAGCGAAACGGCTTCGAAAGCTTAAATCGAGCGCTTCGAGTTTATCCAATAGATGCCTTGAGCGCCCCCGTGACCGGAGAAGCCGAATTCGTCAGGTATCCGTTCATGCCGGCAGCCGAGAAGTACCTCAGAGATTCGGGGTTCTCCATAGGTGACATCACAGACCCATCGGCCCCCAAGGCGAGAGAAATCATGGCGAGGGCCGAGGAGAGGATACTGGCGGCCTTGGCCAGAACTCCTCCCGGCATACGTTATAGGGACAGATACGTGGAAACGTTCAGCTTCTTCTTGGCACTGATCGTCGTCAAGGCCGCGGCGAGCGCCTATTTGGAGAGAACCTTCGCACGGTCGGAGGGAAGCAGGTCAAAGGAGGCCTTCAAGAACGAGGAACCTGTCGCCATGTGCAGGATAATTAACGAGCTATTTGACCTTCATATGGAGACGGTGGACAAACTGCCCTGGAGGGCCGACCAAGAGGTGCAGATGAGACTTACGTTGCGCGTTCCCGCAGACAGGTACTTGGAGACCATGGCGAAGCTGCAGCTGTTGGACAACCCCAGGCTAGCTCTGATCAACAACACGCTTCACAGGGGCTATGTATACCTCTCGAAATACAGGTTGGTTGACATCGTCCAAGACCAGTTCGCCGTCTATATATTGCAGAGGCTCAGGAAGATGGAGAGGCCGGTGAAGCTCCCGAGTCCGCTTCAGGAGATGACGGACTCCATCGTGGCGAGGTTGCCCAAGCCGAGGCCCTCGAGAGACCTAGGGCAGTACGATTACATCGAAAAGATGCTACAGACTCCCATCATGGACGGAAGACACAGGGTACTCTGGCTCATCCTGCCTCCCTATCTGGTGAACGTGAAGAAGATGAGCGACCAAGAGGCCTATGACCTCATAATCAAGTACCTGGACAAATGCGGCTGGCACGCCGCTGGAGCCGAGAGGCTGGTCAGGTATAACATCAATCGAGCACGGCGCATTGGTCTGTTGCCCCCACGCCTGGAGAGGCTCGCAGAAACCAACCCCGGCCTTCACAAGGCCATCGTGGAGGCGGTTTCGAAGCACGAAGAAGCTAAGTAATCTCCTGAATTATGGAAGGGCCGTTGCTTGTCCCTATCCTTGAGGCTCCAGCCAACAGCAGAGACTCCACGTCGGCAAGCGTCTTGATTCCACCCGAAGCCTTCACGCCCACGCTGGGGCCCACGACTTTGCGCATCAAACTGATGTCGGATGGCGTGGCTCCCCCTGTCCCAAAGCCCGTGCTGGATTTAACGAAGTCGGCACCTGCCGCTACGGTCAGTTGGCACGCTTTCTTCTTTTCCTCGTCGGTCAGGTAACAGGCCTCGATGATGACCTTTACCAAGGCGTTGGGGTCCCTCCTCTTTGCAGCTAGGACCACCGACTTGACATCTTCTTTCACGGCTTCGAACATCCTCGATTTCATTAGGCCTAAGTTCATCACGACGTCAAGCTCCTCGGCTCCGTCCTCCATCGCCTTCAAGGCTTCGGTGACCTTGGCCACCGTCGTGGTGGCTCCGAGAGGGAAACCTATGACGCTGCAGACCTTCACTCCACTGCCTCGGAGCAGGTTGGCAGCCTTCGAGACATAGCAAGGGTTGACGGTGACGTTGCAGAACCTGTATAGCCTCGCTTCAGCACAGGCCTTCCTAACGTCTTCCTGAGTGGCGGTGGCCTTGAGGACGGAGTAGTCGATCAGAGAAGCGATCCTCGTTCGACGGTCCGTTACGGACAATTCGGATCGGACTGGAGTCGACCCCGGCGCCTAATAAAGAGGGCGGAACACGATTGAGATGACTGTGGCGGCCGCCTGTCTCTCTGCCAAAGCTTCACGTTTAAATGTGAAGGGAACCTCCCAGAGAGGAGATAAAGGCTTGTCCTTGGAGTTCGAATTCAAGCAAGTCATGGCCATCCGGACGGACTTAGCCATGGGGAAGGGCAAGCTGGCGGCGCAGGTGGCCCACGCGGCAGTAGCCTCCGCCAAGGAGGCTGAAAGGAGGAACCCGAAATGGTTCAACGGTTGGTGGAGAGAGGGACAGGCCAAAATTGTGGTGAAGGCCGGCAGCGAATCGGAGTTGACGGAACTCAAGAGAGCCGCCGAAGAGATGGGACTGCCTAACGCGCTGGTAACGGACAGGGGCCTCACCCAGATCGCGCCCAATACGATCACCTGCTTGGGCATCGGCCCAGCACCAGCACGTTTGGTGGACCAGATTACGGGGAAGCTGAAACTGCTCTAGCTTGAGACGAAGAAGAATGAAGGGAATCAGCGAGGAAGAGGTGGAGATAGGCATAGAGCAGTACGCCACCGAAGGAGGGGGGGCAGGGGGCAGAATAAGGGCTTCTCCGGAGGATTTCGTCGTATCCGAGGTCCTGACGAATGACGCAAGGAAGCTCATATCGAAAAGGGGGTTGGGAGGGTTCCCCTTGTACGTTCTTCGGAAGTCGAGCACCACTACGCTAGAGGCGTTAGAGGAGATAAGCAGAGAAGTAGGCGCTTCTGCCAACGTCTTGGGCCTCAAGGACAAGAAGGCCTTGACCTTCCAGTTCATTTCGTTGAGAATCAGGGGCGAACCGCGTGTGGAGACCGTGCGCAGGGCTCGCTTTCAAGCTACTTGCGTCGCCAAGACGGAACGACCTCTTAAGAGAAGCGACCTGCTGGGCAACTTCTTCAGAATAAGGATACGTGACTTTTCAGGCAGAGACGAAGACATTTGGAGAATCGGAGAGTTGCTCGACAAAGGACGCCTCCCCAACTTCTTTGGCCCTCAGCGCTTCGGCAGAGACGTGCCCAACCATAGAATAGGAGAGGCGATCGTCAAGAAGAACTTCTCTCGGGCGGCCGAGATCCTGACGGGGAGGTTGCTGTCAGAGGGAGATGCCCTGGCTGCCCTCCGGCGGGTGCCCCTGCGTGTAAGGAGGCTCTTCGTCCAAGCCTATCAGTCCTTCCTCTTCAACAAAGCCCTAAGCAGGGTGCTTTCGAAGACGGGGGAACTGGAGCGTCGGTCGGCATTGTACGTTGGCAAGCATCCTCTCTTGCCCTATGTAGACGGGACGTTCTTGCGTTCTCCCACCGAAGTGAAAGACGGGTTAGACCCCGTACCCTTGCTTCAGCTCCCTGGATATTCGTTCAGGGATAAGGGCGACACGTACTCAAGATGCACGGTCGAGGTCATGGCCGAAGAGGGTGTGACGAGCAGGGACTTCTTCGTGAAAGAGGCACAGGAATTGAGCGCGGAAGGAGGTTTCAGGCCCGCCTGCATGGTCGGCTGGTTCAAAGGGGCCAGGAGCGAGAAGACGGCCGAAATCAACTTTGGCCTGTACAGCGGCTGCTATGCGACCACGCTTCTGAGGGAGTTGATGAAGCCGGAATCACCTTCGGCGGCGGGCTTTTGATAGGGGCAGGTCCGCTCTCTGGGCTATGGCTTCGGCATGGGAGCTGGCGTCTGAGAGAACCCGTTCTTCGTCCAACGTCAGTACCTTCCTGTTCAGCATCAAAGGTCGGCCTGCCACCACCACGTCGTTCACATCCTGCCCGCTCGCTGCATAGACGACGTTGGAAAGGACGTCAAAAGACGGCGTAAGGTGAGGGGCCTTTAAGTCTAAAGTGATAAAGTCGGCGGCCATGCCTTCCTTTATCTTTCCTAGAGTGCGCTCCAGCCCCATCGCTCGATATCCGCCAGTGACGGCCATCTTGAGGACGTCCAACGCCCTGATGGCGGCGGGGTCCAACGCCGATACCTTCTGAAGAAGGGCTGCCAGCTTGCACTCCCTTATCATGTCGTAGGTATCGTTGCTGGGACCGCCATCCGTTCCCAGGGCCACATTTACGCCTCGCCGCATCATGTCGACTACTGGCGCGATCCCCGAACCCAACTTGGCGTTGGAGGAGGGGTTATGTGACACGCTAGCTCCATTTCTTGCGAAAGCGGCTATGTCTTCATCGTCAAGCCACACGCAGTGGACGTAGACCGCCTTGCGCCCGAGGAGGCCATAGCGGGACAGGAATGCCGATGGCGTGGTGCCGAGGCTCTTGAAGTATGCGATGTCCGCTTTGACTTCCGCCAGATGCATCGTGAGGCCAGCTCCCGTCTCTTTCAACAGGCACCCAAGTTCTTCCAGAAGGTTGGGGCTCAAAGCACCAGGGGTTCTGGGCGATAGCCACACTGAAATCATGCCTTCTTTGTCGTTCCAGCGTCGCCTAAGCTGCCTGAAAGATTTCAGAGAGTCGCCTGGGTCTTCTATCAAGCCCTCAGGGAGGGCCCCCTCCTCTCGGGCATAGCCGGCCACGTCCATAACCTGACGACCTAGGGCCGCCCTGATTCCTGAGCGGCGCACGGCCTCGGCCACTCGATTCGGGTCGTATCGACCGTTGATCGAAGTGGCGACGAAAGCCGTGGTTCCAGTGCGTATCATCTCTAGAAGGGCCAAACGTGCGCTGACTACGCCGTCGTCTTTCGCAAAAGAGGCCTGAAGAGGCCAGACCCAGCGGCGCAGCCAATCCAACAGGCTGACGTCATCGGGAACGACGCTCCTAAGTAGCGACTGCGCCAAGTGCGCGTGGGTGTTGACGAGGCCGGGCATGACCAGCTTCCTCCTGCCGTCGATGACTATGTCCGGCCGGGAGACCGAACGCCTGACCTCCTCCGCCTTCCCCACCTTGACGAAACGGCCGTCCTCCACCAGTGCGCTGCCGTGTTTGAGGACGGCAAGTCCCCCATCGAAGGTGGCGATGGTGGCACCTTTAATGAATATGCTTTCAGCCAAAGTATGCGCCTAGGTAAGAGTGGCGCTGGGCGGACGTATTAATCTAATGTAGGTTGGCGAGTTGAACCGTCATCCTCGTTTTGTAAGAAAGGAGCCTTTGTGCGCTACGAACTCCAAGGATAGCCATTATCTGAGCTCCAGCCCCACCACCCGCCTGCGCGATGTGTTGTCGAGAGAAACAGAAAGAAGAAAGAGAACGATCATCGTCAGGTCCATTTCGGGCTATCTCTTGCTTCATTTCTCTCACCAGTCCAAGTCGAGCCTTCCTTGGAGCCGAAGCGAATCCAGAAGGCCCTCCGCGTAGCCAGCTTCAATCAGGGCCAGCTCGGGCTTCCCTTCTAGTATGAAACGTTCTGCATCGGACAGGTATGCTTCGACGTTTTCGAACACGTCGTCGAGCCCGGAGCTAGGAGCTTTGGCGGCCAGCTCTCTGGCCTTGACCAACGCCGCTCTGGTCTTGGCCACGGTCCTGTCTACGATGGTCTTACTAGGCGCCGCCAGCGTCGTCCGGGCGGACGAAATCGCTTTGGCATCCACATGAAGCAGCAGGCCAAGGGCTTCCTCTTCGGTATAGTGTAAGGGGCCCGGCACCAAAATGCAATGAGGTGCAGGCCCGAAGTCCAGCTCGACCAAATCCACCAACCTGCCGCACCTTACGGATTGGTCGGGCCATCCAACTCTGGAGGCCACAACGATGAGCCGGTCATCGGCGAAGACGCCAAGCCTGTAGGACTTCTCCACATCTTGAAGCATGCGAAGGCCCTGTGATGGCGTGAGGTCGAAGCCTTCGTCGTAGCTGTATTCTAACAAAATGACTGAATGGAGGCCAAGGTTGAGCGCCTCCTTGACGGCCGCATACACGGAAGCGAGGGCCGAAGGCTCAGCCCTGATAAGGGTAATGACCCTGCCCAGCTTGTAGGGATGAAGCCCAGTTTCGCCGAAGACGACGTTGACCGCGCTGGAGGCGTAGAAGACTTTGACGGGGATATGGGCCTTCATCGCCCTCAGCCTGAGGTCTTGGTGAGTCGTGGCTATGAAGGGATCTCCGACGCAAGCGACGGCTACGTCGCCAGTCGCTGCCCCCTCCAGAACCTTCCTCCCGTCCTCCAACGTCACACGAGTGGCCTTGCGCAAGTTTCCCCCCAAAAGCCGGCCCAGCTCCTCCAGTTGACCGGGGGGCCAAGGACTAGTATAGACGTCGGCATAGACCTCCTCGCATGCCCGTAGATATTTCAGCGCGCCCTGGGGCAGACCTTCCAGTCCCTGGATACCCAGGCCCACGAAAGCTAGTGCCAAACAGCATCAGCGCCCCGGTAGGTGCGGACTGAGTAAGTGGAAGGCTATAACGCTTTGCCGTTGCCCCTGTCCATGAAGACGACTAGAACCTTTCCTTCTCCTCGGCGCAGCCCACGGTGCTCCTGTGGATCCTCGCCTTAGCCCTTCCGTTGAATATGGATTTGGTCATCTTTTCCCAGTTCTGTGGAATCGAGGCGAAGTAAATATGACCCAGGTTGAAGAAAGTGAAAGCGTAAAAGAGGGATAGATGTAGGGCGCGAAGGTTGGCCAGACCTCCGGTCAACTCGTCCAGTGTAGGCGATGCGAAGTACATCAACAGGCCCGTGGCTCCCAGAAGGAGGAGCAACAGGAGAGAGACCCAGACGTGAGTCTTGTGAAGGGGGTTGTACTTCCTATAGTACCTCCCGCAATCGACATCGTATGTGCAGTACTCGGGTCGGTGGGAAGAGAGGCCAAGGAAGGCCTTCAAGAGCTCCCTAGAGCGACCGAAGTCGCTGACGCGGAGGAGGAAGAAGGGCAGCTCTCCAGAAACGACGCTCTGATAAAGGAATATGGGGAAGTTCCAGAAGGCCAGAAAGATGGCCACATCGAAGTGGAGAAAGGAGACGGAGGGCGTATCGCCCAGTATCTGCCAGCCCGTATAGACCTGCCATCCCGTCAATATGACGACGAGGAAGGCAGCAAAGTTGACCCAGTGCCAGATTATGTCGAATGCTGAATGTCTCCTGACGACCACCTTGTCGCCGGCGACGACCAGAAGTGAACCCTTGCTGCGGGCTTCTGAAGCAGGCTTGACTACCACGGCGAGTTCACCCTGGCGTAGAGGTGATTGCCGCGGGCGTCCACCGTATGGACGGTGCAGGCCAGGCAGAGGTCGAACGACCTGACGACCCACGCGGCCATCCTGAGGTCCTCGTTCGTGCCGGAGGTTCCTGTAGGGGTGCCCACTAGGCCGGCCTCCAGAGGCCCGTTAGGCGAGACGTTCCAAGTCGTGGGTGCTATGACTTGGTAGTTGTCTACCTTCTGCGACTTGACGCTCAACCAGTGGAACAAGGAGCCTCTAGGGGCCTCCCAGAGACCTATGCCTTCGGCATCTTGTGGAACGGCATAGGGGGTGTAGGACGGGGCACCGACGTCCATGGCATCCAGCCACGTCTCTATGAGGCCTTTGCGGGGCAGGCCGAGCGCGGCCAGCACATCCACAAGTGACACGCCCAGGGGCATATTCAGGACTTTTAAGTTAGGCGTAATGTTGTCGGAGCCCACCAAGGCCACTAGCTCCAGAGCTCTGCAGGCCATCCTGTCGAAGACGGAGCCTCGAGGATTGAGAGGGAGCCCTGGGACGGCCGGAAGGATGCCATGGATCACGGAGCCGAGCTTAGGATAGATGCCAGCTACGTAGAGGCGAGAAAGAGGTCCAACTTCACAGGCTTTGCCCGCGTACCGGGGGGACTTGGCCCAAGAGTAGGCACCGGATTTGGACATGTCGGGCACGGGGGTGGGCTCACCGATGACGGGCACGACGTCCTGTTGGTCGTACCACGACAGAGATACATCTTCCGTAATTTTGGACGGGTCGAAGGATGTAGGTCTGTTGTCGGGGCTCAGGATGACGCCACGAGGCAGAATAAGAGGCATCCTCGAAGTTCCTGCGGAAGTGGTTGGATCAGGGAAGGCACCCATAGAAACGAAGTTGCCCGTGGCCACGCCCAAGGAACTCAACTTCACAGCGTCAGCCGTAAGGAAGTTCCATATGACCGGTGCAGCCACATCGAGGATCTTTCTGAATTCGTAGACCCTAGCCTTGGATTGGGCTATGACCTCGGCCGTGGGCCTGACGGGATTCCCTCCGGGGACGCTGCCTCTCTGGTGAGGCGTCTTGCCGCCCCAGAGCGTGATGAGCTGGTGCATGAGCCGTTGCGCGGGAAGGATTACCCACTTCAGGAGGTCGGCGTAGCTGTTGATCACCACGGACTGGCTCAAGACGCCAAGCAGGTCGTACAAGTGGTAGTCCGGCCCGGCGAGCACCAGCAGATGAGCGGCGTGGGAATACACCGTGTTGGCGCCCTGTACGACGTTCCGGGCTAGGACGGCGTTCTTCGGAATGGTGGTCTGCTCGAAGTTGTAGCCGTCTACGTAGTTAAGGAGGCCTCCGGCGTTCTCGACTGCCCTCACGGACGCTATGTGGTGGTCACTGTGACACACGCCACATATGGCTGAGAGGATTGGAGCACAGTCCCGAGGGTCCCTCCCCTTCACGATCGACTCGAAGCCCCTGAAAAGGGTTGCCGAGCACTTGGCCGAGCTTACCAAGTGATTCGAATCGTCCAAATCAAGCTCGAGCTTTAAGTGACCTTCGATCCTGGTGAGCGGGTCTATTATGACTTTCAATGAGCCTTCGCCTCCTCTTCAACCGCCTTCTTGTTCCTGTAGTGACTGCTGATGGCGTGAGCGCTCAAACCCACGACGGTGCCAGCTGCCATTATCCCCGCCACCGTATTGGCGTCCAACCCAAGCAGCGTGGGCACCGATTCGACCTCCTTGAAGAAGGGACTCGTAGGCGAGTCGGGGAAGCTTTCGTGCATGCACCCCCAGCACATGGGGCCGCCCTGCGTGCAGAACCCTAGACCGTTGTTCCACTTGGTCAGCGCGCACGCCGCATAGGTGATTGGCCCCTTGCAGCCCAGCTTCCAGAGACATCCTGGTTCGTCGAAGGCGGCGGCAAATTCGCCCTTGTCGTAGTGGCCCCTGCGCGGACAGCTATCGTGTATGGTCCTTTCGAAGAAGGCCCTAGGTCTACCTTTGGAATCCAGATCGGGGGCGTAGCCCTGTAAGATGGAAGCGAGGGTAACAAGGGTCCAGTCTGGATGGGCAGGACAACCGGGCATGTTGATGACGGGATTCTTTGTGGAGACTCCCACAGTCTGCAGGGCGTTCACTACAGACGTGGCTTGGGTGAGGTTCCCCGTAGCGGCGGGGATGCCGCCGAAGGCCGCACACTGGCCCAGGGCCACCACGTACGAGGCCTTCGAGGCCAACTTGCCCAGCAACTCGAGGGCGCTCCTGGGCTTGCCGCCGTACTCCCCTATGGTGCAATAATCGCCCATTCTCCCGCCCTTAGGCGTCCCCGTCTGTATGGAACCTTCCACTATGAGGACGTCGACCGGAGAATCGTCGAAAGCCGCACGCATGAGAGGGACCTGTGACCTGTCCTCCGAGGTATAGCCTGCCGAAACCCAGCCCAAATCGTAGTCGGGGGTCATGACAGGCTGCCAGAAGTCGATGGCGAGCTTCAGATCGGTCACTGCGTCTGCAAGGTCAGGGCTGGCGGCCTGTAACATCGATATCGAGCATCCGCTGTCGCCGGCGGCGGGCAACCATAAGATGTGCACCTTGCTTTCCTGCGCCAAGGCGAAGACCTCTCGAATCTCCCAAGAGTACCGACTGATCGTGTAAGCTAATCCCAACGCCGCACAAGTCTTCAAGAAGTCACGGCGCCGTTGGAGGTACGAAGAAAACATCCCGAAAACCAGCGAAATCGCTTTTAATAATCTTTATATATAGACATATACATCAAATCGTTTGGATAAGAATTAACCGCATGTCTAAAGAAAATACTCAAAAGAATGTTCCGTTTTTGTGCGTTCTAGGGCCAGATTCATGCTGCGATATATGAGGATGGAGCTATCTTTTTTCAACACGCGCCCCAAGCTGGCGAACCACGGTTTCAACGGCCTTCGGGACTGCGGCTGCCACTTCGCTTGAAAGTCCCTGCCCCAGCGAAACGTCCCTGGGCTCGATTCCTACCACTACTACCGGGCAGGTGAGGGAGCCGGTGCTCTTTGCCACTTGAAGCACTTCGTGGAGCTGCAGGCCGTGAAGGCTGGGCAAGCTCGGCTCAATCGATACGTCGCCTGTGAAGGAGCGAATGTGTATGTCCCCGGGCCTGCCTCCCGCCCTAATGGAGTCCACGACCACCACCTTCGATGCTCCCTCGAACACGTCCAGCAGCGTCAGGTCCGAGCTCTCTTCTACAAAGACGCTGACGCCTTCTAGGCCGAGAGCTTCGATGGCCTTGGCCACCATCACACCCACGCCATCGTCCCTCATGAATACGTTACCTAGACCAACTACGACTTCTGACAATGCCGCTATGGCATACCACTTGGAGCTATAAGCTTCACGGATATCTAGAGGGCTCGTGTTGAAAGGCTTATTATTAAGTAAAGCTCTCATTTGGTCGTGCCTGGTCCCGCGCGAGACCTATTGGTTGACGTCGAGAAGTACTACAGGAAGAACGAGGTGGTGGCCAGAGAGATAGTTGCTACAATCAAGAAGCTGGCTCCAGAGGCTCGGAAGAGCTCTGGGAATAAGGGCCCGATCAGGATAATGAACTTCTGCGGGACCCATGAGTGGACCACCACACATTACGGAATAAGGAGCATGATGCCCGCTGACATCGAGCTGATAGCTGGACCAGGCTGCCCTGTCTGCATCACGCCGGCCAACTACGTCGACTTCTGCATCAATCTGGCGCTCAAAGGGACCAGGGTCTACACTTATGGAGACGCGTTCAAGCTTCCCACCACTCGTCCCACCTCTAGGGCGGGCAACCTCGAGAAGGCCAAGGCCCTTGGAGCCGACGTGAAAGTGGTCTACAGCTTCTTGGACGCCATCGCCGATGCCAAGAAGTGGGGGGGAGATGCCGTCTTTCTGGGGATCGGCTTCGAGACGACCATGGCAGCGTACGCGGCCCCGATCGAACGGGGCATGCTTCCACCCAACCTGTACTTCATCAGCGCCCTGAGATGGACCCCTCCGGCGGCCGAATTTGCCATCAACAGAGTAGGTAGGGTCGACGGAGTAATAGCTCCGGGGCACGTATCGGTCATCACAGGGGCGTCGGCCTGGTCTCCCCTGGCGGAGAAGCTGGGCATACCAGCCGTCGTCTCCGGGTTCGAGCCGATCGACTTGCTCATCTCCATAGCGGGCATCCTCAGGCAGATGGCGACAGGGAGGCACCAAGTCGAGATCGAATACAGCCGCGCTGTGGAATGGAAGGGAAACGAAAAGGTTCTGAGCAGCGTGAGTCGTGTCTTCGAGACGGTGGACAGCGCTTGGCGGGGCATCGGCATCATACCCTCCAGCGGGCTTGAATTGCGTGACGCCTTTGCGCACTGCGATGCCAAGAAGTTCTTTAGCCTAAATGAACCCGGTGCCGAAGCATCTAGCCAAGACCTCCCCAAGGGGTGTCGCTGCGGTGAGGTGACATTGGGATTGACGAAACCCATCGATTGCCCAATGTTCCTCTCTTCGTGCACGCCCGAAAGGCCTTATGGGCCCTGCATGGTTTCTTCGGAGGGCACCTGCGCGGTATGGTCTAGGTTCGGGGGAGGGGGCTTGGCGGAGAGGGTGGCCTCTGAAGTGGGGGTGATATAGCGGTGTGCTGGGCAGTACCTGCTAAAGTGACCGCCGTCGATGGCATGATCGCAAAGGTGGACTTTGGAAGCGGAACTGTCCGTGAAGTTCTAGCGGCGGCGCCGGAGGAGCTCTTCGCTGGCGACTTCGTGCTTGTTCACGCCGGAGCCGTGATTTCGAAGCTCAACGTCGAGGAGTTCATGGAGAGCTTCGGCTACTATAGGGAAATAGCCGTGCAAATGGCCATCGACTCCGGGATCCCCAAGAAACAGGCGGAAAGGGAAGTGGATTCATCTCTGAGAGGCCTCCTTGGCCCGATAATCAAGGGTTGAGTTGGAGCCTTTGGGCAGAGGATATGTGACGCTAGCGCACGGAGCGGGGGGGAAGGAGACCGAGGCCCTGCTGGGAGAGATGATCTTTGAAAGGCTGGACGCGAAGCTGAAACGAGTGGCTAAGGGTGTGGGCTTAGACAGGCCCGATGATGCGGCGGCTATACCATTCGGAGGCGGCTTCCTCGTAGCCACGGTCGATTCTTACACCGTCAGTCCACTGGTCTTTCCTGGAGGGGATATAGGCAGCCTATCGGCCAGCGGGAGCATCAACGACGTGCTCATGATGGGGGGAAGGCCCACCGCACTTCTTGACGCTATCATCGCCGAGGAAGGCTTGGACTTGGAGCTGCTTCAGAAGTTCGCGAATTCCTTGATGCAGGTGCTAAGGAAGGAATCTATCCCCCTCATAGGTGGCGATTTCAAGACCATGCCGAAGGGTCAGATCGACAAAGTCGTAATCACGACCGTGGGGCTCGGCTGGTGCAGGAGGCCCATTGTTGATTCGGAGCTAAAGCCGGGAGACAAGGTGATAGTGACGGACTTTATTGGAAGCCACGGTGCCACGATCCTTGCGCTTCAGCAGGGGGCGGATGTGCTCAAGTCGGGACTTGCGAGCGACGCCAAGCCCCTCACTTCCGTGATGCTGCCCGTGTTGAGCAAGTTTCATGCGTCCGTGCACGCGGCGCGGGACCCCACGCGAGGTGGGCTGGCCATGACTCTCAACGACTGGGCGAAGTCCAGCCGCACCGTCATCACCGTCAGCGAAAGGGACGTACCTGTGCGTGAAGAGGTCAAAAGTTACTTGGGGATGCTGGGCGTGGACCCGCTCGGTCTGGCCAGTGAAGGGGTGGCGGTCCTGGGGGTGAAACCAGACGTGGCCGAGGAAGTGCTGCGCACGATAAAGAAGAACGGGGCTCGAAACGCCACCATTATAGGCGAAGTCAGAAGGGCCGGGGAACACTCTGGCGTGGTGCTGCTTAAGAGCGAAGTGGGCGGTTACAGGTTGTTGGAAGCGCCCAGCGGCAGCCTAGTTCCGAGAATCTGCTAGGGCTGCTTGACCCAGGGCTATGCCTCCGTCGCCGGGGGGGACCAAATCGTTCGTTACGACTTGTAGCCTATCGCCCACCGAATCCCTGACGCCCTTCATAAAGGGAGAGTTGACGGCGGCTCCACCGGACACGGCCAAGGTCGTGTCCCCTCTTTTGGCCTTCGTCAAGGCGATGGACGCCAACCCTCTTCCGAGAGAATACTGCGCGGCGTAAGCCAGCTCAGAGGCTGGCCGTTCGTCCATCAAGGCAAGGATTTCGCCGAACAGAGCCGCAGTATCTAGAACCGGAACTTCCTCCTGTCTTATTGCCGGCTCAAGGAGGCATTTCCCTTCGACGGACGACGCCTCTAGCTTGATGGCGGGTTCTCCTTCGTATGTCCTGCTCATGCAGACGCCCAGAAGGGCCGAAGCCGCATCGAACACCCTTCCCAAACTGGACGTCATGACTGCCTTCGTCTTGCACTGGAGGAGGACGACTTCCAGTTCCTTCTCGCCGCGGGGAAGCCCTCTGGTCAGGCCACGGGACCTGAACACCTTCTTAACTTCGTCGTCTTCAAGGAACCCGGAAAGGATGGCGGCCAGCATCCGTGACGGATAGGTCGAAGCAAGGTCGCCGCCAGGGAGAGGTTGATACGAGAGGTGGCCAAGCCTGGTGAAGGTCCTGAACGAAGACCTGAGCACCTCTCCGCCCCATATGTTGCCATCGGCACCGTATCCCGTGCCATCTACAGCTATCCCCAATATTTCGCCTTCCAAACCCTTCTCAGCCATGACGGAGGCTATGTGAGCCCAGTGGTGCTGGACCTCTATTAGGCTGGCATCGTGCTGGCGACTCCATTCTCTAGCCATCGCTGTGCTGGGGTAGCTGGGATGAAGGTCACAGACCACATTGGCTTCGTGGGGGTCGACTCTGTAGTTCTTGGAAAGGAGCCGCAAGTATCTCTCCAACTCGAGAGATGTGAAGTACTCGTCCGTGTCACCTATGTACTGCGTCAATACAGCCTTATTGCCGAAGGCGACCGCCCCTGCATTCTGCAGCATGGCCCCGAAGCAGATGGCAGGGCGACTCAGGCGTCGAGGGAGGTCGATCCACTTGGGCGCATAGCCACGTCCTCGACGCAGAAGGGTGGGCCTCCCCAGAGTGAATCTGACTACGCTGTCATCCACCCTGTTGATGATCCGCCGATCGTGCATAAGGAAGTAGTCAACGCAATTCGACAATTTCTCCTTGGCGCACTTTTCGTCGATGCACATCGGCTCCCCGGCCGGGTTGCCGCTCGTCATGATGGCAAAGTGCTCCGGGAAGGCCATTAGAAGGAGATGATGCAGGGCGGTGTAGGGAAGAAAGAGGCCCAATTGCTTCAAGCCGGGCGCCACTCCGCCAGAAAGAGGTCCTCCTCCTTTGATGTCGACAAGGACGATGGGCCTCTCCCTAGATGTCAGCAGGGTCCTCGCTGCCGACGAAATCACCGCCAGCCGTGATGCCACCCTCAGATTGAGGGCCATTACGGCGAATGGCTTTTCAGGCCTGTCCTTGCGCCTGCGAAGGAGGCTGACGACGGCATCGTCGGACGCCGACGCGGCTATGTGAAACCCGCCTAGACCTTTGACGCCGATGATCTTCCCCCTTGAGAGAAGCCGCCCAGCTTCTTCGATGGGGTCTCTCGCCTTCGCCTTCACCTTCAGGCCCCTGTTGTCCTCGAGCCAGACGGAAGGTCCACAGTGCGGACAGCTGATGCCCTGGACGTGGAACCGTCTGATGTCCGAAGGATCGCCATATTCGGCCGTGCAGGATGGGCAGAGTTCGAAGTCGGCCATGGAGGTGTTCTTCCTGTCGTACGGAATATCTTCGATTACGGAGAACCTGGGACCGCAGACGGCACAGGAGTTGAAGGCGTACTTATGCCACCTGCTAGTTGGGTCGAGGACCTCGGCGAGACAGTCGTTACAAATAGCTATGTCGGCAGGGATCATCGAGGGCGAATGATAGGCAGCGTCGCTCTCAAGTATCTCAAACCTTCCACGACCCGTAGGCGGGACTGTCTTCCTCTGAATTGATTCGATGAAAGCCGCCGGGGGTTTGAGTTCAGTGACCTGATTCAAGAAGCGCTGGAGGTCGTCCTTCTCGCCTTCGACGACGACGGAGACGGCGCTACCGCCAATGTTTTTGACTTGGCCAGCCAAACCGTTGGCTACAGCAATCCTGTAGATGAAAGGCCTGAACCCCACTCCCTGTACTATGCCGGTTATGGTTAACTCAATTGCTTCTTTCAAGGCAGGACCGAGCCCGTCTGTTCAAATTTGGAGGACTAAGCGGCCACTTATAAGCTAAGCAGCAGACGTCAGGCCCGAAGATCCTTCTCTAAGAAACCTCATATATTCACGCCGCGATGAGCTGAAGCCGGAGCGACTGAAAACCACATGCACGAGATGAGCCTCGCCCAAAGCCTGATGTCCTCTGTCCTAAGAGAAATGGAAAAGCATAACGCCACGAAGGTTCTGGAAATAAGGGTCGAGATCGGGGAGCTGATGCAGCTGGACAGGCCCATCTTTGTGGAGGCTCTTACCAGCCTTCTAGAGGGGCCGAAATTGGATGGCGCCCGCCTAGACGTGGGTGTGGAGAAGGCCAATTTCACCTGTGGCAGGTGTTCTAGCAAATGGGGCATGGAAGAAGCGAAGAAGCAGCTGGAGAAGGTCGCTGGCGACCTGCTTGTGGAGGAACCTGACAGCAAGGAGCTGCCGCTGCACTTCCTCCCGGAACTGTACCCGGCTTTTGTCCACTGCCCGAACTGTGGAAGCTCCGATGTCTTCCTGAGCGAAGGGGGGGCCATCAAAGTGAGCAAGCTCGTGCTGAAGACGGGTGAATGAAACGTGCCTGTCCTTTTCCAGGTCGACCAAGCTAGGAACAGGTTGAAACAGGTCAAGAACGTCGTCCTAGTGGGCAGCGGCAAGGGAGGCGTGGGCAAGAGCTTGGTCGCCAGCGGCTTAGCCATCGAGCTATCTTCCATGGGTCTCGCGACGGCCTTGCTGGACATAGACGTGCACGGCGCGAGCCTGCCTTTCTACGTGGGTGCCGGTGCGCCTGTAAGGAGCGGCAGAGACGGACTGGAGCCCAAGCTGGCAGGCAAATTGAAGACCATGTCAGTGGGCTTCTTCACCGGCAGGAACCCTGCACCCTTGAAGGGTGGAGAAAAGCAGACGCTCATAACTCAGCTGATGGCTCTAACCAACTGGGGGGACTTGGACTTCCTTGTCGTGGACCTCCCCCCAGGCACTGGCGACGAACTGCTGGCGGCCTTCAGGCTCTTCTCCTCCAACTGCCGGCTCCTGCTGGTGACCACACCTTCGAAGCTAGCGACGGAAATAGTGTCGAGGCTGGAGAAGCTGGCCAAGCAGGAAGGCGTACCCGTCTTGGGCGTCGTCTTGAACATGAGCTATGTGGCCGTAGGGAAGAGAAGGGTCTACCCATTGGGAAAGGCAGTGCCCGGGCTCCTCGAAAAGGAGCTGCAGTGCAGCGTGCTGGCTGAGATCCCCTTCGTGCCTAAAATGAACGAAAAGAACCTACACGCCACTCTAGAGAGCGAAAGAGCTCTTGCTCAGGCTTTCAGGAAGTTGGCGAAAAAAGTGGCCCGCTAAGGCCTTATTCGGGCGAGGAAGCCTTCTTCTTGCGACCGAAAGAGAACCTCACCGTCAGGATCTTCTCCGAACTGAAGAGCCTGGAGCCTATGTACAGGACGACGACCGTCCAAAACAGGATGTAGGCCAAGCCAAGCACGCCGATCGTGAAATCGCCGACGAACGCCATCTTGGCGAAAGACGCAGCATAAGTGAACGGAATGGCTAGCAACGCCGCCTGTAGGTCGGCCGGGAAGCTCTGCAGGTCGCCCAGCATGACCATGAATGAAGGTATCATCACAGGAAGGATAAGGTAACCGACCACGGCCTGCGCGCCTCTCACGTCATCGGCGAAGACGCCTATCACCATGGCCATGGAGGTGGAAAGGGCCAAAGTCAAGAAGATGAGTCCTCCTAGGATGATGTAGTAGAGTGGAGAGGGTGAGAGGTTGAAGCCCACACTGGCCGCACTTCCAAAAGAACCAACGAAGGAATTTATGTAATATGTAAAACCAATGACGGATGCGATGGCGCCCAAGCCAGCTATTACTGTGGAGCCCAAAAGCTTGGCGGCCAGAATGTTGAACCTAGAAACGGGGAGGGTCAACAGCGTTTCGAGCGTCTTCTGCTCCTTCTCGACAGCGATGGCCGTGGCTGCTATCTGCATCGCTAAGATGACGACTATCATCACCGCGATGGGCATGGCGAACGACTGGCCTATCATCACATTGTTGAGCGTGGCCGGAGAAATGTTCAGGAGCTCGCCGTTCACGTAGCTGGAAGCCAAAATTGAGAGGGGATGCATGACGACCGAAGCGTTGAGGGTTGGGTCGGCAGACTGGATATAATAGGCCGACAGGAAGTTGCCAAAAGAAGCCAAGACGCCAGATACGATGTTGGCCCGTGCTGCCTCCGCCACCCCGAAAGTCTTGAGAGGAGTGTACGTCTCGAAAGATACGCCCCTCCTTGAAGTGATGTTGTCACCGAAGCCCGCGGGGATGACCACCAATGTGGTGGCGTTGTAGCGCTCCACCTCCTTCAATGCAGTATCGATGCCCTGCCGCTGCACCAGATTGACAGTAACGTTAGGGACGGAGGCGAAGTAGTGAACCGCCAGATGTGAAAAATCGCTATCGTCCAAGTCCATGACCACAAAGTTGCCTGTGCCTATGCTACCCTGAACAGCTTCCGTGGAAACGCCCACGGCTAACCCCATAAGGGGGTACATTATCAGGGGGACGGCTATCATGCCAAAGAGGATTTTAGGGTCCTTGATGAGATCCCTGACCTCCTTGATGACGAGGGTCCTGAAAACGTTAGCCATTGGATATCACCCTCATGAAGGCTTCCTCCAAGTTGGGTGCGCTGACGGAGGACTTGACCTCCTGCGGAGACCCCACCGCCAAGAGACGGCCCCTGTTGATGAGGGCGATCCTGTCGCAGAGATAGTCGACTTCAAGCATATTGTGACTTGACAGCAAGACGGTGACACCGAAGTTCGCCACGTAGTCCTTTATCATCCTACGTATGTGAGTGGCGTGGACGACGTCCAGCCCTGAAGTCGGTTCATCTAGTATGGCCAGTTTGGGCCTGATCATGAGGGCCCTGGCCAGAAGGAGCCTTCGTCCCATCCCTTGGCTGTACGTCCCCGCCTTGTCCCTGAGCCTATCGCCAAGGCCGGAAATGGCGCCGGCGTCGGAGACCATCCGATCGACCTCCTTCGAGTCGGAGGCGTAGAGGTTGGCCATGAACCTCAGATATTCGTAGCCTGTCAGGTTCCTGTATGCGCCTGCCTCGCCCGGCAAGTAACTGACGAGCGACTTTACCGTTTCAGCCTCTTTGACAACGTCATGGCCCAGCACCTTGGCAGATCCATCGGTAGGCTTGATAAGGGTGGAAAGGATCCTCAGCGTAGTTGTCTTTCCGGAGCCGTTGGGGCCGATCAGGCCAAAGACTTCCCCCTGACGAACGTCGAAGCTGATGCCATCCAGGGCCACGATGTTACCGTAGACCTTTCGAAGCTGACGCGCTTCGACGGCGTTCATGTCACCTGAAGCCGACTTCGACGTACTATTAAGGGTTAATAGCCATCGATTTCGCGCCTCTCGGAATCGATACTTCAAAGGCTTAAATAACCACAAAAAAAGACGCTATCGATGTGGGCCTGTAGCTCAGCCAGGTAGAGAACGAACTCACCTAGAGCGGCTGGCTCTTACGGCGACGGCAGGTCGTCGGAGAAACCAGTAGGTCGGGGGTCCGAATCCCTCCAGGCCCGTCCACATTTGGGTTAAGTGCATCCCTTGCTCAAGATGAACCAGAGCTTCCACCGCCATGCCCACGTCGATCATGCTTCAGTTCCTTTTCTTGGAGCGCGTTCATCGAAGGCCGAGCTTTTCGGCCCATCCGATCAAGCCCACAAGCCCAGTTCAGCTGAACAATTGTAGGGCCCGCTAACCCGCACGTTACGCTCTTGAATGCCGCTCGGCCCCAAGTCGGTCACCATGCCGGTCTTGTACAACGCGGCCATGACCGGGTAGGTCACCAACAGGCTCAGGAGTGCTCCCACCGCGTGCAACGGGCCCCATATGGCTAGGCTCCACCATGCTGACCCGCCCATGAAGGCGAAACCTATTACTGCACCGGCTACGTAAGCGGAAACCAAAGTGAAGCCTGAGACCATAGCGACGTTCGAAGGTTTGAAGCTAACCTGGTGCCTTATGGAAAATGCCATCAAGTCCAGCAAGACGGCCGAAAGGGTGAAGGACAGCACCAGGATGGTGGTGGGCCGAAAGAAGAGCACCACGGCCGTGCTGATCAGGCCGACGCCCGAGGCTCCGCCGAACCTCTTGATGATCCAAACAGCCAGAAGCAAGGGAAAGAACACGGAGATGTCGTGCAGGAAGGGCACGCCAAACAGCATGAATCCGAGGGGGGCTATGGAAATCTGAAGGAATCCGGAAAAGGCGCTGAGCAGTCCTACGATCGCTATCTGTCTTGACCGATTTATCGACGACATTGACGCGTCTTTCCTGGTGCAGGGTCTGGCATCGAATATATAATATAACTTTGGCACCTTCTAGGCGCGAAGATCCTTCATCCGACGTCCAGTGTTTGAAAGAGCGCGCCATGAATGTCCGAATATTCTCGCAGTCTATGGACTGTTTCTGCTAAATATATATTTTATTTTGATGGCGGAAGAAATATGGACTGTTACGTGACTTATGAAATGACATTCTGCAAGAACAACCTTCTTAGGCGGGTGAAATCACAGCCCAGGTCGAGTGAAGCTTGCAGTACGTCGCGCCGAGAGACGGGCTATTGAAGATAGTGGCCAACCTCAGGTCGCTAGGTTACACCGTAGTGGCACCAACCTTGCGAGACGGGGCCGTCTGCTTGTCTCCGGTAGAATCTGCGAATGAAATTGCCAAGGGTGTAGTCGATTCCCAGGAGCCAGGCAGGTATCGGGCAAAAATGGCTGGCGACGGCTACTTCTCTGCCGTCAACGGACCGACGTCGGCTAAGAAGTACCTGCATCCGGGAAGGGTGGACCTATTCAAGGCCAAACTCGGGCCCGACGGACCTGAATTCTTCTCAACCTTCAGGAAAGAAAGCAAGCTGGCAATAATGGGCCTTAGGCCGTGCGATTTGAAAGCTGTATATGTTCAAGACAGAGTTCTACTTCAGGGGCCGTACAAAGACCCCGTTTACGCCTCTTTGAGGGCCGATGCCCTCTTAATTGTGGTTAACTGCACCAGAGCCGGAAGCAACTGCTTCTGCGCCTCCATGGGCACAGGTCCGAAAGCCGTCGATGGCTTCGACCTTGCGATAACCGAGCTGTCCGATCGATTCGTCCTACACGTGCCTGGCGAAAGGCCCGCCTTCCTCGACGGTTTAGAGTTGGCTCCGGCCTCCGAGGAGGACCTGCGAGAGGAGGAAGCCGCTATCGAGAAAGTCAAGGCCACGATGGGTAAACGTATAGAGCATCCAGCGCCCGCGGAGGCCGTCTATGAGAGCTTGGAAAGCCCGGTCTGGGAAGAAGTTTCGCAGAGATGCCTTGCCTGCGGCAACTGCACGATGGTCTGCCCTACGTGCTTCTGCACGAGCGTCAAGGACGCCACGGACCTGGTCGACGGCAGCGTCACCAGGGTCAGGGAGTGGGATTCCTGCATGTCGAGATCTTTCACATACTCGCACGGCTACAACCCCCGTTATGGCAGAAAGGCGCGCTACAGGCAGTTCGTCATGCACAAGTTCGCTTATTGGACGGAGCAGTTCGGAGCTTATGGATGCGTTGGCTGCGGGCGTTGCATAACGTGGTGTCCCGTGGGCATCGACATCGCAGAGACCGTGAATGCGATCGTGAAGTCGGTTGGCGACAAGAGGACTCTGCCGGAGGTGGTCAAGGTTGCCTGAGGCTGTTTCTTTGGCAGAAATGATGGTGAAGGCCAAGCTCAGGGAAGTCACCCCGGAGACGCCCGACACCGTAACGTACAGCTTTGAGTTATCAGACGGTAGGGGACCTGCTGATTTTCGCCCGGGAAGGTTCAACATGCTCTACGTCCACGGTGTGGGCGAAGCGCCAATTTCCATCGCCTCTTGGAAGCGCGAGAAGCTGCTCAAGCACACTGTCAGGTCCGTAGGTAGCGTAACCAACCAGATATCAAAGCTGAAGGTGGGTGAATCCTTGGGTCTGAGAGGCCCTTACGGGAAGACGTGGCCGGTGGAAGCTGCCTACGGTAAACAGCTCGTGATAGCGGCCGGAGGGCTGGGGCTGGCGCCCCTGAGGCCAGTCATACTGGAGGCGTTGAGCGAACTGTGGAGGTTCGCCGACGTCAAGATACTCTATGGAGCCAAGACGCCTCAGGACTTGCTCTACCGCTACGAGTACCGAAGCTGGGGCAGGAACTTCATGGCCACGGTTGACAAGGGTGACGAGAACTGGAAGGGCAACGTGGGTGTCGTAACCACCCTGTTCAACAGGGTGGAGGTACTATCTGACAAGGCCGTAGCCTTCGTTTGCGGCCCCGAAGTGATGATGAAGTTTACGGTCCAGGAGCTGCTCAGGCGGCGGGTGCCGGAGGACAACATCTACGTATCGCTTGAGAGACACATGCAGTGCGGGATGGGCACCTGTGGGCACTGCCAATTGGGTCCGGTGTTCGTGTGCAAGGACGGTCCGGTGTTTGGATATCCGCAGGTCAAGCGCTTTTTCGCCAGAGAAGGGGTCTGAATGACAAAACCCAAGCTCGGCGTATTCAAATTCTCTTCGTGTGATGGATGTCAATTGTCCATTCTGGACGCCGAAGAGCAGCTTCTGGCGTTGGCCGACAGCGTTGAGATCAGGGAATTTCTGGAAGCGACAAGCAGCGTGAAAGGAGGGCCTTACGACATAGCCCTGGTGGAGGGGTCCATTTCGACGCCCGAAGAAGTAGAGAGGATCATCAGGATCAGGGAGGAATCACGCATGCTCGTCACGATAGGGGCCTGCGCCACCGCGGGCGGCCTGCAGGCGCTCAGGAACTGGACAAAGTTGGATTCTTTCAAAGAAGCCGTCTACCCCGACCCCAAAGTGGTCAGGTCGCTCGAGAAGGCCCTGCCGGTCAAAGACTTTGTCAGCGTAGATTACGAGTTGCGCGGTTGCCCCATCAGCAAGGACCAACTCTTGCAGTTCTTCGCTGCTGTGCTTAAGGGGGTGCAACCCCGCCTGCCGACCAACAGCGTGTGCTTCGACTGCAAGCGGAAAGGTAATGTGTGTGTGGTGGTGGCGTCGGGCGTGCCATGTTTGGGCCCCATAACCATGGCTGGCTGCGACGCCATCTGCCCTTCGTACAACAGAGGGTGCTACGGTTGTTTCGGCCCCTCCGACGATGTAAACCTGAAGTCCTACAGCCGTTGGCTCGAAAGGAATGGGGTAGATAAGACGACAGTCAAGCTGCTAGTAAAGGGCATCAATTCGTACTCCAAGGAGTTCCGAGGTTGGATTGAAAGCGAAGAATAAGAAGATCGTGGTGGACACGGGCCCCTTGGCAAGGGTAGAAGGAGAGGGCTCTCTGCTCATAGAAACTGATGGCAGGAAGTCCGTCAACATTCAGCTCAACATCTTTGAACCGCCCAGGTACTATGAAGCCTTTCTGAAGGGGAGGAAGGCTGAGGAGGTCGTCGATATAGTGCCTAGGATCTGTGGCATCTGTCCTGTGGCCTACCAGATAAGCGCCTTGAACGCCTTTGAAGGGCTCTTTGGCGTCCCGGTGGACGATCAAGTGAGGCGAGTTAGGCGCCTCCTGTATCTTGGTGAATGGATTGAAAGTCATGCCCTGCACGTCTTCATGCTGGCGGCGCCTGATTTCCTCGGCGTCCCCGACTCTCTGGTCTTGGCGAAGAAGAATCCTGACTTGGTGAAGAAGGCCCTCATGCTAAAGCGCGCCGGTAACGAACTCATGGCCGTCATAGGCGGAAGGGAAATTCATCCGGTGTCTCCCCGCATAGGAGGTCTGCATAAGGCGCCCAAGAAGGACAGCCTTACGGCCTTGAGGCCCCAGCTGGAGCGGTCTTTGGAATTTGCGAAGGACGCGGTAAGCCTGACGTCGAGCCTGGACATTCCACCGCTGGAAAGAGACGTGGTGTTCGTGGCTTTGAAGCGCAGGGACGAATATGCCATAACGGACGGGCGCATCGTGTCCAACAGGGGGCTGGACGTAGAACCCAATGAATACGAAAAGAACTTCGAAGAGCATCAGGCCGCCTACTCGCACGCCCTTCGTTCTCTTACGAAGGACGGCCTTCCATACATGGTAGGGCCGCTGGCCAGGGTCAACTTGAACTTCGACCAACTTAATCCTTTGGCCAGGGACAGGGCGAAGGAAGTGGGGTTCGGGCGTGGTGAAACCAACCCGTTCAAGAGCATAGTGGCTCGTTCGATCGAACTTCTGCACGCCGTCCAAGAGGCCATCGAGCAGATAGAGTTGTATCAGGAGCCCACCAGGCCTTACAACACCTATGAGTACAAGGAAGGAGTGGGGTACGGCGTCAGTGAGGCGCCGAGGGGTTTGCTGTACCACAGATATGAAGTGGACAGAAGAGGTTTCATCGTCAACGCCAAGATCGTGCCTCCTACGGCCCAGAACCAGGTGCGCATCGAGGAAGATATCCGACTGTTGGCTCCGGCCATCATCAGCGCCAAGCCACATGAAGCACGTAGGTTGAGCGAAATGGCGGTGAGGAACTACGATCCTTGCATATCGTGCGCCACACATTTCCTGAAGCTGAATATCAAGCGCGTTTAGGCCTTACCTGGAGCCTGTCAGAGGTCGGAAGCAAGCAGAAGGCGCACTGCTGAGGTTCGCCTCATGTCGGTCTCGCGAGCGTGGACGCCCATCAACGGCCTGAATCCCTCTTTGGTGTAAAAGGACGATGCGATGTAATTCTGGACGGGGAACTCTACGAGGATCATCTGCGCCCCCCTTTTCCTCAGCTCTTCATCTGCCCTAGCCAACAGGACGGAGCCCACTTCCTTCCTCCTGAATTCGGGCATGACATATATGTTGTCGATTTGGCCAACCGTGCGGGGGGCGTAAAACCTCCTGTCAACCATGCCGGCCCTCAGGACGCCGGCCACGCTGCCCCCCAGCTCAGCTACCAGGAAGAGCGCCTTGGGGTCCCGCAGCCCCTCCTTGACGAAGCTCAACACCTCGCCCTCGGACTCTTCCTCCACCGAAAGCAATGGATCGAACTCGGCGTTGAGCTTGATCATCCTTAGTATAAAATCGACCAGTATAGGAAGGTCTTGGTCGGCGGCCTTCCTGACCTTCAGGCGGTCCGTCAATGGAACTTCAGGATTCTAAGGCGGAAACGGCGGTATTATACCGTTTCTCATCAAAGTATCTATTTGGTTCCTAGCATGGGTGATCATTTCGGTGGCAGTATGAAGGAGCTCATCTCTGGTCATCTTCTTTCTGGTTATGCCCTGCTCCATAGCCTTCAATGCTACGGCTGCCGCCACGCGCGGATAGACCTCCCACTCGGTCATCTTCGGAACGATATGCTCCTCGTTCAGGCCCGTTTCTTCGGCGAACCTAGCCAGCTCAAAGGAGGCTTCAACGGCCATCTCGTCGGTTATGGTCTTGGCTCGTATGTCGAGCACGCCCCTGAAGACTGAAGGGAATACTAAGCTGTTGTTGACTTGGTTGGGGAAATCGCTGCGGCCGGTGGCTACTATCTTCGCTCCCGCCTCCTTGGCTTCCCACGGCCATATCTCTGGAACGGGGTTCGCCTCGGCGAAGACGATGGCGTCCTTGTTCATCAGCCTGATCCACTCTGGCTTGATGACTCCGGGGCCAGGAGTGGAGGCGGCGATGACCGCGTCGGCTCCTTTGAGGGCATCAGGGAGTCCGCCCTTCCTCCTGTCGCCGTTGGTCTTGAGGGCAAATTCATACTTCCAAGGGTTTTCTATGGCCATTTTGTCCATGTCCTGCCTTTCAGGTTCCAAGATGCCCTTGCTGTCCACCATGTACATCTTCTTGGGATCGGCCCCAGCTGAAATGGACAGGCGGGCATTGTTGATATTAGCGGCTCCTGAGCCGAAGAAGACGATACTAGCGTCGGATATCTTCTTTCCGACGACCTTGAAGGCGTTGACTAGGCCCGCCACGGTTGCGCCCGCGGTGCCCTGCTGGTCATCGTGCCACACTGGTATGTCCATCTCCTTCCTGCATCTTTCGAGGATGTAGAAGCAGTCGGGCTGCCTGATGTCTTCAAGGTTGATGCCGCCCAGCGCCGGCTCCAGCACCTTGGCGACCTCGACGAACTTCTCTCTGTCCTTAACGTTGATGGGAAGGGCGAAGGCGTCCACGCCACCCAAGTACTTGAAGATGAGCGCTTTACCTTCCATTACGGGCGCTGAGGCTTCGGGGCCAATGTCGCCCAAGCCCAAGACGCGTGTGCCGTTAGTAAGCACGGCGATGGTGTTCCATCTGTTGGTGTATTCGAAGGATAGCCCCTTGTCTTTGACGATGTCCTTCGAGACCTGAGCCACACCAGGCGTATACCAGACGCCGAAGTCGCTCAAGGAAGTCACTGGGACGCGGGGCACCACTTCGACCTTTCCGCCGTAGTATTTTGCATATTTTATGGCTAGTTCATACGGTTTGTTTACATCCTGCTGCGCGGCCATGATTATATTCATGGCGATTGTGACATGCTGGGGGATTTAAAGTTGTCCTATTTACATTCAAGAGCGTGTCCATCACTATATAGGGGTCAGCTGGAACCCCGTGCTTACAAGTTTATCCTGTCCGGAGGGCCGAAGAAGGCGAACGTCGCGACCTCAAGCTCCTTCGACTTGGCTTGGCTTGACCGTAAACGCTTATTAGAAACGAAAGGCGATTAATTTTAAATGTCTTTCTCGAATTGGCGCACTAGGCCGGAAGATGCGGCGCCAAGCCTGATTGATGTTGCCATCGGGAGGACGCCCGCTGATTTAGTGCTTAGGGACTGCCGTTTAGTAAACGTGAACACGCGAGAAATCGAAGGCCATATAGACGTCGCCATAAGGAAGGACAGAGTCGCCCTTGTGGGTGACGCCTCTCATACCGTGGGGCCCAAGACGACGATCATAGACGTCAAAGGAAGGTTCGTTACGCCAGGTTTGATCGATTCGCACATGCACATCGAGAGCTCCATGGTTACACCCACACAGTTCGCCAGGGCGGTGTTGCCACTGGGCACGACTGCGGTCTTCGTGGACCCCCATGAAATGGGAAACGTGATGGGATTAGATGGAATCAAGTATATGATCAAAGAATCTTTGGCGCTTCCGTTGAAGGTCTTCTTCACCATCCCTTCCTGCGTTCCAGCCCTGCCCGGCTTTGAAACGGCCGGCGCCTCCATAGGGCCTGAAGATGTCAAGAGGGTCTTGAAGTGGCCTAATGTTGTGGCTTTGGGTGAAATGATGAACTTTCCGGGAGTCTTGAATGGTGATAGGGCGGTCATGGAGGAGATCAAAGCCACTCTTGGACGAGGCATGCCAATAGAGGGGCATTCTCCTGGTTTGGCTGGCAAGGAGCTATCGGCATACGTGGCTGCGGGCATTACTTCGTGTCACGAATCTACGACGAAGGAGGAAGCGCTGGAGAAGCTCAGGAGGGGCATGTACCTGCAGGCCAGAGAGGGATCAGCGTGGCTGGACGTGAAGGAGAACGTCAGGGCCGTCACTGAGACAGAGGTTGACCCTCGTCACATGCTTCTGGTGACGGACGACAGGGAGCCGTGGTCGTTGATACGTCAGGGTCACATGAATCACGTCGTAAGGAGGGCCATCGAGGAAGGGGTGGACCCGTTGGTGGCCTATCAAATGGCCACCATCAACGCGGCCGAACATTATGAAATGGGAAGGTACATAGGATCCGTGGCCCCGATGAGGAGCGCCGACCTCCTGATTATGACGTCGTTAGATTGCGCCAAGCCCGATGTCGTGATAGCCGATGGCAGGATCGTAGCAGAAGGAGGAAGGCTCACCGTAGACATCGAACAGAAGTCTCCCCCGGAGCGCGCGTTGAATTCCATTCACCTTGAACATCAGCCCATAAGAGAGGACTTCGTAGTCAAGGCCAAGAACGATGGAGGACGAGCCACAGTCAGGGCGATAAAGGTGATGGGAGGAAGCGTGCTCACCGAAGAAGCTGTGGAGGAGGTCCCGGTTAAGGATGGTGACGTGAAGGCCTCCACCGAAGACGACGTCCTGAAAGCGGCTTTGATAGAACGCCATCACGCTTCGGGGAGGATGACGGTGGCGTTCACCAAGGGCTTCGGCTTCCAGAGCGGGGCCGTCGCGTCCACCGTGGCGCACGATTCACATAACCTACTGGTAGTGGGTGTAGATGAGACCGACATGGCATACGCCGCGCTGGAGCTGACCGAGAACGGAGGAGGAATGGTGGCAGTAAAGAATAAGCAAGTGCTGGGCATGATTCGCCTGCCAGTGGCCGGGTTGCTGTCGGAGAGACCAGTAGAGGAAGTGGCTGCGGAGGCTGAAGTTCTGCTGGAGGCTTGGAGGAGGTTAGGTTGTGACATGGTGGAGCCTTTTATGACTATGTCTCTCATGACCCTGACCGTCCTGCCGGAGCTAAGGCTCAGCGATAGAGGCCTGCTGGATACGAAACGATTCCGGTTCGTGGAGCCTCTGCTGAACTAGTATAGTAAACAGAACAGAAACGTATGTACGTCGGCCCTAAGCGCTTGCGACCTACTTGACTTGCACTTCGTGCTTGGCCGTGATTTCTTTGATGATGCCAGCGGCTATGGTCCTGCCCGAGTCTCTAAGGGCAAACCTTCCCAGCTCGGGGAAGTCCTTGTAGGTCTCGATGCAAACGGGCTTGAGAGGCTTTATCTTGACGATGGCGGCGTCGCCCGTCTTGAGGCTCTTGGGCTTGTCCTCCACGACTTGGCCTGTGCGTGGGTCAATCTTGGACACCAGCTCGCTCACCGTGGCTGCCACCTGCAATGTGTGGGCGTGCATAACTGGCGTGTAGCCTGCGGCGATGGCGGTGGGATGGAAGACCACGATCATTTGAGCCAAGAACTCCTTGGCGACTGTGGGCGGCGAACTCGACGGCCCCACCACGTCGCCCCTCTTGATGTCCGTCTTGGCTACGCCCCTGATGTTGAATCCGATGTTATCTCCTGGGACGGCCTGGGGGATCTGTGTGTGGTGTGTCTCGATCGTCTTGACTTCGCCCTTGACGCCGGCGGGCATCACTACGACCACATCGTTGGTCTTGAGGACGCCCGTCTCCACCCTGCCTACGGGGACGGTGCCCACTCCAGTAATGGTGTACACGTCCTGTACGGGTATCCTTAGCGGTTTGTCTGTCGGCTTGGAGGGCTCCACAAGCAGGTCAAGGGCCTCAAGGAGAGTAGGGCCCTTGTACCAGGGCATGTTAGTGGATCTCGTGGTGATGTTGTCGCCCTTCCAGCCCGAAACGGGGATAATGTTGATGCTTTCGACCTTGTAGCCCACCTTCTTCAGGAGCTTGGAGGCCTCCTCCTTCACCTCTTCGAACCTCTTCTGGTCGTAAGGAGGCGTGGTGGAATCCATCTTGTTGATCAGTACGATGAGTTGGTTCACCCCCAAGGTCTTGAGCAGGAAAGCGTGTTCCACCGTCTGACCACCTTCGCCCATGCCCGCCTCCGTCTCTCCTGGCTTGCAGGAGATTACGAGGACGGCGGCGTCTGCTTCGCTCGCTCCGGTGATCATGTTTTTGACGAAATCACGATGGCCAGGAGCGTCGATCAGGGTGAACGTATACTTCTTAGTCTCAAATTTCTGGAAGGCGAGGTCGACGGTGATTCCTCTTTCCCTCTCCTCCTTGAGCTGGTCGAGCACCCAAGCGAACTTGAAGGTGTCGCCCCTGCCCGTCTCCTCAGAACTCTTGGCATATTCGTCAATGAGACGCTGGTCTACGACGCCCAGCTCGAATAGGAAATGACCCATGGTCGTGGACTTCCCGTGGTCGATGTGACCAGTGATCACGATGTTCAGATGCGGCTTCTCGGGCAACTGTGAGCACCCTAACTAACGCATTAGGACACGGAAGACATTATTTAAGGTTTAGTGTGGACATCTACCTTGAAGACAGAGCTATGCGTTCCTGTTCTGTCTTCTTCTTGACCGAGAAACTGTTGGCGTCACCCCTGGCCGCGTTGATGATTTCGTCCGCCAGCACTTCCTCCACGCTCCTCTGAGTGGAGTAGGACGCCTCCCTTACGCCTTCGGCGATGAATCTGAGAGCCAAGTCCACCCTGCGCAGAGGAGCGACGTCCACCGAAAGATGGTAGACTACGCCGCCGTAGCTGATCCTTGTTGTGTCCTCGTTCGGAGCGGCGTTCTCGACGGCCCTGACTAAGACCTGAACCGGATTCTCGCCCGTCTTGAGATGGACTATTTCAAGTGCGGCCCTTACAACGTTCATGCTCCTTTGTTTCTTGCCGCCCATCCTGCCCGTGTTCTTTGCGTGCTTCTTACCGAAGTGCATGATGCTGTTGGCCAGCCTCTCCACTATGTTCACTTCGGCCTTGCCAAACTTCTTGTGCTCGTGCCTACCGTGGGTGTGGGGAATGACGGAGGGCTTCAACGAGATGACGGACTTCAATCCCACGTCTCTAACTTCGACCCCAGCGAGGTCCCATTTATTGAAAAGGAGTATCTCCTGCTCGACCAAGCGTGTCTACCTCTTCGGCTTCTCCTTGCGTCCGACCACAAGCATTTCTAACGAGACACCGTTTACGCTAGAAACTTGCCAGCGGACGCCGGGAATGTCGCCCATTGCCCTTCCTTGGGAGCCACCGATGCCCTCCAAGACGACCTCATCGTGCTCGTCCACGTAGTTTAGAGCACCATCGCCCGGCAAGAAGGCAGTGACCTGCTTGCCGTTCTTGACCAGCTGGACCCTGATGCAGTTTCCCGTGAGTATGCCGTTGGCGAAGAAATTGTGGCTTCTGTCGGCTATCGTTATGTCTTGGAGCCTCTGATGCCCTACCTCCTTGACTTCGACCACCTCGTCCCAGACAAGACCGTTTTTCGGAAGATTCTCAGTCGCACGTTCGACCCAGGCATGGAAGTCTTCACCCTCCGCGGTCGCGTGGAGAAGGTCCAAGTTGTTGACACCTTTCCAGAGCCAATAGTTTACGTTAGATGTCTTTATCCAGCCATATCCATCTCTCCTTAACGATTCCGCAATCTCGGGGTACGTCAACCCCTTCGAACGGAGAGAGACCGCCTTCGCGTAAGCCAGCTTGGTCTGGGCGATTCTTGCCATCTTTAACTTCAGATACTGGAAGGCGTACCGTGCTAGCGTTTCTCTACGTCTACAATACGCGTACCCAATCCGGCCGTAGAGGTTAGCTATGTTTCGGATGTTCGACGAGAATAACAACCTGATCTTATAGGTCCTAGTTCCGTCCTTTCTAAGAACCGAGGGCCTGATCCTGACCCCCGAAACTGTAACGTCGAATTGGGAAAGAAGCGCTTGAAGCTCCCCGAGAAACTCTATGCCGCTGTCCACTAGGTCTTCCCTCTTCGACAACTCAAGAGTTGGCTGCTGAAAAGTGGAATTGGCTACACGCGGACCCTCCAGCTCGCTCCCAAAATAGGATGCCAGGAACTGCCTCTTCACCCACGCTGGTCCGTTCTTCACCCAATCCGGGACGCCAAATCTGACGTCCGCTTTAGCCCCGACCGGCGCTCCCAATGCAGCCAGGAGCGAGAACAAGGCAATCGAGGTGCAAGACATAACGTTATAAGAACCCGATATGGTCTTGGATCCAGCTTCGGTTCTGACCACGCTTGTGGAAGTCCCGGTGTACACGGGCGAAGCGTGGAAGCCCAAGGATTCCAAGTCCTTCGATATCGACTGCAGGTCCCTAGCTGTTCCTGAGGCCACAAATTTGCCACCGAATCCTGTGCCGGACTTCCCGTAGCTGAGGTGGCCATCTCCGAAGACGTGGCCAACCAGTCGCGCGACGGAGGGAAGCGCGGGGTTATCGTAAGTAAGCGGCAACAGTCCCTGCTCTTCCAGCTTCGAAGTCACATCACTCTTGTTCGACCTGTCTGGGATATGCTTAATGAGACGTGCCTCGTCCATGATTAGGCCTGTCGACGATTCACGCCTAACCGGGTCGGAGGGGAGGACGACCACTTTGTCGCCGGGTCTGAGATCTCTTGCACTTATTATCTTCCCTTCGGCATAAACGGGATGGTCCCCGCTGGCAATCAGCGTGTTTCCTGCCTGGGTCACTATCCTGTAGGTGCCCACCGCGGCCACCTCCGATTCTGACAACTCGAATGAATCCACTACACTTGAGGAGGATAATTCGAAAGTACTTGTATCTAGATAGGATACAGCTGGAGACTTCAGCGAGCCAACGATCTCCCCCATGCTAAGGCAGGAGCCGTCGTCGAGAAGCACCTGCGTTTCGGACGCCACGCATTTACGGATGGCCGAGTTGGGCTGCTTGGATTCCACGCCCACCTTCTCCAGCACTATGCCTCTGGCTTGAGGAGAACCCTCAAGGGGATCGGCCTTTTCGTCCAGCTTGAGGAGCCTACGCTTGTAGTACTTGTCCGACCAGCGGTGCTGCTGCCTCTTTCCCTGCAGCTTACGCGCCGCAAACTCCCCTCTCGGTGACTTATGCGCCAAACCTAACTAACCACCAAACCGCCTATACGCCAGCATATAAGATTTACACCAAAGGTCGGCTTCGGTCATTGTGTGACTATATGAATATGCTCGATGCCGAAGTACCTCTTGGCGAGCATCCTTGCACGCTCGGCGTTCCTGCCGCCCCTGCCCAATACGGCTCCCTTGTTCTTCGATGATACGGTTACGATGGCGACCTTTGAGCCGTCGGCCTTTTCGTTGACCTTGGTATCGATGACGTTCCTCGAGCCCAGCGCGTTCCTGACGAGCTCCTTGGGATCGTCGGAATATTCGACCAACTCGATGGGCCTAGCCATGACATTTTCTAGATTGGCTATGGTTTGGCCTTTCTTGCCTATGGCCAACCCCATGTACTCTTTATCTATGACGAAGATGATCCTGTTGCTTGTGGCATCGATGATACAGTCTCTGGAACTGACGCCCGTAACGTTCTGAAAGATGCCCATCAGGCCGAGTTCTTCAGACGTGAGCTTTATTTCGGGTGACAAACCAACACCGCGTTCCCAAACAAATAGCGAAGAAGACTTCGGGCTACCACACTTTAAGCCTTTTGCTCGGCGTGAACTTCCGCGGCCAGGAGCCTGCGCAAGTCGGCGTCGCCAGCGCTCTTTACGGACAGGGCGGTCACGGGGAAGGGCTTCCCTGCAGCGGCTCCGAGCTTGACTGCCGGATCTCGGTATATCACCAAAGGCACGTCGGCGGACTTGCAGGCGGCCTCAAGCTCGATCAGCTCGGCCGAAGGGAGGGAGGATGAAACGATGACTAATTTCGAGCTCTTCAGCGCCCTAAGGCTGGCGCGCTGGCCTAGGACGACCTTGCCCGTCTTCATGGCCGCTTTGACGAAGAGTTCTATGGTTTTCTCGTCCAAGGTCACTCACCACTCTTCATGTATATGTCGACCATTCCCGTGCCGATGGGTATGGTGGATCCCACGATAACGTTTTCTGTCACTCCCTTGAGCTCTTCCACTTCTCCCTTGGCGGCGGCTTCGGCTAGAGTGGGGACCGTGATTTCGAAGGCCGCCCTGGCGAGCACGCTCGTCTTGGAGCCTGCTATGCCGTGCCTGCCTATCTGCTGCAGGAGGCCCTTGCTGGTCATCAGGTCGGCCACCAGAAGGATGTGTCTAACGTCCACTTCAAGGCCCTGCTCATCTAGCGTGTTCAGTATCTCCCTGACGATGGCGGTGCGGGCAGCCTCGATGCCCAGAGTCATGGCGATTTCGTAGATGTTGTTGGTAGTGGTCCTAGTGGAGTCGACGCCGACCACCTTGAGCACCTTGCCCAAGTTGGAGCCTGCCGTCTGAATCATCCATTCGCCGTCCTTTTGGACAACCGAAACGCTGGAAATGCCAGGGACGCCTTTGACCCTCGTGTTCATGGACTTGTCCCTGACGCTCACCGAAGCTTGGTCATCGAAGTTGTCAACGAGTATCTTGTAAGCATTCTTGGCAGGGTCGGGCTTGACCTTGTTGCGTGGCGTCTTGATGACCGAGAGGACGTCCTCGAGAGTGCAGGCCCTCTCTTCCAACTTCTCGGCGTCCAATATGAATTCGTAGGCGCCCTCTTCGTAGTCCCTCCTGACCTGTTTCACGAGATCACCTACCTTCGTGAAGAGTATCTCCCTGGCCACCTCAAGCGCCTTTTCCTGGCTGACGCGGTGATCTTCATCCAAGTAGACGTCCATGGTGGGCGTTGATGGTTGTTTGCGGGCGTCGACAAGCTCAATAAGCCTGGGGAGGCCGAGGGTCACGTCCCTCTCTTTCACACCTGCGAAGTGGAAGGTCCTCAGGGTCATTTGAGTGCCAGGCTCACCGATGGACTGCGCCCCTACGACGCCCATGGCTTCGCCCGGCTCGACCAAAGCCTTCTTATAAAGCTCGAGGGTCTTCTCGCAGACGACCTTGGAGGCCTTCTTGCTCAGTCGACCTTCTCTGAGTCCCTCCCCCAGCGCCTCGACCAGCCTGGGTGTGAGTTGGTTGGTGTAGGGCTTGACAAGTGAGGTTACGTCTGAGTCCTTGATTCTGGCAACTTCCTTGTCGTCCACAAGGACTTGTGTGTCGATCAGCCTGTCGACGTTGACGGCCCTGCCGTGGTCGCTCTTTGAGGGGTCCACGCCGTCTTCGCCGTAGAAGAACTGGATGATGTTACCCTGGGGGTCCCTAACCGTGGAGTCGTATTCAACGCGAATGTGCTCCATGGCGTTCACCAGCCGCCTCTGCATGTAGCCGCTCTGCTGGGTCCTGACGGCCGTATCCACCAAGCCCTCCCTCCCGCCCATGGCGTGGAAGAAAAATTCGATGGGGTCCAGGCCCTCTCGGTAGTTAGACTTGACGAAACCATAAGCGTCAGGGTTCCTCTCGGACTGCTTGAAGTGAGGTAAGGCCCTGCGATAGTATCCCCTAGTGATCCGCTTCCCTCGAACTGACTGCTGCCCCACGGTGGCCGTCATTTGGCCCAAGTTGAGCGAAGACCCTCTGGCGCCAGTCTTGGCCATGACGATGCCGGCGTTGGTGTCGGGCAGGGTCTTCTCGACCACTCGGCCGGCGTGGTCCCGGGCCCTGCTCAGCTCGCTCATAATATATTGCTCCAGCGCCTGCTCGGGCTTGAGGCCCTTAATGAGAGGCAGGTCGTTCGCTCCGTACTTCTTGTAAAGGGAATTCACGTTGGAGTAAGCTGTGTCGATTATTCCATCGATCTCTTTGACGGCCTCCTCGGGTAGCTCCAGTTCGTCGAACCCGAAGGAGAAGCCCACCGATGTGATGTAGGCCCTCAGAACCCTGAGAACCGAGTTCAGGAAGGACCTAGCGGCATCGGTGCCGTAGTCCTTGACGATCCTGTGCAGGATGGTGTCAGGCTCTTCAGCCCCAATGGAGGCCTTGTCCACTACGCCCGATTGCAGAACGCCATCCCTGACGACGACGTCTTTCTCCTTCTTGCCCATCTTCGATTTGTACCACTTGGACGTAAGGACGTAGTTGAAATCTTTGGGGAGGAAGAGGCTGAAGAGCTGCCTTCCAGTGTAGAGCTCACGAGGTATCTTGACCTCCGGCTCAGGCAGTTCGCCTGAGTAGCCTCCCGCGTACGCCAAGTTTGCGAACTGGGTCCTGTCCAAGTATACGCCCTCCTTTGTGAGGAGAAATGCGGCTGTAAGGAAGTCTCGTATAGCGCCTATGATGGGGCCCCCGTACCTAGGAGAGATGAGCTGGTCCTGTACCCTCATCAACGTCAAAGCCTCCGACCTAGCCTCCTCCCCCTGGGGGACGTGGAGGTTCATCTCGTCTCCATCGAAGTCAGCATTGTAAGGAGGGCATACGGCTGGATGAAGCCTGAACGTCCTGTAGGGAAGGACCTTGACGAAGTGGGCCATAATGGACATCCGGTGGAGGGACGGCTGCCTGTTGAACAGGACGACGTCGCCATCGCTCAAATGTCTCTCAACGATGTACCCAGGGGCGAGGGCTTCGCTGATGGCCTGCCTATCGCCCGCGAACTCCAACCTGATTTTGACTCCATCGGGACGGATGATGTAGTTCGCACCAGGATGGACGGTGGGCCCGTTGAGGACCAGTTTCTTAAGATGTTCGATGTTCCACGGCGCCACCTTCTCCGGAACCGTGAGCTTCTTGGCCACCTCCAC
>Ga0272448_1001195_pt1 | contig 36200 bp, 36 predicted proteins | sample YNPCB0191_FD_202220 | JGI IMG/M metagenome (GOLD analysis project Ga0272448, IMG submission 202220) | Hot spring sediment microbial communities from Yellowstone National Park, WY, United States - YNP-CB-019-1 | ecosystem: Environmental > Aquatic > Thermal springs > Hot (42-90C) > Sediment...
AAGTACGCCTGTACGTCGTAAAGCGGCTTCTGTCTGAAGTACATCTCAACATCGTACGTATCCCTGGTCCTGACGAACTGCTGTATATCGTAGGTCGGCTTCTGCCTGAAGTACTGATCTACATCATATCCCTGGACAGCCCGCGAATCCTCCTGAGCGGAGGCTGTGAGCATCATTGCAGATAAAACCACCATCAGGAGCAGTGCTTTGCATATAAAAATTCTCATGTCTGGTCCTCCCTGCTACAAGCGCATGTAATCCAACATAACGCTATTGTTATGTCACTGATTCATCATGGGTTTTGTATATAACTTTAACCCGTGGCGCGGAGGGCCTGAACGTGGATCCTCCAGACTTCAAATATGGAATGAGAAGAGGAGGCGGTGGTCAAATACCCGAATGGGATCGCTGGAATCGACAGCTATGCACGGAGAAATCCCCTGAGTCCAGACGGACTGAGAGCTGAAGGTTTCGATGATATGTGTCCGATCGAACGCCGCGGATCTCGATGAGGTACACGACGAAAACGGCGCACGTTGCTGTATTGGATAAGTCCTAAAATTCGTAACCGGAAGGCCATTAGGGTAAAGATGGAAATTAGCCAAGAATCGATGCCTAGAGATGGAATTCTGAAAAATTTATCCAACACAGCAATGGTAAAAAATCATGATGCCAATCGAGCTCTTTCATGGTAACTAGCTTGTTACGTCACGCAGAGATCAAGAGCATGTCTCCTCGCAGCGTTCATGCGGTATCATCTCAGAGAGCGGTGACCTCTGAGAGGTGGTTCCTAAAGACCGCCTCCTTCGCATGAACTGCTGAACTGCTGGAGGTTCGAGCACTGCGAGATGCAGATGCACACTTTCTATAAATATCTACAAGTTTCAAAACAAATTATTTATATGATTACGTTATTTCTATTATATGTAAAAGCTCTTTGGTTAATGGTGGTCGTGGATGAAGGATTACACTGTAAAGGTGCTGGATGATCGGGATCTGGAGTTCATCGAGGCGCTGAGAAGCCTTGGTGTGCAGAGGAATGTTGCGGCTCTGCTCACGTATCTGTCAAATGCGAAGGAGGTCTCTTCGAGGGAGATCGAGATGGGCACAGGGCTCAGGCAGCCAGAGGTCAGCATAGGGATGAGGTACCTCAGACAGAATGGGTGGATAGAGGAGCGCGATGTCAAGGGCGAGGGCAAGGGCAGGCCGATGAAGGTATACACACTTAAGGTCTCGATAGACGAGATCATAAAGCACTTTGAGGATCAGAAGCTTAAGGAGTCTGCAAAGGCGATGGAGTCGATAAGGAAGCTGAGGGAGCTGACCTCCACGGCCTGACCTCTTTAGAGGGAAAATATAATTAAGTTGGAGCACAGATCAATCATAGGGAGTAGCTGAGCAGCGGTGATGGTTCTTGCGAGGTTCTGTTGGCGTTATAGTGGGTGAGACAAGCCCACTGCAGTTCAAATTCATGATTCACGGAGCTGTGGGCAGGGGAGACTATGTGAAGGTAAGGGGCGATGGCAAGAGCTGGATACTGGCCCAGGTTGAGGAGATAAGAAGATCGAACACCGCGTACAGCATCGCTCACATGGAGAGGGGCTGCACCCAGACATGCAGGGAGTGGGTCGTCGCAGACGCGCGTGTTATCGGCGTGCCCTCAGATGGTCGCATAAGAGCGCCCGCAACGCCGCCGAGGCCTGGCGAGGAGGTTTATGCTGCAGATGAGAAGATGATAGCTGCTGCACTTGGGCTTTCAAAGGGCGATATGTACATAGGCATCCTGAAAGGGCACGACCTCAGGGTGGAGCTGGATGCCAATACCCTTGTGCAGAAGCACTGCAGCGTTCTGGCGAAGACCGGCAGCGGCAAGTCGTACACTGCTGCAGTGATACTGGAGGAGCTGCTCGATAAGGGCGTGGCGCTTCTTGTGATAGACACGCACGGCGAGTACGGCTCGATGAGGTATCCGAACAGGGAGGGAGAATTCAGCAGGTTTGGTGTGAAGCCAAAGGGCTACAACATAACAGTGTACACACCAGCGAATCTTGCGGTAAACCCGAGGGCGGACAGGCCGTTCAGATTCGATGGACTGAACCTCTCCGCCAGGGATATAGCCAGGATGCTCCCCGACGACCCGACCAATGGATCTGTGGCTCTTCTCTACGAGGCGATAGCAGCTCTGAAAGCGGAGAGGGAGAGCTACGATCTCGAGGATATAATAAAGCAGGTTGAGAGGTCCAGCTCCAAGTCGAAGTGGACGCTGATCGGGCAGCTCGAGCAGCTCCTCGAGATGGGCATCTTTTCAGGAGAGCCGACGAGGCCTGAGGAGCTTCTCCAGCGGGGCCATGCCTCTGTGATCGACATGACCGGAGTCCCACAGGAGATGCAGCCGATGATAGTTGCAAAGCTGCTCACAGACCTCTTCGAGGCGCGGAAGCTTGGAAGGGTCTGCCCCGGGATGGTTGTCGTAGAGGAGGCCCACAACTACATACCCGAGAGGGGAACTGGCAAGGCAGCGTCAACATCGATAATAAGAACTATCGCTGCAGAGGGGCGTAAATTCGGCATGGGCCTGATGATAATAAGCCAGAGGCCTGCGAGGGTCGATAAGAACGTGCTCTCTCAGTGCAACACCCAGATAATAATGCGTGTGACCAATCCAAACGATCTCAAAGCTTTATCGAAAGGGCTGGAGGGGATGAGCTCCGAGCTGGAGGAGGAGATCAAGAGGCTGCCTCCGGGGACGGCTATGATCGTCAGCAATGAGATCGAGAGGCCCATTGTGGTGAACATCCGGCCCAGAAGGTCGAGGCATGGCGGCGTCAGCACCCCGATAGTGATGACAGAGCATCCGGTTAAAGGCCCTGCGCCCAGGAAAGAGCAGCAAAGGGGTCCTGGCCTCTTTCTCAGAAAGGTCCTCGGGCCGAGAGGAGCATGAAGCCTGCCGGTTTGGCCTGAGCCCCCCATCGCTCAGGCAGCGCCTCTCAGAGCCATCTCACAAGATCCGCGATCGAGTCCAGAACGCAGTCTGGGGTCACTCCGGAGCTCTCCACAAGCTCGGGCCGGTACTTTCCAGTTCTGACGAGAATGCCGAGCATGCCGGCCCTCTGGGCTCCGCCCACGTCTGTGATTATGTCGTCCCCGACCATTGCAGCCTCGCATGCCCTCACGCCCATGTCCCTGAGCGACATGTTGAAGAAATCCGGCGATGGCTTGCCCACGAGCGTCGCTCTCTTTCCGGTCGCATACTCGAGCGCTGCAACAAACGGCCCAGCTGAGAGGACCAGCCCATCAGAGTCCCGCCAGTACCGGTCCATCTCAAGAGCTATCATATCAGCGCCCTCCAGGACGTGATTGAATGCAATGTTAAGATGCTCAAATGTGAATCTGCTTCCAGCATCTCCTACGACCACGAAGTCCACATCCTCATCTGCAAGCACTATACCAGCATCCTCGAAGTCCCTGTGGAGATCCCCGGTTGAGAGGAGATAGCATCTCCTCTTCCCAGATCGAAGAATCTTTTCGATTGCTGCAACAGATGGCGTGAAGATGCGCTCAGGCTGTATACTGTAGCCCATCTCTGAGAGACGCCTCGCAACAGAGGCTCTGCATCTGCGGGTTGAGTTTGAGATGAACCGGAATCTGTACCCCCGCTCCTCCATCAGCTCCAGGCACTCCCTCGCTCCGGGAACCGGGCTCCTTCCTACATAAAGCACACCATCGAGATCTATTAGAAACGCAGAGGGTCTGATCTCAGACATCGCACCACTGTGATCATTTTCCGTGGGGTGAACGCTCCCCGGCCCAAATGCCGGAGCTTCTAGGCCTTCGCCAGAGACTGCGTTCCCAGTCTCATGTTACGTGTGATCGATCCTCAGTCAGCACTTCCAGCCTTCCCAGATCACATCTTGAAGTGGAATAAGTCGTCCTCAGGTAATATAGGCATCGCTCCGAAGTGGTAGGGCTTCGCTCACTTCCTCAGGCGGGATCTTCTCGCTTCGCCCTCTCCCACTCCCAGAAAGATAGCTCCCAGCCGCGCTAAGTCCGAGCGTACCACAACCTATTAAAAACCAGGGCATCTTCGGGTTGTTATGCGGCTACTCTTCGGCAGGCCGATTCCGGGCATAGTGAACGCCATAAAGAGCCTCAGATCCAGGGGCTATCTGATCCAGGCCCTGGATGCTGCGATGGTAGTGAGCGAGAGGCATGTGTTTTATGCAGCCGAGAAGGCCATAGCAGCCTTTCAAGAGGGCAGAAACGTGGCGAAGGACCTCGGCATCGAGATCCTGAGATACGCATCCGGCCAGAGACAGATAGAGAAGGCGTTATCTCTTGGTGTATCAGACGCGACAGAGCGTGTGGCCCTGCTCATCGTTGACGATCTCGAGGATGATGAGGTCAGTAAGATCGCAAAGACGCTCATAGAGCCGGATGATCGAGGGATACGCTTCGATGCTGACCGGGTGAGGAGATTTTACGATATATCAGATGCCGAGATGGAGGCCGCTGGAGAGGACAGGATATCCGATCTGGTTCTGGAGAGGGTGGCGCTGGTCGATGCGTACAGATAGCATCCAGAAGGAGGATAGCATGAAGGAGGAGTTCTACACACAGAAGCGCTGGCTGAACTGGATGAACAAGGTAAAGGAGAGCCAGTTCAAGCTCCCCGAGTCTGAGCAGGACGCTGCAGGGGCTGTCTTTGTGTACATCATGGACGATGTGATACTGGCATGTCTGAAGGTGATAGCCAGATTCGAGAAGGGCATAATCAGCCAGAATGAGGCGCTTGCAGCGATAAGGGGCATAAGAGACATCGTCCTGGCGGAGCACGAGAGCCTGGGCGAGGATGCGGATATGATGCTCGCCTCTCTGAGAACATCACTGGCTGCAGTCTTCGAATCTTGCAACAGCTACATCCTGGGGGATTACGACAGAGATCGGAAAATGGGAGAGATGATCAGCGATGCTGTGAAGGCCGAGACCGATGGAAGGCTCGAGGATGCCCTGGCCGTGGTGGCAAACATAGGCGCCAGGGTTATAGCTGGAGAGAAGCCTCCGGAGATCCCGGATATGGATTACTGCATTGTTGCAGAGCTGCTCGACGGGATAGATGCGATAGCAGCTGCGATGGTCGGAGACACGAGCTACAAGGAGGAGGACGGAAGCCCGCTCGAGGAGGAGATATGAGCTAACGGGTTATGATCTCGCATCCGCTCTCCGTCACTATCACGGTATGCTCCGCCTGCGAGACCATCGCGCCCTCGATCTCCCAGAGCACAGGATATGTGTGAACAGCCCCGGCACGGATCAGTCTTTGGAGGGAATAATCTATGCTCTCCCCCCTCAGCCAGCGCCGGGCGAACGGCAGCCCATCGAACCTCGTCTCGATCTCGGCAAGCAGCGCCCTTGCCCTCCTGTCCCTGACAGGCCTGCGGGATGTGAATCCAAATATCTCGACCACAGGCGCATCAGATATCCTTCCTGAGCCGTTCGTCGCAAACGGCTCTATCGCGATCACATCACCAGGCCTGAGCTCCACGCCAGATGTGCAGGACCTGTTGGGCACGGTCGGCTCTGTGTGCGCATTGAACCTGGATAGCCCATGGCCGGTCAGGTTCGAGACAGGCCTGAATCCGTATCCCTCGATCGCTGACTCTATGGCCCTCCCTATTTCACATGTGCTCACCCCGGGCGCGACCAGCTCAAGAGCCGCATCCAGCGCTGCTCTTGACGCCTCCACGAGCTCCGGATGGCCGCTCAGGTCTACGGTCACAGCTGCATCCGCGATGTAGCCATCGACATGTACCCCTATGTCAAGCTTTACCATCTCCTCACCGAAGATGGCATCATCATTCGCTTTTGGGGTGTAATGAGCAGCCTCGCGATCTCGAGATATGTTGCACGGGAATGCAGGCTCCCCGCCCAGCTCCCGTATGCAGTTCTCCACGTAATTCGCGATCTCCAGAAGCGACACGCCGACGTCTATTCGCGCAGAGGCTCTGCCAATAACATCTGCGAGTATCCTGCCTGCTGTTCTGTATTTTTTTAACACATCCTCGTCCATAGAAGCGGGCGCGTCAGATCTGCGCCCTGCTCACCTCCTCAGGAGGATTGATGCGATCTGGCATGCAGATTTCTCTCCAATTCCGGATCGCCTAGCACTGGATCACCTTTCGGGCTGCGCTTAGTCCGGCATCTATAGCCGCCTTCAACCCTCCGACGTTCGGTCCTCCGCCCTGCGCCAGATCCGGCTTCCCTCCTCCCCCTCCGCCGATGTACTTTGCAGCGGCCCTAACGATATCAGCAGCGTTCATCCCCCTCTCGATCCCGGACCTTCCCACAGATACCACGATCTTGGCTGCGCCGCCGCTGGCCCCGCCGAGTATCGCGACCATATCGCTCTCTGAGAGCATAGTCGCGGCCTTTAGCAGGGTCTCGCCATCTGATTCTCCCAGGTCCCTGGCGACGATCCTCACACCATTCACATCCACAGCCTCTGCGGAGAGCGTCAGTATCCTGACCCTTGCAATCTCCTCTTTCAGATGCTCTATCTCCTTCTGCTGTTCCTTCCACTCCTCAAAGAACCTGGATACAGTCTTGGGAAGCTGCTCTATCGGCACCCTCAGAACTGATGCAGCCTCTGCGAGAATATCGTCCCTCTCCTGTATTCTGCGGACAGCTGCCTCTCCAGCTGCGAACTCTATCCGCTCCACGCCATCCTGGACCCTTTCTGTCCTGAGTATCTTTATCGGGCCGATCATCCCTGTGTTTGTGACATGTGTGCCGGCGCAGGCCTCTATGTCAGATCCCACCCTGACGACGCGGATCTCCCTGCCTGGAGGCACGCCTCCCTGGTAGAGCTGGAAGCCGAAGAGCCTCTCGGCCTCCTCGCGCGGCATGAACTCTGCGCTCACCGGAATCATCTCCATCACGCGCCGGTTCGCCTCGAGCTCTATCGCCTTCAGCTCCTCATCAGAGATCCTCCTGTAATGGGATATGTCCAGCCTGGCCCGGTCCTCGCTCTTCTGAGCGCCGGCCTGCCAGACATGTCTCCCCAGGACACGCTTTGCGGAGTCGTTGATGATATGTGTGGCAGTGTGGTGCCTAGCGTGCGCCATTCTCCTGCGCATATCGATCCTTCCGGTGACTCTGTCGCCGGGGGAGAGCCCCTCTGGCTCCACCCGATGGAGAACAACGCCATCGATCATCTGGACATCAGTGACGTTGAAGATCTTCCCATCTTTCTCGAGGACGCCATGATCAGCGGGCTGGCCTCCTCCTTCAGGGTAGAATAGGGTTCTGTCAAGAACAACAGAGCCCTCGAATACTCCGAGAACTGTCGCCTCGAACTCCTGGTCGAAGGGTTTGTAGTAGAAGAGGCGCTCTGTCCTATCGAACGGTGGTGAGCGTGTCTCCACCTCCTTCTGCTCGGCCCTGCTGTGGGTCGATGCGACTATGGAGTAGAAGTTATCCGGAAGCTCCACATCCACGCCGAGCGCGCCTGCGGTCTCCTTCGCGATCTCTGGAGGAATACCATGGGTATCGTAGAGGGATACGAGCTCTGTGAGTGGTATTCGACCGCCTTTCTTCGAGTAATGCGATGCGATCTTCGAGACCATCCGGCTCCCCTTCTCAAGGGTCTCAGCATACCTCTCCTCCTCAAGCGAGAGGATCTCTGAGATCGTCTCCATCCGCTCCCTCCAGTCATCGTAGTCGAGCCTGGATATCTGCATCTCGACGATCTCTGAAAGCGGGATCTCCAGCTTGAGATCCTTCATCATCCGGAGGGTTCTGCGAATCACGAGCCTCGCGAGGTAGCCGGCCTTGACGTTCGACGGTATTATGCCGTCTCCGAGCATGTATGCCAGGCATCTGGTGTGATCCGCGATCGCATAGATCCTCTCCATGGGCGCCATTATGCGTTCGAGCCTCTCTGGAGTCGTGTTTATGCTCTCCGCGATCCTCTTTCTCAGATCCCTCAGCGATGCCCCGCTGAGATCCATCATTCCTGCGAGCCTGGCGTTTCTCGCGAAGATCTCCGCGTACTCCGGATCCTGGAGATCGTGCTCCAGACCTGCCATATCTGATAGGGATTTCACCACATCAGGGAAGACAGCGTCGTATATCGTGGGAGATCCCTTCGACGCCCAGACGAACCTCTCGAGCCCGTAGCCTGTGTCCACGATGTAGTTGTCCATGCGGCTGTAGCGCTCACCCTTTATGAGGTACTCTCCCCTGGAATCGAGCCTCAGATTCATGAAGACCAGGGTCGCGAGCTCAAGACCACCAACGAGCACCTCAAGGCTCGGTCCCGCGTTGCCACCTCCAGCCCATGGGGACTCTTTGTATGTAATGATCTCAGGATTCACTCCCAGCCCGAGGAGGAGCTCATCACACAGCTCCACGGTCCTGTCCTTCCAGTAGATCTCGTGCTCCTTTGTGTTGAAGACGTGATGCGCCATCATCTCAAACGTCGTGAGGTGCCTGCCGCTCCGTCCCACGGAATCGAGATCGTCCAGCCTGATACAGGGCTGGGAGATGGTGAGAGGGTTGGCTGGCGGCGGGACCTGGCCGGATGTGACAAAGGGCTGGAAGTCGGCTATCGATGCTATGGTGAGGTAGATATCGTCCCTCCATCTCGCAACCACAGGATACCTCGGTACCCTGGTGTGACCGTGCGCCTCGAAGAATCTCAGGTAATGCTCGCGCATTGAGTCCAGTCCCATCTCCCTGAAAACAGGAGAGCCTATGAATGAGTACGGATCGCACGGCGGATCCCCACAGGTCCTCCTCGAGGCATCCCTGGTCCAGAACCTGCCGCCGCAGCTCTCGCACACCTTGCGAACAAACCCCTCTGCCCTGAAGAATTCCAGTTGGTACTCGTCCTCGGGAAACATATCAATCTACCAGCGTGATACAGAGCGAATATCTTATCAGCTCTAAAAGACTTTCTGAGCACGATGGATGAGCTGTTTCCATTCGGCAGGCATCCGAAGCGCGTGCTGAACGAGATGAAATGGCGCGGCCTTGACCTGGCGGATACAGAGATAGAGATACTCCACCGGGGCGCGCCTTCGGACAGGATCCGCGCAAGAGCGAGCGAGATCACTTTAGGCAGGTCATTCTTCACGTACATGGGCACCGAGATACCGTACCACAGGATCGAGAAGATAGTCTACAGGGGCCGGACGGTATTCTCCCGCGCGGATATAGTGAAGGGTCAGCAGTCGTCAACCAGCTGAACGCTCTCACTGCTCTTGCATCGCGAACGCTTCGAACGCTTCTGATGTCGTTTCGGCTCTCCGAGCGTCAAGGGGGTTTGTGATGAACCTGGAAGCGCTGCTGAGGTACATAAACGAGAGGCGTGTGAGAATACATTGGAAAGACAGCTTCATGAGCGGTTTCTCCTCTGTCAGGGGCACCGAGCCGAGCATTCAGGATACCTTCTTCGCCATGGCATGTCTCAGGATGCTGAACGCTGCATCCCCAGATGATGAGATCGTCTCTTTCATCTGCAGCCACGATCATCTCGATCTCAGCCGCGCCTATTACGCAGCAGGATGCCTGAGGCTGGCCGGATGCATGCCTGAGCTGAACGACGGAAAGCTCGAATGGCGGTACCGGGGAGAGCATCGCGAGATAGAGTGCTTCATTCCCCAGACTTCGCTCATCAGGTACTTCGAGTACGATCTCTACGGTATGTACGGATCCAGCATCTTCTCGTCCTCCCTGGGCACGCTTCTCAAGCGCCTCGAGCTTGGCGCTGTGAATTCTGATGAAGATATGGAGAGAATCGTGCGATCTGCGTTTCTGCTCCTGGAAAAGAGCCGTCAGCTCGTTAGAGCCCACATGGCGCTGGAGATACTTGATGCGATCGATAAGAGAGGTTTTCCGGTGAAGCTCCCGGAATCTCACGTCAAAAACCTCTCAAGGCTGCTTGAGAGCTGCGAAACCGGAAGGGGCTACACACCAACCCCGGAATCCACCACAGAGACGCTCGAGAGCACATACGCAGGCTGCATGATCGCTAGGCATCTGAAAAAGAGAGAACCCCAGGGGCTCAGATCATTTGTAGATCTTCTCCAGAACGATAATGGAGGCTTCAGGAGGTCTCCTTTCGGCGGCATATCGACGCTCGAGCACTGCTACCTGGCACTCCGGGTCGCTGGCGGTGGCCGCGATATCACGAATATGGTTCCGTGAGAGGCCTCCAGGAATCGATTGTTGCTTGAATCGCCGAACCAGCTGCATGCATTCTATTACATCTCCCAGGATATTCAGCTCGTCCCGGGCGATCCTGACTCGAAGTAATCGCACCGATCGACACCCTCCAGCTCGATCACCACTGGCGTGCAGGTCCCAGACCTTATCGCCCTGAGGGTGGCCTGAAAGACTGCGCCTTCGGTTATGTTGTACTTCTCAAGAAATGCCGGCCCCGGGTACCAGGAGTTGCACAGCTGCAACAGCAGACTGCAGTTACCGCTCTGGTTGAGGTGATCGGAGACCCACACCGGCAGGTCTTCAGATGGAATGAACGTGTACCTCACCTCGTATCCGGCGTATCCCGGCCCTCCTGTGACCAAGGCCTGGCCTGCCGATTCGTTTGTCTGCATCACCGAACAGATCGTGGCAGTCCCGTTGTACATATCGTACTCACAGGGCCCGCCGACCATCACCGGCTCATCTCCTGAAGAACTGCTGTTCAAAAGAGAAGCGCTTCCCGCCATCGACTCGACGCTGGCAGCATCTGCGATGGCTGCAATCATCAGCAGAAGCAAGAACAGAGTGCTCATGGTTCTCATATGTGCAATAACGAGCTGATCGGTTATTATCTTTCCTGTATGTGCATCTCATGGCAGGGATTATATGCATCTGAACACGTGGCATATGACCCTTATTCCCTGATCAAATTAAGCACTGCAGGAGCCGGAAGGTTTAAATACGGACTTGAAGTACAAGATGATACATCAATGCATTAAAAATTGCATAATTGATCGTGGTGTTGCATCATGTACGGAAAGGCTGTCAGGCTTGAGAGGATTGTGAACCGTGCGACCGGGCGTTCTGTCATAGTGCCGATGGACCATGGTGTTACTCTGGGTCCGGTAAGAGGCATAAGATCTCTGAAGAGCACTGTTGATGCAGTTGCGTCAGCCGGAGCAGATGCGGCCGTTGTTCATAAGGGTGCTGCGATATTCGGCCACCGTGGGTACGGGCGCGATCTTGGCCTGATAGTTCATCTCTCAGCATCCACATCACTCGGCCCGGATCCAAACAACAAGGTGCTTGTGGCCACTGTGGAGGAGGCGATAAAGCTCGGAGCAGATGGCGTCAGCGTTCATGTCAATATCGGCGCTGAGGACGAGGCTCAGATGCTATCCCTCCTCGGATCGGTCTCGAGAAGCTGCCAGGAGTGGGGGATGCCGTTGATTGCGATGATGTATCCGCGCGGGCGCAGGATCTCGAATGAGTACGCGGAGGAGTTCGTCGGACATGCAGCCAGGGTCGGCGCTGAGCTTGGAGCAGATATGGTCAAAACATCCTACACAGGAGATCCAGACAGCTTCTCCCGGGTCGTGGATGGGTGCCCTGTGCCGCTGGTCGTGGCTGGCGGGCCCAAGGTCAGCTCTGAGATGGATCTGCTGAGAATGGTCCGGGACGCAATAGACGCCGGAGCGAGCGGCGTCGCCATAGGCAGAAACATATTCCAGCACGAGAGCCCCTCGCTCATCACGAGAAGGATATGCGCTGTTGTGCACAAGGGTTACACGCCGGAGGAGGCTATGGGCATCGCCGTCCCTGAGGATGGCGGCAGATAGTTCTCACGTTTCTGAGAATCAGCGATATCAGCATGTGCTGTGTTGAATAATGTTTGAGAATCCGATAGTAGGGATTCATACGAATTGCAATTCTAGTAAAAATCGATAGCTCTCGACCTTAGAGCTCTTAATTATTCAACACAGCATCAGCATGAACATATTTTTAATCAATGCCCGCTTCGCTCACATCATGAACCTTGGAGTTCTATTCAGCGGCGGCAAGGACTCTGTGTTCGCATGTTACAGGGCGATGGAGAAGGAGGATGTCAAGTGTCTCATCACCCTCATCTCTGAGAATGAGGAGAGCTACATGTTCCACACGCCGAATATAGGGCTCGCAGAGCTCGTGGCATCCGCCATTGGTATTGATATCCTCAAGTGGCGAACGCCTGGGGTGGAGGAGATGGAGCTGGAGGATCTGAGAGATGCGATCATCGAAGCGCGCAGGCTTTACGGTATTGAGGGGATAGTGACTGGCGCGATCGAGTCTGTCTATCAGTCCTCTAGAATCCAGAGGATCTGCAGCGAGCTCGATCTCTGGTGCTTCAACCCGCTCTGGCAGATAGATCAGCTCGATTATCTGAAAATGCTGATAGCCCACGGCTTCAGGGTCATCGTGACGGGCGTATTCGCTTACCCTCTTGATGAGAGCTTTCTGGGCGCGGAGATTGATGATGGGATGATAGCAAAGCTTGAGATGCTTCAAAAAAGATACGGAATAAGTCCCTCGGGAGAGGGTGGCGAGCTGGAGACGCTGGTCTTGGACGGGCCAATATTCAGGCGGCGGCTGGAGGTGCTCAGAGCTGCGCGGCTCTTCAGCGGTAATCGGGGGAGGTACGTGATCGAGTCCGCGAGGCTCGCCGAGAAGCCGGGGCATCCGAACAACAGGGTTGCGCAGAGGAGCTGATGATACGGTGATTCTTGTCCTGGACCTCTGCTATCGCGCAGGCTCGCTCTCCAGGTACGAGTTCGTCGAGCCAGTTGCAGCTGCGCTTCGCAGGGCCGGCGCGGAGATCGATATTCTGCATTACAGAGAGCTTGATGATCCATCTGGTTACGACAAGGTGGTGCTCTGCGGGACAGCTCTAAAAGACAGGCGCTGTCTTGATGATGCAGAGCAGCTCTCCTGGATACAGGAATGGAAACGCCCGATGCTGGGGATATCCACCGGAGCAGCTCTCATATGCTCTGTTCTCGGCGGGGGAGTGCTGCCAGGCGTCCACATCGGGATGGATGATGTGAGGATCATCGCTGAGACACGGCTGCTCGGAGAGCCGCGGAAGATACCTGCGTTCCATCTGCACAGCGTTCGCCTGGCGCTTCCATCTGAACTGATTGAGGTGGCGGAGAAGTGTGAGGCTTTTATGTGCCGCGATCGCCCCGTCTACGGCCTTTTATTCGATCCGGAGGTCAGAAACCGCTGGATCCTCGATAGGTTTGTGAAGTGCGAGAAGTGAGCCGCATGAATCCATCCAGCATAATCGCCATGCTCAAAGATCAGGGTGACAATTAGCTCTCCTGAATCCCCGTACCGCATGTTCGGCCATGGAGATTCACCGGCCGGAAATGCTTTTATAAAATTTGACGATGTAACTACCATGAGAAAACTCGCCCTGATTGTGATTATATATGCGGCTCTGAGTGCTGCAGCAGCCACGCCTTACTTCAAGGTCATTGACGCGCCTGACGCGATCGTTCAGCCAAACACAACAATAACACTGCCAATAACAATACAGAACATAGGCGGTGATGGAGCGTATGCTAGGCTCGTGTTCAGAGGCCTGCCCCCTGGCATATCAGTCTCGAATGTGACGAGAGCCAGATGGGTCTATCCTGGCGGCAGGATGACTTTCAATGTGAACCTGTCCGCAGGAGAAATCCCTCCCGCGAATCATACGATAGAGGTAGGTGTTGCTGCAAAGGGCTCTCCTCCAAACTACAGGAGCTTCCATCTGATCGTCGAGAACGTGAGCGAGGAGGGGGAGATTGCTAAAGAGGAGATGGCCGGAGAGCATCCTGAGATAAAGAACGTGAGCGATGGCGCAGAGAGGCAGATTCCAGCAGCTGGTGCGCTATGGTCGCTGCTCGCGGTGGCTGCAGCGACCATGGTATCCAGGAGAGAGCGTTGATGTTCATCTGGGACGCTCAATACATGAGCCTGATGTTTGGCGCATGAGGATCTCGTGACATTCAGCGGCGCAGCTGTGTGTCTCCGGGAGTTCACATAGTGGACTGCATTTCCTTAATGGAGCGGCTTCCTCATGGAAGCGAATGCCTTCACCCAGAGGCTATGAGCAACCTTCATCTACCATGAAGCTCATCTCCCATCAGATGTGCAGAACGGCGCTGCTTCTGGTCTTCATGCTTTCTCTTATTCAGAGCTCATCAGCATGGGCTCACATCTCCTACGGGATTGGAGAAGGGGCGGGCGCATCGCTCCACCCCGCGATGTACGGGTTCAGGACCGATGATATGGTTGGGGTCTTCTCAATCGAGAAGAAGATCGTCCTTGCGGGCGGTGAGCCGTCGGGTGGTGCAGAGGAGAGCGCATTCTCCTCCCATGACGCCAGGCTCGGACCGGATCTGCTGAATCTCACGATCGAGCCGCGCGTGCTGAACGCCACCCTGGATACTCTTAACGTCTCAATCGCGCTATCTGAGATCGGAGCGTCTCCCCCAGCGATAAAGCTGGTCAGCCCGTCTGGCGGGATGTCGGCTGTGGTGCAGCTCAACCAGACAGCAGGTTCGGGCACCGGCGTGCCCCTCTACCGGGGCGATATCAGGATACCAGCAGACGCAGAGCCTGGGAGATGGCGGATATCATGGCTCAGAGCCTCTGATTCCCAGGGCCACACAGTCCTCCTCGATGCGGATGAGCTGAATTCGATGGGCTTTCCCACATTTATCGATGTGAAGAGCAGAGGCCGCAGCCCGCTCCAGGGATGAGTGATACTCGAACACTCCGGCCTGGATACCAGAGCCCCCGCCGCCTGTGCCCAAAGAGCTCTGGAGAGGTTCAGCGTCTCGCTCTGTGCTTGGAGAGCACAATAAAATCCTCTTCCAGAGATATGCTGACCCCGCGCATCTCGAGCTCGGAGATCAGAGCCTCGAGGATATCCTCCATGGGGTTTCTTCTTCTTACCGAAACACCCCTCCATGCCTCGAAGAAGCCGGTGACCATATTCTCGCTGAACTCCATCTCAGGATGCCTAACTACCAGCTCCTCCTCTAACGGCACGCCCAGCTCCTCTGCCGTACTCTCCAGAAGTTCCAGGCAGTCTGCAATGCCCCAGCGGCAGGATACATGCGCATCGCTCACCTCGAGCACCCAGCGCCTGCCATTCATCTCATTTGAGATCGTGGGGGCATCCATCGCAGAGATGATCGGCTCGAGCGCCCTTGCAGCCAGCGCAGCGATGCGATTCGAGATATCTTCCATGCCTGCTCATAGCAGTGTCTTTTTTCGGTATATATTTTGTGATACAGGCCATCTGTGAACAAGCAGATCGTCAGATCGAAAAGCTGAACGGATTCAAAGGCCTCTGACAGGATTCCGTGGATCCCGCAGGCATCTGACCTAAATGATGCGTGCTATAACACTCTCACCTTCAAGACATGCGCTAAGGATCGATATGTTCATCACCCATCCGTGAATATCGAATGGCAATGGGCGAGCTGGCAGTTGTTCTTGATGTCGCAGGCACGCTGCTCCGGATGTACCGCGTGGCCAACGATCTCATCCACAGGAGGATCCTGGAGAGGATAGTGACAGCGCAGCTAATCATAGAGAGGCCGGGCAGGGCGCTCGTCGTGCCTCAGATGGATCCCGGGAAAATCCGGAGGTGCCCGGAGGAGACGCATCTGCTCAGGCTGATAGAGCTATGCTCAGAGGGCATAGAGATAAGCTGCTGCAGCACACCGGTCTCGCGTTCGGATGCGCTTGAGGCGATAAGACGCTCAGATGTGACCGTCAGGGATCTTCTGGTGGCGCATGATGCCGTCAGGCGGAGATGCCCTGAGACGTACCACACAACTGGAATAATCGTGGACTCTCTGGATATGACAGTCCCGTACATCGTGAGCACCGGAGGCGTGCCGTTCCCTGGTCTCAAATCTGTCCTGGATGAGCTCCGGGCCATGGGGGCGGATATCTACATAGCGTCCGGCGACAGCCCCAGGAGTCTGATCCACCTGGTCGATTACGGCATAGATCCTGAAAACATATGCTCTGTTGCCGATCCGTTACGGAAGAAGGGGCTCGTTAAGAGGCTCAAAGAGAATCACAGAGCTGTGGTGATGGTCGGAGATGGTCTCAACGATCTCTACGCCTTAGAGGAGGCAGATCTGGGGGTGCTCACAGTCCAGCAGAATCCAAACCCTCATCCCAGGCTGCTGGAGGTTGCGGATATCATAATAAAAGATATCCGTCAGCTTCCAGTTGCAGTGAAAGCACGTATTTTGTGAACGGATGTGTGCGATGTCGTATTATATGAATTACAGATCAATGGTCCGGACAGATGACCGATCCGGTCTTGGGCACATAGATAGAGCGGGAGCAGATATCTTCTGGTCTTCGGAGTGAAGCGGGCGAAGCGAGAAGATTCCCCCTTCAGGGCGGGAAGCATTCACGGATTCCGGTCGTGGGTTTGAATCAGCAAAGAGATTGAGCTGAACTGCAGTGCCCTGAGAAGGTGCGTCATGAACTGACCGTTCACATGCTATGAATTTCAGGCAACAAAGCACGCGAACCCGCGACATGCACATTCCCAGTGGCGGAGGCTGGCATGAATGCTCTTCTATACGAACTTTGATTGGGCCGTGCAGATCGCTGCAGCCCAGAGATCCCCCAAGGAAACCTAAGAGTGTACATCGAAATCTATATATAGTAGCTTCTGTTTAAGAACAAATAATATTTTGCTGCATCCAAACAAACTATATAACTGATAGGTGTAAGCAGATGTTCGAAGAGCTTTTGGAGCTGTATAAAAATAAGGCCGCAGAGACTGAAAGGAAGCTGAAGGAAGAGCAGGCCATGATCGAGCTCATAACTGCCGTAAACAGACTGACGGAGAGCGTTGGGTCTGGGAAGGATGTTGAGCTGCTCGGCCGGCTGATCGATCAGGTGGACAGATTATCGAAAGAGGTTGCAGATCTGAAGACACAGCTGAGGGCCAGGCATGCAAGGGCCTCAAAGGATCTGGTTTACGGCGAAGGGCGTGCTATAGACAAGCATGCCAGGGCGCTGATAGAGATCATGAGCGAGAGGCCCGGGGACTACACCACTGCGGAGCTGGTGGACATGCTGGGGCTCAATAAGACGACAGTGATCACGGTGATGAAGCGTGCCGCCGAACTCGATCCCAGGCATGTCAGGCTCACACACGGCAAGCGCAGGAAGCTGACTCTGACATACGTGCCGGACGAATCGCTCGCATCCAACTCCGGATCTGATATGAGCGATCGGGAGCGGATGAAGCTGGAGCTCATGGCCCTCACGTAGAGGGCTGACAGTTGTGCTCCTGTAGACTTTCGGTCAGATCGTTCAGAGACTTCCAGTGCATCTGGCCTTTATGTAGAAGGGCGTTGCATCTGTCGCCCTTGCTCTAACCCATTTTCCAATGTAGCTGGCGCCGTGGACCACAACTCCGGTGTAGTTCCTGGTCCTCCCCTTCATGGTGCCAGCTCTCCCATGCTCTGTGACCAGCACCTCCAGCTCGTGCCCCACGTGCCGGACGTTCCGGAGGAGAGCGATCTCCTTCCAGAGCTCTGTCATCCTGCGCGACCTCTCCTTCTTTATCCTGTCCGGCATATCGTACATCATAAATGCGGGGGTGTGTGGTCTCCGTGAGTATCTCGTGACGTTCACCTTATCAGGCTGCGTTATTCTTATCACCTCCTCCGTCATTCTGAAGTCCTGATCCGTCTCTCCCGGAAAGCCGGTTATGACATCGGTTGTGAGCGAGATCTCCGGAAAGCTCGATCTGAACACATTAACGATATTAACAAAATCATCGGATGTGTAACCCCTCCCCATCCTTTCCAGAACCCTGTCGGAGCCGGACTGGAGCGGAAGATGGAGAAATTTGTATATCCTCTCGCTCCTGTACGAATCCAGCAGTTCGTCGAGAATCTTCAAGACAGAGTCTGGGTTCATCATGCCCACCCGTACCATGAACTCTCCGTCCATGTCGGAGAGCAGATCGAGTAGCTCTGGGAGGGACGTGCCGATGTCACATCCGTAAGCTCCTGCATCCTGTGATGCCAGCTGGATCTCAACAGCACCGCTGCTTACTAGACTTCTGACTTCGCTCTCTATTTCGCACGGCTCTCTGCTCCTCAACGCCCCCCTGGCCCTCTTCACTATGCAGTACGAACATGCTCCGAGGCAGCCCTCTGAGATGGTGACAACGCCGCACAGGCTGCCGGGCAGGCACGATGTGGGGCGATCAGGCTTCGGATTCTCTGATCTTCCAAGAGCATCGAGGACTCGATCAATACCATCTCTGTTCAGAACGCCCACAGCCTCGAGCCCCTCAATCAGCTCCGGAATGGCAGCAGGCAAACAGCCTGCAACTATCAGCCTCCTGCCTCTGAGCTCGCCGATCCGCCTGAGCATGTCCCTCTCAGTGCGTGATGTCACCGCGCATGTGTTGAGGATCACAACATCTGAATCATCGAGATCCCTCTCCTGATGCCCGTGCGCGATCAGCACTCCCCTAAGCTCCATGGAGTTCCCGATGTTCGCTGTGCATCCATAGGTCTCTATGCAGAACCGCATAACTTCACCTCAGAGATCCTGCTCGCTCTGAGTCTCTTTCGCCAGGGCCTGCTCCCTTCTGACCTGATATATGCCCACGATCACGCCCATGATCGCTGGGGCGAGGAAGAAACCGCCTATTCCGGCCACCATCGCCCCGCCCAGAAAAGACAGTATAACAAGCAGTGGGTGTATGGAGGAGCGTGCTGCCACAAGGTACGGCCGTATGATCAGCTCAGAGGGGAGATAGATCAGGGCGGATGCGACGGCGAAGAACATGAGAGCCTCGGCCGGACCCAACAGTATGTATCTGTATATCGATATCGGGACAATTACAGCCCATGCCGTCAGGACAGGCACCAGACCTGCTATGAAAACCAGGCTAGCCATCGCAAACGGCCTGGGGACATCGAATGCGTAGAAGACTATGGCCGATATCACGCTTCCAACGATCGCGGTGTACATGCTGCCGAGGAATATGCCGCTCAGGATCCTGTCGATCCTCTCGAAGTATGCCCTGTATGTGTCCAGGCTCTCCTCAGGGACTATGGTGAACCAGGACTCAACAAACCGCTCGCCGTCGCAGAGAAGGAAGTAGCATACAGGTATCGATAGTACAAGGTTTATTGCGAGCAGGATCATCCTCCTGCCGTAATCGAAGAGTGGCATCCTCGCAGCGAGGTCTGCCATGAAGCTGAGAACGTTCTGCAGGCTTCCTGTGATGAGCGTGTATATCTCCTCAGGGATCTCGAGGCCTGAAATGGTGCTGCTTATCTCCCTCGCTATGCTGCCCTGGTTCTGGGCAATCCAAATGAACAGGTTCGCTATCTCCATCACGCCCAGGATCAGAACCAGAGAGATCGGCACTATTATCCATATTGAGGCGATGGCTGAGCCGAGGCGTTTCCGGGCTCCAAACATATCGCGTATCGGCCTTCCTATGTATGCGAAGACCGTGCCGAGGATGATGCCATCCATGAGTGGGAACATGAAGTAGGCTATGGCGATGAGCGCCGCGATAAGCACAGCCATCATCCAGCCACGCCTGATGTTCAAGGTCTCACTGCTTTACCCATAATGCCAAACTGTAAAAACCTTTCCAGATGGGGCGCAGAGATTACCCCAGTTGCGGCGATTGCATCTCTTGTGATGCAGCTGGAGTCTCAGCTGCTCCTGTTGATCGCCATCCTGAATTCGTATGCGCTCGTCTCAGCTCTTCTGGCATTCATCTCAGCGGACTCTGCCATTGATCTCGCGATGCTCGCGTTCTCTGATGCATAAACCGCCATGAGTTTCGTCAGATTGTGGATAGAGAGGATCTCAGATCTCACGCTCTCGGTCTCGTTGAGCACCACTCTGCATTCGTGCGCGCTCGTCTCAGCTCTTCTGGCATTCATCTCAGCGGACTCTGCCATTGATCTCGCGATGCTCGCGTTCTCTGATGCATAAACCGCCATGAGTTTCGTCAGATTGTGGATAGAGAGGATCTCAGATCTCACGCTCTCGGTCTCGTTGAGCACCACTCTGCATTCGTGCGCGCTCGTCTCAGCTCTTCTGGCATTCATCTCAGCGGACTCTGCCATTGATCTCGCGATGCTCGCGTTCTCTGATGCATAAACCGCCATGAGTTTCGTCAGATTGTGGATAGATAGGACTTCATCTCGTGCTCTCTTCGTCTCAGACAACAATGATTCCGCCTGATGGACCATCGCTCCAGGGCTCAGCGCCATCACCTGAGGGGACACAGGCGCTGCAAATCCCCTGATCCCGAAGGAGGGCACATAACCAGGAGACCTCGCCCCCACGTCGAGATTCACCACATCCTCATTGGCGCCGCGACCGAGCCAGAGAGGCTCCTGGGCGTAAGAGACAGGGAGTAGCATCAGAAGCATTAGAACGACCAGGGACAGACGCGCATACAAACATATCACCTCTATAGTATCACAAAGTAAACCATTGTTTCGCTAATATGTAGCATCATTTAAATATCTTTCCAGCAGACTGGGAGACAGTCAGAATAAGTGCTGAGGCCAGAAATTGGGGACATCTGCTTGGATATCGGAAGCACTTAATATATCGGACTATTGCAGAGTAACCAGTCAGTTGCATCTAAATTCCGAAAGGAGGGATATGCTTTGAGGCTTGGAGATGTTCTGAAGGTGATCATCGGCATTCTGGTGGTCATCGCTGGAATATGGACCATGGCAGACCCGGCATGGTTTGGGCAAAAAAGCTGGCTGTACGGTCTGAACTGGTGGACGTACACAGCAGACATCATAAGGGGGTCGATCGGTCCGCTTCTGATCCTGGTGGGGATAGTAACCGTATGGATCGCGTATGAGGAATCGAAGGTCTAGACCTTCGGCTGGCCCAGACGCTTCATGAGCTTCTTCACGTTCATACGCCCCATTCCCCCTCTCATTCCTTTTATGGCCTTCTGCATTGCTGCATGTGACTTCAGAAGCTCCTTGACCAGCTCGGGCCGCGTGCCGCTTCCGCGTGCGATTCTCTTTATCCTGCTGGCGTTTATTATCTTTGGATCCTCGAGCTCCTCCTCGGTCATGGAGTCCATGATGAACCTGTATGCGTCGAGCCTCTCCTTTGTGACCTGATACTCCTTGTCGGAGAGCTCGATGCCCATTCCGCCGATCGGGAGCATCTGCATTATCTGCTTCAGAGGGCCCATCTTGTTCATGGCCTCGAGCTGCTTGTACATATCCTTCAGGGTGAACTTGCCCTTCATCATCGCGTCTACATCGACATCGCTCTCGACCTGCACCTCCTGGGCCTTCTCGATCAATCCCTTAATATCGCCCATGCCGAGAAGGCGTGATATGAACCTGTCAGCCTCGAACTTCTCCAGGTCGGCTGAAGTCTCGCCAACGCCTATAAACGCGACAGATGTCTTGGTCTCCGCGACCGCGCTCAGCGCTCCACCACCCTTCGCGGTTCCGTCAAGCTTTGTTATTATGACCCCTGTAATTCCAACAGCCTCGTTGAAGGCCCTGGCCTGCTCGCTAGCCTGCTGGCCGATAGCAGCATCCATGACGAGAAGCTTGTGATCCGCATTCACAACCGCATGGATGTCCTTCATCTCCTGGATCAGATCGCTCTCGAGCGCGTGCCTGCCGGCCGTATCCACTATGCGCACATCGTATTTCTTTGTCGCCTCAAGGCCGTTCTTTGCGACCTCAGGCGCGTTTTTGTTTCCCTTCTCCCCGTAGAAGAATATCCCCTGCCGGTCGCAGAGCGCCTTGAGCTGATCGTATGCCCCAGCCCGGAACGTGTCTGCGCATATGACAGCTGTTCTCAAACCCTTCCTCTGGAAGTATGTCGCGAGCTTTGCAGCTGTTGTGGTCTTGCCGCTGCCCTGGAGGCCAACAAGCATGATCGTCTGCTTCTTGAGCGGGATGTCCGTGCCCCTGCCGACGAGATTGATAAGCTCCTGGTAGACTATGTTTATCACGTGCTCTCTGGGATTCATCCCTGCAGGGGGCTTTTCGTTGAGCGCACGCTCGCGTATCCTGTTCGAGAGGCTCATCACGAGCTTCACATTCACATCAGCCTGGAGCAGGGCGCGCTGGATGTCGCGCACGGCGTCGTCCACAAGAGCTTTATCAATACGTGTTGCCGAGGCTATCTTCTTCAGGGCACCTCGAAGCGATCCGCCTAGGTTATCGAGCACCATATTTCTCACGCAGACTTACAGAAGCTTTACCTACATGTTCATAACTTTTGGCATTGCTGTGCTGATTGCATTCGAATGAGGTGATGTGCTCGGCTAACTGAGCTCCATAGCATGTGGTCCGGCTTCATGCGCATTCTCTTATTGGTATTCATCTCCGATTGACGCAGCCAGGCAGGAGTTTTATGTCAAATAAGATCCGGTGCAGTCGTCCTTCAACCGCATCGTGCCCAGAAGAGATAACTTAAATATACGTCCGAATCATTGCCCCCAGCCATGGAAGTGAAGCTGGATCCCTGGGGCTCATCTCAGATCGAAGATTACTCAAAGCTTTTCGAGGAGTTTGGAATCTCGCGATTCGAGGAGATCCTGCCTGAGATCGACGATCCGCATCCCTACATGAGAAGGCGCATCATATTCGGGCACAGAGATTATGATATCGTTCTCAGGGCGATGAAGGAGCGCAGGCCGTTTGCGGTCATGAGCGGCTTCATGCCCAGCGGCAGAGCGCACTTCGGCCACATGATGGTGATGAACGAGATCATATGGCACCAGAGGCACGGCGCGGATGCATTCGTGGCCATCGCAAACATGGAGGCGCATGCAGTGCGCGGGATCAGCTGGCAGAGGTGCAGGGAGCTCGGGATAAACGATTACATCCTGAGCCTCATAGCGCTCGGCTTCGAGCCCACCGGCCACATATACTTCCAGTCGGAGAACTACAGGATGAGGGATCTCGCATTCGAATTAGCTGCAGAGACGAACTTCTCAGAGGTGAGTGCGATCTACGGTTTCTCCGGAGAGACATCCATCGGCCACATGGAGAGCGTGATGGCCCAGGGCGCGGATATACTCCATCCGCAGCTTCCAGACTACGGAGGTCCGAAGCCTGTTGTTGTTCCTGTGGGATCTGACCAGGACGCGCACATGCGGCTGACTCGAGATCTCGCATACAGGATGCGAAAATTTCTGGTCGAGCAGAGGGAGGGATACATAAGCATCCGGGGGAAGGCGGCAGGCCCGGATCTCATCACAGCGGCTGCAGATGCTCTGATCGATGCGGGATACAGGATCAGGCAGTACTCAGAGCACATAGATCTCTTCGATGGCGACAGCGCTGAGAGGATCGATGAGATCATAAGAGAGGTCGAGGTGAAGAACGGCGAGTTCGGCTTCATCCCCCCGGCATCGATATACCACAGGTTCATGACCGGACTGACAGGCGGAAAGATGTCGTCCAGCCGGCCGGAGAGCCACATAGCTCTGACAGAGGATCCTGAGGAGGCCGCGAGCAAGATCATGAAGGCGATAACCGGAGGGAAGCAATCTCTGGCCGAGCAGCGACGCTATGGTGGAGAGCCTGAGAGATGTGCTGTCTACGAATTTCTGCTCTTCCACCTCGCAGAGGATGACAGGGAGCTGGAGGAGCTGTACGAGGAGTGCAGGAGCGGCAGGCAGATGTGCGGCACCTGCAAGAAGAATGCAGCAGCCAGGATCAGAGAGTTCCTGAGAGAGCATCAGAGCGCCCGCAGGGATGCAATTCACAGGCTGCAGGAGTTCGGTCTGAAGCCTTGATCTCAGCCATCCCTCTGGATCGTGCTGCAGGCTCTTCGCGGGGATACAAGCCCAGCTAGATCCTGCCCCAGTACCAATTGACTCTATCTCCTCTGTCAGGTATCTGAACTGAGATCATCAGCGCCCATTTCTCGGGTTCATGGATATCCCCCGCCAGAGGCCGTCGATTCCCTATGTCTCATACAATCTCCTTCAGGTCATGATCCACCGAATCAGGGAATGAATGGCAGCACTTTTGCACCCTATTTGACACCTCCCATCTTTTCCTGATCTCCTGCAGATTCTCTTCACAGACAAAAGAGAAATAATAAAAGAGGTTAATTGATCAGTTAGGATTCAGGCTTTCATGCTCCGCCATTGAATGGGGGCGGTTGGGACGGGACACATAGAGAAGATGCCCACGGGTATCCCGGGGCTGGACGAAATGCTGGAAGGGGGGATACCGGTACCTTCCAGCGTTCTTATCTCAGGGGAGACAGGCAGCGGAAAGACGACTCTCTGCATGCAGTACCTCTTCAAGGGAGCGGAGCTTGGTGAGCGCGGGATATACTTCATGGCGCTCAGCGAGCCTGCCGAGCTGATGCTGAGGTTCATCTCCACCTACGAGTTCGTGGATCACAGGCATTTCGGCACCCTGATAAGATACGTTGATCTGGGGGAGGTCATAGAGAGGGGTGATGAGGACGAGATCCTGGAGCTGATGGATCGCGAGGTCAGGAGCTTTCAGCCCAGAAGAATAGTCATAGACTCACTCCCCTTCCTCAAGACGGTGTTGAAGGATAACTACAGCAGATTTCTCTTCAGGCTGGGCGCCATGATGAAGAGCTGGAAGGGCGTGGTTCTGATAACAGCCGAGTCCAGATCGAGCACTCCCTACCCACAGGATATCGCCTGCATAACAGATGGGGTGATAATACTCTACAACATGGAGATAGGCAGGACCAGGCGGCGATCCCTGGAGATCCTCAAGATGATGGGTACATCTCACCGCGCTGGAAAGCATGCTCTTGATATATCGTCAAAGGGCATAACTGTTTACCCGGGACTGTAGGCCATGACCATATCGACGAAGGGACTCTTCGAGCAGATCGAGCTCTGGGTGCTTGCGTTTGTACTAGCTGTGGCTCTATTCAACTGGCCGATCCTCTCGATACCCAGCCCCACCGAGAAGATTTTCGGATTTCCAGAACGGCTCATCTATATATTTGTGGCCTGGATACTTGTGATACTCTGCGCATACATCTTCGACAGGAGGGGTGCGAGATGAGCGCACCGATTTTTGCATTCGCCCTGCTGGTCTCATACCTCCTCCTGCTGAGCCTGGTGGCATACTATGCAGACAGGCAGAGGCAGGCCGGCAGGAGCATAGTCTCAAATCCATATGTCTATGCGTTATCCCTGGCGGTATACTGCACAGCATGGACATTCTATGGAAGCATCGGGAGAGCTGCGACAAGCGGGCTGGAGTTTCTCACGATATACATAGGCCCGACATTTTTGATGCTACTCGGATGGGTGATGATACGCAAGATCGTCCGCATATCAAAGGAGTACCGTCTCACATCTGTCAGCGATTTCATAAGCTTCAGGTACGGCAGAAGCTACGCCATAGGAGCAATAGTGACTATTGTGAGCCTGATGGTCGTCATACCGTATGTCGCACTCCAGCTCATAGCCATATCCAGCTCGATACAGATAATAAGCGGCGGAGAGACTTTCTGGGGCACAAAGCTTGTCGTGGCAGTCCTGCTCGGCATATTCGCAATAATCTTCGGAGCGCGACACCTCGATCCGATGGAAAGACACGAGGGGCTTGTAGCAGCGGTCGCATTTGAGTCCATAGTCAAGCTGACCGCGTTCGTCGCAGCGGGAGCATACATAACCTGGGGCATCTTCGGTGGTTACTCTGAGATAATAGATCGTGTGCTGTCCACGGAGGAGTTCGCCCATCTCATAACAATAGAGTATACCTCCTGGTTCACCCTCACGCTGATATCTTTCTTCGCGGCGTTTCTTCTCCCGAGGCAGTTTCATGTCATGGTTGTCGAGAACTCTGATGAGTCTCACATAAGAAAGGCCATGTGGTTGTTTCCCCTGTATCTGCTTCTGATAAATCTCTTCGTTCCAGCGATAGCTGGAGCCGGCCTGATCCTGAATGTACCCGGGGTCAAGGATATGTTCGTTATAGAGATCCCGTACTCAATGGGCAACATACCTCTCGCTGTGCTCGTCTTCATAGGAGGCGCATCTGCAGCCACTGCGATGGTGCTCGTCGACAGCGTCGCAGTTGGCCATATGATGCTGAATGAGCTCGAGCTGCCGCATCTCATGAGATACATAGGCAAGGGCAGGGGTCTCCCGGGTCTTCTGCTCAATGCCAAGCGCATCAACATACTTCTCGTGGTGATCCTCGGCTACCTCTACTCCAGGGCTGTCGAGTACCAGAGCCTGGTGGATATCGGCCTCATATCCTTCGTGGCTGCGAGCCAGATGGGTCCGGTTGTGATAGGTGGTCTGTACTGGAGGAAGGGCAGCAGGGAGGGTGCGATCGCAGGTATGAGCGCTGGCTTCGTGCTATGGGTGTACACAGCATTGATCCCGACAATGGTCAAGGCTGGCTGGCTATCGCGCTCGATTCTGGACGAAGGCCCATTCGGTATACAAGCACTCAGACCGACGAACCTCTTTGGCGTGGATCTGGACCCATGGACGAACTCTGTCTTCTGGAGTCTTCTTATTAACGTGAGCCTTTATGTGCTAATCTCTTTGATGAGCAGCCAGACGCCTGAGGAGAGGGTCGAGGCAGAGGGATTTGTCGAGATATTCAGCGAGAGGAGGGGTGCGATTCCGATCGAGCGGCCGGCAATAAGGTTGGGGACTGTTGATGAGGTCGAGTCGATGCTGGCCAGATACATCGGGGCGGAGAAGGCCAGGCTTCTGATAGACGCGGATCTTGCAAGGCTTGGCGTCTCCAGGGATAGGGTTGATGCCAGGCACCTCCTGGATCTCTGGGATCATGCGGAGAGGATCCTCACAGGCTCGCTGGGGACCTCCACAACAAGGATCATCGTTGAGGAGCAGACCATACCAAGGCCGGTGGTCGAGAGAAAGGGGGAGGTCCCGCCGAAGTTCAGGCTCGAGCCCGGCAGGATATATTTTTCGGCGGAGAGGGCATACGAGATCTTCACAGATCAGGTGACGCATGGCTTTGAGGGGCTCTGTGTTACACACAGACATCCAGATGAGGTCAGGAGCAGGTTCGGGCTCACAGAGACGCCGATTATATGGCTCAATCCCAAAAAGGAGGGGCGAGAGAAGCATATCTCCCCTGCGAACCTGCCGCTCTTATTTCTCACAATAAAGACGTTCGTCGAGTCCAGCAAAAACAGCGTGATACTTCTTGATAGTCTGGAGCATCTTGTGAGTGTAAATGAGAATGTCACACAGGAAGAGGATATGCTGGACTTTGTCAATCAGCTGGAGGGTCTCGTTCGCAGGACCGGCACGAGGCTGCTCCTGGCTGATTCCTCGGATTTCGTGGGCTTCTGCGGTGTATCCAAGACGGAGCCGGTCGATGTGAAGGGGCTGATATTCACCGCAGGCCCGCTGCCATCCTATCTTCTCAGGGTGTTCATACTTGCCATAATTGCAAGCACAAGATCTCCTGAAGCTGCCATGGATATCGCAAACTCGGTTCTCAGGGAGCAATCGGGCATCTCTGAGGAGACATCATGCGACCCTGACATGCGTGGCAGGGGTCTGATCGAGATCGATACCAGGTGCAAGATCACCAGGAGGCATTTCTTCACGATAATCAGGCGGATATCCGCGGGCGTGAGCAGGATCGATCCTGGCTTCGATGCTGCAAAGGTCCTCAGACCCCTCATCGACAAGTTCGGCTTCAGCATATACGAGCTGGTCCTCAACCCGGGCACAACATATGCGATAGAGGAGGATAAGCCTGCTCGCTGCTTTGAGATATTCAGCGAGCTGATTCACGCAGGCCTAGATGGTTTGTCCATATCGAGGTACAACCCTGAGACCCTGCGCGAGAAGTACGGAATCTCGCCTGAGTGGGTCATATGGCTGACGCAGAAGACAGAGGAGGGCAAGTTCAGATCTGTGGATCCCACGAACTTCCCCAGGCTCAGCTCGATGATATCGGATTTCCTGAGGAGAGCGGAGTATCCGGTGATACTCCTGGAGGGCATAGGCTATCTGATCACGCAGAGCAACTACGAGACCGTTCTCAGATTCATACAGTCGCAGAGGGATGAGGTATCCCTGCGAGGAGCGGTGATGCTCGTGCATATAGATCCTCTCTCCCTGGACACTAAGGAGCTGCACAGGCTTGAGGGCGAGATGGAGCAGCTGAAGCTTTGAATCTCTCTATAGGAAGTGACTTCCTCCCCGCCATGAAGTGCGGGGCTTCCTGCGTTTCGACCTGTTGTCGAAGCCCTTCGACGTCAAGTCGAAGGCTTCGTAGATCTGGTTATCCAGTATTACCCCTCTCCAACATAGCATTTTTTTAAAATACATAAATTCCAGTTATCTTTGGATTTTGTTTCTTATTTTCGACTAAATTTCAGATAAAGTTTGTGGTATCATTTATTTTATTTATTAGATGGTTAAATGATACTTTAAAGTAATTTGGATGCTTAATATATACTAAAAAAGGAAAATATTGAGAATAAACATGAGATCTACGTTAATATTCGATACTAAGCATCCGAAATGGATGATAGCCATTAAAATACTTCAAATTATCGGTTCAGCACGTGAACCTGTCCGAATAACACTATCACCCCTCGCGAAGTTATAGTAAAAGATAAACATTTTATATAAGTTGTTCCAGCATTCTATAGCTCTTGTCCATCTCAGGCTTCCGGTTTTATGCGTTTGAAGTTCACAGTTATTGAGCAGAAGAATATTTTTGCCCGTTGCTTGAACGAGGAGAATACAGATTCCACGAGGCTTCGATCCCCAAATGATTCGTATCTGACTTTTACGAAGTCGGCAGAGTGCGTCTCTGTACCATGGACCCTCTTAGATGAATTATTTTATTTCTTTCAAGATCATTTGCAGCAAAAAAGTAACATTTCCTACCATTATATTTCAGAATAGTTTCGTCTACACCGAACCTCACTATGCCAAGCGACTTTACATTCTCGGGTTTATAATCAAGAGACTCCTTGAACCGTGTGATCCAGTAATGTACACTCGACTTGCCCACACCAAGAACTGACGCCGTCCTCCTCACACTGGATGAGACCATATAATATCGCGAAAAGCTTGATTTCTAAAGGCACCTTATTCCTGCTGAAGAGGGGTATGCTGGATAACACAGAAATCAAAGATGTAGATGTCATCGCCTCTTTAAATTTCATTGAAGTAACCTTATACTCGGCTCTGGCTTTTATCTTATTCGGACAGGTCCCACAAGAGAAAAGTAAACTTCATTTATTTCTTACCGGCAAATAAATGCGGGGGAAGGGATTTGAACCCTTGAACTCCTGCGAGAATAGATCTTGAGTCTATCACCGTTGGCCTGGCTTGGTTACCCCCGCGTTCTGTATTCAGTAGCGGATTCGATCCATATAAGGATTTCTGGTACCGCTGCCAGCGCGCAGCTCTGATCACGCCTGAAGAGCCATTCTCCCATCAGCAGCAGCGTTTCAGCTCCAGTAGCCTGTCGATCTCACGCTTGTAGCACTTCTCGCATATCCTTCTCGGCCCGAGCTCTCTGTGCATGACCTTGAGGAGGTGCACTCCATCAGCGCCGCAAATCTCGCATCTCATATGCCACGCTCTGAGCTGGCTGGCTCTTATTGTTGACGCCAGAAGCGCACCTCGGATACTAAGACTTATAAACTAGTGGATGGCAGGTAGCAGGTATCAAGCTCATCGGAGGAGTGTTATTTGACGCGAAAACCAGGAAGCATGTACAGAAGGATCGAGCGGCCTTACACCCGCAGGGAGTACATAGGAGGCGTCCCTGGAAGCAAGGTCGTTCACTATGACATGGGGAATCTCACCGCAGAATTCCCTGTGAAGCTATCTCTTGTGGTGAGAGAACCATGCCAGATCAGGCACACTGCACTTGAGGCGGCAAGGGTTGCTGCAAACCGTTATCTCCTTAAAACACTTGGAAGGAACGATTTCCATCTTAAGCTGAGGGTCTACCCTCACCATGTCATAAGGGAGAACAAGCAGGCTACAGGCGCAGGCGCTGACCGAGTCTCCAGCGGTATGCGTCGCGCATTCGGGAAGCCTGTCGGCACAGCGGCCCAGGTTTACCCCGGACAGCGGATATTCACGCTGGGTGTGCACCCTGAGCATATCGAGGAGGCCAAGACGGCTCTGCGAAGGGCTGGACACAAGCTGCCCTCGCCGGTCCAGATCATCGTAGGCTCCTGAATGGTGACCAGGCTTGGAGGACTATCTAGCTGGACTCGAGCGGGCGATGAGGTCCATGCCCGCCACCAAGGGCACGAAGGAACGCTTCCAGATCCCCGTGCCCAAGATCTTCTACGAGGGCAAGACTACGGTGCTCGACAACTTCGCATCCATAGCGGATGCTTTAAACAGGGATCCTGATCACCTGATGAAGTTCCTTCTCCAGGAGCTCGGCACCGCAGGAAAGATCGAGGGGCACCGTGGCATCTTCCAGGGCAAGTTCACAGAGCAGGCGATCCAGAACCAGATCGAGGCCTATGTGGATGAATATGTGATATGCTCAGAGTGCAAGCTCCCTGACACACATCTCATAAAGAGCGATCGAGTTCTCATGCTGAAATGCGACGCTTGCGGAGCCCACAGGCCGGTCAGGAAGCGGAAGGCCAGGGCGGTTGTGGCCAAGGACGTCATAGAGGAGGGCGAGACCTACGAGCTCAGAATCGAGTCTGTGGGGAGCAAGGGCGATGGCATAGCCAAGGTGGACAAGTACCTGATCTTTGTGCCGAACACATCTAAGGGCGAGATCGTCAAGGCGAAGGTGAAGAAGATAAGCGGAACTCTTGCTTTTGCGGAGATCGTTGAGCGGAAGGGCAAGGCATGAGTGATAAGAGGATACAGCTGAGCTTTACAGACAGGCATAAATACAGGATGGAGTTCGAACCTGCTGAGTTCTGGAGGCCTCTGGCGGATGTGTATGAAGGGGTCGAGTGGTCCATAGGCGATGACAGCATCTCTGTGGTTGCAGAGAACTACTCGTACCTACTGGATCTGCTGGTTCATGCCAGGCAGTTCTACCTCAGGTCGATGCCGTTTGAGGAGCGATTTCGTTAGGATCGCATCAGAAGCAGACGACCCGGATCTTCTGACGCTACTGCCAGAGCGGTTCCTGGCAGGCCTGTGCAGTGGTAAGATGCCAAAGCCCCAGCGGCCCATCTCTTCAGAGCCGATGGCGCATTTCCCGCCTGCATTCAGTCGGCCTGTCAGGCTGCGCTTCATAAAACCCCTGGGATGGCAGGGTAGCGTAAGCTCTGGTCTTCAGGCCGGAGTTGCTGACGTGTTTTTCCACTGAAGACTGCGCCTAGAATAAACTCGGGCCCGGCGGGATAGGTATATTACCCAGCAGATTCACAAGCCGGCATGGCCTGTGGTCTTACACTTCATATGTGGGGATACCATGATCACCATCAAGGATGTCGAGCACATAAGCTGGCTTGCCAGCATCAGGATCTCTGATGAGGAGCGGGAGGAGCTTGTTGCGCAGTTCAACACCATCCTGGAGTACTTCCAGCAGATGGATGAGGTTGATACTGAGGGCGTGGAGCCGACATACAGGGTTGTCGATCTGGCGAACGTCTTCAGGGATGATCTGCCCAGGGAGTCGCTCTCTCAGGAGGACGCCCTGAGAAACGCGCCCAGAAGGGAAGAAGGATACTTCAGGAGTCCGAGGATAGTGTGATCATGCTCACCCAACTTAAAGAAGAGATCTTATCCGGATCCGCTGAGGAATATCTTCACAAAATCTTCGAGAGGATAGAGCGCAGCAGGCTGAACGCGTTCACAACGCTTGCGAGGGAGAGCGCCCTGGAAGCGGCAAGGGAGTTCGATGCCAGGCCCTGGAAGGGCGCGCTCGCTGGGATTCCGATCGCGATCAAGGACAACATCTGCACAAAGGGAATAGAGACAACATGCAGCTCCCGGATTCTCAGAGGATTCGTCCCGCCATATGATGCGCATGTCATAGAGCGACTCAAGGCAGAGGGCGCCATAATAATGGGAAAGACGAACATGGATGAGTTTGCCATGGGTACATCGACGGAGACAAGCTGTTTCGGCCCCACGAGGAACCCGTGGGATCTGGAGAGGGTGCCCGGCGGCTCTAGCGGGGGATCCGCGGCTGCCGTGGCTGCCGGCGAGGCTCCGTGTGCTCTGGGATCGGACACTGGCGGATCTGTCAGATGTCCAGCCTCATTCTGCGGCATCGTTGGGCTGAAGCCAACATACGGGCTGGTCTCACGCTACGGGCTGATCGCATACGCGAACTCGCTCGAGCAGATAGGCCCGCTCACAAAGACCGTGGAGGATGCGGCTCTTCTCCTCGATGTCATAGGTGGCCACGATCCGAGGGATTCCACATCTGTTGCATCTGAAAAGAACTATCTCAACAGCATCTTTGGGGATGTCAGAGGCACACGCATCGGCGTGCCACAGGAGTACTTCGGCGAGGGAGTCGATCCTGGAGTTGAAAGGGCAGTTTGGGACGCGATATCAGTTCTGGAAGGTCTTGGTGCGAGCTGGAAGATGATCAGCCTGCCGCACACGAAGTACGCGCTTCCAGCGTATTACATAATAGCGATGTCTGAGGCATCCTCAAATCTTGCCAGATTTGATGGATTGAGGTATGGGTTGAGGGTCGGCGAGGACAGGGACTGGCATACGACCTTCTCTGAGATAAGGGCAATGGGGTTCGGGAAGGAGACCAAACGCAGGATCCTGCTTGGTACGTATGCTCTCTCTGCCGGGTATTACGGGAGATACTACCTGAAGGCTCTGAAGGTCAGAACTCTGATAAGAAGGGACTTCGAGCATGCGCTGAAGGAGGTCGATATAATCGCATCCCCCACGATGCCATTCCCTGCGTTCAGGATCGGGGAGAGGATAACAGATCCGCTCTCTCTTTACATGTCAGATGTCTTCACAGTGCCCATAAACCTGGCAGGAATTCCAGCGATATCCCTGCCATGCGGATTCTCGGATGGCCTTCCTGTGGGGCTGCAGCTCATGTCAAGGCCGTTTGAGGAGGGGCTCCTGCTCAGGGTCGCGAATGCCTACGAGAAAGCCACTCCGTACCATCTGAGATCCCCTGAGGTGGTCTGATGGACGACGTGATTATCGGGCTGGAGATTCACGTCCAGCTCAACAAGCTCAGATCCAAGATGTTCTGCGGGTGCTCCACCAGCTACCACGACGCTCCACCAAATACGCACACATGTCCGGTATGTCTCGGCCTCCCGGGGTCGCTCCCCGTTCTGAACAGAAGGGCCGTGGAGTTCGGGATAAAGGTCGCCCTGGCGCTTAACTGCAGAATAGCAGAGGAGACGATGTTCTACAGGAAGAACTACTACTACCCGGACCTTCCGAAGGGTTTCCAGATAAGCCAGTACGATTATCCGCTGGCAACCGGCGGGCACGTCCTCATCAAAGGCGATGACGGGCAGGAGCGGAGAATAAGGATAACCAGAGTCCATATGGAGGAGGACCCGGGGAGACTGGTACACGCAGGCACCATCGATAAAGCGAAGTATACGCTGGTCGACTACAACCGCTGCGGAATGCCGCTTCTCGAGGTCGTCACAGAGCCAGATCTCAGATCTCCCAAGGAGGCCAGGCTCTTTCTGGACAAGCTCAGAACGATCTTGGAGTACCTGGACGTCTTCGATGGCAACCTGGAGGGCGCTCTGAGGGTGGACTCGAACGTATCGCTTGCAGGCGGGGACAGGGTTGAGGTGAAGAACATCTCAAGCCACAAGGGCGTCGAGAAGGCGTTATCTTATGAGATAACCAGACAGAGGAACCTGAAGCGCAGAGGCATAGAGGTGGTCCAGGAGACCAGGCACTACGACGAGCTTCGCGGCGTGACAGTATCGATAAGAACAAAGGAGGAGGCTCACGACTACAGATACTTCCCGGAGATGGATCTCGTTCCTCTCAGGATCGCCGACTGGGTTCCCAGGATAAAGGCTGAGCTTCCAGAGCTGCCGGATGCGAAGAGGGAGAGGTTCAGGGAGCAGTACGGCATAACCGATGATCACGCGAAGTCGCTGACATCTGAGATAAAGGTCGCCGACTTCTACGAGTGGGTTGCTGCTCGATCCGATCCGAAGCTCGCTGCTGTATGGATCGCCGATGTACTCAAAGGGGAGCTGAACTACAGGGATCTGACGATAGATAGCTTCAGCAGAGATCACATGCTCGAGATAGTGAGAATGCTATCCGAGAGGGAGATCACAGATGAGATCGCGGTCACTCTTATAAGAACCATACTCGACAGGGGTGGCTCGCCGAGGGAGATCGCCGAGAGCATGGGCCTGAAGAGAGCGGATGATGATTATGTCGTTCAGGCTGTCAGGGAGGCGGTTGCCGATTCACAGGAGGCGGTGAGGGACTACCTCAGCGGCAACGCCAGAGCGATAAACTACATCGTCGGCCAGGTGATGAAGAGGACGAAGGGCCGGGCGGATCCGTCGGTCGCCCACAGGCTTGTGAAGGAGGAGATCGAGCGGCAGTCGTCCTGATCAGCTCGCCCTTCGAGATAAAATATTTTAAACACATCCTGTAAATTAGATCATATAGATCACCTGTGCCAGTCGCGATATCCACGAATGCCCAGGGACACTGGCTTCTGTGAAGTAGATCCTATAGACAACCTGTGCCAGGTCATCTGAGACCAGGAGCGATCCGTCCTTTGCTACCTCTACATCTACCGGTCTTCCCCACGCGATCCCGTTCTCGAGCCATCCCTCTGCAAAGATCTCATGGCCGATGGCAGTGTTGTTATCTATCCTCACTGCAGCCACGCGGTATCCTATCGGTGTGTCCCTGTTCCAGGATCCGTGCTCTGCTATGAAGACACAGTTCTGGTACTCAGATGGGAACATAGAGCTGGTGTAGAACCTCATGCCCAGCGGTGCGACGTGCGGTCCAAGACACCATGCAGGGGGTACCTTTTCATGGCAAACATAGCTCTCATCTGATCCGAGGTCAGGGTCAGGAATGCTTCCAGAGTGGCAGTAAGGGAATCCGAAGTCAAGTCCTGGAACCGGGGCGTGGTTCAGCTCGTCCGAGGGCACGTCGTTACCCAGCTCATCGCGGCCGTTGTCCGTGAACCATAGCTCGCCTGTACGCGGGTCCCAGTCCATGCCGACCGAGTTTCTGACTCCGCGTGCATAGACCTCCATTCCTGTGCCGTCTGGATTCATTCTTACGATTGTGGCATTCAGGGGATCATCGTGAGTGCAGACGTTGCAGTTAGCGCCCATGGCAATGTATAGCTTGCCGTCAGGTCCAAACCTGATGTACCTCCAGCCATGCAGGATGTAGTACGGCAGCTCCTTGACAACTGCAGGTTCTGGTGGGCTGTCAAGCCTGGACTCGATACCGTCGTACCGAAGTATCCGGTCTATCTCTGCGACATAGAGTGCCCCGTCGTGGAAGGCAACACCATTTGGATTTTTGAGCATATCAACGATCCGTATCTCCCCAGGCTCTGCCTTACCATTTCCGTTTTCGTCCTTGATAGCATAGACTGGAGAGAGCTCACCGGAGTCCAAAAGCTCAAAGGGCTGTCTTGTGCCGATAAAGAGTGTACCGTTCGGGCTCATTGTCATGGACCGAGGATATGTAAGGTTCTCGGCATAGATTTCGATCTTGAATCCAGGTGGGAGCTTTATCTTGTCCAGAGGAAGGGATGATGCTGACTGGATTGCGAGTCTCTTCTCTGCAACCGTGATCTCTGCGGACCTGCTGCCGGCGATAACACATGTAGCCTTAGCTGCGATCACATCACCCGCAGTAGCGTTCAGCTGGTAGCTCCTTGTGAATGTGGCCAGAGTAGGCTGGGATGTATAGTCCTCTGATAGAATCTTCTGTCCGTTCTTGAACAGATCGACCGTCTTGATGTAGTGTCTTGCTGGATCTGATACTGTGTGGGTTATTGTCACATTCAGGGTGCTGTTACCCTGGTCGTAGCTAAGAGAAACGCTCGAAGGAGGATGGGGCAGCGGGGTTCATTAAAAGGAGCAGAGCTAGGACCACAGCAAGAAAGCCGGATTTGAGGGTGCTAGAGTTTTGCATATCTTTATCACCTTTTTAAGAATATCAATTACATTCTCATTGGTATAAACATTCT
>Ga0272448_1001196_pt1 | contig 36160 bp, 27 predicted proteins | sample YNPCB0191_FD_202220 | JGI IMG/M metagenome (GOLD analysis project Ga0272448, IMG submission 202220) | Hot spring sediment microbial communities from Yellowstone National Park, WY, United States - YNP-CB-019-1 | ecosystem: Environmental > Aquatic > Thermal springs > Hot (42-90C) > Sediment...
AATCCTGGTCGACGAAACTGACGCCCGCGCGCTGCGTGAGGTTCGCGCTGCGGCCGGTTTCAAGCGCGTAGTCCCAGAGATGGCCGTCCTTCCAGTACAGGAAGTGCTTGGAGTCGGGCGACAGGCCGAAAGTCTGCCCCTGGGCGCGGAGCATGAGCGTGCGCTCGCCCGTGCTCGTGTCGACCCGGTAGTAGTCGGCCAGGGGTTCCTTCCAGTCGGAGATGTAGGCGCGCTCGTCGCGCCCCACGCCCCAGACGCCGTTGCGCGTGATCTGGATGGTGCGCATGCTCTCGTCGGTCAGCCGGACGAACTTGCGCGCGCCGAGGAGGCAGACGGCGCGGAAGGTGAAATTCCGGTCCTCGTTGGCGCGGATCATCTGCACCGACTGGAGGCGCTCGTCCTTCCAGTGCCAGATGTCGACGTTGGCGACCGGCGGGGCGTCGTCTCTCCTTCTCTCGGGCTCCTTTTCCTGCTCCTTGATCCCGAAGAAGACCTTGCTGCGGTCCTCGCTCCAGGAGAGCGCCGCTTTCTCGCTGATGACCATGTCCTTGGGGAAGTCGGCGGAATCGGCCGGCTTGAACTCGAAGCGCTCGGCTTTGTCGCCCTCCGTGAAACGGAAGGCCAGGAGGCTGTTGTCGCGCTCGACCAGGCCGGTCTTCTTGACGCCCTTGAGCACGGCGAGCGCCTTGCCCTCCTCGTCCCAGGCGAGCCTTGCGTAGAGCGCCCTGTCGCTGTCCAGGGTGCGCCGCGTCCCGCCGGCGAGATCGAGCAGGGCGACGCCGTTGCCGTTCATGTCGGCGGCATCGGTGGTGAATGCCAGGAGCGTCCCGGATTTGTTGAGGGAATACTCGCCCGTACTGCCGTACAGCTCGTCGATGCCCTGATCGAGCCGCCGGACGATCATGTCGGTCCCGTTGTGCGCGGCGTCCCTGTCGAGTTTGTTGCGCTTGACGATCAGGGCGCGCGAGCCTTCGGAAAAGGCGAACGAAGCGACATTGTCCCACGACGTCTTGCTGCCGTTCCCGAGATCGAGCAGCTCGAGGCGGCGCGTGGTCGGCGGTTCCTGGGCGGCTGCGGCCGCTGCCGGCTGTGCCGCGGAGGTCTGGGCGGGAGCGGCACCGCGGCCTCCCCGGCCTCCCGGGCGTTCGGGGGCTTTGACGTACACGTAATAGGCGATCCAGCGGGAGTCGTCGGAGAATTGGGGCCCTCCGGCCGGCGCGCCTGCGCCGCCGCCGCGCCCGCCGCCCGGCTCGGTACCGATGGAGATCGAGTAGATCTTGTCGCCGTCGAGCTGTTTCACCTCGAGGGTCGATTCTCCGTCGCGCACCCTGTAGATATAGCATGCCCACTTTCCGTCCTCGGACAATGCGGCCGAGGCGATCGAGCGCCAGCGGCCGTAGTCCTGGATCGTCAGGACCTTTTTGGCCCCGGCCTGCGTCTGCGCCCGGATGCTTGTGACCGGTACGAGGAGAAGCGAAATTGCGGCGATTACAATCACGGCCCACGAACAGCGGAATCTCTTCACGGATGCCTCCCTGATATGTCGGGCGAAAGGTGTCCGGTCATGCCGGGATCGGGCGGATGGCCCTTGGCCCGCCATCCGCCCGGGCCCCGGCTTCTCACCGCAGCCACTTTATTCCAACGGGCCCTCGGAGATCAAAACAGAATCTTCAGCGCGACCTGGATGATGCGCTGCCCGCTCCGCTGTAAACTCCTGTATGGTCCTGCGGACGGAATCGGAGGTACGGAGGGTGCCGAAACCGGACATCAGCGATCTCTGCCGCCGCCAGGCGCTTTCGAGACGGGCCTACGGTCTGCCGCTGCAGCCTCCGAGAACGGCGGGCGGGGTGCGCTGCCCGCTGTGCGTGCACGAGTGCTGCATCGGAGAGGGCGAACGAGGCTACTGCGGGCTGCGTACGAACGCGGGCGGCCGGCTGGTCCACATCGGGGGGACGGCCGAGCGCGGCATCCTCCACTGGTACCGCGATCCCCTCCCGACGAATTGCGTGGCCGACTGGGTGTGCGCGGGCAGCCGCCAAGCCGGCTTCCACAATCTCGCCGTCTTCTACGCGAGCTGCACCCTGAATTGCCTTTTCTGCCAGAACTGGCATTTCCGCGAGATCGCGCCCGCAGAGTGCCGGCCGATGTCCGCCGCGGAGCTCGCCGGCACGGCCGATCGCCGCACCTATTGCGTCTGCTTTTTCGGAGGCGATCCGGCGTCGCAGATGCCCCATGCGCTGGCCGCCGCGCGCCTCCTGGCGAAGAAGGGCGTCGCCGTGTGTTGGGAGACGGCGGGAACGTCGAATCCGAAGCTCGTCGAGCGCGCGCTCGAGCTTTCGCTCGAAACCGGCGGCTGCATCAAGTTCGACCTGAAGGCGTACGACCGCGACCTGCACCGGGCGCTCACGGGCGCGACCAACGAGCGGACCCTGCACAACTTCGCCCGGGCCGGGGCGCGCTTTGCCCAAAGGCCCGATCCGCCGCTCGTGGTGGCGAGCACCCTGCTCGTGCCCGGCTGCGTGACTCCCGACGAGGTGGGCCGGATCGCCGGGTTCATCGCCGCCGTCGATCCGCGCATTCCTTATTCGCTGCTCGGATTCGCGCCGCACTTCTACATGCGCGACCTGCCGCGCACTTCGGCGCGGCACGCGCGCGAAGCCGAAGACGCCGCCCGGGCCGCAGGGCTCAGGAACGTCCACATCGGCAACCGCCGCCTCCTTTCGGACGATTACTGACGGCGACGCCGATCCGCGGATCCGGCTTTCATCCCTGACCGGCGGAGCGGCGCGCCAGGACCCGTGCGAGCGATCTGCGCGCCAGGCCGAAGAACTTCCAGATCAGGAACGCCGACAGGGACACGAGAACGAGCGCGATCGCCAGGGCCAGAAGCGGATGCGTGGCCGCGAGATACGTCAACGACAGGGCGGCGGCATCCTCGCCCAGGCTTGCGATGGAATTGCTCACCGGTTCGGGGCTCGCGTTGACCGCTCCCGGTCCAGGCGCGCCCGGGCGACCGCCTGACTTTCCGCTATCGCGAATAGTCGGGCAACTGACCGTAACCGATCAATGGCGTTGTCACCGCGCCGAGCCATACACTCCCTGCCCTGCTTGGGGCAGGAAGCGAGACGCGCGAACGCGATCCTGTATAATGGATCATTGGGGAGGCAGGTTATGGAGAGAACCATCAATGTTCATATCGAGAAGCTGCCCGAAGGCGTTTACTTGGCGACATCGGAGGATCTGCAGGGATTGGTAGCTCAAGGGCGAACCGTTGCCGAGACGCTGGAAATTGCACGCGATGTGGCGCGCAAACTGATCGAGGCGCAGTGCCAGGCAAATCTGTCGCCGCTCGCCGATCGGTTCGACTATCCGCTGATCGTGACGGTAGGTTAAGCATGGGGAGGTTAGCCGGCTTCAGGTATTCGGAAGCGATCAGGAAGCTTCGTAGTCTGGGATTCGCTTTCTACCGACACGCCGCCGGCAGCCGCGAGATCTGGTACAATCCGCAGACAAACCGCTACACCACCATTCCCAATCATCCAGGCGATCTGCCGGAAGGCACCTTGCGCGCCATTCTCAAGCAAGCCGATATCGATCCCGACGACGTCCTGCGCGCCTGATGGCCGCGACCGCATTCCTTTCGGCTACTTGTATCACGGCCGACGGTCGGCTCGTATCGGTCGCTTCCTGCGCCGCACGGCTCAGCGGGCGGCAGCCTGGACCGCCTGGAAGCGCGGGCCGTAGATTATGCGTCCGGGCCGCGCGCCCGTATGCTCGCCCTGATCGATCACCAGCTGCCCGTTGACGATGACATAGGGGATGCCTCTGGGATACCGGTGCGGATTCTCGTAGGTGGCGGTGTCCTCGATCGTGTTCAGGTCGAACAGGACGATGTCGGCGTAACATCCTTCCTTCAGCAGGCCGCGCCCCTCGATGTGAAGCTTCGCGGCCGGCAGCGAGGTCATGCGCCGCACGGCATTTTCGAGGGTAAGGACTTTGTTGTCGCGGACATACCTGGCGATGATGCGCGGAAAGGTGCCGTAGGCGCGCGGGTGGCCCTTGCCGCGCGCGGTTTCGATGCTGCCCGCCGCGGCATCCGACCCCACGCTCACCCAGGGAAACTGCATCGCGGTGCGCACGTCATCCTCGCTCATCATGAAATAGAGGGCGGAGATGCGCGCGGTGGTCGAAGCCACGAGGTCGATCACGGTATCCTCGGGCGACTTTTTCAGTCGCCGCGCGATGTCGGCGATGCTCCTGCCCTCGAACTGCTTGTCGAGACCTTCGGGCACGGCGGCGATCACGATGTTCTTCCAGCCGCCGCTGGCCTCGACGATATTCCACCATCCGGGTGAGCCCTTTTTCATTTCGCGCTTGATGCGCTCCCGGATCGCCGGGTCCTTGAGCCGCTTGTTTCTCTCGGCCGGGCCGCCTTCGGCCGCCCACGAAGGGATGCATGCTTCAAGCCCCGTGCCCCCGGCCGTGTAGGGATACTGGTCGGCATTCACCTCGATTCCCTGCGCCCGCGCGGCCATGACGAGCTCGTGAATCCTGGGCATGGTCTTTTTCCAGGAACGTTTGTATGCGACCTTGAGGTGGAATATTTCCACCGGCAGGCCGGCCGCACGCCCGATCTCGATCGCCTCGCGGATGCCGTCGAGAACGCCGGCTCCTTCGTCGCGCACATGGGTGGCGTAGATGCCGCCATAGGAAGCCGCCACCTTCGCCAGTTCGATCAGCTCGGCGGTCTTGGCATAGGAGCCGGGCGGGTAGATGAGCGCCGTGGTCATCCCCAGGGCTCCCCTGCGCATCCCGGCTTCGATGACCCCTTTCATGCGCTCGAGCTCCTCGGGATTCGGGTCGCGGTTGGCGGCGCCGAGGACGGCGACGCGCGCCTGGGCCGCGCTGACGAAGGTCCCGAAGTTCATGCTGATGCCCTGCCGGAGTATGGTCTCGAAGTACTTGTCCAGGGCGTCGGGCGGGCCGGGAGTTCCGCCCTCGCCCCCGATGCCCGTCGTCACCCCCTGGCGCACCTTGCTCTGCGCCGTGCCGTCGGCGCGCAATGCGCCGCCGGACTGGTCCATGATGTCGATGAAGCCGGGGCAGACGTAAAGACCCGCGGCATCGATGACTCGGCGGGCTTCGGCCTCGAAGCGCCCGATGCGCGCGATGCGGTCGCCGCTGACCGCGATATTCGCATAGACCCAGGGATTGCCCGCGCCGTCGAGCACGCGCCCTCCCTTGATGAGAAGATCGTATGCGGGCTGCTGCCGGGCCGAGGCCGCAGCCGCACAAAGCAGCAACAGAAGGATAAGCTTTCGGATCCTGATCATGGGTGCACCCCTTGCGTCCCAGTTTATCAGGGGAAATGGGTTTGCGCACTTGACTTCACCGGCGCCGGTGTGTTGGGATGAATGTGCGGCCGGTCGGCCGGGATCGCATGGGTCGAGGAGACCGGGACGCAGCGGGCCGACCGCGGAAGGAGTGAGACCACGAAGATTGTCTGCATTTCCCGAGGAAGCCACGGCTACGGGATCGAGCTGGCAAAGAAGCTGGCATCCCGTCTCGGTTACGCCTGCCTGGCCCGCGAAGCCTTGACCGATGAAGCCACTGCAGCGGGTATCCCCGTCGGGCGCATCGAAACCGCCATCGTCAAACGACGCCCGCTGACCGAAGAGCTGGAAATCGCGGTCGACCGATTCAAGGCCTTCGTGACGGAGGCGCTCTGCGAGAGGCTGGTATCGGGCGATCGTATCATTTATCACGGCCGCACCGGGCACCTGGTGCTCCCCGGCATAAGCCACGTCATGCGCGTGCGCGCCATCGCAGCCATGGAGGAAAGGATCCGGCTGGCGATGACGCGCATGAACCTCAGCAGGGAAAAGGCCAAGCGGTACATCGAGGAGGTCGAGGAAGACAGGCGGCGGTGGGTGAAGACCCTGTACAACGTGGAGTGGGACGATCCGGCGCTGTACGACGTGGTGATCAACACCCAGCATCTGTCGGTGCCCAACGCCGCGGCGGTCTTGACCGAGATGGCGCAGTTGCCGGAGTTTCAGCCGACTCCGGCATCGATCCAGGCGGTCGGCGACCTCTTGCTGGCGGCTCGATGCCGCACGGCCATCGGTCGGGACGCGCGCACCGCCATGGTCAAGGCCGCCGTCAGAGCCGAGATGGGGCGCGTTTCCGTCACCTACCTGCCGCGCCACGCCGCGCAGGCTGCGGCCATCCCCGATGTCCTGGAGAAGATCGAGGGGATCAAGTCGCTGATCTGCACGGTCGCCACGACCAACATCCTGTTCCTCCAAGAAAAGTTCGATCCCGACTCGGAGGCTCTGGGGGACTTGATCGACCTGGCCGAGAAATGGAACGCTGCGGTCGAACTGGTGCGCTTGAGTGCCGGGGAAAAGCCGGCGATGCCGGATTCCCAACCCCTACCTGTCGAGTCGGGAGCCCGGGAGTACGACGGGGGTATCCTGGAAGACGACCAGGCCGAGCCTTCCTCGCGCGAAGAGGTTCCCGGCCTCGCGGAAACGATCGATCGGTTGATCCGGGCCGGGCGGGCGGGCGGGGTGCGCACCCTTTACGGCGGGCCCCAGGAACTGCTGCAGAACCTGGACCGCTCGCGCGAATGCAGCCTGATCGTGGTGGGCGATGTCTTCCTCAAACAGCCCGAGATGGTGCGCCGGCGCATGACGCGCGACCTCATCGCAGTGCTGGCCGAGAAGCTGCGGATACCGGTCGTCGAGTCTTCCGCACTGAAGGCGCGCTATCTTTTCGGTCCGCGGCAGATCCTTGCGCTGTGCGGATACGGGCTGGCCGCCCTGCTGATTTACTTGGGAGTTTTTTCGTTCCAGGGCGATGTGATCGCCTTCCTGACGTCGCCGGGAACTCTCGGAAGAATCACGGCCGCAGCCGCTGTCGGGGTGGCGACGCCGCTGGTCGCATGGTGCCTGGGAGGGTTTTACAGGAACGTCCTTCGGCTGATCCGGATGGAGTGAAGCCGGGGTGATCGGCGCGCGATCCCGATGGAAAGGATCTTTCACGGCAACCGACTGCGCCCCATCCGAAGTCGGGGGTGAGTGAGATGGCAGGATCGCAATTCATCGACTTGAACTGGCTTGCGGCCCTCCAGGTCGTTTTCCTGGGATTCATCGGGGGTACGCTGAGCGGATTCATCGGCTCGGGCGGCGCTTTCTTCATGACGCCCGGAATGATGAACCTGGGAGTGCCCGGCCCCATTGCGGTGGCGAGCAACATCACCCACAAGTTCGGCAAGGCGCTCGTCGGGTCGAAAAAGCACGGCGAACTCGGCAATGTGGACAAGAAACTGTCTTTCTTCATGCTCATCACATCGATCATCGGCGTGCGCCTCGCGGTGTCGATCATGAAGGTCCTGTTCGAGGGGGGCGAGCATGAAGGCGCGGGCGGCGGGGCCGCAGCCAACCTTTACATCAGCCTGGTCTTCGTGTTTTTTCTCCTGACGGTTTCCCTGGCCATGCTCATGGATATTGCCGGTTCCCGCAAGAAGCGGTCCGCAGGCCCTTCCACGAAGATTGTGTCCTTCTTGAACCGCCTTTACCTGCCCCCGTTCATCCGATTCGAAGTGGCCGACGTGCGCGCATCGCTCTGGGTGGTATTGATCGCGGGTCTGGGTACCGGCTACATGGCGGGGACCATCGGCGTCGGAGGGTTCATCGGGGTGCCTGCCATGATCTATGTCCTGGGTGTGCCGGCTGCGGTGGCTGCGGGCACGGAGCTGTACCTGGCCGTGTTCAACGGGGCCTGGGGCGCTCTGAACTACGCCTACGAAGGGCTGGTGGACATCCGGCTGACGCTCTTGCTCTATACCGGATCTCTCGTCGGTATATACATAGGCGCTTACGGCACCAAAGTGGTGAGGGAGGTTTTCATCCGTCTGGTCACGGCCTTGATTATCCTGTTGTGTGTGGTGAGCCGGGCGATCTCCGTCCCGATTTATCTCCAGCAGCTCGGCTATATCAAACTGGACCCGTCCTACAACCCGATCCTGAACATGATCAGCACGGCCGTGCTCTATGCCAGCGGCATCGCGGGGGGAGGCCTGATCCTATTCTTTGTCTTTCGCGCCTATTTTCAGCGCCGGCGGGTGGAGGCGAGTCTGACCAGAACCCCGGCCGTGTCGGGGGCCGCGGGCCAGACGGCGTGACGGCGTGGCGTTTCCCTGCAGGCGGAGGCCATGATCTCGAGGCTGAACCCCTTGCACATTCTCATCGGGCGCGGAGCGGGGACGACCTGCGCGCGCATCCAGGCGCTGCGCTTCCGCAATCTGCTCGAGAACGCACGCGCCGTCTATGACTGCCTCAGAGACGGGGAGGAGAAGCTCGGCGGGGAGCACATCTTCGACCGGCATTTCGTCGTCTCGCTGGTCGATGCCGTGCTGGAGAGTCTGGGGAAAGCGGTCTTCGATGCGTGCATCCTGTCGCCGTCCAGCGCGGAGCTTCTCTGCTCGCTCTACGACCGGCAGAAGCACGCTTCCCGCGGGTTGTTGCTGGAGGACGCCGCCGCCCGGTCCGAAACCGAGTCATCGGTGCTGCGCCCCGAACTGCGGGAGTACCCGGAGTTCCGGTTGCTTGCCGGAGCGGTCGCCTGGCTCAAAGGTTCGGGAGGGACGAACGGCGGGGACGCTCTGGGATTGCTGCGCACCGCGATCGAGCATGCGGCGCACGGGTTGCAGTCGGCGCGCGAGTTCCGGGTTCCGCACCGCACGATTCGGCTGGCGGCAGGCGGCGCCTTGAACCTGCTGCGCATCGTGTCTCACGGGGGAGGATTGCGCGCCTCCCCGGGGCCGGAGTTGGCGCTGCGCGACTTGAGATCGAAGCCCTTGGGGCTGATGCTGATCGGAGGCGACTGCCGCCCGGCGGGCGATGCCGAATCGGGCAAGGCCGAGCTGCGCGAGTGGTATGCACTCGCCGGCGAAGAGAAACTGGACCTCTGGACCGGAAGGGGTGCGGGCGATCTGCGCCTGCATGCGAGCCTGTGCGGGCAGGCCGGGGCGGATTTCATTTTCCTGTTCGCCGGGGCTTCCATCGATCCGGGGGAGTTCGTGCCGGAGGGCTTTCGAATGGAGAGAGGCGAGCTGGGCACCGCCTGCTGGTCTCTCGGCGGAACCGGCGGCGATCTCGAAAACGACCTCATGCGTCTGGGCAGGTGGCTGTTTCGAACCGCGAGCGTGTAAGCACCGGCTGTGCGCGGTGAGGAGACTGAGGACGATGGCCGAAAAAAAGTTGCGCATCATGGTGATCGACGATGAAAGCATAGTGGGCAAGCGCTTGAAGCCCGCTCTGGAAAAGACCGGCGATACCGTGGAGATCTTCGAAGACGGCAAGTCGGCCATGGCCCGATTCGATGAGCAGCCGTTCGATATCGTGGTGACCGATGTGCGCATGGATGAGATGGACGGAATCGAGGTTCTGGAGCAGGTGCTCGCACGTTCGGACCGCACCAAGGTCATCATCATCACCGGCTATGCCACGGTGGAGGTGGCCCGCGAGGCCTTGACCAAGGGCGCCTTCGACTTCATCGCCAAGCCGTTCAAGCCCGCCGACCTGCGCGCCGTCATCGAGCGGGCCGCGCGGCAACTGCGACAATGAGGCGCGCCCTCGGGGCGCGGGCGGGGTAACAGAGAACCGGAGGCGCTTCATGCTGCGCAGCGAGAGGCCCGACAAGACGGGCGGGGATTTTTCGTTTAGGCTGCGTTACGAGACCCTCCGTTCGCTGCTCGACAAGAACGGCCGGGCCCTTCAGCTGCTCTCGGATCTGGAGGGCGATCTCAGGCATTTTCTTCCCGGCGACTATCGCATCCGGCGGCCCCTGCGGCATTTGTGCGACACGGTGCTGCTGATGGCGCAGGAGTTGAACCTGCTGGCCGCCGACCGCCATACGGAACTCTACGACGTCATCTTCGGCATCGCCGCGAAGCTCGAAGATCACTTCGAATCGCCGCCCGAGCGCCCGGGGCTGCCGCTCGCGGTGCGACTGAGCGAGGAGGGCGCGCGCGATCCCACCGTTGTCGGCGGAAAAGCGGCGGGAGTGGCGCAGCTGATGCGCTTGTTTCCGGAGTCGGTGCGGAGCGGTTTTGTCATCACCACCGCCGCCTACCGGCGCTTCCTGGAGGAGGAGGGACTGGTCGACCGCATCCGCGTGCTCTTGTCCGACATCGAGGTGCTGGTGGGTCGCGAGCAGTTTGGCGAGCGCACGCGGGCTATCCGTGACCTGGTGCGCGCCGCGCCCGTTCCCGACGAGGTGCAGCGGGCGATTGCCGTACATGCCGGCGAACTGGAAAGCGAAGCCGGCGGGGCGGGATGGGCGGTACGTTCGAGCGCGACCAGCGAGGACGACCGCTATTCGTTCGCGGGGCAGTTCGACAGCCTGCTCATGGTCAAGACCCAGGATCTTGCGGATGCCTACCGCTCGGTCGTGGCCAGCCGCTTTACGGACCGTGCGGTGGTTTACCGGCTGCACTGCGGCTTCAGCGAGGTGGAGACCCCCATGGCCGTGCTCTTCATGCCGATGGTGGATGCGGCTGCGGCGGGAGTCATCTACACGCGGGACCCCTCCGACCCCTCCTCGGATTCCATGACGGTGCGCGCGGTGCCCGGCCTCGGAGACGCCGTCGTCAGAGGCGCGGTCGAGGCGGATGTCTTCTGCCTCTCCCGCGAGTCGAGGCCGAGGGTCCTGGCAGCCAAGCCGGCGCCCGGGCGCTCTCCGTATCTTTCCGAGGATGCTCTCGCCGGCATCGGCGCCCTGGCCTTGAAAGCCGCCGAAGGCTTCGGCCACGAGATGGATATGGAATGGGCGATCGACAGGAGCGGCCGCCTGTGGCTGCTGCAGGGCCGCAGGCTCGCCGCACTCGCCCGGGATTCCGCCGATGATGAGGGCAGGCCCGGCAAGGGCGTTCCCCTCATCGAGGGAGGGGTCACGATCTTCCCGGGCCGTTCCGAGGGAAGCGTGTTCTGGCTCACCGCCGGCGTCGATCCCTCGACCGTTCCCAAAGGATGCGTGCTGGTGGTCGAGCATCCGACACCGGAGCTGGCGTCGGCGCTGCCGAGAATCGCCGCCCTGATCGCCGCAGGGGGAAATCCGGTCGGCCACCTGGCGACGCTGCTGCGGGAGTTCGGCGTGCCCAGCATCTTCCGGATGGCGCCCTGGACCCACCGCCTCGAGCCGGGCATGATGGTCAGCGTGAACGCCACCAACCGGCGCGTCTATGAGGGGTCCCGCTGGCCCGAGGTCCAGGAACGGATGCAGCGCCGCATCGCCTCCTGGGAACCGCGGCCGCGCTCGGGCCCGCTGCACGAGCTGGTGGCCTCGTTTCACCTGATCGATCCGTACTCGCCCGCGTTCAAGCCGGCAAACTGCCGCTCCTTGCACGACACCGTCCGCCTGATACACGAATTGTCCGTGCGCTCGGTGTTCGGCTTCGCCGACGAGCAGGCCCGCCTGCGGTTGCGCAGACAAAAGGTTCGCCGGCTGCACACGCGCTTGCCGCTCCGGTTGCGGCTGATCGACCTGGATGGTTGCATTCGCTCGCCGTCCGCCCAGGTCCTCCCCGAGGAGATCGCGTCATGCCCCTTCCAGGCGCTCTGGAAGGGCATCAGCGACGTGCGCCTGCCCTGGCCGGAACGGTGGGATGCCGAGTTCCCCTCGCTTCCCGGCCAGTTCCGGGAAGCGATTCTCGCCGGCCCCCGGACCCTGCGCGGGAGAAAAGACTCGAACTATGCGCTGGTCGCCGCCGACTATCTCAACCTCAACGCCCGCTTTGCCTATCATTATGCCATGGTCGACGCCATCGTCGGGCCCGGCGACCAGGCGAACCACGTGCATTTCCGGCTGCGGGGCGGCGGGGCTGCGGACGCAAACCGCGAGCGCCGCGCGCGTTTCCTCGAGCTGGTGCTGCGCCGGGCACAGTTCGGCGTCGACCGGCGGGGCGATCTCGTGGCGGCCTGGCTGCGGAAGTATCCGCAACGCGACTGCGAGCAGGCGCTGGAGCTGCTCGGCAGACTGATGGTGTGCGCACGCCAGCTGGATCTCCTGATGCGCCGCGACGAGGACGTCCAGACCTTCGCCACCCTGTTTCTCAACGGCGAATACCGTGCTTTTGCATGACAACGGATGACGGCAAGCCCACGATCCCGGCCGACAAGGCCGCAGCGACACAGGATGAGGTCGCAGCCCGCCGGCCTTCGGCCCTCGATCCGGAGCGGGAAGCCGACGAACTGCAACTGAGCCGGCGCCCGAGGTTCAGCATCCGCGCCCGGATCATCCTTACCTTCTCGGTGATCTTCGCCCTGTGCGGAAGCGTGGCCGTCTGGTCGATATGGGCCCTCGACCAGCTGGGATACAAGCTCGTCTACCTCGAGGCCGCAGGCGATTACCTGCGCGAAATCCAACAGGCGCGCCGCTTCGAAAAGAACTATTTCCTTTATGGGACCAACCTCGACGACTCCCTCGAGCACATCGAGAGCGCCGAGAGAATCATGGTGGACAAGGCGGAATCCATCGAGAAGATCATCGGGGCGATCAATTACCGACAGACGTTGGAGCATCTGCGGGCTTATCGCGCTCTTCTGCACGAACTGCAGGCGGGCGTCGACAGGGGGCGCCGCGACAGGATCGAGCACGAGCTGCGTCAATACGGCGCGGAGATGGTGGCCGTCGCCGGCGATCTGGAACAACGGGAGCGCCAGAGCGTGGACCGGATGCTGCAGCTTTCGCGCCGCGTGCTCTTTTTCTTTCTCGGTGTCCTGCTGGTAACGATGGTTTTCATCGGAACCTTTTTCGCCCGAAACCTGCTGAGGACGCTGGGTCGCTTCATGGCTTACACCGAAAGGATCGGACGCGGGGATTATTCTCCGATCACTCCCGCCAGGAAGTATCAGGATGAATTCTCGCAACTGGCGAAGGCATTCAACCAGATGATACGGGAATTGGATCACCGGGAGCGTATCCTGGTCGAATCGCACAAGCTGCGCGCCATCGGCACGCTGGTGGCGGGCGTGGCTCATGAACTCAACAACCCGTTGAACAACGTGATGCTCACCGCCGCCGTGCTGGACGAGGACTTCGACAAGATGGACCGGGAGGAAAAACTGCAGATGGTGCGCGACATCATGGGCGAGGCCGAACGAGCTCAGAAGATCGTGCGGAACCTGCTCGATTTTGCGCGCGAAAGCAAGACCTTCGTCAAGCCGCTGCAACTCGCCGACATCGTCCGTGATTCGATCCGCCTGGTGGCCAACCAGGTGAAGCTGGCCAAGGTCCGCCTGGAAGCGGACCTTCCGGAGGACATGCCGATGGTGCACGGCGACGAGCAGATGCTGAAACAGGTGTTCGTGAACCTGCTGCTCAACGCTCTGGACGTGTCGCCGCCGCAGGGCACGATCCGCGTGTCCCTCGGGCGCGCCGCCGAGGACGGCTTTGTGGCGGTGGCGGTGAGCGATAACGGGCCCGGGATTCCCGAGCACGTTCTTCACAGGATCTTCGATCCCTTTTTCACGACCAAGACGCGCGGCAAAGGAACCGGTCTGGGACTTTCGGTTTCGCAGGGAATCGCCCGCAGGCTCGGCGGCAGCATTCAGGTTTCGAGCACACCCGGGATCGGGACGACCTTCACCGTGCTCCTGCCTACCACCGCCGTGCCCTCCAGCATTTCCACCGGCAGGTGAGCGGCGCGCACCGGCGTGACCCGCTCAGTCGGCCACGCGGATCACCAGGTCGCGCAACTCGCTTATCTTGAAGGGCTTGGCAATGAAATCCACGGCCCCCATCTTGAGCGCTTCCCTGGCCGTGTCCACGGTCGCGAACCCGGTGATGATTATCACCTTGGTGGCAGGGTAAAGTTCCCGGACGAAGCGCATCACGTCCAGCCCGTCGGGTTTCGGCAGTTTCAGGTCCGTGACCAGTACGTCGAAGCGCTGCTGCGCCAGACGGTCGATGAGCTGCTGGCTTTCGGTGAAGGTTTCGACCTGGAAGCCCGCCTTTTCCAGAGCCGGCTTGAGGCGCTCGCACACGATCGGTTCATCATCGAGGATCGCCACCTTCTTGACGTCTCTCACGCTCCGCTCCCCTGCCGAGTTTTCGGCCCCTGGCTGCCGCCTTTGCGATCAGCCGTCTCAGGTCTTCCATCTGAAACGGTTTGGATATGAAGTCGTAGGCCCCGCTGAACTCCGCCTCGCGGGCCGCCTCGATCGAGCCGTAACCCGTGATGATGATCACTTGCGTGCCCTGCGCCTGCCGCCGCACAAAGTGCATGACGTCCAGGCCGTCCGGTCCCTTCATTTTCAGGTCGGTGACCACCACGTCGAAGCGCTTCGCCGCAAGCCGGTCGAGCGCCGCCTGGCTGTCCGTGAACGTCTCCACGTGGAAATCGTGCTTTTCCAAGTGTTCCCTCAGGCGCTCGCAAACGATCGCTTCGTCGTCCAACACCAGAACATCACCCCGTCCGCTCACTTTTTCCGGACCTCCATGAAATGGTTCTCAGCCGCCCGCCAGGTCCCATTGTCCCGTCATGAAACGATTTACGCAACGTTCAATTGCATCATCGTCCCTCAGGAAGACGTCCAGTTGGCGGGTGCACCCGATCAGCCTTCCGATCATGCGCAACCGTTCCTCGATTTCCGCCGCCGGGATGGCCTTGATCCGCCCGATCACCAGATCGCCCTTGGCCTCCGTCATGAAGTCGTATTTCCCGAGAATGGCTCGCAACACTCGGGCGCGCCGCTCGCGGCGTGCCAGCTCGGTGGCGCCTCCCGCAAAACGGAAATAAATGAAATTGTCGCTCTGCGCCTCGCTCATGTAGCAATCGACTATATTGAAATGGTAGCCCAAGTTGAGGCTCAAGTGCAGGTAGCGATCGGAGACGATGGCCAGGTTCTGCAGGGGGCGTGCCGCCGGGGGAATCAACGGCCCGATGCGGGTGGCGCTCGACAGGAAGCCGTCCGTGTCCATGTCGGCCGGTGCACTCGACCACGCCCCGGGGGTCTGCAGGCCGTCCAGCAGCGCCTGCAGCGGCGGGCAGCTCAGTTCTTCGAGCCGCACCGTTTCGCCCGGCCGCGTCGCGCGCATGCCGCCGCCCAGATCGACCACCACCAGATCGAGGGGCACGGCCATCTCCAGGCGGCGCGCATACGGCTCGGGGCCCACGCGCGCCAGCCACGCCTGGCCGATCACGTATTCCACGGCTTTTTCGTGCGCGAAGCGGATGACGTCGTGGTAGCTCGCGCAGTTGCGCGCCGTGAATTGCGGCGACTGCGGATCGCTCAGGTGGAGCGGCGCCACCTTCTTCAAGATTTTTCTCAACAGCCGGAATTCCTCCGCGTCCTCGTAGGTATTGCGGGCCAGCAGGTGATCGCGCAGCAGCTCGCCCACGATTCCCTGGTAGACGATGTTGTCCTCGGCGTCTACGGTCACTTCCTCTCCGTCGGGAAGCACTCGGGTGGCGTTTTCCGCGGATACGATCATGGGCACGCGGAATTCCCGCGCGATGGTGGCCAGATGCCCGGTGGTCGTGCCCAGGTCCGTGATGACCGCCGCCGCACTGCCGAGCGCCGCGGCGAGCTGCGGTGACGAAACGCGCGCCACGAGCACGGCATTGTCCGGTATATTCTCTAAGTCCTTCCCATCCAGTACGATACGGACGCGTCCAGCCGCCACCCCCCGGCACGCGATCGTCCCTTGAGCGCGCATCAGGATCCGGTGACTTTCGGGAACGACGGCCTTTCTTTCGGCTTTCCGGTCCATCCGGGACGCGGCCGCAAGGGGCCGGCACTGCAGGACAAACAAGCGGCCTTGCCGATCGATCGCCCACTCGATGTCCTGGGCGCATTTCATATAGCGCTCGATCCGCAGGCCGGTCGCCGCCAGCCCCAGGATTTCGGCTTCGGAAAGGCAAGCGCGCGAGATTCCGGCTTCTTCGACCTTCGCGCGCCGAACGCCCCCGCCTGCCGCCGCGACTATCATCTCTTGCTTCGTGGCGATCGACCGGGAGACTACGGTGTGAGGGATGGCACGGGAGACCACGAACCGGTCGACGGCGCCCGAGCCGTCGGCGACGACTGTGCCCAGTCCCCAGGCGGCCTCGATCAGCATCGTGTCGCTGCCGGGATCTGAGGGGTCGAGCGTGTGCAGAACTCCTGCCGTCCGCGACTCGACCATGCAGAGGCAACCGACCGGCATTACGTATTCGATGGGGTGGATCCCCATGCGCCGCCGATAGGAGGTCGCCGCGGGGGAAAAGAGGCTGGCCACGACCTCACGGTATGCGGCGACGATACCGTCCGGGGGGACTCCAAGCCTGGTCGCGTACTGGCCGGCGAAGCTGCCGCCCGCACCGTCTTCGCCGACGGCGCTGCTGCGCACCGCGAAAGCGGTGCAGCCTTTCTTCCTCTGAACTGCGGCCGCCGCGGCCGAGACGGCGCGGCGCAGCTCGGCCGGAACCGGAGCCTTGCGGATCGCTTCCTGCAGCCGCTCCGCCGCCGCCCGGCACTCAGGGCCGCACGAGCTCGCAACGGCGGCCCGCCATGCCTCGAGCAGCGGCAGTATTTCCGTCTGTTCCAGGAAGGACCGGCAGGCGAAGGCCGTGATGGCGAACCCGGCTGGAACCGGGCAGTCGAGCCTCCTCCGTATCTCCCCCAGGCGCGCCATCTTTTCTCCGACGGCATCGGCGGCCTCGATGCCGATCCGGTCGAGCTCGAGAACATAGTCCGTCCTGGGGATCGAGTCGCGATAATCCAGGATGTCCCTGATCTCGATATGAATCCTATCGCAGGCTTTCGCCAGGTCGTTATGACGGTAGCCCGTGAGTACGTTGAGGTCGTTGACGACTTCGCGCACCGCGACCTCGAGCTGTCCGGCCAGGGAGCGCAAATACTGGATGTCGAAAACGTATTCGCCGCCGAGCTTCTCCCCGGCGTCGGCCATCAGTTCGAGCACACGGTTGTTGCCCTCGATCAGGGAACGAAAAGTCTTCAGCCTGTTGCGCAGCGACTCCACGTCGCCGGATTCCCGTCTCCTGCCGATAAGCTTGCCGAGGAACATCGGTATCCGAAAATCGTCAATGACCGCCCTTCGATCCCAAGTGGAAGAGGAATCCCGTCAGCAACCCGGCCGCCAGAGCGGTCCCAACCGCCATGATGCCGTACAGGAAACCGTGGTTCCGGGAGAGCGATCGGATCCAGGCGGCCGCCCCCGCCTCCTGCACCCTGAGCACGCGCTCTGCGAGAAGTTTACCCTTGCCGCCGTGGAATGCCACGAGGCGGAAGCAGTAACTTCCTTCCTGAATTGAGGAAGGCATGGGCACCGCGATGGAAAACCGCGCCCCGCCGCCCTCGGCCGGCTCTAAGGTGAGGGCATTTTCTTTGATCCCGAAAAGCCCCTCCTTTTCCTTGAGCTTGACCAACTCAGCGAAAAGCCGTTCCTTGTCGCTGTCGGCCGCGCCCAGCGAGACGGCGGCGAGCGCATCGTATCCCACCCCGGCCTCGGCCAGCGCTTCAGGTGCACCGAGGGCGCGCAGCGGTCCGGAGGCGAGCGCGTAATAGCATGCCGGGATACGCTCGAATTTCAGCTCCCCGACATTGAGCCAGAAGAGCCCGCCGACTTTCCCCTTTATCTTCAATTCTACCGTCCCCTCCACGCCGCGGATGACCAGCACGGCCCCTTCCGCATCCGGCATCCTGCCGGAGACGTGTACGTCGGTTCCGCTGTAAAACAAGCCCAGGGGCAGTTCCGTCGGCTCCAGCCGTAAGTCGGCTGCGGGCTCTTGCGCGTAGAGGATTCTCGCAACGGCAAGGGTCGACAACAGACCGAGCAGGGTGAGCTTGGGTCGCATATTCAGTGTCCTGCCTTGTACCCGACCAACACCTCCGGCGGGGAGATGAGATCCGCCACCATGGCGATCATGACACTCAGGATGATGACCGACATGATGACCTTGAGTTGTTCGCCGCGGACGCGCCGGCCGGCGCGCGCCCCCAGCTGCGCGCCGATTACCGACCCGAGCAGAAGCAGCAGGGCCAGTACGATGTCCACCGTGTGATTGATCGCCGCCTGCATGATGGTGACGTCGATGCAGGTGAAAAGTATCTGAAACAGGCTGGTGCCGACCACCACGTGCATCGGCATGCGCAGCAGGTACACCATGACCGGAACCATGATGAATCCCCCGCCGACTCCCATGACGGCGGCAAGGATCCCCACCAAAGCTCCCAGGACGATGGGCACCAGCGCCGAGATCCGCACTTTGCTGCGCGGGAATTCCATCGTCAGCGGCAGACTCTGCACCACGCGCGCATACAGCGACGGGCGCGTGCGCTTCTGAGAATCGCGGCGCCTTCCGCGCAGGGCGCCGATGCTTTCCCAGAACATGTACGATCCGATGCCGCCGAGCATCACCACATAGGTCAGCTTGATGAGCAGGTCGGCCTCGCCGAGCGCGCGCAGCAAGCGGATCACGAATACGCCGGCCGTGCCTCCGAACACGCCGCCGATCAGCAGCAGCAGCCCCATCTTGAAATCCAGCGACCCGGCCCGGGCATGGGCATAGGCCCCGGAAGCGGAGGCGGCAACGATCTGATTGGAGTCCGAAGCCGCGGCCACCGTGGCAGGTATGCCGATCATGATCAGCAGAGGCGTCATCAGAAAACCTCCGCCCACGCCCAGAAGCCCCGACAGAAACCCCACGATGCCGCCGAGGCCGATCGGCAGCAGCAGGTTGACCGTGTTCCCGGCGACCGGCAAGAAGATGGAAAGGTTCATCGTCACCCCACTGGCTTTTCCCCCCGGGCAGCATCCGCCGAGGGTAGGAGCACCGAAAACGTCGATCCTTTGCCTACGACGCTCTGCACGAGAATCTTGCCGCGATGCGCCTCGATGATTCCGTAGCTGACCGCCAGCCCCAGCCCGGTTCCCGTTCCCGGTTCCTTGGTGGTGAAGAAGGGATCGAAGATTTTGTTCAGGGCCTCCTCGGGAATTCCCACGCCGGTGTCGCTTATGTCCACGCGCACGAAGTCCCCGTCCACCGAGGCGCTCACCGTCAAATCGCCGCCGTCCGGCATGGCCTGGATGGCGTTCAACATGAGGTTGAGAAACACCTGCTGCAGGTTGCGCGGGTTTCCAATGACCTCCGGGATCGGATCCTCCATGCGCTCGTGCAGGACGGCTCCCGAAAGCTTCATCTCGTTGGCGAGGAGCTTGACCGTGTCGCGGATGATCGCCGGAATCTTGACCCTGGTAAAGACCGCTTTCTCCTTGCGCGTGAAATCGAGCAGAGTCCGGACCGTGGAGCTGGCGCGCGCGACCTGCGCGCAGATCTGATCGAGCATCGCCAGCTTCTGTTGATCCGTGTACTCCGCGAAGTTTTCCATCAGGGCTTCCGTGGTGAGGCCGATGTTGTTGAGCGGGTTGTTCAATTCGTGGGCGATGCCGGAGGTCAGCGTACCGATGGCGGCCATCTTGCCGGACTGGATGAGCTGCTGCTGCCGCAGTTCGAGTTCCCGCAGCATCCTGTTGATCGCGACCGCCAGGTGGGAGAACTCGTCGCGGTACCTGCGGGCGGGTGCGATGGGCGTATAGTCGCCGGCGGCGATTCGGGCAGTATACCGCTCGAAACGGGCGAGCGGCCCGAGCACGGCGCGTATCAGCAGTCCGGCCACAACCGCCATCAGGAGAAACATGACGCTCAGAAAGCCGAGGGCGAGGAATATCGAAGACTGAAAGATCCGGTGCAGCGCCAGCCTCTCCCGGCCGATCATGGCCTCGGCGTCGGTGATCAGCTGGCTGCCGTATTTTCTCAGGGCGGCTTCCACCGCCCGTGCGGCCGGATCCTGCGCCGGCGCGGTGTCCCGCCCGGGGTGGGAGAGTTTCTCGAGCTGTTCCTGATACAGCCGCAGGCGCTCCTGCATGGAACGAACGGCTTCCTCTCCCGCCACACGCCGCAAGTCCGCGGCGCTCTGCGCGAGGTGGTCGGCGGCCGTCTGGACGTTGTCCAGGGCGTCGCGCAGGTTGGTTCCGTACAAGAAGAAGTTCTTCTCGAAGCGCCTGGCCTGCTGCACTTCGAAGGTGTATTCCTCCATCTTTTCCAGGAATAACGTCTTGTCACGCTGCTGGACGATCAGAGAGACGACGGCTATGGTGCCGCCGCACATCATCAGGAAGAGCAGGACAAATCCTATGATGATACGCGTGCGGATGCTCAGGCTGGGGCGTTCAAGCAAAGCCTGCTCCGCCTGCAACTCGTCCGCCGGCTCCGTGCTGTCCTTTCCCGGCGCCGGCACGCGCCCATTTTCTGCGGTCATGGCCCGCTCGCACGCTCTGCACCGCGCATGAGCTGGAGGTCGCTGGCGCGGCACATCCATGGAAACCCGAACCTTATATAGCACTGCGGCGCGGCCGCTGTCACGCAGGATTCCATAACAGGCTGCTCGACCTCGAAGCTCCCGGGCCGTGAATCTCGAGATCGAGTCGCCTGTGACCGACTTATCAGGATGGAGGAGTGACGAGGCCGATATTTACCCTGCGGGGATTCAAGCGGCCGCGGCAGGCTACGGCCGCCGCCTTCGGCGCGCTCGAGCGCGAGGGGATGGAGATCGCGCGGCGGCGCGGCGAGGTCAGCGCGCGCGACCTGTCGCGGGAGTTCGAAGAACGGGTCGCCTACACCACGCTGGTGACGACGCTGAACCGCCTGTCCCTTCGCAAGCTTTCAGCTTTCTGCCGTCGGCTTAACAGACAAACGCTCGTGAAGGCGAGCGGAAGAAAGCCGCCGTATCACGGCGGGGAGTGCCGCGATCCGACAGCTTTCTTCCGGTGCGGGCTTCCGCGCGGCCGAACCTTCGATCCGCTCCCTAATCGCGCGGACCCCGGCCGCGCGCTCCCGGCGGGGGCCGGTGCTTGGCCATCCAATCCAGTCGCGGCCGGTTGACGGTCTCGAGCGTGATGCGCTCGCCGAAATTCACGTAAACTTCGTTCTCGGGCGTCCAGGCCGGCCACTTCAGGTCGGGGGTCGAGGGATCGCCGGTATTGGCGAACGCGATGAGCGCCGCCGTCATTTTCCTGGATAGCTCATGATCGCCGTCCGTCCAGTTGCGGGTGGGGCGGAACAGATTGTAGGCGTCGAAGGTCCCGAAGTAATAGGGGACCTCGCTGGTATGGTAGGCGCCGATCGTGGCCGGATCCTGGTCGGCGATTTTCACCCCCGGCACGTACGGGTGCCTGCGGGAGAAAACCGTGATGTATGCCCGGGACTTGCCGTATTTCGCCTGCAGGGCGGCGCAGGTACACGAGTTCAGCAGCCCGGCGGCTTCGTTGGCGGCCGTCTGGGCCATGGGCCTGACGTCGGCGTCGGCGGCAACGGGATAGAGTTCGAGGAATTCCTTGGCCGCAGCGCCGAAGATCTTGGCGGCCAAGGCCCTGTATTCCTCCGCGGACTTGGCTCCTTTGAGATCGTTGGAAGCCTCGTCGTGGGTGAAGCCGGCGATGATGGGGACGTCGTTGAACTCTCCCGCCTCGAGGATCGCCGCCTTGGTCTTGGGCATGAAATAGCCGTCGATCACGGGGCCGGTGCGGATGCCCTGGCGCGAAACGCCGACCTGGCTCTCCGACTGCAGCGCCAGAATGCGATCGGCCGCGACCTGCCGCATCTCGTCGAGGCTTTCGACGCCGAGCAGTTTCTGGATCTCCAGGCCGGTCTTTTCCGCTTCAGCGAGCGGCGTGTTTTCGCTCGTCCAGTTGCAGCCGCTCAGCATGACCGCGCCGCGAAACAACCCTCTGGAAAGCGGGCTGAAGATGTGCTGCACGACGGAGCCCGCACCTGCAGACTGCCCCGAGATGATCACCTTGGACGGGTCGCCGCCGAATTTGGCGATGTTGCGTTGGATCCACTTGAGTGCGGCATTCTGGTCGAGGAAACCGTAGTTGCCCGAATGCCCGCCCTGTTCCCGGGTGAGCTCGGGATGCGCCATGAATCCGAGAATGCCCACCCGGTAATTGAAATTGACGAAAACGGCGCCGCGCTTCGCCACCTGCTCGCCGTCGTAATTGGCCATGCCGGAGGAACCGATGGTCAGGCCGCCGCCGTAAATGAAAACGATGACGGGCAGTCTGGATGCTTCCGTGGCATCGGGCGGCGCCCAGATGTTCATGTAAAGGCAGTCCTCGCAGGTGGGCTCCTCGCCGAAATAGTGGTTGATGTTGTGGGGGCGCAGGACCTGGATGCATTCCGACATCTTGCGATCGGCGTTATAGACGCCCTTCCAGGAAACGGGCTGAGGCTCCCTCCAGCGCAGCTCGCGCACGGGCGGCTTGGCGTACGGGATGCCCAGCCACGCCTTCACCCCCGAGTCGAGCACCTTGCCCGCGATCAAGCCGCTGTCGGTCTGGACCGTCGTGCTCGGTGCCGCCGCCTGCCTGCAGGAAAGCAGGATGATCATGCACGCAGCCGAGACCGAAACCATAACTGGCAGTTCCTTGCGTATCATGGAATCCCTCCCCGGTTTTTCCGCTCCGTATGGGCGCGATTCGCCCGGCTCCGCTCGAAGAGGCGGTCGGCGGTCATGATGGCCGTTTTCCCCCGCGCGAAACTTCGGGCGAATTCCTCTCTCTGACATGTCAGAAAGCAGCGGGTCAATCAAAGCACAGAATCGCTGCCCGCGTCCAGTCAAATCTCCGCCCGGGGGACGCGCGCGCCCGCCCGGCGGCGGATCCGGCCGCAGGGGGGATGTGCTTGCGGGTCTGCTGGGTGGCGGGGGCGGCGGGTGCGATTGCAGGGGGGATGCGTCCCGGGGGATGGCCCCCGGGACGCCGGGTGACTACTCGAATACGAGGACCTGTTTCTTTCCTCTCAGACGAACTTCCCGGAGCACCAGCTCGCCGGAGGCGTTCGTGCCCGCCAGTATGGAGTCATGGGGAGACTCCTTTTCGCGCTCGATCACCTTCGCGTTCACCTCGGCGACGATCGTTCCGTTCTTTTCGAATTTCACGATCGCCTCGGGGCTCGAGCTTTTCCATCGCAGCAGGTATTGCCCGGGCGCAAGCGCCTTGCCCGCCGCGAGGATCGGTTGGGAGAAGTTCACCGACGTCGAACCGCCGGCTGCCGCCAGGGGCAATGCCGGCAGCAGAATCGCCAGTGCGACGCATAACTGCTTTCTCAGTGTCATGGTTCCCGCTCCTTTGATCGTCACGTTTTCTTGCTCTGATCCTGCCGGCGCAGGCGCCCGGGTCGGACCGCGGGCACGCACCGGCATTTTTGCTTGAACTCGGCTCGGAGCAGGCTCTAAAATATTCAGCGGGGCTAAACTTTCGAGCGGCTGTGCCGCTACGAATCCTTGACACCGTCGCTCAGGCCGCCAACCGAGGGCGACGATGATCCGTTTAGCCCCATTTTCCGTGCCTGCCCTACTCTCGTTTAGACTCCAGCAAGGCCTCCAGAGTCGAAACCGCCTTTCTGATTGTCGCTCGCCCCGGCCCGACGGCCGGCGCGAGCGGGCGTCTTATCAATATCTTCATACGCAGCTGCCGCTCCGATAGTTCCAAGTATCCGTGGATCCTTCGACAGTGTGCGTCGAAGATTCCAATTTGGGGATTGAACGGGGCTGCGCCGCATGTGTAGGATTGCTCTTGTGAGGATACCGTCCTTTACCCTGCGGGGATTCAAGCGGCCGCGGGAGGCCGTGGCTGAAGTCCTCGGTGCGCTCGAGCGCGAGGTGATGGAGATCGCCTGGCGGCGCGGCGAGGTGAGCGTGCGCGACGTGTCGCGGGAGTTCGAGGAACGGGTCGCCTACACCACGCTGATGACGACGCTGCACCGCCTGTACCGCAAAGGCATGCTCGAGCGGCGCAAGCGCGGGCGCGCCTATCTGTATGCGCCGCGGGTCTCGCCCGCAGAACTCGCGCAGGGAATCGCGCGCGACGTGATCGAGGGTCTCATCGGGAGCGGTCCCCACGGCGTCGAGCCCATCCTGGCATGCATCGTGGAAACCGTGAGCGAGCACGACCGGGCGGCCCTGGAGGCGCTCGACCGGCTGGTCAGGGAAAAGAAAGAGGAGCTGCGGCGCAGGCGCTGAGAATCGCCATGTACGGACCCCTGCTCGCCTGCCTTTCGCTGGCAACACTGCTGGCGGTCGACACGCTGGCCTCCCTCTGCATCGCCGGCCTGTGGCCGGCGCTCGAGGCGGCGGCCGCGCGCCTGCGTGCGGCGAGCCGCGCGCGCCTGCTGTTTCTCCTGCGCACGGCGCCCGCGCTGCTCGCCCTCGTCGCCGTGCTCGCGCTCCTGATCCCTTCCTATGTGATCCATGAGCCGCGGGACACGGAAGAAGCCGTCAGCGCCGGGCTGGGCCTGCTGGCGGCGCTGTCGCTTATCGGGATCGCATGCGCCCTGCGGCGCGGCGCCGCCGCATGGATCGCGACTCGCCGGCTTCTGCGGACCTGGCAGAAGCATGCCCGGCCCGTGACCCTGGCGGATTCCGGCTTACCCGCCTTTCGCATCCGCCACCGCTTTCCCGTGGTCGGCATCGTGCATTTTTCCCGGCCGAGGCTCTTCATCGCCGAGCAGGTTTTCCTCTCGCTCGGCAGGGAGGAACTCGCAGCGGTCCTCGCGCACGAGCGGGGTCACCTGGCTGCCGGCGATAGCTTCAAGCGCGCGCTGCTGGCCGTGTGCCGGGACGTCCTGGGGATGCTTCCCCGAGGCCGCCACCTGGAGCGCTTGTGGTCCGCGGCTGCGGAGGAGGCCGCGGACGATTACGCCGCCCGCACCGGCCCGACGGCCGCCCTGGATCTGGCTTCCGCGCTCGTGAAGCTGGCGCGCCTCGCGCCTGCCGGGTCCGCCCTTCGGATGCCCGCGGGAGCCCACCTGGTCGTCGGGGATCCTGGCAGCATCACGGCCAGGGTCGTGCGCCTGACGCGCATGGGCCCCGGCGGCGCCTCCGGATCCTGCGCCGCGGCCGCCCGTGTGATCCTCGGCGGCGTCAGCGTGCTGCTTTCGTGCCTGGTCCTGGCGGCCGCCGGCCCGAGAATCTATGCTGCCGTCCACGCCGCGCTCGAGGTCCTCGTCTCCCTTTAGACTGCGATTCAGACACTGGCAGCAGGGGGAGGTGAGCCCAAGGCAAATGCAGGTAGGTCCCGCGCGCCGCGCGGGACCGGTGACTTGAAGCAACAAGCCCACGGTCCGCCGCGGCGCGGCGGACCCACATGCGTGCCGGATCCCTGCCGGTGTCTGAATCGCCGTCCCTCTAAATGAGCTTTAAAGGGGGAGGGGGGCGTGATAGAACTAGCGGCACATTCGCCTGGGGAGGAACCATGCCGATGCTTATGCGAACGATGATTCTGTGCTGGCTTTTCCTGTCGATGATCCCGGCAAACGCCGCCGAGGACAAAGGCACGCGGCTCTTGCGCACGCCGACGGTGAGCGCGACGCGCATCGCCTTCGCTTACGCCAACAATATCTGGATGGTCGAGCGCGCCGGCGGCATGGCCCACCGCGTCACCAGCTTCCAGGGCCAGACTGTCAATCCGCACTTTTCGCCCGACGGCACGCGGCTCGCCTTCAGCGCCGAGTATGCCGGCAACCTCGACGTCTACGTCGTGCCCGCCGAAGGCGGCGAGCCGCGGCGGCTCACATGGCATCCCGGTGCCGACCTGGTGCAGGGATGGACGCCGGACGGCAAGGCAGTCATGTTCTCCTCGCCGCGCGCCACCTGGGCCCCGAGCGGCGCGCCGCGCTTCTGGACCGTGCCTGCCGAGGGCGGGGTCGAGGAGCCGCTGGCGCTGCCGCGCGCCTACCAGGGGAAGATATCGCCCGACGGCACGCGCATCGCCTACCGCATGAACAACTCGTGGGACGAGGAACGGCGCAACTACCGCGGCGGCCAGAACCGGCCGATCTGGATCGTCGATCTCAAGACCTACGACCTGGTGACGCCGCCCTGGACCGACTCCAAGGACGTCGATCCCGTGTGGGTGGGCGATACGGTCTATTTCATTTCGGACCGCGACGGCGTGGCGAATATCTGGGCTTACGACACCAAGAGCCGGAAGCTCTGGCAGGTCACGAAGTTCACCGATTTCGACGTCAAGGCGATCGATTCGGGCGCCGGCGTGATCGTCTTCGAGCAGGCCGGTTACATTCACGAGCTCGATCCCAGATCCGGAAAGGAAAAGATCGTCAACATCACGGCCGCCGGCGATTTCCCGTGGATGATGCCGCGCTGGATCGACGTGACCGCCCGCATGACGAACATGTCGCTTTCCCCCACCGGCAAGCGCGTCCTCGTCGAGGCGCGCGGCGAGATCTTCACCATCCCGGCCGAGAAGGGGGACGTGCGCAATATCACCGCCTCGAGCGGCTCGGCCGAGCGCGACCCGGCATGGTCCCCCGACGGCAAGTACATTTCCTATTTCAGCGACAAGTCCGGCGAGTACAGGCTCATGATCGAGGAGCAGGACGGATTGAAGCCGCCGCGCGAGATCGCTCTCCCCAACCCGACCCACTACTACATGCCCTCGTGGTCGCCCGATTCCAAGAAGATCGTGTACACCGACACCAATCTCAAGGTGTGGGTGATCGACGTCGCGAGCGGGCAGACGAAGGTCGTGGGAAGCGATCCCTGGATGGTGCCGCAGCGGACGCTCAATCCCGTCTGGAGCCCGGATTCGAAGTGGGTGGCGTACTCGAGCCGGCTGCCCTCGCTCTATCACGCCATCTTCATCGCCAACGTCGAAACGGGCGAGACACGGCAGGTCACCGACGGGCTTTCCGATGCGGTCTGGCCCGCGTGGGATGCCGGCGGCAAGTATCTCTGGTTCTTCGCCTCGACGGATTTCGGCCTGCGCTCGCAGTGGCTCGACATGACCTCGTACGACCATACGGAGAACTTCGGCCTTTACCTCGCGATCCTCAAGAAGGGCGAGCCGAGCCCGCTCCTTCCCGAGAGCGACGAGGACACCGGCATTCAGGCTCCTGCACCGGGAGGGCGGGGAGGCCGGGGAGGGGGAGCGGCCGCCGAAGCCGGCGGACTGCAGGCGGAACAGCCTCCACAAGCCGCACGCCCCCGCGAGCCGGTCAACGTGCAGATCGACTTCGAGGGCCTGCAGCAGCGCATCATTTCGATCCCGGGAGTCCCGGAAAGGCAGTATTCGAAGCTGCGCCCCGGGGTTGCCGGAACGGTTTTCTACCTCGAAGCGGGCGCAGCCGGAGGCGGCCGCGAGGGCGGGCCCGGCGGGGGCGGCAGCGTGCTGCACCGTTATCGGCTGAGCGAGCGCCGCGCCGCGCAGTTCGTCACCGGGGTCGCCGATTACGAAGTGAGCTTCGACGGGCGCAAGCTCCTGTATCGCGCGGGCGGCGGAGGCGGAGGCGCGCGCGGCGGCGGTCCGGGGGCCCCCGGCGCAGGTCCCGCCCTCTTCCTCGTCGATGCCGACCGCAACCCGCCCCAGGCCGGCCAGGGACGCCTCAGCGTGACGCTGCGCATGTACCTCGATCCCAAGGAGGAGTTCCGGCAGATCTTCAACGAGGGATGGCGCAACCAGCGCGATTATCTCTACGTGCCGAACCTGCACGGGACCGACTGGCCCAGGATGAAGGAGATGTACGGCCGGCTGCTGCCCTACGTCATGCACCGCGCCGACCTCAACTACCTGCTCGACAACATGGGCGCCGAGATCGCCGTCGGGCATTCTTACGTGCGCGGCGGCGACATGCCCGAAGTGCCGCAGCCGACAGGCGGCCTGCTCGGCGCCGACTTCACGATCGACGCCGGCCGCTACCGCATCGCCCGCATCTACGACACCGAGAGCTGGAATCCCGACCTGCGCGCCCCGCTCGCGGCTCCGGGAGTCGATGTGTCCGTGGGGGACTACATCCTGGCGATCAACGGCATCGAACTGAAGGTTCCGGACAACATATACCGACTGCTCGACGGCACGGCCAACCGCCAGACGGTGCTCACGGTCAACAGCAGGCCTTCCATGGAAGGAGCGCGGCAGGTCACCGTCGTTCCGGTGGCGAACGAGCAAAGCCTGCGCACGCGCGCCTGGGTCGAGGAGAACCGCCGCAAGGTCGACAAACTGTCCGGCGGACAGCTCGCCTACGTCTATCTACCCAACACCGGCCAGCCGGGATACCAGAGCTTCAACCGCTACTACTTCGCCCAGCAGGACAAGAAAGGTGCGATCATCGACGAGCGTTTCAACGGCGGCGGATCGGCGGCCGACTACATTATCGAGATACTCGAGCGCGACTTCGACGGCTACTTCAACAACACCGCCGGCGACCGCGTCCCGTTCACCAGCCCTGCGGCCGGCATCTGGGGGCCGAAGGTGATGATCATCAACGAGATGGCCGGCTCGGGCGGCGATCTGATGCCGTACATGTTCAAATACAGGAAGATCGGGCCGCTCGTCGGCAAGCGCACCTGGGGCGGCCTGGTGCATACGGCCGACACGCCGCCCTTCATCGACGGCGGCTCCATGATCGCGCCGCGCGGCGGCTTCATCTCCCGCGAGGGCAAATGGGCCGTGGAAAATGAAGGGACCGCCCCGGACATCGACGTGGAGAACTGGCCCAAGGACGTGATCGCCGGCCGCGATCCGCAGCTCGAACGCGCGGTCGAGGAGGCGATGCGCCTGCTCAAGGAAAAGCCGGTGAACCGGCTGATGAAGGAGCCGCCGCCGCCCACCTGGGGCAAGCGGCCGGGACAGAAATGAGCATGCAGCAAGGCGGAGCTGCGGGATGCCGCCGCCGGTCGAGATGACTGCAAAGTCGGTCCGCGAGGTTTTCGACCGCCTCCTGAATGCCCTGCGCCGAAAATGCGCGGACTTCTACGGGCCGAGACTCGTTTCGCTGGCGGTATACGGATCGGTGGGCAGGGGTGTGATGAATCCGGACTCGGACATCGATCTTCTGCTGGTCGTCGATCCCTTGCCCGACGGCCGGATCAAGCGAGTCGAAGAATTCGCCGCAGTCGAGATGGCGATGCGCGAGGATCTGGCGGAGGCACAGGCGGCAGGGATCCATACGGAGCTTTCGCCCGTTTTCAAAACTCCGCGCGAGGTCCGCATCGGCAGCCCGCTGTTCCTGGACATGGTCGAGGATGCCCGCATTCTCTTCGATCGTGACGGATTTTTCCGGGAGGAGCTCGGACGCCTGCGCGCACGGCTTGCGCGCCTCGGCGCCAGGCGTATCTGGAAAGGGAACGCCTGGATTTGGGACCTCAAGCCCGATTACAAGTGGGGCGATGAATTCGAGATTTGACGGTCGCTGCGGGCGGTGAGAAAAGCGCCATGACGAACAAGACCCTGGCCCAGAGCTACCGCGTCAAGGCCGAGAAGAGATTGAAGATTCTTCCGATTCTCTTCCAGGAAAGAGCTTACTCGGATGTGGTGCGAGAAGCCCAGGAAATCGTCGAACTCGCATTGAAAGGGATGCTCAGGCAGGTCGGCATCGAGCCGCCGAAATGGCACGACGTGGGAGGCACCCTGGTGGAGTTTTCCGATCGGCTGCCGGAATCCGTGAGACAGGATGTCGGAAGGCTGGCGGAAATATCGCGCTGGCTCAGGAAGGAGCGCGAATTCTCCTTTTACGGAGATGTCGACTTCATCCCCACCGATGAATACGGACCGGACGATGCTTCCAGGGCGATGGCCGATGCGCGCTTCGTGTGCGAGGCGGCGGCGCGCATGATCCCGCTCGAGTCCGACGCGTAGCCGGGATCAGCGCACTTCGAAGGGGGTGCGGGCGACGGCGGTCCGGCCGCTGAGCGTGTCGGTGATCGACACGACCAGGTCGTGCCTGCCCTTTTCGAGGCCCGGGAGCTGGAGGATGCGCGCCAGGTATATGCGGTCGCCGTCGAGCGTGACCCCGCGGGTGATGGCGCGGTAGCTTTCGGGCTGCCTGCCCGGCGCGGCAAAGCCGTATTTGATCTCCAGCACCGGCTTCTGCGTGGCCTGATCGACCTGGAAGTTGTAGGCTTCGACGTAGAAGGCAAGATCGTCGCCCGCGGCGAAAACTCTGTCTACCTGCGGGGTGATCTTGTAGGAACCGAAGACATACGGCTCGGCGGGGTCGCGGTCCGTGGCCTCGATCGTCCGCCCGAGCACGATCGAACTTAGCGCGAGATTGTCCTCCGTTTCGCCCGGGATCTCGACCCCCAAGGCCGCGGTTCCCATTTTTTCGCTGACGGCGTCCTTGACGATCAGTTCGATCTTGAAACGACCCGGCTTCAGAGGGAGCTTGCGCTGATACAGGTGCTCCCGCATCGCTTGTCCCTCGCCGTAGTCGAGGGCGATCTCATCGTCGAACTCGAACACCCGCTGGTTGCTCAGGGTGGTCACCAGGCCGTAGACCTGAAGCCGGCTGCGGCGGAATCCTTCGCCCTGCCTGAAGGAGAGATTCGCGGGATCGAAGCTCAAAGTGACCGGGACGATGAAGTTCTGCGCATCCAGCCGGACGAAGTCGTAAGCCGTCTTGAAGGGGAGCATGTTGTAGGTCACGCGCGCCGTGATCTTTTCTCTCAGCTCCGTGAAGCGGATCGGCGGCGCCTTGCTGATCTTCATCAGGAGCTCGGATCTCTCGAAGGGCGAGTCCTTGGCGCGCTCGAAGTAGATACCCTGGTTTGTGGCCAGGCCGCTTTCGCGGATGCCCCAGACGCGGTCGAACGACTTTTCGCGCCGGCTCAGCTCGTAATCGGTGAAACCCATGCCGGGAACGTGCAGGAACTCGTCTTTCTGCTGCGGGTCCATCGCCAGCCGGTAGAGATTGCCCCCGGCATCGTTGACGAATTCGAGTTCGATGTCGTCTCCCACTCCGGGGATGTGCCGGTAGCGCCAGACCTCGAACGGGTAGACCGAGGTCCAGCCGCCGCCCTCGTGGGGCTTGCGCTGATAGGAGCCGCCCGCAGGGTAGCTCTCGATCTGGTCCGGCTTGCCGAAGACGATATAAACGCGGCCGCGATCGGTCTTCCACCCGGGGATGCCGGCCGCGTACCTTTCATTGGCGAACTGGATGCGGCGGTAGTGCTCCTCGCGGAATTCGTTTTCCGCGGTATTGGGATCCGGGTCGCGCCTCTTCCAGAACTGCTCGATGAACTGGTCGCGCTCCTCGTCCGTGGTCAGCTTGAGAAAGACCGCCCTTTCCTCGTCGGTGATGATATAGACGACATCCTGCTCGAGCCACCGGCGATAGTAATCCTTCGATTCTTCCTTCTGCTGGGGCGATAGGAGCAGAGCCAGGAAGGCCAGCAGCTTCAAAGCGTTCATCGGAATCAGGATACCACCGATCCCGGGGAGGCGGAAGTTCGCGCGAGAGTGCCGGCCGGGCGGATGCGAAGATCCGCCCGGCCGCGATGAATGGTGATCAGAAAATGATCTTCAGCGCCACCTGGATGATCCTCTGGTTTTCTGTAGGCGGGCTGATGATCCCGAAACTTCCCGAAGTGATATCCGAAGTGGGGGAGCCGAAGCGCGTGTGGTTGAACATGTTGAAGAACTCGAAGCGGGACTGCAGCGCCCCCTGTTCGCCGGGGAGGAATTTCATCGGGAAGGATTTGAATATGCTGCCGTCGAACACCCATAGGCTGGGCGCCTGAAAATAGCGCTGGGCAAGCTGCCCGGCGCTGCCGGCAGGTGGATCCTTGAAGAGCTTGACCTCATCCGCGGTCAAAGCCCGCAGGTTATCCCCGTCCCGCACGACCTTGGCAGTCAAGTTGGCTTTGCAGCCGGTGCAGTCGGCGGTGCTCGTGTCCTGGGTCGTGAGCTTGTAACGGCCGCTGCTGATCGTGAAGCGGGAGCCGGTCGAGTAGGCGAAGATGCCGTTCATCTGCCAGCCGCCCAGAACCCCGTTGAGCAGCCAGTTGCTCGAGCTGAGCCAGCGCTTGCCGGTACCGACGGGCAGGTCCCATATGAAGTTGGCGTTGATCACGTGGGTTGCGTCGATGCCGGCGTAGGTTTTATCCAGGCGCCGGTTCTCGTTGTCGCGGTAGGCGTCGCGCTGCGACTGCCCTCCCTCGTAGTCGGTGAGGGTTTTCGAGAAGGTGTAGTTGAAATCGAACTGGAGCCCCGACTGGAACCTGCGGGTGACTTCCAGTTTCATTCCATGGAATGTGGAATAGGAGTGGTTTCCGACCAGATAGGCGTTGTTGAACTGCGGGTTGACCCGGAAGGTGTTCAGCGGCAGTCCCGCCTTCTCGAGGTACTGCGAGCTGGCCCGCGAGTAGTCGATGTAATTTGCGGCCTGGGCGACCTGGCCGTCGTTCAGGTAGGAGCGCATCGAAGACTTGTCACCCGAGGACATCAGATTGTAAAGCTGCCCGAACACCCCCGTCGGCTCTCCCACCATCGGGTCGTTGTTGGCTGTCAAGTTTCGCTGCGCGGCCAGAAAGCCTGCCAGGAAGCCGTTCTTGCGGATCTCGATCTGGTTGATGTTCGGGGCGCGCGGCAAACCGGTCGCCTTGTTGCCCACGTACGAGACGGCGATCGCGGTGCTCCTGAAGATTTCCCGCTGCAGGCGCAGCGACCAGCTTCCGGTGTAGGGCGTGTACAGCGACGGATCGTACACGTTGACATTGCCCTGTCTATTGAACGGCTTGGGCCCGAACGGCAGGCCCGGGTCGAAGTAACCCGTACGGCTGTTGAACAGGCTGGGCAGTGCAGTCAGGCGCGTGCCGGATGCGGCGTCCAGCGTCCGGTTGGTCGACATGCCCTCCTGGTCGAAGTCGACGAACAGGGTGGTGGCGAGCCAGGTTCGGTCGTAGGAAATCCGGTAGTTGGCGCTTATGCTCCACTTCGCGCTGCCCGTCGGGTCCCAGTTGAAACCGATGTTGGGCGCGAAGTTGGTCCAGTCGGTCTTGTGGGTTTTTTTGCCTCCCCCCGGCGCCAGGCCCAGCTTGGTCTCTCCGCCCGCTCCCGAGATGCCGAAGAGTCCGAGATAGCCGTTGACCGGGTAGGCATAAACGCCTGCAGCCTCGTAATGAGGAGGCATGACCTCGTAGCGGGTTCCGAGGTTCAGTGTCAAATTGGGCCGGACCTTCCAGGTATCCTGGAAGAAGAAGCTGTACTCCTTGGATCTCCACCGGCGGTACTTGGTCTCGAACGGGGTGAAGGCGTCGGTCTTGTTGGCGTGGAAGCTCTGGGTGATGCGCCCCAGAGTGCCGGTCAGGTCGTTGGTGAGCTGCTGGGCGCGCGAGCGATCGGCGCTGGCGAGGCCGGGGAGCGTCGGGATGGTAGCCGGGTTGGAAGAATTTCTCGTGTCGGCCACCGGGAAGTAGTAGTCGTCCCCGTACTGCACGTTGGAGCGGTTGATCCGGATGTCGACTCCTCCCTTGAAGCTGTGATTCCCCTTGATCCAGGTCATGTTGTCCGAGATCGTGATGACAGGCGAGGGGAAGATCTGCGGCAGGAAAATGTCCTTGGGATGGCCGCGTTGCGGGCCTCCCAGTCCTACGAAGATCGTAATTCCCTCGGGCTTGAAGCGGTCCGGGTCCTCGTTGAGGAAGAAGGAACCGCGCTTGACGCCTCCCACGCGGAACTCGTTCAGCCAGTGAGGAGTGAGCGTGGAGTCGAGAGCGACGATCCCGGTAGGGTTGGGTTCCTCCTGGATTTCGGCATATCCATTGAGAAGCTTGTTGGAGTAGTTTCTCTTGTACTTGAGGTGGGCATAGGTCACCGAGATCCGGTGCTTATCTGTCAGGATATAGTCCCCTTTAACAACTTCCTGATTCTGAATGAAGGGATTCCTGCTCAGCATCCGGAAGCCGCCGGTGTTGAATCCGTCGCCGGTATCGTAGTTATTCGGTGCCGGAAAATTGCCGACGAGCTTGTCGAACAGCCCCGAGGCGTCCTTCCCCAATCGTGTGGGATCGACAGTCAACAGGTTGATCGTCGCTATGTCGGACTCCGGCACCTTGGGAGCTCCCGTCTTGGAGTCGACCAGGGTTATGGAGTTGGATCCCTTGGTGTAATAGCGGAAAATCCCGCTTTTCAGCGTTGGTGTATAGACGAGATAGTTGGGCGTGGCGTTGGTGATTTCGCGGATACCCTCGTAGGTGAAGTGGAAGAAGGCTTTGTCCCTGATGATCCGCCCACCCAAGGAACCTCCGAACTGGTTCCTGATAAAGGAGGGCTTTTCTATGCCCTGTTTGTTGTTCGCGAAGCTGTTGGCGTTCAGTACCCGGTTGCGGTGGAACTCGAAGGCGCTGCCGTGGAATTCGTTGGTGCCCGACCTGTAGACGAGCTGCACCTGCGCCCCGGCACCCCTGCCGTACTCCGCGGAAGCGCTCGAAGTCACAACCCGGTATTCGCCCACCGCTTCGACCGGCACAGCGGCAGCCGTAGAAGTGGCCCCTGATCCCAGGATGGGTTCAGTGGCGCCTATCCCTTCCACTGTCACGTTGGCCGCCGTGCCGCGCGTGCCGTCGACCCTGCCGCCTCCGGTGAAACGGTTGGCGCCCGGCTGCAGGTAAAAGAGATCCATCGGATTGCGGCTCACGAGCGGCAGGTCCTCGATCTGCTTGGTATTGACCACCTTCCCGACCGAGGTGGACACTGTATCCACCACCGCAATCTGCGCCGAGACCGTGACGGTCTCGCTCAGCTCGCCGGTTTCGAGCTTGATGTTCAGCGTGCCCGTATCGCCGACCTCGAGCCGGATCCCCTGGTGGATGGCGCGCTTGAAGCCCGTGAGTTCCGCGGTAACCGTATAAGTTCCCGGGGGCAGCTTCGGAAACACGTAGAGGCCGACCTCGTTTGTCGTCGTTTCGAACGTGAGGTTGGTGGCAGTCTGGGTTGCGACAACGGTGACGCCGGGGACGACGGCATCGGTCGCATCCCTGATGATGCCCTCGAGACGTGCCGTGGTCACCTGGGCATGGAGATATTCCGGCAGGCCGAGACATGCCAGCAAGAGCATGGCTGCGAGTCCGATCCTGCCGGCATAGAACTGAACCGATCTTCGCATTTGACCTCCTTCAGAAAATCCCCGGCCGATTGCGGCCGGTTGTTGGCCCCTAAGCGACAGGTCTTTTTTCCGGCTGGTCGGCCGAGCCGGGCCGGCTTGATTCGAAACTGCGCATCGCTTAGTATGGGTGACCATTTTCTAGGCGAACATGCCCTGCGATGTCAAGCACATAATACCAAGGCCTCAGGAAAAGCGGAGCACGGCAAGTGCGCTCGGGCGATTCTTCCTGCCTGCGGCTCTCTGGCTCGCGGGCTTGCCGTGGCTCCCGGCCGCGGTCATCTCGGGTCAGGTCATCGACCAGGCGACCGGCGAACCGTTGCGCAACGTCAAGGTCGCGCTGCGCCCTTCCACTCTCGAGACGGTGACCGACGAGCGGGGCGCCTACCGGCTCGAAGGGATTCCCGCAGGAACCTACACGCTCTACGTCTCGACCATCGGATACCGGCTGCTCAAGAGGGACGTGACCCTCGAGGAGACGGACTCGCTCGAGATCATCTTCTATCTCGGGCAGGAGGCCTCGACGATCAGCGAAACGGTCCGCGTGACGGCCCCGGTCTTCGAAGAGATGGAAAAATCCGCCCCCTCGCAGATCGCCCTGACCGGCACGGAGATCCGCAACCTGGCGGGCGTGCTTCTGGACGACCCCATACGTTCCGTCCAGACCCTGCCGGGGGTGGCCACAGGGGACGATTTCCAGGCTTTCTATTCGGTGCGCGGCGGCGGCTTCCACAACAACGGCATCGTCGTCGACGGCGTCCTGACCCACGGGCTGGTCCATACGGTGCAGGGGACGCAGGATCCCACGGGATCCGTCACCATCATGAACGGCGATCTCGTCGAGACCATGGCCCTGTACACCGGAGCGTTCTCGGCCAAATACGGCGACCGCACGGCCTCGTTTTTGGAAATCTTCACGCGCGAAGGGAGCCGCGACCGGGCGCGCGAGCGGCTGGCCGTGAGCGGCAGCAACGCGGCCTTCCTGGCCGAGGGCCCGCTCGATGCGAAAAAGCGCGGAGCGTGGATCGCTTCGGCCCGCAAGAGTTATGCCGACTACCTGGTGCGGCGCATCGGCCCTGAAAACGACCTGGGCATCGGTTTCACCGACGCACAGGGCAAGGCGGTCTATGACCTCGGCGCGCGCCAGCAGCTGGGCCTGTCGTTCATCTGGGGCAGGGCCCGTCTGTCGCGCAA
>Ga0272448_1001197_pt1 | contig 36108 bp, 29 predicted proteins | sample YNPCB0191_FD_202220 | JGI IMG/M metagenome (GOLD analysis project Ga0272448, IMG submission 202220) | Hot spring sediment microbial communities from Yellowstone National Park, WY, United States - YNP-CB-019-1 | ecosystem: Environmental > Aquatic > Thermal springs > Hot (42-90C) > Sediment...
CTTGACGGGTGGCCGCGCCGCCCAAAATTCTGCTCGGCGAAAAGGGCAGGCGAGCGTCCGCTACGGTTACTTTTTTCCTGACCCAACGATCCCGCCTTCGGTGACATTTTCGATGACCCAATTCGATAGCTTGATCGCCGCACGATTTTGTCGTACTATTGTTTTCGAGAGCCGAGAATTCCCCAAGCGCGACGCATTCTGGGAGAGGCGCTTGGGACTGAGAAAAGCGGAGGTGTGCCGGAGGGATCCGGCTCGAAGGCGCGCCTCAAAGCAGCAATTCACCCGTCGTGGAATCCCACCCTAGGCTCCGGGGACGTTCTTCCCCCTTCATGGGCCGATTTCAACTACCTGCGGATGCCGAGACTACTGGCAAAGGTGCGCAGCAGGATGCTGACCTTTCGGCTTACTGCGGAGGAGTACGAGAGCTTGCGGGCGGCCTGCCTGGCGCAGGGTGCACGCTGCCTCTCGGATTTCGCCCGCCGTGCGGTGCTCGAATCGGTCAAAGCCCGCAGTGCCCCCGAGCATGACCTGCTCAGCCGCCTGGCGAGCTTGGAAGAAAAGGTCACAGCCTTGAGCGGCAACTTGAGCGAAGCGCTGAAACTGCTCCAGCAAGGCTCAGCCCGGCGCACCAAAGGCACGCTGGTGAGACACCCTCTCTAAAGCGCGGTCTTCCGACCGCCCGCTGACGAGATGAAGAGCTCAACGCCCGCACGGCTTGAGAGGGTTGCGGTATTCCTCGGCGGGGTCACGTGGGAGCAGTGAGCTTGGCTTGGAAACTTCGCAGAGCCGATCGTGTATCAGACGCAAAGACCGCTAGACCGGCGGCCTCTATTCGGCTGCGCTCGAGAATAGCTCTGCTCGCCTACGACGGCGCGCTGGCGGTCTCCAACATCCTGTTGAACCTGCTCGTGCGTTTGCTGTTCTGGCGCAATCCCAAGATTCCGGGCAATAGAACGATGGTGTTACGAGCCGGGACCATAGGCGACATACTGGTCGCGGTCCCTGCATTGCGGCTCCTGCGTGAGCAAAGCCGAGCGTCCCGGATCACCTTGCTTAACTGGACAAAGGACGATGCCGGAAGCCAGACATCGAGCAACACGGCCTGCAAGCTGGTTACGCATAGGGAACTGTGCGACGAAGTAATAACCTTCAACGCCGCCGACCTCTGGAACCGGCGGCGCCGGCAGAGACTTAAGAGCCTAATTCGGGCGAGTCGCCCGGACCGTGTATTGCTGTTACCTTTTTCTGGTGAGACCCTCTGGAGTCTTTGCAAGAAAGCGTTGCTGTTCCGGTTGCTGGGTATAGAAGTGCGCCCGGAGGGGTTTCGCATTGTCAGTATTCCGAGCCTCTTCACCAGGTCTCAGCTAGCGGCCAGACGTATTGTCCATCAAGCCATCGCCGCGGCCATCCCGGTGGCAGGGCCGCACGCGACCGTCGACGAATCCAGTTTCAGATTGCCGCAAAACCTCCGGGCTGCCGCATCCCTCGCCAAGACTCTGGAAAGGGCAGGAGTGCCGGAGGGTTGCGCAGTCCTGATGGTCGGCGTCTCCGCCAAGTACGCTCACAAGCGCTGGCCCGTCGCCTGCTTCGCTTCCGTGATCCTCAAGATCAGAGATGAGTTTTGCGTCTTCCCTGTCATAGTTGGGGGTGCAGAGGATTTCGAATTAGGCCGGCAGTTGCAAGAGATGTTAGGCGGCGCGGCGGCGAACCTTTGTGGTTGCCTCAACTTGGACGAATCGGTAGAACTTGCGCGCATGGCCGTCGCCTTTCTGGGCAACGACAGCGGCGCTGCCCACCTGGCAGCCGCCGGAGGCGCACGCACCTTTACGATCTTCTCCGCCATCCATCCGCCGGGCCTGTGGGAGCCCGCAGGGGGGCAGGGGAAAACGTACCGCGCACGAGTTAAATGTGAGTACTGCCGCTCGGAGACGCGGTGTGTTAACGGAAGTCTGGCCTGCGTAATGGGTGTTGATCCCCGGCCGGTCATCGCCGACCTTCGCAACTTGCTGGCCATCTGCGTAAAACCAAGTGCTTCGGCCAACTACAAAGCAGATAAGCTTGCTGCTTCGCTCGGGCGCCCGACAGCCTGAGCCGACGTCAGGCTCCGGGCAAATTTCAACCCGGAGCCGACAGATATGGCAATGGGTGCAAGTCTCCTCCGCCTCAGCGGTCGTTACCCTGATTTCCCTGCTCACCCAAGTCTTGCTCGCCAGGGCGTTTGGCGCCTCCATCTCGATGGATCTGTTTCTGTTGGCGGTCAGCGTGCCGAATTTCGTCATGGGCACCCTCAACGGAGTGTTCACAAATTCGCTGGTTCCGCCGCTGACGGCCATGCGGGAAGACCCAGGCTACAGACATTTCACAAGCGCCCTGTTGGCTGCATCGTTCGTGCTGGGATCCGGCATTGCCCTGATAATGCTGGTTTGCGCCCCACATCTGGCTGACTGGCTCATGCCGGGCCTTCAAGTCTCGTACACGCCGCTGCTGATCCGCATGCTGCGTTTGGGGGCGCTGGCGACGGGGCTGGCAGTGGTGGTCACTTATCTGGTGGCCCTGGCAAATACAGAACGGCTCTACCTCCCTGCGGTTCTAGTCCCGGCTCTGAGCTACTTAGGCATCGCGATTGCCGCGTTACTGTGCGCGGCACGCATGGGCGTCGTCTCTCTGCTTTACGGCTTTCTGGCCGGATATCTAAGCGCCATTGCATTCCTGTGTGGCAGTCTGCGCACCGAACTTCTGTTTGCGCCCCGCTTCCGGGAGTTCCGGTCCCTGATGGTTCGAACGGCCGGGCGGCTGCTCCCGGTGGCGCTGGCAACCACATGTTTCACCTCCTACCCTTTGATCGATGCCTATTGGGCTCCCAGGGCGGGCAACGCTTGCCTCTCTTACATGGGATATGCCGAAAGGCTGGTCATCGCCATAGCCGGCGCCGTCATCGTCGGCCCGTCAATGGTTTGCTTGCCCGACCTATCCCGCCTGGCGGCTTGCGGGCAATGCGAAGACTTCCTGCGACGCATCGAGCAATTAATCCGCTTTACCCTGACAGGCTGCGCCGCTGCGGCATGCCTGTTTGCGGTGCTGCGCCGTCCCCTTATCCGCTTGTTGCTCGAAAGGGGCAAGTTCGACCCGGCCGCCACCGAAAACCTCTCCGCCCTGATGCCCGGGATGTTACTGGGTATGGCCGCAATGGCCGGCACCGTCCTCTTGTTCAAGGCCCTGCACGCCCGCAACGACCTATGGGCCAGTGCATGGCTCGGTATCATGTGGCCTGCGCTGTACTTTCTCATCTGCGGCTTACTCGTTCGGCCTCTCGGCATCCACGGTTTGGTTACGGCCTACGCGGTTTCCTGGTGGATAACTTTTCTGTCTGCATTCTGGCGCCTGCATGCGGGCAAACTCGACCCCCGGCGTCGAATGTACTATGCCGCTCTTACGGCGCGTCTTGTGATCAGCGTGTGCGCCGCGGTCTCACTCGGAACCGGGGCCGCCAATTTGATTCGGCCCTACCTACCGTTGGGCCGTCTTGGAGATCTTTTTTCGACGACCATTGTCGGGCCGGTCGTCCTGGCCACTTTTCTCCTGGTGAGCATCGGAGCATTGCGGAACCGGGCGGGTTCAACAGGGGGCTGTTTCATTACTCAGCCGCTGACAGGCCGATCTTTCCAGTCCCCTGGAACCACTTGATATCAGCCCATGCTCTTAGAAACCCCTGACATCGCCTCCAGCGGACTCAGTGAAGCCTGGGCCGTGTGGCTCCCCATCGCTCTAATCACGCTCTCGGTTGTGGCGATGTGGTGGGTGGAGCTGCGCAGTCGCAGATTCGATCTGCTAGCAGCGAAGAACATCTTTCTGGTCGCCTTTTGCCTGCACTTCGTAGTGTGGCCGGCATGGGTGCTGCTGGCCGGCTATGAAACCGTCGGGACCGTCCGGATCACGTTTACCACCGCCCGATACCAGGCGGCAGTGTACGGTTTATGGTGCGCATTTCTGGGCCTGTTAGCATTCCTTGCTGGATACTACGGAAGCGCGCTTGCCTGGAGGGGCCAAACACCGAGCCCGGCCTCGGAGCTGCGTCCACATTGGAAGCCCTTCAACTATGTAATTGCCGCTTTATCGCTGCTCAGCGTAATCTCATTTATCCGCTTGGTGACGGCGTCAGGCGGCCTGACTGATTTCCTTGCCTCGACGGAACAGTTCCGGAATTTTCACCTGCTCGGCACCGGCTACCTGATGTGGGGCATGAATCTCATGTACCTCGCCTTTGTGGCGGCCTACATCGCCCGCCTGCGGGAGAAACGCGGCCGGTTCCTCGCCCCGGCATTGCTGGCCGGCTCCGTCGCCATGGGCATGCTCGGCGCTTTCCGGCACATGGCCGTGGAGTCCTTCGCCTCCTGGCTTGTGATCCGTCACTACGCCGCAAGAAGAGTGAAGCTGCGGGCCTGGATGGCTGCGGCGGCGGTGGCCTTCTTGCTGCTCAACGGCATCTACGTTATGCTACGTAGCGCGCGCTGGGACGTCGGCCTGGCTCTTTCACGCATCGCAGGCCTTGGTGACGCCGTGTTTTACGGCATCTTCTCACGGTTCCACGGCGCCGAAAGCGCAGCCCGCATCGTCGAGGGATGCGACGCCATCGGCTTTCCGGGCGGCCGGTTTCTGCTCACCGACCTCCTGGCATTTCCGATACCGAGATTCCTTTGGGATGACAAGCCCACCAGCTTCGGCGCCGCTGTGAACGTGACCTTTTTTAGGGAGTCGTTCACTGATCCAAGGCAAACCGGAGCTGCCGTCTCGTCGCTAATAGGCTCGTTGTACTTCATCGGCGGTTTGACTGCGGTGCTCGTCGGAATGCTCCTTATCGGTGCGTTACTCGCTGCGGGGCAGTACCTTGTGAAACGAAGGCAGGACCTGCTGGGCCTTGGCGTATACGTTCAAGTGTATATCTTTGCGCTATTCGTAAACGAATCGCTGGACCTTCACTTTATCCGGCTCGTATACCGCACGCTTCTTTGGCTAACGCTGCTTTTACTGTGCACCTCACGGCGCAGGCCCGCATACCCTCACCAGCTCTACGCGTTCTCACCTGAGGGTATCCGCCACCGGGTTTGGCTGCAAAGCCAGAGCTATCCGGCCCCCTTTGCACACGCCAAGTTCTACGCGCCACCCGCCTTTCCGGTCCGCGCTGCCCGCACACATCAGAAACCCAGCCAGGATTTAGACCAGTTGCACCACTGACGATATGGCGCTGCTGCTTCCATCATCGGCCGACGTGGACCTCTGGGTCGCCGAATGCCGCCAACACGGATACCGAATCGGCTACACCTGCGGCGCCTTCGACATTTTCCACGCCGGCCACGCCGACTACCTGCAAAGAGCACGCGCGCTTTGCGACCGGCTGCTGGTAGCCGTTAACTCCGACGATTCCATCGAGCGGTACAAGAACCCCCTGGGTCCCGTCGTCCCCCAAGCTGAACGCGCCGCCGTTTTGCAGGCGTTGGCCTGTGTGGACGCCGTCACCTTCCTCGACGAGCCGCGACCCGCGTCCCAGCTCCGGCGCTGGCGCCCGGATTTCTACATAAAAGGCGGCGACTATGGCCAGGGCGAGCTGAAATCCGCAGACTTAGTGCGCAGCTACGGGGGACAGGTGCTTTTGATCCCTGTCCGCTTTCATATAAGCACGACGGCTATAACACAGAAAATTCTGGCGCGGAACCTCCACGAAAAGCCCGTTTTGGTTTCTACCAATCAGCGCATAGTATTTCTTGACCGCGACGGAACACTTATCGAAGACGTTCCGTACCTGAGCGATCCGGCCTTGGTCAGGTTGCTGCCGGGAGTAGGCCCCGGGCTTGCAGAATTACAGCGGTTGGGTTTCTTGTTGGTGATTATCACCAACCAGCAGGGCATCGGCCTTGGTTTTGTCTCGATGCGGGAGTTCATCGCCGTCAATCAGGCCCTGTTCGAGGCGCTCGCGCCTTACGGCGTAGCCATCGCAAGGGTGCTCTTCTGCCCTCACTCCTTAGCCCTAAAGTGCGAGTGCAGGAAGCCCGGATCGTTGCTGATCCGGAAGGCGCTGGAACAGTTTCAGGCGAGGCCGGAAGCCTGCTATTTCATCGGCGACCGGATCTCCGACGTAGAGGCGGCGGAGAAGGCAGGCTGCGTCTCCATCCTCGTGGGAAGCAACGGGCAGCGCCAAGGGAGTTTTCAAGCTGTGGATTTTAAAGATGCGGTCCAGTGGATCCGCTCGCGCGAGCTGAGCTGCAATGTTGACGCCACCAGCGCTTCACAGGGTTGAACTAAGCCCGGATGCGGGCATCCAGTACGTCTCACGCTTCGCGGGGACACGCCTGGTGTTGGTCGGTGACCTGATGGTTGATCGCTATCTGAGGGGTCGGGCCACCCGGTTGTCTCCCGAGGCTCCCGTGCCGGTGGTGGAAGTCGAAGGTGAGGAGTACGTTTTGGGGGGCATGGGCAACACCTGCCTGAACGCCTCGGCGTTGGGCGCCGCTGTCTACCCGGTCGGTGTGGTGGGCGAAGATGAGCCGGGAGACGAGGTCCTGAGGATGCTGTCCGCACGGCAGATTGCAACTGACGGCGTGCTCCGGGATCCAGCGCGCCACACTACGGTAAAGACGCGCTTGATTGCAGATAACCAGCAAGTCGTAAGGGTAGACTTGGAAACCCGTAAGCCCATATCTGACGGCCTGGCGGACCGGGTAATCGCACGTGTAGCCGCTAGGATGGCCTGGGCCAGCGGGCTTGTTGTAAGCGACTATCTCAAAGGGGTTTTGACTGAGCACGTTCTGTCGGCAATCATCTCGATGGCTCGTCAGCAGGGCAAGCCCGTCTTCGTGGACCCAAAACACCCAGATTTTCGACGCTACCGGCTGGCTACGGTCATCACGCCCAATCTGAAAGAGGCCGCGGCCGGAAGCGGGATCCCGATCGAAAGCGAACGGGACCTCCTGCCGGCCGCCGCCGCATTGAAGGCGATTACCGCCTGTGACAACGTATTGCTCACGCTGGGAGACGCCGGGATGGTCCTCTACGATAGCACCGACACGTTGTTCTTTGTAGAGACTGCCGCCCGGCAGGTTTTCGATGTGACCGGCGCCGGCGATACGGCAATCGCAGCCTTCAGCGTGGCGGCTTCCAGCGGGGTCCCGATGCCGGCGGCTATGGCTTTGTCGAACCTCGCGGCGGGTCTGGCGGTGGAGCGAGAGGGCACTGCTCAAGTCTCAGCGCGCGACTTACTGAATGAGCTCCGCCGGCTCAAAACCGCCGGAGCGGCCGCAACTCGGCCGCCGTCTCCCGGCCCATTTCAAGGGCGCCCCCGTCCAGCGGAGAGCACAACTACGGGATGGCACAGCCTGTTCGCCACCGCCTCTCGCGGCAGGTCGCGACTACATTCTGGAGGCGTTGAGCAGTGACGGCCAACTCTGCGGCGGTGGTGGTGCCGTCGTGCGACGCTTACTCAGACGTGTGGCATCCTTTCTTCACCTTCTTTCGCCACAACTGGCCCGACTGCCCGTATCCGCTGTACCTCGTCAGCAACCACCTGCGCTTTGAAGCGCCGGGAGTCAGGGCCCTGACGGTCGGCCGGGACGTGTCATGGTCCGACAACTTGAGGGCTGCTCTGGAGTCCGTCAAAGAGAACTATATCCTGCTGTTCATTGACGACCTCCTGATCGTCAGACGCGTAAGCACGCAGCGCATCGGCCAGGCCGTCGCCTGGCTGGAAGCTCGCCAGGGTAATTACCTCCGCCTCAACGGATTTCCTCCTCCCGAGCGATTGATATCGCCGGATTTCGGGGTTGTCGCCAAGGGATCTCTTTATAGGACAGCTACCGTGGCATCGGTCTGGCGCAAACAGGTCCTGGCGGAATTACTGGCGCCCGGCGAGAGCGCCTGGGATTTTGAAACCCGTGGCTCCTGGCGGTCCGACGCCTATGACGACTTCTACTCCACCCGGCGGCCTGTCATATTCGTGATGAACGCGATCATCAAGGGCAAATGGCGCCGTAGTGCGCAGAGGCGCCTGACGGAGATGGGGATCCCGAACCAATGCTCTACCCGCCCGATGATGACAATCACCGAGGAGCTGACGTTTCGGGCGCAATTGCTTTCGAATCGCGCCTTGTATCTTGCTCCTCCGGCCTGGAGGCGCAGGCTCAGAGACAACATTCTTGCGACTTTCCGAGGCCATCAATGACGGTCTGGTTTGTGAACCCATATGGCCTGCTTCCCGGAGAAGCCTGGCGCGATTACTACACGGCGGTCCTCGCCGCGGCGCTGGCCCGCAGCGGACACAGGGCCACGTGGTGGGCCGCCAGCTTCTCTCACCACTTCAAGAGGCAGCGTGCAAATCCTCCCGCCGACGCTTCGTGCCGCACGGCTGCGCCGTTTACCGTACGTCTGTTGCCGACGCCCGGCTACAGTCGCCACGTTGGCCCGGGGCGTTTGTTCTTCGAATGGGTTTACGGATGGCGCTTGTTCAAATACGGCCGCAGCAGCGCCCCGCCGGACTTCATAGTAACTTGCGATTCGGCCATCGCCGCCGGGATCGCCGCACTGCTGCTCGCCAAGCGCCATCGGGCAAAACTGATCGTAAAGACCATGGACCTGTGGCCTGAGCTGTTCGTGGCTGTAAGCCCGGCGCCATTGCGTCCCCTGGTCAGAGTTGCTGCCGGCCCTCTTTACGCGCTCCGCAGAGTTCTCCGCAGAAGGGCCGACGGATTAGTTGCGCTCTCGGAGACCTATCTTGAAGCGGCCAGGGCGGATCTTCCTGCGACGGCTAATGTGCCGGTCGCCCTCGTCTATAACGGAATCGACTTGCCCGCGTTCCGCCGGGCTCTTGAAACCGCCCGTAATTCAAGCCTCGAGGCTCCGGTTAGGCCCCACAGGAAAGCCGATGTATGCGCGGTGTATGCGGGCACGCTGGGCAGCCATTACGACATTCCGGCGCTCATCGAGGCCGCGCGGTTGCTAAAGTCACGCCAGGTGCCCTTGACTGTTCTGGTAGCCGGCGCAGGGCCGCTCGTGCCGCAACTAAGAACAGCCGTCGAGCGCGACAAGCTCGACAACCTTGTCTATTTGGGTAGCATGCCTCCGGACCGATTGGTTCGGGTGTATGTCCAAGCCGACATCGGGCTTTGTCTATATGGACCTGCTTCAAACGTCCAGATGCCGGACAAAGCCTACGACTACATGGCGGCCGGGCTGCCCATCATCAATTCCCTTACCGGAGAACTCGCCGCCATTATCAGGCGGTTCGACATGGGCCTTCAGTACCAGGCCGGTGACCCGGTCAGTCTGGCGGATGCTATGCAGCAACTGGCGTTCGACCACCAGAGGCGCAGGCGCCTCGCGGAGAACGCCGCCAAGGCCGCCTTGCACTTCGACCGCGAGATTCAGGTCTCCAAGTTCCTCACTCTGGTGACTCATTTGGCGGAAGGCCGCCGATCGTACAGTTGAGTGAATTCGGCTCCCGGCCAGCGCTATTGCCAGGCCCCTGAGTTACGGTTTCGCCAGCGCGCCGGCCGGATGTGGATGACAACGAATGCTTGGTTCACCCTTATATCTCAGCACGGACTCTGAGGTGCTGGTTCACGATCTACGTCCCAGCGAAATAGACCAGGTGGTAGCCGTACACCTTGCGGCTTTTCCCGGCTTCTTTCTGAGCCGCATGGGCAGTGGCTTCTTGCGCCAGTATTACATGTCCACCTTTCGCTATGCCGGGGCCATTATGCTGGCAGCCGCGCACGGTGAAACTGTTGTGGGCTTCGTAAGCGGTTTCCTGGCTCCCAGCCGCTTTTATCGCGAGATGCGAAGTCGCTGGTACCGTTACCTGCCCCCAGTTCTCAGCGCAATCGCCAGGCAGCCGCGTCTGCTGGCGACCGTGGCCTCCAACGTGTTGAGGGTCCGCCGCGCCGCAACCGATCCGGAAGACCCTCGGCATTGCGAGCTCGCTTCAATAGCGGTCCTTCCCCAAGCGCGGGGGTCCGGCTTGGGAAGGTGCCTCGCCCTGGCATTTCTCGACCGCGCCTGGGAGCTGGGCGCCACCAGGGTGCGGCTTACTACCGACGCGAATGACAATTCGGCCGCGAACCGTTTCTACCAAAGCCTGGGTTTCCGGCTTGAGCGCGCCTTTGTCGCCCGAGACACCCGTCTCATGAACGAATACATACTGCCTCGCCCATAAATTCGCACGGACAACTGCGCCGTGCGGGGCGCCTAAATCCGGAGCCTCACCATCGATAGCGACCAGATACACAGCGAGCATGTCTGACCGATACGTACACTTCAGCCTGCCAAGCATAGAAGAGGAGGAAATTGCGCGCGTCACCGAGGTTTTGCGCTCCGGCTGGCTTACAACCGGCCGTGTGACCGCGCAACTGGAAAGCGAGTTCGCCGCATACGCGGGATCGGCGCACGCCTTAGCCGTCAACTCTTGCACCGCCGGCTTGCACCTAGCTCTGGCGACACTCGGCGTCGGCCCGGGTGACGAGGTAATCACGACGCCCCTGACCTTCTGCGCCACAATTAACGTGATACTTCAGGTCGGCGCGACGCCCGTCCTCGCCGACGTCGGCGCGGACCTGAACCTCGATCCCAGTCGAGCGGAAGCCCTGCTGACAGCCCGAACAAGGGCCATCCTGCCCGTTCACTATGCCGGCCTTCCGTGCAACATGGACCGGATCTGGGCGATTGCACACAAGCGGGGCCTCATCGTGATCGAGGATGCCGCCCACGCCGTAGGGGCGGAATACCGAGGGCTCAAGATTGGCGCAGGCCGAAGCGAGGCCGTCTGTTTCAGTTTTTACGCCACCAAAAACATGACCACCGGCGAAGGCGGCGTCGTAACCACGCATTCCGAGGATCTCGCCGCCAGAATGCGCGTCCTCAGTTTGCACGGTATGAGCCGAGACGCTTGGAACCGCTATGGCCGCAACGGGAACTGGTACTACGAAGTGGTCGAGTGCGGATTCAAGTACAACCTCAGTGACTTGTTGGCGGCCATCGGACTGGTCCAACTGCGAAAGCTCGACATGATGAACGCGCGCCGAGCCGAGATTGCGGCCAGCTACGATGAGGCGTTCTCCTTACTCCAGGAAATCGAGTTACCTGCACGCTCGGCCGGGGCAAAGCATGCCTGGCATCTCTATACCGTGCGCCTGAACCTCGACATGCTCACAATCAACCGCGCCGAGTTCATAGACGAAATGGGACGCCGGGGCATCGGCTGCAGCGTTCACTTCATCCCGATTCCCCTGCACCCGTTCTACCGCCGGGTTCTCCAGCTCCGGGATCCCTGCGAGCGTGCTCTGAGCGAGTACCCCAGGCTGGTTTCGCTTCCCATCTATCCGAACATGACCGACTCGGATGTGGCCCGCGTAATCCGTACGGTCCGCTCTGTGGTTCAGCAACACAGGCGCCGGATCTGGAGATTGGAACCTTGTAATGTTGCTCAAGAGAACAATTGACATTGTACTGGCTCTGTTCGCCCTGATAGTACTTTCCCCGCTGCTGGCGCTGATTGCACTGGCGATTTGGGTCGATTCGGGTCGTCCCGTGCTATTTGTCCAGCAACGTGTGGGACGTGGGCTGGAGGGGTTTCGGCTCTACAAGTTTCGTACCATGCGGACCGAACCGGGCCCTTCCGTCACAGTGGCGGGGGATCCGCGCGTCACGAAGGTCGGAAGATTACTGCGCGCCAGCAAGCTGGACGAGCTACCCCAACTTTGGAACGTGCTGAGGGGCGACATGAGTTTCGTAGGGCCGCGGCCGGAACTTCCAGAGTACGTCGAGCTGTTCCGGGACCGATACGTGAGGATCCTGACCGTCCGCCCGGGCATCACGGACCTGGCCTCGGTGCGATTCCGCGACGAGGAGGCGCTACTGGCGCGCACCGCCTGTCCGCTCAAGGAGTATGTGGAGCGAATCTTGCCGCAGAAGCTTGCTCTTGCGGAGGAGTATCTTCGGCGGCGGTCATTTTGGTTTGACTTGACAATTTTGGCGGCCACGGCCGCCGCGATCTTCCGACCGCTTTCACAGGTCGTAATGGCAAGGCGAACAGAGGCTCAGCATATGTGAAGGAGCTGGGTCGGATGCTTGCAAGCAAGGTGATTGTTGTGAAAGGCTCAGCAAGGACGGTGGTTCGTCGGCTATGTCGCGCCCCGGCGCTGCACAGGTTGCTGGCGTGGCTGGCGCAGTTATTCATTTTTGCCGGCGCGGGACTGGCTGCGTTCCTGTTGCGTTTCGAACTTACGATCCCCCAGCAGGAGCTGGCACATTTGGGTTTCGCCCTGCCCGTCTGGATCGTGGTCAGGAGCATTTCCTTCAGGCTCGCGGGCCTGGACCGGGGCTGGTGGCGCTACGTGTCGATCGCCGATGTCGTGCGAATCGCATGGGCCACCCTTATCTCATCTGCACTGGCCGGCGTTGTAATCCGCCTGGCAGGCCCACCGGGATTCCCGCGCTCGATTCACCTTCTGGAATGCCTGCTCTGCTTTCTGGGAAGTGCCGGAGTACGCGTAGGGGTGCGATTGATGGCCGAGACGGCGGCACAGGGGGCCAAAGCGGAGGCGGCCAAGCGGACTCTGATCTATGGGGCCGGGGCGGCTGGGATCGGGTTGCTCGAGGGAATCCGGCGTAATCCCAGCTTGCCGTACCAGCCCGTAGGGTTCATAGATGACGACCGCAATAAGGTCGGATTGACGATACGCGGAATTAAGGTGCTGGGCTGCGGCGAACAACTGGCGGTGTTGGCGAGAAAGCTCCGGGTGGAGATGGTCCTTATTGCCATCCCGTCCGCCACCGGTGCGCAGATGACGCGGATCTTGCGACTGTGCCATGAGTCAGGTCTCGGCTACCGGACTGTTCCGGGCGTCGGAGAGCTGGTGGCGGGTTGCGGCTTGGCGCGCCAGATTCGGGAAGTAGCGGTCGAGGATCTGCTCGGGCGCAATCCGGTCCGCCTGGAAGAACAAAGCATACGCGCGAAGCTCGAAGGCCGCGTGGTGATGGTCACCGGGGCCGCCGGCTCGATCGGATCGGAGCTGTGTCGCCAGATCGCTCGGTATGACCCGGGGGCGATCGTGGCCTACGAAATTGCGGAATCTCCACTGTTTGAGCTGGAAAGAAGAATGCGGCAGGCCTTTCCTCGGCTTGACTTCCGGCCCGAACTGGGCAGTATACAGAACCCGACGCGCCTGCAAGAAGTTTTCGACTCCCACAAGCCTTCCGTGGTCTACCATGCCGCTGCGTATAAGCATGTGCCCCTCATGGAGCAGCACGTTTTCGAGGCCGTGGAAAACAACGTGTTCGGAACCTATAATGTCGCCAGCCTGGCTGTCTGCAAGGGAGTTGACTACTTTGTGCTCATTTCCTCCGACAAGGCTGTTCGCCCGGCCAATGTGATGGGCGCAACCAAACGCCTGGCCGAGCTGGTGTTACTCTCCCTCCACAGCAAAGGAACGCGATTTGTGGCAGTGCGTTTCGGCAATGTCCTCGGATCTAGCGGCAGTGTCGTCCCAATCTTCAAGCAGCAAATCGCCGCGGGCGGGCCGGTAACCGTTACTCATCCCGAGATGCGGCGTTTCTTCATGACCACTTCAGAGGCTGTTCAGCTTGTCTTGCAGGCCTCAACCATGGGACGGGGAGGCGAAATCTTCGTGCTGGATATGGGCGAACCGGTGAAAATTGTGGATCTGGCGCGGAATCTCATCTTGTTGAGCGGCTTACGGCCCGACCAAGACATCAAACTGCAATATACGGGCGTACGTCCGGGCGAAAAACTCTATGAAGAACTGAGCACCTTGCTTGAGGATACCCTACCCACTGGTCACGAAAAAATTCGTGTCTTCGCGGGCAACGGGCTTCCAGCAAGGAGCGTCCAGCACTACCTGGATCTCCTACGGGAAGCTTGCCGCGCGCGCGATCTTACGGGTGTGATCCTTATCCTCAAAGACGCTATCCCGGATTACAACCCCAGCGCCCATCTTCTGCGTCGCATCGTCGCGGTCAAACCAGCCTATGCTACTCTGGAGCACAGCGCTATCGGATAGCATCCGTCATTGAGGCCGATGGATCAACCGTGCCAAAGCAGCAAGCCGATTTATTACTTGCGGTTGCGTATCAGCCCTGTAAAGTTTTAGAGCAATCGCCGGCCGAGGGAGCGTCGGAGTTGGCATCGAAGCAGGGCTCTGTCCTCTGGCGGAACCTCTTGGCAGGTCTGTCGTTGGCGAATCTGTGTTTCTTTCCGCTGTGGAGCGCTATCCTTCCCCAAAATGGCAAATGGTTGTACCTGGCGGAACTGCCTCCCGCTCGAGTTGTTTACGCCGCCGCGGTCATGGCAGTAACGGTGGTGGGCGTCGTATGCGGGGTAGGTATCCATTGGATCGAGACAAGCACTGATGCACGGCGCCGCACCGTCGGTATTGTTGTCTTGTCGGTCTTTTCGTTGGTGCTCGCCAACGCAGTTCGGACGGCGGCGGCCGAGCAATTGCCCTTTCTGCGACTCGGAGGTCTGTTGGCGATGCTGAAGACCTCCCGACATGCACTGGAGATCGCGGCAGTGGCCGGTGTTGGTATGGGTTTCGTGCTGGTGTGGGCAGGACACCGAGCACGGCAGCGGCTGCTTGCCGCCGGCAAGTGTGCGCTGTTGGCGCTGTTTCCGTTTTTCGCGCTGTCGGTCAGTTGGGCGGGCTGGAGAATCACAACCTATGATCCTTCTAGTTTCTTAGCCAAGCCCGATTCGGTCAGAAACTGCTCTAACTTGCGAGCGGGCAAGCGCGTAGTGTGGGTGGTCTTTGATGAATGGGATGAGCGGTTGACCGCACTGGCGGGCAAGGACCTCAGGAACATACTCGAGTTTCGCTCGGAAGCGGTCTGTTCGGCGGCGGCCTACCCGCCGGGAGCAGATACGCTGAGGTCAATGGCCGGGCTGATCACAGGACAAGTGGTCAGCGAGGTTGATGTGGAAGGGCCGGACAGATTATGGCTAACGCTCTCGGATGGCACGCGGAGCCGGCTCGGTTCCAAGCCCACAGTGTTTAGCCGGAGCTCCGAAATAGGCGCCGGTTCTGCGCTTGTCGGCTGGACCTTGCCCTACAGCCGCTTGTTTGCGGGACAGTTATGTAGCTGCTGGTGGGCCGGCTTCCCACAGCGCTGGAACGCGGTGAAGGGAGGCTTTTGGGAGGTCTTTGCATGGCACATCCGAAGTCTGTTCGAAACCGGCTCCGCCAGCCCCTTCGGGGAGCCGGTCATGGTGCGCAGGCATTTGTGGATATACCAGCAGATTCTCGAACGTGGCAAACGGGCAGCCTTGGACCCTGGCGTCGGACTGGCGCTCCTACACTTCTCGGTACCTCATCTACCTGCGATCTACCGTGCGGACACCGGTCGGCTGGGACGGAATCTCTCCACACCCGGCGGATACCTCGACAACCTGAAACTGGTGGACCGTACGGTGGGTGATTTACGGGCGGCGATGGAGGCAGCGGGCCTCTGGGACTCCACCACTGTGCTGCTTACCTCGGACCATTGGTTCCGGGGGGCGGAGGCGCTGGACGGCAAGGTGGATCACCGTGTGCCGTTTTTGTTGAAGCTGGCGGGGCAGCGAAAAGGCATGGTTTACGATAAGCCTTTCAACACAGTTCTGACGCACGATTTGATCCTCGCCATCCTGAGCGGAGAGCTGAAGACGCCCGATCAAGTGGCAGCCTGGCTGGACAGTCAGCGCATAAGACCGGAGGGGCAATACCGACCGTGAGCTTCCGCGTGATTGCATCTGCGGGAACTGTGGCGGCAGGAGTTCTGGTCGCACTAGGCCAGATCACCCCTTACCCCGGTGTTATCACTACTCACCAGCAGATCACACCGGCAGGCGTTCAGACAGTCTTGCAGGGTCGCGTGTACGGCGTCAGTTTCGGCGCCACACCTACCGAAATCTGGGTGCTGACTCCAAATCAGATACTTAGACTCGATTGGTCCGCTAACAGGGTTCTGGACAGGATCAGCTTGGGCGGCAATCCGGGGCTGCAAGGCATCCAATACGATCCCGTTTCCGGCCGGGCGCTGGTGACGTTAGCCAGGTCGGCGGTGCCCGGGGAGAGCGATACCAAGCCAAAGATCCGCCTGCTCGCGGTTAGCGGAGGACAGGCGCAGGTGGTGGCTGACGGCATCGGACGCCACCTGGCAGGCGCTATCGCCAGCAACGGCAGCATCGCACTGGTGCCCTTGGTCTACGACAACAAGCTGAGCGCGGTGGATTTGGAAACCGGCTCGGTTGAAGAAATCCCGACCTGGGGCATCGCCCCGTTCGGGGTGGCGATGGATCGCGCAGCCACGACAGCCTACGCCACCTTGTGGGGTGGCCGGCTACCGGTAGTTGGAGACCTCACGGCGCGATCCGGAACGGACTCGGTGGTCGTGGACAGCCGTGGCATCGCCGCCACCGGCATGGTGGCCAGAATAGACCTCGCCAGCCGGAAGGTACTCCGTGCGATCGCCGTGGGCCTGCATCCTACGGCGATTCTATGGGATGAAGACAGATCCCGGCTTTACGTCGCCGAGACCAACAGTGACTCGGTAGCGGTCATAGATACTAGAGATGACACAGTCATTCAGCGGATCCAGCTTCAGCCGTTCGAAAGACCGGCGGCGGGAATCGCGCCCACGGCTTTGGCCATCTCCCCGGACGGCGCTACGCTGTACGTAGCTTGCGGGGGTATCAATGCAATTGCGGTCGTTGACACGGACCGCGGGACGCTGCGCGGTTTGATACCGACAGCTTGGTATCCGAACGCCCTGGCCATGAGCCCCAACGGCGAGACACTCGCGGCGGCGGCGCTGTTAGGCGCGGGCTCAGGTTGGAGCGGGAACCCAAGGCGCCGTTACGTGCACGCCTACCAAGGGGTTGTAAGCGTCGTTGCTGTGCCCACCCCCGAGGATCTGGCGAGTTTTACCAGGGCGGTCGCGGAGAACAACCAGATGGTCGTCAGTCAGGGACCTGAGACTGCGGCGTCTGAGCAGGACCTGACTCACCGAGCCGTGCCTCGGCGCGCGGGCGACCCCTCCCTGATCGAGCATGTGGTGTTCATTATCAAAGAGAACCGGACCTACGACCAGATCCTGGGCGACCTCGAAAAGGGTAACGGCGATCCATCCCTGGTGATGTTCGGCTGGAATATTACGCCAAACCACCACCGGCTTGCCGACCAGTTCGTTCTGCTGGACAACTTTTATGCGAACGGGGGCAATAGCGCTGACGGCCACCAGTGGCTGACACAAGCCAACGAGACGGCATACTGTCTCTGGCCTGGCTACACCGGCCGCAGCTATCCTTTCGACGGCACCGACCCTATCGCCTATTCCGGCGGCGGTTTCATCTGGGATGCAGCGCTGCGTATGGGCAGAACGGTACGAGTTTACGGCGAATACGCAGGCAGTACAGGGGGCCAAAACCGGATTGATTTGCTGAACCGCTGGCGGGCGGGCGAGGACTTTACCGGCAGATGGCGTATAACCGCTCCCCTGGCTCCCCTGAACAAAATCCTGGCCCGCAACTATCCGGCCTATTCCACGGCCATCCCGGACGTTGTGCGAGCACAGATCTTCCTGGCAGACCTGCGGCGCTGGGTCGAGGAAGGCGGCATGCCAAATCTGGTGATCGTGCAGTTGCCCTCAGACCATACCGAAGGAACCAAACCAGGAACCTCTACGCCCGAGGCGATGGTGGCGGACAACGACCTGGCCCTGGGACAGATTGTGGAAGCCCTCACACACTCGCCTTTCTGGTCGCGCATGGCGATCTTCGTAGTGGAAGACGACGCGCAGGACGGCGTGGATCACGTTGACGGCCACCGTACGGTAGCGCTGGTCATCAGCCCGTACGCACGACGCGGGTACGTGGACTCCACTTTCTACTCACAGGTGAGCATATTGAAAACCATCGAGCTTATGCTCGGTCTGCCGTCGCTGTCCCTATTCGACCTGATCGCCAGCGATATGCGAGCCAGCTTTCAAGATGAGCCGGATTACACGCCATATGAGGCCGCGACGCCGGCACAGTCATTGTTTGACGTCAGCCCGCCGCTTAGCGCCCTGCGCGGCCCGGCCCGACAGGCTGCCTTGGCTTCGATAAGAATGCGCTTCGACACGCCGGATGCGGCCCCAACCCAGCGTTTAAATCGGATTCTCTGGCACCAAGTCCGCGGCTGGAAGACACCATATCCGGGAGTTAAAAGATCCGTGTTTGCCCCCTTAGCGGTTGACATTGAAGACGAAGATAGGGACGTGATCCGATGATTAATGCATTGCACCGCATTGTCGTTCTAATGATCCTACTTAGTAGCGCACCGGTCGTGCTGTCAGCTTACAGCGACCCCGGCTCAGGCATACTTCTCTGGCAACTGTTTCTGTCAGGCCTGGTCGGAGCATTGTTTCAGTTTCGCAGGGTACGTGCGTGGTTCAGGGAGAGAATCCTAGGCCGGCGCGAGCGCTAGCGGAGGCGGAGACGGAGTTCTCGCCGGTCGAGGCAGACCTGGGATCATTCCGCGATCCGGCCGGTTCCGTAATAGCGATTAATGGCCGCGTTTTCCGGCGAGTAAATCCATCGGGGCGGGCCAACCTCGAGGCGTTTTTCAATTCCGCGGTAGCACGCCGCTACGCCGAAAGAGGCTTGCTGGTGAGAACCGAAGTCGTTCCGGCCGGAGATCTGGCTCGCCTGGGATGCACAAATGTGTTTGACGCCGACCCGGATGAGGTCGTCCTGGAACACGAACCGATCTGGTTTCCCAGCTTTCCGTACGAGTGGCCGCCGGAGATGTTACACGCGGCGGCCGGCCTGACGCTGGACCTGGCGGCCGAGCTGCTCGAGGAGGGGCGCGGCCTCAAAGACGCCACGCCGTTCAACGTCTTGTTCCGTGGGCCCGAGCCTGTGTTCGTAGACGTCTTGTCTTGGGAAGACCGCGATCCCTTGGATCCGGTGTGGACGCCCTGTGCCCAGTTCCTGCGAACGTTCTTGCTGCCCCTGGCAGCCGACAAGTTATGCGGGTGGCGGCTACAGGCGTCACTGACGGGCCGTTGGGAGGGACTCGACCCCAAAGAGCTCTATCGCTCGCTGGGCTGGCTGCGCAGGCTGCGCAGACCATTGTTCGGCCTTGTAACGCTCCCGATCTGGTTGGAGAAAGCCGTCGGCGATCAACCGGGACTGTATTCGAAAAGGCGCGTGGCTGATCCCGCCCAAGCGCGCTTCATACTGCGCGCGTTGCTTTCCCGCCTGCGCCGTCAGTTGGGCAGGTGCGCGCCAGATGCCGGTCGCCGGTCACAGTGGTCGCCCTACTCTACGTCGCACAGCCATTACACATCGGAACAGTGGGCGCTGAAAGAGGATTTTGTCCGCCAGACCTTAGTGGCGCTGCGGCCCAAGCGAACCCTGGACGTAGGTTGCAACACAGGCCAGTTCAGTCTTATGGCGGCCGAGGAGGGCGCTCGAGTGGTAGCGATTGACAACGACCCGATCGTGGTAGGGCAGCTTTGGCGCCAGGCAAGACAGAGGAAGCTGGACGTGTTGCCTTTGGTGGTGGATTTCGCGCGACCCTCGCCTGCCGTCGGATGGCGCAACCGGGAATGCCCGTCGTTCCTAGACCGAGCGCGCGGTAAGTTCGATTTAGTGCTAATGCTCGCCATTCTGCACCACTTACTGGTCAGCGAGCGAATACCGGTGTTGGAGATCCTCGATCTGGCAAGAGAGCTGACAACCGACTGGCTGTTGATTGAGTACGTTGACCCCCAGGATCCCATGTTTCAGCGCATAGCCCGAGGGAGGGACAAGCTGCATTCGGGGCTGAGCGCAGAGCGCTTTGCAGAGGCATGTTTGACCGGTTTTCGGATTGTGCGCTCCGTCCGGCTGCCTGGCGCTCAACGCTGGCTCTTCCTTTTGCGCAAGGACTGAAAAGACTGCAATCGCCGCACTTCTATCGGCCTGATGTGGTCTCGGCGCGCCTGCATAGGGGAGCTGTTCATGCAACAACGTTCAGACTTCCCGTCAGGTCCGGACGTAGCCGGGGCTAAGAAGGCAGGCAAGGATACCAGTGAAATTACCAGGGCGGGCCCTTAAGGTCCGCCAGGAGGAACCTAGATGAAGACTACGCTTCAATCGCTGTTGGCGCTGTTAGTTGCGGGCTGTCTGCTGGCGGCCGCCGATCCTGCTATCGGGATGGCGGTGGCGCGGGGCAGTTTCCGCGCGGACAACTCTCGTGTGCATGGTAACACGACGTTGTTCGAGGGCACGCGGCTGGAGACCACCCAGGCTTCAGTGGAGCTGCGCTTGCAAAGTGGAGCCCAACTCGGCCTGGCGCCGGAGTCTCAAGCCAAAGTTTACCGCGACCGGCTGGTGCTGGAGCGCGGGCGGGCAGAGGTCCGCTCGGCAGTCACCTATCGGCTGGAAGCACGCGGCCTGCGCGCCGCACCCGCCGCTGCGCGGGCCTGGGCCCGGATCGGCCTTGACGAGCAGAACCGCGTGCTGGTGGCGGCGATCCGCGGACCGGTCGAGGTGCGCGACCCGGCAGGTTTGCTGCTGGCCAACTTGGAGGCCGGCCGCACGCTGATGTTTGATCCTCAAGGACAACAGCCCGGCGCGGCAGCCCCGGTGAAGATTACCGGCCTGTTGCAGCGGAAGGACGGGCGTTACCTGGTAACCGATGAGGTCAGCCAGGTCACATTTGAAGTCACTGGCGCCGGTCTGGATCGCCACGTGAACAGCCGCGTGGAGATCAGCGGGGCAATAGACCCGGCTGCGAAACCCGTGGCGCCGGCCACCCAAGTTGTCAAGGTGACCAAAGCAATCGGCCTTTCCGGAGCGCCGCCGGCAGGCGCAGGCGGGTGGGCGGCCCTGGCGCCGGCAGCCAAGACCGCGATCATCGGCGGCGTGCTGGTAGGCGCCACAGTGGGCGTCCTGGCGGCCACCGATGTGATCTTCAAGGAAGAGGAGAAGAAGCCCGTCAGCCCGTAAGTTCAGGCGCACCGCCTGAAGCGGTAGCCCATGAATTACTACGAAGAGCTGGGCGTGAGGTGTACAGCCTCATCTGAGGAGATTCGCGAAGCCTACCTCCGTCTGGTGAGGCTGCTACACCCCGATCAGATCCAAGACCAAGCCACTCGGAGACTGGCCGAGCGGCAACTGCAACGTCTGAACGGGATCATGGAGGTGCTGGCGGACCCTGCCCGGCGCCGGCAGTACGATCTGAGCCTGGGTCAGGGAACGCGGACCGCGATACTGAGGTGGGTCAGCTCACGACCAGAGGGGGTTTGGCCCACGACGGTATGGTGCCTGCTGGCAGGTTTGGCGGCTGGCGGAGTCCTGTATTATTTTGCCGCGGCAGGTTCCGCCAGCCGGCCAGACTCGGCAGGCGCGGTGCCGCCCGCTGCCGCCGCACAGCTCTCGGCCGGACAACATAAGCCATCGGTGCAACCCGCTCCCGTAGCGCGCGGACAGCCTCCGAGGCGCGATCCGCGCACAGGCGGGAGTATCGCAAGACGCAATCCGCTTGGTCTCCAAGCGGAGTTCGCGCCCCCGGCGGTAATCCGGCAACCGAATGCGGATTTGGCTGAGGGGCAGTCCAGGCAACAAGCTGATCCCGGAGTAGCGCCGGAAAGTGACACAGGTGGCGATTCGGCTCCGGATCCCGCCGGACGCCGGCAACTACTGTCCTCAGAAAACAATCCGGCCGCCCGTCCCGCCAGCTCGGCCGCGGAGACAGCTCCTGAAGCGCCGGCCCGAAGCGGTCTGGTGGGTTTGTGGTTGTACGTGCCGGGCAGGGTCCCTACTAATTCGCCGCTCTTTTACGCCCCCGAATACATCGAGCTGCGCATAGTTGAGGAAGCCGGGCGCTTGATCGGCCGTTACCGGGCACGCTACCGGGTGGCAGACCGAGCAATTTCGCCTGACGTGCGTTTCGATTTCGAAGGGGAGGACGGCCAGAGCATCTACCGTTGGCAAGGCCCCGGCGGATCGTACGGCGAGGTGAGGCTAAAGCTGGAGCGGCCAAACGCTCTGGAAGTGACTTGGTGGGCTTCCGAGCTTGGCAGCTATCTGGGCCTGGCCTCGGGAATGGCGGTTCTGCGCCGTCAATGAGTGCATGTAAGCGGAGGAAGTGATTCATGCGAAGCATATTGCTAATTTGGCTGGCCACTGAACTGCTGGCTCAAACGCGTCCCCCCAACCCCGTGATCGAGGTGGGAGGCGCGAACTTGCCGGCCCAAAGAATCGGCGCCAACGACCTGATCGCTATCTCGGTTTACGACGCGCCGGAGCTGACTCGCACGGTGCGAGTCAGCGCTGACGGGCACATCCGGCTGCCCATGCTCAAGCAACGCCTGCGCGCAGAAGGACGCCTGCCGGCGGAGCTGGAGGCGGTCATCGCGGAAGCCCTTCAAGCAGAGCAGATCCTTGTGGATCCGGTCGTCACCGTGACGATTGTGGAGTATCAAAGCCGCCCCATCCGCGTGGCCGGGGCGGTCAAGGTGCCGCTGACTTTCCAGGCCATCGGGGAAGTTACCTTGCTGGAAGCGATCACCCGCGCGGGAGGCCTGACACCGGAGGCCGGGCCGGAGATTCTCGTCACCCGGAAGCTGGCCGATCCTCAAGAGGGCGCCCAAGTGGTCACCCAACGCATCCCCGTCAAAGCTCTGATTGACGCTGCGGACCCCGAGGCTAACCTGCGGCTGTTCGGCGGGGAGGAGATCCGGGTGCCTGAGGCGGGCAAAATCTTCGTGGTCGGCAACGTCAAAAAGCCCGGCGCCTATCCGGTGGGCGAGAGTTCTGAAGCCACGGTGCTACGTCTGCTGGCCTTGGCTGAAGGGCTGGCGCCCTACGCCCAGAAGCAGGCGTACATAATCCGGCGTGACGAGCGCACCGGGGCCAAGTACGAGATTCCGGTTGAGCTGAAGAAAATCCTTGAGCGCAAAGCTCCGGACGTGCCCCTGTTGGCTAACGACATTCTTTACATTCCTGACAACTCCGGCCGGCGCGCCACCACCACGGCCCTGGATCGAATTGCGGGCTTCGGAGCGGCCACGGCCTCGGGAATCTTGATCTGGAGGCGATAGGTGCCTGACAAGTTTGAAAGACCTGATCTCAGTCGTGCCTTGCCACCGGCCGAGCCGCGCTGGCCGGCCCCGGCCCTGAGTTACCCGGTTTCCTATGCCCCGGTGGAGCCGGAGTGGGAGGGGTCCGGCACGCCCCTCAGCCATTATCTGTGGGTGATACGGCGACATTTCTGGAAGATCCTGAGTTTTGTCGCCGCCTGCGCCATTTCAACCCTGATCATCTCCTTGCGCCTTACGCCGGTTTTCGAATCCACCGCTACGATTGATATTGACCGGCGGTTGCCCACCGGAGTGATCGGCGTGGAAGCCACGCAGACCAGCTTGCAAGACGCCGACCAGTTTCTGGCGACGCAGGTCAAACTGGTTCAGTCCGACTCCGTGCTGCGCCCGGTCGTGCAACGGTTCAAGCTTCAGGAGCAAGAGCAGGAACAGTTGCCCAGCAGTCTCGTACAGGATGCGCCTGTGAAGCTCAAGAACCTTAAGGTTACACGGCCGCCCAACACCTACCTGCTATTGATCAGTTACCGCTCGCCCAACCCGCGCCTGGCGGCGGACGTGGCGAACGCCATCGCACATTCCTACATCGAACATACTTACAACATCAGGTATCGCGCGACCGTCGGACTGTCCTCCTTTATGGAGAAACAACTGGAGGAACTTAAGGCGAACATGGAGCGTTCCTCCGCCGCCCTGGCCCAGTTCGAGCGCGAACTGAACGTCATTAACCCCGAGGAAAAGACCAGCATCCTCTCGTCGCGCCTGCTGCAACTTAATACTGAATACACAAATGCTCAAGCCGACCGCCTGCGCAAGGAGGCCGCCTACCAGTCAGTCCGCGGCGGCAGCTTGGAGGCCGCCCAGACCTCACAGCAGGGGGAGGCTTTGAAAAAACTGGCTGAGCGACTCAACGAAGCGCAGGAGAAGTTCGCCCAGATCAAAGCCCAGTTCGGAGCCAATCACCCCGAGTATCGCAAGGCCGCCAGCCAACTGGCGGAGCTCAAGGCCCAGATGGATCAAACTCTAAAAGGCATTCTGCGCCGCGTGGAAATCGAGTATCAGGAAGCCCTCAACCGCGAAGGCATGCTTAAGAAAGCGGTTAATGAAACCAAGGCTGAGTTCGACCGCCTTAACGCCCGCTCGTTCCAATACCAGGCGCTCAAGCGGGAGGCCGAAGCCGACAAGCAGCTTTATGAAGAACTGGTGCGCAAGATCAAAGAGGCGGGGATCAACGCCGGCTTTCAAAACAGTGCCATCCGATTGGCTGACCCGGCCCGTCCTTCGCTAAAGCCGGTTTTCCCGAACCTCAAGCTGAATCTGGCGCTGGCGTTGCTGTTTTCCGGTTTGTTAGCGGTGGGCGCCGCCGTCGCCGGCGACGCCCTGGACAGAACTATCCGCGACCCGGAGCAGGTTAGCCGCACGCTGAACACAGAGGTAGTTGGAACTTTGCCCATGGTGAAGCCTTGGCGACGGTTGTCGGCGGGCGCGGTGCGTAACGACTCCAAAGCTCTGGCGCCGGCGACTGGACTGTCCGAGCGAATGGTCACCAGTTACGGCGAGGCCATACGAACGCTGCGCAACTCCATCTTGCTGGCCGACCTGGATCGCCGCCTGCGCTCGCTGATGGTCACCAGCGCCCTCCCCTCAGAGGGCAAGACGACCACCGCCGTGCACTTGGCCATGGCTCACGCCGCACAAGGGCAAAAGACCCTGCTGATTGACGGGGACTTGCGCCGCCCGGGAGTGGCGCGTACCCTGGGCCTCAACGGAGCCTCCGGTTTGGCTCAGTGGCTGCTAAAGGGCGGCTGCTGGCAGGAGAGCTTGATCAAACTCCCACAGGCGCCGAACCTCGACGTGCTGGTCACCGGGTCCGGGTCGTACCGCGCCGCCTACCTGGTGGGAAAGGGCCTGGAGACGATCTTGCAGGAGGCCGAGGACCAGTACGACCTGGTTGTGGTGGACACCCCACCCGTACTGGGATTCCCCGAGCCGCTGGAGATGGCCAGGGCTGTGGATGGAGTGTTGTTGGTTGCCCGGGCGGGTCAGACCCAACGCAAGGCAGTCAGTTCCGTTCTGGATACCCTGCGCCGCCTGCACGTCAATGTGGTCGGTTTGGTTCTCAACGAGGTGACCAAAGCTACCAGCGACGGATACTACTCTTACGGCTACTACGGTAAATACTACAAGTATTACCACCGCGACCAGCCTGTCCAGCAGTAACCACCTCTGCCACTCACAAGCCCCGCAAACTTGCGCGGCCGTAGCTCCCCAGATGCGGCCGCGCTTTTTTTTGCAATCGCCGGCCGCGTCGCCGGGCCCGACCAAACAAGGCGCCGGTTCACAAACCGCAGCGCCTTCCAATGGACGCAAGAGGTCTGAGACTCGTCCGGCCCGCCTGATTGTCGAGCACATGAAATCCGAACTCCCTCCGGCCTTTGCCGCCTCCGGTGACGGGCGAGCCTTTCCAACCACCACTCACCCGGCGACGGGACACACTATAATGGGCGATCAACCAGATCATCGAGCCGAACAAGGAAGTCCAAATGAAGGTGAACCACACCAAGAGGCGATTGCAGCAAGGCGAGGTGGTATTCGGCTGCGCTATACAGCAGTTCGGCGTACCAGAGATTGCGCGGCTGTTAGCAGCCGCAGGTTTCGACTTCGTATTCATTGACGCTGAGCACGGTCCGTTCGGTCTTGAGACGCTGCACAGCCTGATCCGCGCCTGCCTGGAGCGCGATATAACACCCATCGTTCGGGTCGGCGAGCTGCTCTACTCGCTGGTGGCGCGCGCGCTGGATGCCGGAGCGCAAGGCATCATATTCCCGCGCGTGGAATCGCAAACCTTACTGGCCGAGGCTATCCGCTGGACCCGCTTCCCTCCCCTGGGCGTGCGCGGCTACGGCCTCACGCCGCCGCAATTGGATTACGAAGCCCGCAGTTTTCCAGAGATTATCGAGCACATCAATGCCAACACCCTGGTGGTGGTGCAATTTGAAACCCGAACGGCTATAGAACGGCGCGAAGAACTGCTGGCTACTCCCGGCATTGACGTCGCGCTGGTCGGCCCGTCGGACCTCTCGATCTCCCTGGGGGTTCCGGGCGAATTCGAACATCCCAAGCTGCTCGACACGGTTTTTGCTTTGATGGAAAGCTGCAAGCGCTACAACGTCCTGCCCGGCATCCAGGTGCGCTCGCCTGCGCTGGCCAGAAAGTGGACCGAGCGCGGCATGCGGTTTGTGGGTTGCGGCGGCGAACACGGTTTGCTGTTGGAGAAGGCCCGCGATGTAGCCTCCGAACTCAAGGCCGCGGCGCGCGCCCAGAGAGACTGAACGTGCCGGGTGAAATTAGCGGATAGGTCTATGCGTGCCAGTTGCTTGTTGATGCTGACTGCGGCCGGCGCCCTGGCCGCCCAAACACTGCGTCCAAACCTGCTGGTATCCACTGACTGGCTGGCGGCGCATCTAAAAGATCCGAACCTGACGGTCGTGCACGTCACTCGCGACCCGCGAAACTATCAGGCCGGCCACATACCGGGCGCGCGTTTGTTGACTTGGGATCAATTCACTATCAACCGCGAAGGCATCCCCGTCGAACTGCCTGCGGTTGCCGACCTGGTCGGGCAGCTCGAGAAGGCAGGCATCAGCGATGAGACACGCGTGGTGCTTTACGGGGACAACCTAGGCCTGGCTGCGGCGCGGGCCTGGTTCACATTGGACTTTCTCGGCCACGGCTACCACGCTGCGCTGCTGGATGGCGGCTTGGAGAAGTGGCGCGCCGAATCCCGCCCTCTGTCACAGGACACCCCCGCGATCCGCCGCGGCCGACTCACGCCGCGGCTGCGCCGCCAGGCGCTCGTAGGGCTGGCGCGCATGCGCACCCTGGTAGAAGCAAAGGATCCGGCAGTGCTCCTGCTCGATGCCCGGCCGCCCGCGGAGTACCGCGGGGAAAAGCCATTCGGCAACCCGCCGCTGGCAGGCCACATCCCTGGGGCCGTCAACCTGTATTGGATGGATGCGCTGGCTAGCCAGGACCGCCCCGTACTGCGCCCCCCGGCCGAGTTGCGACGAATGTTTCAAGCCGCCGGCGCACGCCCGGGACGAAGACTGGTCGCTTACTGCGGAGCGGGCGTTCAGGCTGCCTACGTGTACTTCATGGCGCGCTATCTGGGCTACGACGCAGCGCTGTATGACGGTTCGCTGGCGGAATGGACCCGTGCAGGAGGCGCTCTGGCGACTTCGGCCGGGCGCGACTAGTCCACGCTCACCGGCGGCGCCACAACGACCTCCTCATAGGGCCAGCGTCGCGATATGGCGCCGGAGTGCGCGAACACTTCAAGCGCCTGCTCATAAAGCTCACGGGAGATCGCCAGGCCACCCTCCCAGCAGCCCAGCGCCTGATATCGTGCTATGGCCGCTGTGAGCGCCTCCATCGGAACCCCCGGGAAGAAGGATGCCTCGCTTTCAGCCACTTCTTTGGCCGGCGTGCAGCGCACCCACTGCCGCGCCCTGGCATAGGCCCGCAAGAAAGCTGCGGCCGCCCCGCCTGCCAGGAACGCGCGCGAAGCCATGAGACTGCTGAAGGCCACCGGCGGCATCGCTTCACCCACCGCCGCCACCACTTTTCCCACGCCTTGCCAAGCCAGTTGCTGGGCCCCCGGCCCCTGAAGGTGCGCGTAATCGCCGCGCCCCGCGCGGAAGGCGGCTTGAATTTCCTCCGGACTGCCGGCGTCTTCTACGCGGATCGCATCCCAGCGGACCCCCTGAAGATGCGCGGCGAACTTCAGCATCGCCAACGGCTGAGCTGCGTGATCGGCCAGCAGCACTCGACCCTCGAGGTCACGCCACTTGAACGCCCCTTCCTCCGTGCGCCCCAACAGAAAGAAGCCGTCCCGGCAGTTGATCTGAGCGAAGTGCACCGGCAGATCTTCATCGCCGCGTTCAAGCGGCGGCCAGTTTGAGGACACCGCAGACTGGATTACGTCCGCCTGGCCCCTCCTGATCAGCTCGTGCGACCGCTCGCCGGGCGCCAGCGGCCGGTAAGTAGCCTTCAGCCCCTCTCGCTGCAAGAACCCCGCCCCCAGGGTAGCGATCAGAGGGCTGTAAAATGCCGAGTGGCGGGAAGCTATGATCCGCAGCTCCATAACGTCCGCCAGTATAACGCGCGCAGTCAAGACATACGCACGCCCTGAGCCGTCTGGGAGGTCACAAGATGCTGACTGAGTTACTGCCACGCCTGAGCGGAGCGCGAATCTTCGATCTGGCGCAGCCCTACTTTGTAGGCATGCCGCACTATCCCACGCATCCGCCGTTTCTTTTCGCCCTTTCCAAGAAGCACGGCGATTTCCTGGCGCCCGGGGGCGCCAGCTCAGCCGCGGAGGCCATAACGCTGGGCGGCCACGTCGGCACGCACATGGACGCTCTGTGCCATTTCTCCAAGAACGGCAAGCTGCACGGCGGCTGGCCGGCGGGCGACTCGCAGAGCTACGCTGCCGGTCTGTCGCGGCACTCCATAGATGAGGTCGGACTGGTCCTCCGCCGTGGCGTCTTGCTGGATTTAGCCGGCGCCGAACCACTGCCCGAGGACTTCTGCGTCACGCCGGAAGACCTTGAATCCTGCGCCCGCCGGCAAGCAGTGGAAGTCAAGCCCGGCGATGTTGTTTTGCTGCGAACAGGCTGGGGGCGCTTTTGGGATGAACCGGCGCGGTTCGTCAACGAGGTGCGCGGCCCGGGACCCGAGCTGCCGGCCGCACAATGGCTCAGCCAACGCCGCGTTTTCGCTGCCGGTTCTGATACGGTCTCCTTTGAGAAGGTGCCGGCGCCGAGCATGCCCGTTCACGTGCATCTACTGGTGGACTGCGGGATCCACATTCTGGAGTCCCTGAACCTGGAGGAGGTCGCCGCGGCGCGCATTTACACTTTTCTGTTCGTAGCCGCTCCGCTGAAAATCCGCGGCGGCACAGCCTCGCCCATTCGTCCTTTCGCGATCGCTGTCTGAAGCAGGGCCCGGTAGCACGCCCTCCTGCATTTCTCAAAACGGCCCGGGCAAGCCGCGTTGCGGCTCTCTGACTCGCAGCATTATAATGCCGCCGTATGCCCACACATCCCTGCCTTACACGGCGCCAGTTCGGCTTGCTGCTTTCCAGCTCCGCCCTAAGCTGGGCCGCAGCCGCCCAGCGCGGGCCATGGGCGGAACCCGCCACGGTTAAAAAGATCTATCTTGCCGTTCCGCAGCCTACCTGGCCCCGTCCCGATCTCAACGTCCAGCAAGAAATGGTCGAGATCGAGGAGAAGATGGCGGAGCTGGAGCGCAAACATCCCGGTCGCGTGCGCTTCACTGCCGCTCAACTGGTGCGCACGCCGGAAGACGCCGAAGCCTGCGTCAAAGCCCTCGGCGACGTGGACGCAGTCCTGATCATTGACCTCACGTCCGGCACGGGCGGCATGCTCCGGCGGCTGCGTGAAATCCAAGCGCCGACGTTGCTGTTCGCGCGACCTTATTCCGGCTGGTCCTACGTGGACGTGGCAGCCTGGGCGCAGAGCGGCAAGCGCGCCGATCTGCTATCCACCAGCGAGTTCGGCGACCTGGACCCCTACATGCGCATCTTCTACACCATTCACCACCTGCGTCGGAGCAAGATCCTGGTGGTGGTCGAGAACCCGCCTGCGCGCCCCGGTTTGGCCGAATCCTTCACCAAGCAGTTCGGGACCACGATCAGCTACATAAGCTACCGCGAACTTCAGCAGGCCTACGAGAACGCGGACGCTTCCCAGGCGCGCAAGGCCGCCGATGAGTTTACCCGCGGCGCCCTGCGCGTCGTGGAGCCTTCCGCTCAAGACATCCAGGCCGCCCTGCGCTTCTATCTCGGCGTTCAGGACTTGCTTCGCCGCCAGCAGGCTAACGCCATTACAGTGGATTGCCTGGGCGGCTTCCGCCGGGGCGAGTTGCCGGCCTATCCCTGCGTAGCCTGGTCCAAGCTGAACGACGACGGCTATTACGGCGTCTGCGAGGCCGATCTGTTGTCCACCATGACGCAACTGCTGCTCACCGCCTTCTCAGGCAAGCCCGGCTTTGTCTCCGATCCGGTCTTCGACACCAGCCGCAACGAGATCATTCACGCCCACTGCGTCTCGGCCACCGCCTTGCACGGCGTCGGCGGCCCCTTATCGCCGTATATCATCCGCTCCCATATGGAGGACAACAAGGGCGTCTCCATGCAAGTTCTGGTCCCGGTGGCTGAGACCGTCACCTGCGGAAAGTTTCTCAACGCCACCCAGTTTGCAGTATCCATCGGGGAAGTGGTGGGCAACGTAGACTACGCGCGCGGATGCCGCACCAAGTTTCGCACCCGCGTGGCCGACGCCCGCAAGATGCTGGAGAATTTCCGCGGCGGTTTGCACCGCGTGGTGGTCTACGGAGACTATCTGCGGCCCGTCGAGCAAATGGGCCGTCTGATGGGCTTCCAGGTCGTGCGCGAGTGCTGAGCCGGCGCAGGCGTGTTCAGAAGTTCAACACCACACCTTCAGGGTCCGGAGTTTTGCGTGCCCTAACCAGCGTGACCATAGCCAGAACCGCCAGGCATGGGATCACAGAAGCCGCCAGAATGACCGGCCGGAATGAGTAGCGGTCCGTGACGTAGCCGATCAGATAGGTCGAGATCAGCGTGCCAATGCCCGCCCCGGTGCCGCTCAGGCCGCTCACTGAGGCTACCGCGCGCGTGTGGAATACATCGGCCGGGAAAGCCAGGAAGATCGTGGAGCAAGCCGCGTAGGCGAAGGTAGTATAGGCGAACAACAATATCAGCGGGACATAACTTGAAGTATAGGCGGCCGTAACCAGCACGAGCATGCTGGGACCGAATATCAAAAGCACCGTGCGCCGCGCACGGCCAACCGGCCAGCCGCGGCTGATCCAGTAACTGGACAGCGCCCCGCCGAAGAAATTTCCCAAATCGGCGCCCAGAAACGGCGCCCAGAAGCCTATTACGCTTTCTTCCAACCGGAATCCCTTGCTGACAAGGTAAATTGCGAACCACTCGGAAACCATGAACCAATAAGGGTCCAGCAAGAAGCGGCCAAGCACAATGCCCCAAGTCTGCCGGTATTGAAGCAGCTTGCCCCAACCCACTCCCGGCAGCCTCTGTTCCGGGCGCGACGCCCGGCCGCGCTGAATGTACTCCAGCTCGCGCGCACTCAGTCGTTGATGCTGCTCGGGCGTCCGGTAAAGTTTCAACCAGCCTGTAAGCCACAAGAAACCCAAGGCCCCCGTAAGCACAAATGCCGGCCGCCAGCTTCCAAGTCCTTGGTACAACACCAGCACCAAAAACGGCGCTATCGCTCCGCCGACCGACGAACCGCTATCGAAGAGCGCTACCGCCCAGCCGCGTTCCTTGGCCGGGAACCACTCCGATACCGCTTTAGTCGCCCCCGGCCAGTTGGCCGCCTCTCCGCAGCCCAATAAGAACCGAAAGACCCTGAAGCCCCAAATACCCCTCGCCGTAGCGGTAAGCATCGCCACCGTGGAATAGAACGCCACGCTCAGCGCCAGACCCCGCCGCGTCCCCAGCCAATCCAGAATCCGCCCCGCCACGCTCTGCATGATGGTGTAAGCGATCCGAAAAGCGATCAGGACAGTCGCGAAGTCCGTGTTTGTCCAGCGGTACTCCTGCTTCAGATAGGGGGCCAGGGCGTTTAATGTCTGGCGGTCAATGTAGTTAATAACCGTGGAAAGAAACAGCAACCCTCCAATCCACCAGCGCAGATGGCGCACGGGACGCGGCCGCTCTGCCTGCGGTTCCGCCGCCCTCATGCGCCCACCGCCGCCGCCCGCCGGGCCAGGTGCCAAGCCACTTTGGCGATGCCGTGCGCTATCTGGTCCACGTCCTCCTCTGTCCAGTGTTCGAACAGATCCATGGTGATCCAGCGTTCGAACGCCTCCTCCGCCACAGGACACAGGCCCTTGGGATAAGTACGCTCGCCGAACGGATAGGTGCTTCCCGGAAACGCCGAGCGCTCTTGGAACACTCGGTACCAGTACACCGGCATCCCGCCCGTGATCAAATGCGCCTTGTTCGGCACTCCCTCAGCGTTCAAGGCCGCGGAAAACTCTTCAGCGGTGCAACCCAGTTTGCGCAAATCCAAACGGAACAAATATAAAAAGTAAGTGTGTCTGGAGCCTTCGGTTATTTTCTGCGGAAAAACCCCGGGGATTTCCTCTAAAGCTCGGTCCAGTCGCGTACCCAGTCGGTTTCGTCTTTCCACGATCTCCGGCAGCCGCTCCAGTTGCGCCAGAGCCACTGCGCCTTGTAACTCAGTCATCTGGTAGTTAGGGGCCAGGAAAAATGGGTTACGGATATTCTCCTCGCGCTGGTAACACTTATCTATAAACAGGGCGGCATGATATCGGAGTCCTTCGTCGTCAGTGAGAATCATGCCTCCGGATCCGCACTCAATGTGCTTGAAGTGGTTGAGCGAGAAAGCGCTCACCGGAGTCATGGTTCCCGCCAAACGTCCCTTGTGCGTGCAGCCGTAAGCCTGCGCGCAGTCTTCGATCACCGGTACGCCGGCCTGGCGGCCGATTTCCAGCAAGGCGTCCATGTCCGCCGCCAGACCGGCGTGGTGCGTGGCGACTATCGCCCGGGTGCGCGGCGTGAGCAGCCGGCGGACGGCTGCTGGATCCAGATTCAAGGTGTCCGGGTCCACGTCCGCGAATACCGGAACTAAGCCTTGATAGAGCAGCCCGGTGAGGCCGCCCATGTCGGTGATGGGAGTGGTGATGACTTCCGAGCCCGGCGGCAGCTCCCACACTGCAAGCGCGGTATGCACAGCCGCGGTGCCGCTGGAACACGCGACGCAGTACTTGCGCCCGTACACCGCGGCGAAGCGCCGCTCGAATTCGCGCACCTTGCTGCCCAGCCAGTAAAACAGCACATCAGCTTCAATAACCTCCGCCAGCAGCCGCAAGTCAGCTTCCCCGTGCCGCCGCCGCGGCGGAAACGGGGTCCTTTTGGCTTTCGGCCCACCCTCCAAAGCCAACTTTTCCGATGGATCAAAACGCATGAAATTCGCCTCCTGTAGAACGGCCGGCGGGCGCAGGCCCGCCTGAGCGGTCCTAGTGGATTATCGTAGTCCAGATGCGCCCCTGTGGGGCTGCCTACCGCAGCCGCACCTCAGGCCACCAGTCCCAGCTCATCTCGAGCGTAGTCCAGCGACCGCCGGACATGCTCCATCTCAAGCTTGAGCCGCTCGGCCGCATTCAGCGACCCCAAACTCGGCAACGTCCGGCGCGGCCGGTTCGCCCGCACCATCGCCAGGGTCCGCGCCAGATACCATCCGTTCCGCTCGGGAAACGTCGCCCAATATTTCTCCGTAAGGCAAGGTATCTTTAGCGGCTCCCTGGTAATCATCTCAAGCGAGAATTTCACCTGCGGGCGAGCCCCCAGAATTGTCCGGACCATCGCTTTCAGATCCAGCATCCCTTCGCCCAGCGGCACCTCGGAAAGCAGAAAGCCTTCTGAGTACTCCTCCACCGCCATGTCTTTGATGTGGGTGCTCACCGCGTAAGGCGCCAGGCCTTCGATGAGTTCTCGCGGATCGTCCAGCAGCGCGATATTATTGCCGAAGTCAATGCAAGCGCCCAGATACTCGCTTGAATACTCCTTTAACATCCGGACCATTTCTTCTAAAGTCCAGTCCTTGTGATTTTCCACCCCCAGCGGGACCCGGTGTCTTTCGGCGATGCGGGCTGCGCGCGCAATCCGAGCACGCGATTCCGCCACAAAGCGCTTCCAATCCTCCAGATTCGAAAACGTTTCGTAGCGCCGGCCGCCCAGGCAAGCCACGCGAATCGCCAGCGCGCCGACTTCCTTGGCCGCCCGCACCAGCGCCTCAAACGGGGCCGCATCGTCCTTGGGCAGACTGCCCAAGATCTCCACGTACATCTCGAGGTGCGCGGCGCGCCGGCGCACCTGGCTCAGGTACTCAGGTTCGAAAGATTTCAGACTTACTTGTGCGCCGCCGGCCCCGAGGGAATACGCAAACTCCAGCAGCTCCAGCGCCTCACTGCTCTGCCGGCGCAAGGCGAACGAGTAGGGATCCACTCCCATGGCCGTGCGCGAGCCCGCCAGCCAGTGTGCGCCGGCCGCCGCCAGAAAGCTTCGCCGCGTCATAGCCGCAAGCTCCTCAGCACTTCATCCCAGGGCTTGCGGTAGGGTCGTACCAGATGCGCCGCCGCCTCCCGGTCGCCCACAATCTCCTCCTTTTCCGGGTCCCAGCGAATCTTGCGCCCGCCCAGGCGGAGCGAGATGTTGGCGAGATGGCAGGCCGCGGACACTTGATGGCCTTCCTCGACATCCGCCACTGGCCGCTGCCTGGTCTTCACGCAATCCAGGAAATTCCTCACATGGCGGTCCATCGGCTCCTCGGTCATCACGCCGGCTTTCCGCGCTTCGGTCCACGGCGCGGGCTGAACGTCGGCCGGCTGCGGATGCCCCGCCGGTTTAGACCAAGGTGGAATGCTGCGCTCCGGGGCGATTCGCATGTCCGGAAACACTTCAAAGCCTCCTCGTGAGACCACCAGGCTGCCTTTGGTGCCGAACAATTCCACGCCTGAGCCGTGGCGCCGGCCAAGGCTTCCCTCGCGCAGCGAAATCAGAACCGTGAAGCCGGGGTACTCGTACAAGGCATCCTGCAAGTCCGGCGTCTCGCCGTCGTCTTCCAGCGCGTACCGTCCGCCTATAGAGTAAACCGTGGTGGGGCCTCTTACCTTCATGAGCAAGTGAACGAAGTCCAGATCGTGGCTCCCAAGGTTGGTCATCTGGCCGCCCGAGTAATCCCAGAACCACCGGAAGTGATAGAGTGCCCGGTGTGGGTTGTAAGTCCGTTTTGGCGCAGGCCCGAGCCACATTTCATAATCCAGCTCCGTGGGCGGCTCCCCGTCCGATGGCCTGCCGAAGCCTGGCATGATGTTTCGGAACGCGCCGATCCGAACGGTGTGGATCTTACCGATGTGCCCGGCAGCGAGCAGCCGCTGGACCTCGGGGATGTGAGCTCCGCTACGCCCTTGCGTACCTACTTGCACTACGCGCTGGTAGCGCCGCGCGGCCTTGGTCATCCAGGACCCCTCCCGCACGAACAGGGTCATGGGCTTCTCCACGTACACATCCTTGCCCGCCGCACAGGCCAGTATGGTTTGCAGGGCGTGCCAGTGATCCGGGGTGGAGATGCAGACCGCCTCGACGTCCTTGTCCTCTAGCAGCTTGCGGAAGTCCCGATAAGTCCTGGTGCGGGGGCCACAATCGGCCTTCCCCTGCTCCAGGCGCGGCAGGTAGACGTCAGAGACCGCCACCAAATCGGCGTCGGGCTGCTTCTTGAAGTCCTGGATGTGCCGCAGGCCGATCAGACCGCAGCCGATAAAGCCTATCCCGATGCGGTTGTTGGCGCCCAAAACTCGCCCGTAGGAAGCGGCCGTGGCGGCCGTCAGGAAACTGCGGCGTGAAGTCGGCGTCATCGGACCCTCCTTGCGGGGCGAACAAGCCCAGCCTTGCCGGCCGCCCCGTCTCAGAGAATATACTGCAAAGTCGGGCGCAACGCGCGCCCGCAACCTCCGGGTCCAGTGCGGCCGGCTTGCGCTAGACTGAGCGAGGAAGCCAAGCGCGCCCGGGTGGCGAAACCGGCAGACGCAGAGGACTTAAAATCCTCTGGGAGGCGACTCCCGTGCGGGTTCGAGTCCCGCCCCGGGCACTTGTTTTCTTGGATTTAGCCCACCAAGCCGGGCCCGCGCCCCACTGGAGCCAGGGTCGAGTGTAACCAAATTGTAACCGTCTGGAGCCGCTTCCGCCTGAACCGCGCCCATGTAAGCCGCCAGCCGCGAGGCCGCCTCGCGCAGATCGGCCGTGTCAAGCGGTAACGTTGGCGGCAACGTCATGACGGGCCAAGGAACCGGGCGCCGGTCTGCGCTAGCATAGGTGGGCCTGAGCCGCCAGCAAGTAGACCGGCAAATTGACTG